>Ga0058701_10000269_pt1 | contig 42198 bp, 21 predicted proteins | sample AgamicOrMae_FD_97039 | JGI IMG/M metagenome (GOLD analysis project Ga0058701, IMG submission 97039) | Agave microbial communities from Guanajuato, Mexico - Or.Ma.e | ecosystem: Host-associated > Plants > Phyllosphere > Phylloplane/Leaf | place: Guanajuato, Mexico | collected 2012-06-04
AAATGGGGTCTATTACATGTTGTCTCGATGATTGGGTGTTGAATACTGGCGACTTCGTCGCCGGCGCTGGACCACGCACGCCACTTGGCGGGATATTCGAACCGGCGTTATGCCCGTTACACATGCATGTTGCACGAACTTGAATTCATGCTTCATTTCTGGGTTTGTTCTAGCGATGCGCGAGGAGGAAACGTCCAACTTATGAAGTTGCTGCAATTTATCTCGAACGTGACTAGCTGGAGTTTCGTGCCGACCTCAATCGTCGATGTCGGTCCAGCGTCTCAATCAAATGTCGACACGATTGACGCATTCTGTGGTCGATGAAGTGTTTGTCACCCAAGCTAACAACAAGGGAACTCATTTCCAACGAAGTTTGTTATTGACCTAGCGATGGACGAGTAACACATCCAATCCATCACTGAAGGTGGAGTCTTCCGGTGCTCTGAGTGAAGTTGAGAAAGACCTGCTAGATGCGCCTCGTGAGAAACGACAGAGCGATCAACAGTGATCAGGCGGATGCCGACTCGATCTGGTCGATTTTCATTTGTCTCTTTGATTTAGACTGATCCGTGTTAAACTAGTTGATGTCTGAGTTGGGAGATATTGGAGACAATGCGAGGAACAGAAGAGAGAGTGAGAGTGGTTGAAATTTGGCCCAATCTCAGGCAGAATGAATAAGTTGACCTGCGATAGACATAGAGAGACGCGTGTGATAGTGTTAAGAAATCGATCGGCTCAATACGATTGCGGTTAAGGGTGCATCATTCGAAAAAAGCGAACGTAATTCTAGACAACAGCAGTCCATGGGCGATTGTTGGCTGCATACAAGCTTACTTGTCAGTATCGAGACAAATCTGGTTTATTCGAGTTACAAGACGGCCAAAAGCGTCCTGGAGCAACCACGATAGTTGGTTGCACTTCAAAATCATACTCATCTTATCGCGCTGGTGTTCCGTTTTCTAAGTTCAACGAGATCTAAATCTGTGAGTAACAAGCATAGTCGTAGTGCGATGCTTGCTGGCTGGGCTGGTTGTGGGAACGGTTTGCCTATGTAGCCGACAGCAAGGCGCATAGATGGACGAGAGTGGCGACAAAACCACACGACTGGGACTATAGCGTATAGCGCGCTTGCTCATAGCTCTGCGGAAACTGACGCCCATAGGAGCACTCATGTCTTGCGGTATGGTTACTATGCGCACAGGGCGGAGTTACGCTTCGAGTGAGACAGACTCAGGCGCCATCCTTAGTAAGCCTGGCGCATAGAGATTCTTTTAGCTCTCTAGTAATAGCTTAAACAGACCGTGCTTCTAACAGTGGACTTATCCTCTGTGGAGTAGACAATATAAAACTCGTTACTACAGATAAAGTTCTGTCTCAAAGTTACTGCTACATTCTTCACAAAGGAATCTGATTGTCTCCAGCAGGCACGTGAAAGTCATCTCAGTGGTTGATTCATGCGCTCCATATCAGCCTACCCATACGAAAAATCGTTTTGCTCTTATAATAGCACAGTATGTTCAATCTTCTTCGGTAAAGGTATCACCGCATGATCTTTAGCCAATCGGGATTTGCGTTTTTTATTCTTCAGGAATAAATCAAGTAAGTGATCATATTCAAACATTCGTCTTTCGAGTGTATGTGCAAACATAGAAGACAATAGGAGGGTGCTAAAGAAGAACTGAAGTGGTTGATAAAGAGCCAGAGACAAAGAAAGAAAAACCACTTGAACCATTGAATCAAAACTATCAAACACTATCGGCCACGTCCACCATTGTAACCATAATCAATTGATTACAATAGTGATACTAACTAATAATACTCCTCATCATCTTCATCATCATCTTCATAATTACAATTGGCTAAGCTAAGAAATAGCGCAAACAACTTCAGCCCAGACTAACTAAGTACATCATCGTATTGTTGTGCCACTGATCTGCACCATAGATATAGGGTACATGTGCACTGGTTTTCTAGGAGAGCCCGCGCACCAATAAACAAGATGCTTCTAACCTCGAATAGGAACAAATAACACTTGGTTGCGACGTCCATGCTGTCACAATCATCATCATTGGCGTCACTTTTGCAACAGTTTTAGGAATTCTTGTGATGATTGTTTTGATTGTTGGAATCAACATCACCAAAGTCGCGACACAACACTTCAGTCTTGGCACTAAGGTGAGACACATAAATTCAATTGCCATCTGAAGATAGTTGCAGAGTAAAGCTCATTATCACATCTCAATCAAGAGCTCTAGCGACGTAACAGCATTTCCCCCTAAAATCAAAGAACCAGACAATTTAAGTGAGACTACCTTCTTGTCCAAGTGAACCTGGTTCACGTTCGCACCATTCAGATTAATAATGGGCTCGATTTAGTTACACAAAATTTGAAAAAAAAATAACCATCAACGTGTCAAAAATCAAGATCAGTCTACATCGATTAGTTATAAGTGAGAGAATATCATAGATCACTGCGAGTCGAGAGGTGACACCTAGCGATCTTAACACAATGTCGCACATTCAATCTCATCATGGTGGCGCGGACGAGGACCACAACACCTTCCTGGTGCTTCTCAAGGTCTATGGTAACACCATCCACTTGTGGACCCCAGACAAGAGCATCAAGACACATCCTTTCAACATCTCCTGTCACAATGTCGAAACTCATTCTGATCTTCCTGGATCGGAAATTCAAGTATTTAAGCTGTCAGAACCGGCCCACATGCATGATGAAGAATGCTCCTTCAAAGACCAACAAACGATGGGTCAAGAGATCACTGAGGAAGATATGGCTATTTTCATGACAGGGCCTGTTCCAAGCTCTCGCAAGGCATCCTATGCCATCGATCTAGCAATTGATCTCACTAAAATCGGATCCGCCTACCTCTACCTGGACCCGAAATTCTCCTCTCAGGGCATCCAAAGAACGCCAATTATAGCGACCAAGACACACCTGCCCATTGGCCAGATGCAAATAGAGTATCTGATAGTGACCAATCCAGTTGGTTATGGGCAGCCGCCCGTCAGACCTGATTGGCTGTTCAAGACGAGCCGCCTAGAGGCAGGACATCGGGGCGCTGGTTCCGGGCGTCGCACGGACCTTCCGGAGGGCCTATTGGAGAACACCATAGCCTCGTTCAACTATGCTCACCGGCATGGGGCTGATATGTGCGAGTTGGATGTCCTTCTATCGGCCGATGGAGTTCCTGTCGTTTATCACGATTTCGATGTCGATGCTGTTGCTGCTCAGCAATCAAGCAACGAGATAGGAAAATTTCGCATTCAAGTCAACCAATTCACCGTCAAGCAGCTCAGAGACTTCAGACTATTGGCTTTGCACGATGGAGAGGGTCATGCTTACACTCTGAATGTTCCCAATCAGGTTGAGTGTAATAGGCCCTTCCCAACGCTGGCCGAGGTGCTTGACAAAGTGGACGAAACATGCGGACTGAATATCGAGGTGAAATGGCCACAGATGCTGGAGAGCGGCAAGATGGAGGCACGAAGATTCAGAGAGATCAATGACTTTGCGGATAGAATAGTGAGCGTGGTCGAGAAACACGCCGGAAATAGGCGAATTGTGTTGGAGTCTTTCGACGCCGATCTAACCATCATGCTACGTCTGAAACAGAATCGCTTTCCGGTCATGTTCATCACCCAAGGGCTTACGGAACGCTATGAGCGATATGTTGACACAAGAGCTAGATCAATTTGTAATGGTGTTTATTTCGCCCAGGCATTCGGATTGGTGGGTATTGACATTATCAGTGAGTATTATTTATCGATGGGAAAGAGACTTGTTGAATTTATCCATTCCCATGAGCTTGTCGCCCGCGGTTGGGGCGACATGGGCGAGTCGAGTGAGACACTAGATCTCTTGAAAGACCTTAACCTGCAGTGTGTTACATATGATAGGATAGATAAGATGAAGAGGGTCGGGAAACGTGATGAGGATCAAGATGAAAATTAGGGTCACGTATCAAGAGAAACGCGGACCCTGCGCGGACCCCTGAGAGTTGTATGATATTTCAATTAAATTGTTCAAGAACTGGTATCTATGATTCAACAAAAGTTGTTGTTGTGCTAAATTTTTTTTCATCTTGTCTAGAACAAACTGGTGGTGATCCATGATCGACTTTATAAGCGACTTCCTTCTCTCCCTATGTTCTTCGCACCATTTGCCTTCCATCTCGCCAAGATAGGATTGTACCTCGTCTTCTTTTAGGTTGTTTAACGCCTCATCCCTGTGTTGATTAAACTTAATCGATTGCAATAGATTGAGCTCGACTTGGCGATATGTTAAGCTCAGCTGAAGGTATTCGTCGTCTCCTAGAATCTTGGTGTCTAGGTTCAAGAGATCGGTAGCGAGGCATTCTATTATACATTTATAGTGGACTAGATGATCGATGAGATTGCGACACCTGATGCTCATAGACTTCTTATTGTTCGCACGTGTCTTGCTATCCTCCTCACAGAAGTCCCTCTCTTTCTGCAGAAGCAACTCCCTAACATTCTTGATGTTGTTTATCTGAGAAGATAGTATCCTCTCCTCGCTCTTGAGATCTTCGCACTTCGAAGCTAGATTCAAGTAGACCTTGAGATGAGCGTCCATTATGGTATCATGTGTCAAGTCCAAAGAGATCAACAAATAGAAATGGAGCGACCTGTGAATACGCACGCCTCTTTGTGGCATCAAGGATTACCGGCTAGCATACTGGCCAACGGCAGAGTCCAGTTAAACCACCTTACGAAGTGGCGAGATCATCTTTCAAGGACCAAGTCAACATTATGAAACAAAATTCCCATTTAGCTATGTGATGCAGTGATGGCCGAGTGGTTAAGGCGACAGTTTCGAAAGCTGTTGGGCTCTGCCCGCGCAAGTTCGAATCTTGCTCACTGCGGATTTTTTTTCTCCGATAGACACAGAATCGTAACCGTTCTAGCTGATTTTGGCATTGAACGTCCGATCGTACAAGATCCATCGTAACAAGATGCATCTGTGCGGCCCTTTCGTTCGAAAATACATTCGAATCTCGCGCGTTAAAGCACAACCGCGTGCAGCCAAGGCGTGTCACAAACAATCTCCGTCCTTTGGTCAATTCCAAGCTCGTGAATCTCCCTGCTTTATTTTCTTGAAGCTCTATCATCCATCCATTAGGTAAATCAGGTGTCAGGTTACAAAGTAAATTCAAGATGCAGGCGCCTATTATACTTCTTAAGGAGGGTACTGAGTCACAACAAGGAAAGGCTCAGGTCCTAAACAATATCAACGCGTGTCAGCTCGTGGCCTCAACAATCAGAACGACCCTCGGCCCACGTGGCATGGACAAACTCATTATAGACGGTAAAGGAGCAGTTACAATCACTAATGATGGTGCAACTATACTCAAAAAGCTCGAAGTGGTCCACCCTGTGGCCAGAACCCTTGTGGATATCGCAAAATCTCAAGACTCAGAGATAGGTGACGGTACCACATCCGTGGTCGTGCTCGCTGCTGAGATCCTCAAAGAAGCCAAGCAGTTCATCGAAGAGGGAGTTCACCCTCAAGTTGTTATCAAGTCGTTCAGAACTGCTCTTAATTTAGTGCTGAAACGATTGGATGAAATAGGAGTCAGACTCGACAACAAGTCTGATGAAATCTACATCAAATGTGCCTCCACCACACTGAGCTCCAAGATGATAGCACAGAAGAGAGAGTTCTTCTCTAGGCTAGTCGTTGATGCTGTCAAGACATTGGACGAGTATCTTCCACTCAACATGATTGGCATCAAGAAGGTGCCCGGTGGAGCGTTGGAAGATTCCCAGCTGATCCATGGTGTGGCATTTAAGAAGACCTTTAGTTATGCTGGTTTCGAGATGCAGCCTAAGAAATACGAGAATCCAAAGATAGCACTTCTGAATATTGAATTAGAATTGAAAGCAGAACGAGATAACGCTGAGATACGTGTCGACAATGTGTCCGAGTATCAGAATATAGTCGATGCCGAGTGGAAGATACTGTATGATAAACTGGAAAAGATAGCCCAATCTGGCGCTAAGGTGGTTCTTTCAAAGCTCCCCATTGGCGATGTAGCCACGCAATACTTCGCCGACAGGGATATGTTTTGTGCCGGCCGTGTAGCTGATGATGACCTCAAGAGAACTATGAAGGCGTGTGGAGGTAATATCTTGACCACTTGCGCGGACCTCAACGATCAAAATTTGGGTACATGTGGGCTTTTCGAGGAAACTCAGATAGGAGGAGAGAGGTAAGTTTCGAATCCGACATAGTTGCACCCCAATCTAAGTCAGTTGAACCAACACCCGATCAATTGGTTCAACGTTACTCGATTGGAAGATCAATCAAATCATGTCTGGAGTCTTGAACCTTTGGTTCATAGAGTCCCTCATGATTAGCCCCTAGAGAAAAGCGCGCGTGACATCTTCAGTGTCCTCGCTCTTAGTTCTGGGGCTGACATTTTATCTAACGTTCCGCCAAATTCGCTTACTAATGACAAAATTCTTCGTTATATCCACATCAGGTATAACTTTTTCAAAGATTGCCCTGCCTCAAAGACAGTTACCATCATCATACGTGGTGGAGCCGATCAGCTGATGGAGGAAGTCGATAGAAGCCTTCATGACGCCATCATGGTTGTGAGACGACTTTATCGTAAGGATTGCTCTATCGTTGCTGGAGGAGGCGCCATTGAGATGCAACTCTCTCACCACTTGCGTCAAGAATCGCGTCAGATCAAGGGCAAAGAGCAGACCATCATAACTGCATTAGCTAAAGCTTTCGAAATTGTACCACGCCAGCTATGTCACAATGCTGGCTTGGACGCCACAGCCATACTGAGCGAGTTGAGGCAAAAGCATGCTCAAGGCGAGATCTGGTATGGAGTTGATGTGTTCGGTGGATCAGTCGCGAATAACCTAGATAACTGCGTTTGGGAACCGGCTTTCTCTAAGAAGAACTCAGTCACGGCAGCTATCGAGGCTGCCACTATTGTCTTGTCCATCGATGAGACTATCAAGAACACTAAGTCTGCGGCGCCTGAAATGCCAAGATAAAGCAAATAAATTCAGTAACTACCTTACAGCTTGCAAGTTTGGCCAAATACTTTGGTATCTTGCGACAGTTTTATTGACCCATTCATGTTAAGTGTTCTATTTATCAATTTGTTTAATTCCTATGTTCTCTTAGATGACCCTAAAATTCTGTAGATACCTAAATCTTGTAGATTTTCTCGCCCTTTATCAATGGCAGATTGCGCTCTATTTCCTCCTTGGCCTGTTCTCTATAGTTGAATAAGCAGTTATGATTATGCCGATGTGTCGGGCAGTAGACGGATCCACAATAGCAGCGTCCGCAGGTGACTTGGCTAAGAGATAACTTGACTCTGCAGCCATCGAGATTACATCTCTGGCTAACTGACGTTTTTGGTTGCCCCATAATCATGAGATACGTTATGGTAGTACGTTATTTAGATAATTGAAATGTTGTAGAAAATTATATAATTTTATTGTTTTGAAGAGGACCAGAAGACGTTCGGATTCAATACCGCGATCAACGGGCGATTTAAAAGCACTACGGAGATAAACGGAGCAAGGAATCTTATTGTTGTTGTTCTTACTTCGCGAATCCCGACTTATTTTCGCACAGACTGCCCGATGGCAGCTCATTTTCCAGTCGCCAGTCGATTCCGCTCCAGTGTGAGCTGTCTACGACTTACAAGTTGTAAGTTACCACTAGGCAGCCAGCCGCCCGGAATAGCCGTACAGGATGCTCGAGGAAAAATTATTTCTTTCAAACCAGTAATCTAGTAGACTAATTGGCCGAAGATTGTCCGATTATCCTTGGAACCCAGATAATTCAGCTCGAAAATGCAACGGTTCGGCAAAGACTGGAATAGCCCAGGACTGTTCAGTCCTGCAATCAGCTCGCTTTTTCACCCAGGCATGTCTGAGTCACTGTGTTTGTGCAGATGTCTGAACTGCGTCACTACTGTAGTTGCTCGCACTATGGCACACAGGCACAGGAAAGGCAACATCGAACCAAATGTGATTGTGAAAAGGGCTGCAGTGTTTTCTCCCTGCCTTTGTTCACGAGCCTAAGGGATGGTTGTGTTGCCCGTGTGAAATCATCGAATATCAGCGTATATTTCACACTCTGTTTGAGACCTACCTCCTGGACTGGTGCTAACCGGGGGTGAGCTCTCCCCCCCTTGGGCTAAATCGACAATTCTGTCTCGAGTTCCGGGAGCCAGGAAGCTCCAGAGGTACCCTCGAAGATCTCGATTGAAGATCATTTCTCTACTTTGTAGGCGATAGTGCTCGAGAATCATGACCAGACCACTATTTGGTAGTTCAAAGTAGATTCTCGAGATAGAGGATACACTCGTCCTGGTTCCATTTCTAGTCCGCTCACTGTTGGTGTACCAACTTGGAGACATCATCGAGAGATTCTTTCATCAGCGACAGTCCATTGTCTTGAGCCCAAAAACGGCAAGACGGATTCCTCGTTCGCATAGATTTCCGTGTATTCGCCCAGCCCAAATCCCGACTCCTGGGCGAAACCGAGAAAAGTTTGCCAACTCGTGCACAGGGAACTGTTTGTGTCTTAAATAGCGTCTTCGTTTTCTGTACAAACCCACACCGCTAATTTCCTACGTTCTTTCTCTCATACAATAATACTCCCTTGATAACATTGAACCTATCTCAACCATATATATCGCAAACTAGATCAACTTCAGTCATCTTGTAAAATATCGCATATTCATAAAGAAGCCTCAGTGAGTTCTCACCGGGAATGTATCTTGGACAATTGACTACCTTGCTAAACAAAGATCAGGAATAACAACAATTTCACGATGAAGTCGAACCAACCAATCGATCGCTCCGACATTCCTCCACCTGCTTACTCAATCAGTGGTCGAGACCCACAGATACAGACATGGGCCGTTCCTTCCGCACCTAACGTAGAAATTAGTTATGCAGGTCAACCTCACCCAAACAACGGGGTTACGATTGTAGGTTACCCCAGGATAGAAGTCAAAGTAGATCTCGGGCCTAATCCAGTCTCTCACATATGTCCAATGTGTAATGCCGCAATTATCACCGAGACAAAGCCGAAACCTGGCGCCCTCACCTACTTACTGAGTGCTGCCTGTTGTTGCTTTGTACCTTTCGGTATATTCTGCTTCTGTGTACCGTGTTGTGTCGACAGACTTCAGGATATCGAACACAAGTGTCCGAACTGCAAACACAAGATTGGCTTATTCAAAAGGTTGTGAAAGTTTAATGGTGTGAGCTAACTACTCTACTTATGTTCATTGACCAAAAATCTTTCAATCTTCTCCATTGTTTCATTGTGAGTACAAATATTCTTATGGCCAAGACCAAAACTACCGCTTATAGAAATAAAGTGAATATTCATGTTACCTAATTTTTCTACAGCGTGTTTGTAAAGATTCTCTCCTAGCTTGAAAGGTATTATACCATCGTCTTCAGCATGGATTATCAAGATTGGAGTGTCTTTTATTCGGCCCACTTTTTCCAAGGAATTGAAGTTGAGTTCCAAAGATCCTTTTATGGGATCCACGAAGAAGAATTCAAAGTATGGAATGAACCTAAAGGGGTAGCTAAATGGGTGGTTAGCAATTGCATTTGCTAGAGTATCGAAAGGCGCCTCGAGCACTATCTTGGATGGCTTGTGGTCATCACTTAGACCTGCTACCATACTCATTGCTATTGCCGTACCAAGCGAATGACCCCACACGAAAACCCTGCTCTCATGTACGTTCGGTTGGCTCAATAACCATTTGTAGGCATATGCGGTGTCGGATGTTAGTCCATAAGCGCTGGGCGTCTCATAGGTAGAGTCGCCATATCCACGATAGTCAAACGTAACAATGTGAAAGTCGAACTCATATGCCAATCTCTTGTACAACCTATTGCGATGATCTCCGGCCCTGTTACCGCCATTGCCATGGACGTAGAGTATAATCGGCCTAGAATCACTGAAAGCTAACTTTTCATCAATGTATGTTCGATTATTTTCATGATTCGTCTCACAGTTCGATAAACTTGACTGCGGTAAGATGTGCCAGGCGCCCAGTTCTATCATTTGTTCTTTGTTATCACCAATGATTGCAAATTGATTTCTATGTCGTAACCTGAGCACACGTGAACACTTGATGCCAACCTGCTCAGGGTGAGACAAATTCACTCCATATTGAGAATTGATGTGGTTCATAAACAGGAGAGATCTCTGAATGAAAGTTGAGTATCTAAATATGACTGGTGAAACCATGTAAATCAGTACCAATATCAGTACCAGATTTCCAATCCTTGAAGCCATCTCTCTATGCAACGAGTACTCAGATAAGCGAACAATTTAATACTATACAACGTTCATGTCAAATGAACAATCACTTCTAGCTATGATCGACAAAAATACAATCGTGAATGGGACATTTCTAAAGTGACTTATTACAGGAGCGCATGGTGGTTGGCACGCATAATTCTATCGTGACTTGCCATCATTCCGGTATCAGCTGTCCCGCCTTTGACCACCACACGCAATTCGTCGACAGTGGATGCTGCTTGGGTTTCCTGCTGCGATACTCCTGGCTTCAAGATTAATCAGCGCGTTGCTCACTTTTCAAACATTGTCGCGACTCGGGAGTCGCCAATTAAAGAGCTGGGTCTCTAAATCAGCTCAGGCGTGTGAGTCGGCTTTGCATCTGGATATTAGAGTCATCGTAATCATCGAAATGAATTATAGTTATAATTATAGAGAGATAGCATAACGTCAGGAAACAATCGACCTCGGATAGTTTTATTGGATCTATGATTGGTATTCAATTTCTCACTAGATAGCGCTAGTTTAAGGCGCGTCGCTTCTCCGCTCCGGCAAACTGCGCCATTCTCTCCTCAATGACCGGTCTGAAATGTCGGATCAAGCCCTGGATTGGCCAAGCAGCTCCATCACCGAGGGCGCATATCGTGTGCCCCTCAATCTGTTTAGATATCTCATACAGCATGTCGATCTCCTCTGGCCGAGCATCGCCATCAACAAATCTCCAAATGATTTTGTTCATCCAATTCACTCCTTCACGACAAGGTGTGCACTGACCGCAGGACTCGTGTTTATAGAATTCTGTCAATCTAGCTATGGCCTTAATTATATCTGTCTGCTTGTTCATCACAATGATAGCAGCCGTTCCAAGACCGCTCTGTGCTTGAACAAGTGAGTCAAAGTCCATCAGCACTTCTTCACACGTCTTCTTAGGTAACACTGGCGTGGAGGAACCTCCTGGAATTATACCCAATAGATTGTCCCAGCCACCGATGACACCACCGGCATGCCTTTCGATCAATTCCTTGAGTGGTATAGACATCTCTTCCTCGACCGTGCAAGGATTGTTGACATGACCAGATATGTTGAATAATTTTGTGCCAGTGTTCCGCGGTCTTCCGAGCTGCGAAAACCACTCACCGCCTCGCCGACATATTGTGGGCGCCACAGCAACTGTTTCCACGTTTGAGACTGTTGTTGGACATCCAAACACACCAACATCTGCAGGGAAAGGTGGCTTCAATCTTGGTTTGCCCTGTTTACCTTCTAGGGACTCGATAAGTGCGGTCTCCTCGCCGCAGATATAAGCGCCAGCTCCACGATGAACGTAGATATCAAAATCATAACCAGTGCCGCAAGCATTCTTGCCGATGAGACCGGCTTTATAAGCTTCCTCTATGGCTTGGTTGAGATTGCATGCTTCATAGTAGAATTCTCCTCTGATATAAATATAAGCTGCGCAGGCACCCATCGCCCGACCTGCAACCAAGCACCCCTCGACAAGCTTGTGAGGATCATGCCGCATGATTTCTCTGTCCTTACATGTGCCCGGTTCGCCCTCGTCAGCGTTGACGACCAAGTATTTCGGCCTACCGTCACTGGGCTTGTTCATGAAGCCCCATTTTATCCCTGTGGGAAAACCCGCACCACCGCGACCACGCAAGCCAGATGCCTTAATCTCATTCAATATCCACTCGTGCCCCTTATTGATGATCTCCTTCGTTTTATACCAGTCTCCGCGTGACATGGCACCCTTCAACTTCCAGTCATGACGACCATATAAGTTTGTGAAGATCCTATCCTCATCTTTTAGAGGGCCACCACGTGATTTGGCTGGAGGCGCATTGGTTTGAGCAGCGGCTGCAGTGGCCACTCTCCGTGTAAAAAACAACAGGCACTTCGTCTTAGAGGGTAATGCGAGTGAATTCATCCTTAATCGATTCCTAAAGCTTCGATTGGGACCTCGATATCAACTTCCACTACGAATCTAGGGTTCTCTTTGTTCCGGATTCAGATATACTTCTGTATCTCTTTCAAGCGCTTACGATGTAGCTCAGCTATTGTTTGAGCGAGATTCTTCTGAACCTCTGTTTCGAATCTAACTGCCTTCGCAAGCTTGTCTGAGGTTTTACGAAATTTCTCTCTTAGTGCAACTGATCTTCGTCTGGGTTGGTTCATTATACATATAATAGTTAAGGGGAACTCAACTAAGTGAGCTAAAAAGACGAAATAATTGACGGTTTTAGCACAACAAATGTATGCTCGTCATCGCACGAAATGCCGTAAACAACCAAGGTTGAATCTTTCGGGATTTGCGTTTCACTCGCACTCGCGAGGGGGCGTGGCTACACGGTAAGAGGGTCATTCAGGTCGTTGTAGTGTCTTGCAAAGTGGTGCGTCATAGTTGTAAGAGTCCTAGAATCAGGGGATGCAGGGGCATTTCGCGCTACTTGGTCTCCTGAGATCGTACTGTTTATTTCCGACTTGAGTACATTACACGCAGTTTGTAAGTTCAGTGCGGGCTCTGGCCAGTATCCGCACTGTCTGGAATGTTCGCAGCGGACCAAAACATCTTTGCTCAGCATTTTGAGCGCGTCAGAGAGCATCACATTGAATCTATTGTCGAATCTGATGGTTTTAATTTTATCAATTAGGTTTCAACATTAATACACGAGTCTGCTACTGAATCTACAAGATGAATTCCTTGGTTCTAAACAAATCGAGGACACTTTACTTCATCGCCAGGCGCACTGCTACAGCAGCCGCAGCGACCCAACCGAAGGTAAATGACGAGGCGCAACCCAAGAAGGCTCATTTGAAGAAATTCAACATCTATCGATGGAATCCAGATCAACCAAATGTTAAGCCATATATTCAAACCTACGAGATAGATCTTAACTCTTGTGGACCTATGGTATTGGATGCTTTAATAAAGATCAAGAATGAAGTTGACCCGACACTCACTTTCAGAAGATCCTGTCGCGAGGGCATCTGTGGCTCCTGCGCCATGAATATAAATGGAACCAACAACCTAGCTTGTATCTCGAAGATCGACAAAGACACCTCGAAAGCAATCCAAATCTATCCTTTACCACACATGTTTGTGATTAAAGATCTTGTTCCCGACATGAACAATTTCTACAAGCAATATCAGTCTGTTCAGCCATGGCTACAGCGCGAGCCGGCTCAAGGAGAGCTGAAACAAAATTTGCAGAGTGTGGAAGATCGTAAAAAGCTAGATGGATTGTACGAATGTATCCTCTGCGCTTGTTGTACAACATCATGTCCAAGCTACTGGTGGAACGGTGACAAATATCTTGGACCTGCAACACTCATGCAAGCATACAGATGGGTCATAGATTCTCGGGATCAAGCAACTGAAGAGAGGCTCGAGCGTCTCAAGGATCCCTTCTCGGTTTACCGCTGTCATACGATCATGAATTGCACAAGAACATGCCCCAAAGGTTTGAATCCTGGAAAGGCGATCGGAGAGCTGAAGAAGCTCCTCTCTGGTTGGTCAACCAAACAACCAGCTCAGGCTGTCTAAAGCAGCGATATGAGTCCCGTTGGGGTATAACATGTTCGCTACATTCTAATAACCTCGCCCTCATCGTCTACCTAATTGTGTAACTCGAAAAAGGAATGGAAGCACTCGATGCTACAAAGGGCTTAACGGCGATTACAACTATAATCAATCATAATGTGATCATAAATCGCCATTGTTGCATTACAGCTTCAGTTATTTATTGAGACATGGGCACTGAACCATGTATTGACATCATGTTCGTTGTCCAATTCCAGTTCTCTTTGAACCACTTGATTAGTAGGGGCAAGTTTCTGAAATATGTTTTTCGAAATCTATAACCTCTAGGTGTTACGGTTAGATACTCTATCTTGGGTCTGTCTTTGGGCATGTAACCAAGTAGAAATTTACCGGGGTACTGCTTCGAAGGGCAGAATCTGTAGGGCAGGCTAGCCGACATTTGTTTAGCGCTTAGCAGAGTATGCTGCATCAGCTCAATTTCGTTCATCTTTTCATCCAACTTGACACAATATTTGTAATTCAGTAGTTCACGAGCGTATGAAGCCATAGGCTGGACATAGCGAGCGATGATTTCATCGAGATCTTCATACGGCTCATTTTCAATGTACAACTGATGACCCAAGCTGAAAGCGTTTTCCTTACCCTCTTCCTTTATGGTTACATGCTGATTGACTCCATCAGTAACTTTCCAGGATAACGTAAGGTAGTTCTGACCCTGTGAGGACGGCCTAATGATTGCATGGCCCTGCTCCATTTCCTGTAATTTTTTCTCACAGGTCTTACAATCAATGTTCTCGAATGCTGGATGGACAATCACCCGCTTACAATACGGTTTTCTTGTTTGCCGCCTTTTACCGGCCTCAACTTCCTGTTTCATCCTACTTTCCGCGTCATAGTCATAGAAGTCATCCTTTTGGGGCCTGAGCTTTCCTGATTGGTCGAGCAGATCGGAAGATCTACAGGTGAGATCACAACTAAATTTTTCCGCATCTATCTTCATGACCCGAGCATAGACCGTCTGTCCGATAGCTACTCTCTGGGATGGATCCGTGATCTCTTTATCACTCAGAAACTTGGTCGGAACAAATCCAAATAATCCATTGTCTAACTTGCATTTTACTCCGATTGCATAACCAGGGCAGTCATCCGTGTCAAAGTGATTCCAAACAACGCTTAGATCTTGAAAATCACTCCGCATACAGAAGGGGCATCGCCACAGGTTTGTTTCGTCAATCTTGACGGGATTCGCCATATCTAATTGGGCAGCGCCAGGTTTCTTGCGTGGGATCGCAGAAACTTGACAGGTGATAAGTTTGCCAATATAGAATGTCTGAGGTGTTTCCTTAGTAAGCATAGCGAAGATCTCTTCTTGGCTTGGTGCTTTGTAGGGCTCTCGATAGTCCTTGTACCTACATTGGAACTCCTCGCGGATGCTCTGCAAGGTATAACCCTTCCTGCCGAGGTTTTGACGCTCGTCTAATTCTTTGGCAAAAGCATTAAGGTCAAGATCGTCTAACTTCTCAGGGTGCTCTAGGATAGCTTCTATAGCATTCGCGGCTGCATCATCCGACACGTCCTCATCTTCGTCTCCATCAGAGTTCGCATCAACAGCGATCTTTTTGGCTAGACCGTATGACTCCGGGTGTATACGAGTTGAGTCTAGAGGGGAAATGTGGACGTCATAGTCATCCATGAGAGTATCGGTATCCAGCTTGATAAAGCCTGAGCAGTTCATGAATATGACTTTCGTCATCCCGAGTTCTTTCACTAGTTGCTGCCGCGAGACTAGTTGTCCACCAGTGGACAATTTTTTGATCGATCGCAAGAGATGAGCGCCTTTTCGTGGTCCTAGGCCGGCAATAAACTGGATAAGATTAGCGGTGTGAGGGTGCGCGATGGCACGATTTGGGTCGACTCCAACAGCGTTGGTCCTGGTTATGAACCGTTGGTAGAGCTGATCAAGGAATTCTTCCTTCGGGAGATCATCTTGCAGAGGGTGGAAACGTATACAGAGTACATCATGATCTGGATCACATAATTTTGCATACTCACTGAGAGGGTCATTCAGCTTCCTCGCGTTGCAGATCGCTTGGAGTAGGAGAGGTGGGAATTCTGGAAATTCCTCGTGGGCCTTTGTGAGGTTCATGTATACATTGGAAAGCTCATTGTCGACGATTTCGATAGGAATGAGAGGCAAACCATCGTTTTGGTGGAGTTCATCCAGTATTTGGGCTAGGTGCTGGCAGATGTACTTTGTCTGTATAGTTTCAGCTGCTAGTGCAACGACATGGGGCTTCTTGTTAATGATGAATTGTTTAAACTTTATCCTATCTTTAGCGTGGTTCTCTCTTTCGAGAGCGTTCATTCTATCGGGCCGCTTTCGGATGTTGAGAAACGGAAGACGAACGTGCTCTATAAGCTCGCCTTCTGAGTCTACGATGGCAGCAAAACAGGGTGCCTCGCCGTCCGGGTCGAAAGTGAAGCCGCAAATGCGAGTTCCATTTCGCAATTCGAAATCCTCGTATTCATCGAAATTGGATAATGGCCTATAGGGAGCGACATTGAGCCAATTATGCAGCTTTTCACAACTGTCTTTGATGATCTTCTCTTGTGCCTCCTTGACTAGTTTTTCGCGAAGTTGTTTCTCTAAACAAGGTAGTATGTATTTGTCCATTGCTGCTTTGATGGACTCCTCCCGCAACTCATTCCATTCCTTCGTATTCATGCTCGAGAAGTCCGAATAGAAAAGGGCTTTCAAGGATTCGTGATAAGGTGATATCTGCCCTCTAGAATCGACTAGAGGCTCTATCGTAAGACGGACTTCCATGAGTTTGTCCTTCTCGGCGTTGAGCAAGTGTAGTATTTGTTCGCCGCTGAGTAAATTGACTGGCTTGTTTTTGAGAAACTTGATCAAATGACATGGGTGGTTCTCATCGATTTCTCTATATCCAGCAAGGGTTGGCTTTGCGTTTATCACAGCATTGTCAAAATAATACTTCCTTACAGTTTGTCTAACCAATGGATCACAACTAATTTCCCTCGAGTACATTAATTTTCCAGCCTCGAGAACACTCTCCCGGGTTGCAAACCTTGTGCCTGGTTTCAGGTGATTGGAAGCTTCATCAAGCGGACGAGTGTTGTTGGGCGCAACACTAATCACTTGGTAATCTTCACGAAGGTTTTCACCGAATTGCTCCGGGGTAAGACCAAACTTGTTCACAAAGTCGGTTATATAGTTATCACGCGCGAGCTGGTATAAGTCTTTGCCTGATGATATTTTAAACTTTGACAGTCTCTTGTAGAGCTTCTCCTCCTCGGTTTCACTGGGCTCTTCATCTTGATCCTCTTCAGTCTCTTTTTCGACACTCTGATCATCGTCGTTATCACCATTCTCACTTCTACCATTCTCACCATTCTCCAAATCCGGCTTGTCTTTCCTGCTTCTATTTGCGCGCTCCTCTTTTTGTTCGGCGATCTTCTTCTCTAACGTGAATAACTTCATCTCAGTTATGAGTTGGGAATAGTAAAGCCTGAAATGCAAGCGGCAATCCTCCACCTCGTGAAAAGTCTTCGCATTGTGGATTCGCTCATGGTCACTGTCGGTTATCTTTCTAATTCTGGAATCATTGGGCTTTGATAAGAGATATTTCGCCATGTCGTGATATAGATTGGCAATTGTCTTTTTGCTCGACTGTAATCTGCACCATTGCTCATCGTATTTGTAGATCGTCCATAGATCCTTAGTATCATCGAATGAGAGGGAGATGGACGGGACATACTCCCTTCGATAAGCGGCGATGTACGGCACTTCGAGTTTCTCATTTCGGATACATTGGAGGGCATATCTGATTTCACCTTTTATCAGCTCAAATCTCTTACCCGCTATGGGCTCATGATCAGGTTCCTGTATTGATATTGTAGGCTGCTCAAATGCATGGTGGTATATCCAGTCGGCTTCCTCCTCTATCTCTTTTTCATCAGCCTCTGTAACTTTGACGGATCTAAGTTGGAAACGCTCTGGTTCGTCTTTCGTCCTAACTTCTTGATCGAACGTTGTTAGATGAGATCTCTCCAAATCAGCAGGTTCGTAAATGTCATAGATAGTCTTACGATCCTTCCTACGTCTGGGTCGGGCTGGTCCATCATCATCCTCATCGTAATCCTCGTCATACCCTCCCGCATCAGCATAATCAAAATCATCCTCTACATCATCATAATCAAAATCAACTCCGAATATCTCTTGGGCTTGTTGCATAGCAGAGTCATTGTAGCGAACTCCTTTCTTTTTCGTTTTCCTCACGACTGGCTGATCATTATCGTCAACGATGAAATCGTTGTCATCAGATTCTTCTTCATCATCTACAGCCAAGTCCAAGTCTTCGTCCTGCGGCCTTGATTTTTGTACATCCTCATCATCTGAGTCGAGAAGGTCGGACGAACCAAAAAGCTCGTTTTGGATTTTCTTTCCTACGTCTTCTTCCTCGGAATCATCATCCTCAAGCCTACGGATCCTCTTGAATTTCTTGCGATTCACACGGACACCAGTGTTCTCTTGAATGAGCTCGAGGTCATCTTCTTCCAGCGAGGAGCTTTCGTCGTCATCATGTGACCTCTTGGCTCCCCCGTCTTCATCATCAGAACTTTCATCATCATCTTCTTCTTCCTCTTCCTCATCATTGATCAGATCCTTCATATCCTCCTCTGCCTCATCGTCATCTTCATCTTCCTCTTCGGAGCTATCAACTATCTTCTTTTTGCTCTTCTTTGGTCTGGACCCGACTTCCCTTGTGACCTCTTCATCCGACGAGCTTGCCTCGCTCGCCTCGTCGTCGATGAATCTCTCTGCCATCTTGTATTGCAATAATTTATTGATCTCTAAAAATATGCCCTATTAAAAAAGGAATATTGATGTTATAGTCGCCAATATCAGGGGTAGACCCAGGCTCCAGTGGAAGATGACTGGATTAATAAAGCTAGACGACAGAGAACAGGTCCAAGTCCAACCCTGCCACCATCCCGATATTATCAAACTCGCGGTCATAACTTTAACCTGCGAATCGCGTGCTAATCTCAGCATAATCTGCAGAAATAGACTAAAGCACGCTGCGTTAGCGCCAAATTCGAAAGGGGCGGAGCAAGTCGGAGAACGGGGACCCGCTTCTGAGCCTTAACAAAACAAGAGGTGCGCGCCAATTTGCTTTCGTGAAAACCTGTGGCTCCAGTCAATACTTGGATCCGACACATCAACATCATTGCAATCCATCTCTGTAGACATGGCTACCTCAACCAAGAAATTCTTTCTCGACAAGAGATTCTATCTACACATGAAAGGACGGGGCAATGCGGCAAAGGCTGCTGAAACTATAAGAGTATTCGGCGGATCCATAGACCAATTCTTGGAGAACACTCTTTCCTACGTTCTGACCGACGTTCCAAAGAATGAATGGCCGCCAAATGGAGACGACGAGGACCTGATAACGGCCCGTAAATTTGGGGTGAAATTGATGAGCTATCAAGACCTGGTTGCTTGGTGCTCCAAGTACATAAATTCCCAATCAAGTAGTGATGAAGATGATGAAGTGAAGACAACTATCAAAGAATTGCATGCCCCGTATCTCAAGTGTGAAGATGTAGAATTTAGGTACCAGCCAGTATTCAAACAATTGTCGAAATGGCCAGAGGTAAACTTCAATGTCCCAAATAATGCCTCGATATTCACTGAGCCGTCATTACTCCAGACCCAAATTGAAAAGAACGCCCAGCAACTGGTGGCGCAGCCCCAAACAACAGCAACTCCTGGCACGACTGCTAAGACAGGTGTCAGAAGAAAGAGTCCAATATACTGTGATTTATGTGGCCACAAATTAGAAGAGTCACTGGAAGAACATGAGTCATCTGAGGAGCATCAAAAGAACCTGACCCGATTTGACTGGAGTGATGTCGAATCAGTTATCAAGTCGCTGCCAAGTTTCAGCACTCTCAACATGATGCGCATACAGAAGTTATCTGGAGACTATAGCAACCAGGAATTTCTATGCCTTCATAAGTTTCCCTCTCAAAATTAAATCTTGATTCGGTAGAGCAAAGAGACCAGAATGGGGCATCTTCACTGCCAGCACCCTTACTCTGCTCTTGGGCTCTATACGCTCTCTTCTTCTTTTGATTGGCACAAACGCCTGTTGTAAAGCCTCATCTTCGATTCTACATTCCCAGATCTCTCACGAGATACCTGAGAGTATCCAGTCTATACAACAACTGTTATAGCCTGGACTTGGACTCGAAATCTATCCCACCAGACAGGTAGTCCATCGCACTGATGGATCCTTAGCCGCTACTAGGAAGTTCATTTGAAGCGATTAAAACTACTCGAGAAGTGCGCAGGGGCCGTCTTTCTTGTACATGATAATCTGAGAATTATGTACTTAATCTGCCGCCAACGACCCCTAGCTGCAAGGAGACAACTGATTCCTTGCAGCTCAATTCACCCACACCTTAGTTTAACTCGCAATCTGAATAAGGTGGACGATTTAGGAGGCCGAAGGGACAGTGACTGCGTACTAAAATGCGCATATATTCATTTGCGCTCGAAATCGCATTTGTTGGATGCCAATAGGGGCCGGACCTAACCCATAGGCAGCATTGGAGAGGCTCCGTTCAAACTCGACGGTTGGCTATTGCTGTCTAGGCCAACCCATTGTTCTTTTGAGATTGCCACCCGATGAGTTGCCCGCTCGATCGAATCCATGATGGGACATTCTATCACGGAAGTCAACGAAGTGTTGCATTCCGAGCTCAATCGTCTCGAGCTCTCTGCTCTTCAGAAAACTGTTGTATGCTCAGGTTCAGGCTAGTCAAAAAGGCTACCCCGTAATCTCTGACTGATATATGTACCTGCTCGACAGGATTGGAATTCGTCGGGAGTATTTCGATCAGTGCACGCCTATGGTCTCGGTGGACTTGTAAGTGCGATGCATCCTGATATCTATTTTTATCCGACTGGGCCATGCTTAATGCTCATGCTTCACTTGTGAGTGAGGCCATCTTATGGCTCAAGTCTACCTGTGATTGAATGCGAGCAGATTCCGACACTATCCATACGAGTGCAATCTCTGGTGACTTATGTGAGATAGAGGGACCTCTTTTTCAGCAAGGAAACGATCGCCCAATAGCAAGCTTTGGTTCAAATTAGTCAAAGATCTAGAGTTCGGAGATTCGGTGAAACAGAGTAATCTAAGCACCCTTTGATAGGTTCAAGAAACTTAAGTGAATCTAATCGCGAAGGCCAAGAAAACCTACGTTTGTCTGTTCATCTCCTTGCAGTTTTAGAAGATCTTGATCACGGTTACCAAGCGATCAAAATCCCACAGTTATCATTCTATGAGAGTTCAAGTTGTTCTCCTAGCAGAATACTCACCAAGCAGCGAGTAGACTTCCTGTAGAGAAGAAAATGAGCGACCGTTTGTCATCAACTGGATGGTGCGCGCTTCTAGCGGCCTTGCTCATATCCCAAGTGTGCCAGACGCTAGTAGAAGCTAGCGATGTTGGCTCGAGTCTAGGATCGATGATTAAAGAGTCGCCGAGGCAAAGGGTAAGCATAACGCCGAGGAAGCGCCAAACGGTGGGCTCTATCCGTTCGAGTGGAGGATCTTCGTCGAAAAATTTACTCCCAGTGGAGAAACATTCCAGCAGGGAACCTAAGTTGTATTCCCTCTTCCCTGAGCAGCCCGGAGATTTAGCTCGCCAAAAGAGTGTTGAAAAGAATCCAAGAAAGGAGGATGCCCATCTGGCAGCATCTGATTGGCTTTCTCTGTCGACGTCGAGTAAACCAAAGAATGGTTCAGCTCACAGACGTCCAAAGCGTATGATGCGTTCCAACAATGGTTCCACTGCTCAGAGAGTGCCCGGCAGAAACGCCGAGCGCACCAAACAGTGACCTTGGCCATGGGGTGCCAAACAGATATATAGTTTCACTATAAATAAATTTGGCCCGAAAGTTGGCCGATTGAACCATGCGGAATGAGATGGAAGTCCAACGAGTGCTGAGCGATCCGGGGAATATAATCTCCACGGATGAGAATGATGCTGGACATCATGGTTCTTTTTGTCCCTCTGGTCGTTCTATTATGGCTAACAGAATGGGTGAGAATAGAGTGAAGTGAGAGTTGTAGATGAAATATTTGCGTGTCTGGCCGCTTTTGGGATTCGTCCGCGAATCAATGCAAAAAATTAGAATGAGTAACGTTGGCCTCTAATAGCTAGTGTCTCAATCAAGTGGCCCCCCTTTCATGCCTCCATGACTCCAAATCGGCTCTGGTTCGCTCGAGTGCGGCCATAAAAGCGCAATCATTAACTCACCAGAATGGCGCAAACAATTCCCAAACTTGTGCCTAGCCAAGAAGGACCGATGGAGATGAGAGAGGCAGTTGGAGGGGCAGCCCTAATGATAGAATGGGCTCGCTGCCAGTTTTATTATTATATTGAGTGAGTCCAAGCGGTAGCATTGGGCATAGTTTGCACAAAATGCACAATGAAATTAGGGCGGTGGCCTATTATTGTTTCTAGTCTAAATTTGCCGCCTTCTCCATGGCCTTGAGCCAGCCTTTCGCTCTCTTGGATCGATGTTGCAAGTTTCCAAGAGGCCGAGTGCTGAGTGCCACTAGTGTGTTAGCCTTGGTGTTGATGGGTTGGGAACCGTCGTTTAAGCTAGACTCTCCTCTGCAGCATAATGATACATTCACACCAACGGAATCTCTTGCCAGCACACAAATTCCGTCCAGCTCCATGTTCAGGAAGCGGAACTAGGGCCGCTTGGTTGCCATTTGTCTCAGTTCTCGGCCATTCTGCTCAGATGCTTCTCACAATTTACCAGCCCGTTAGCCTTGAAGCCAATTCTAGCTTACCATAGCGCCAAATCTAGTCGCTACCACTTCCGTTGGTCCTTAAGCAATGCAGACCTGGTCCAAACTCTCATGCACAGCCGTTATTCTCAGGTGATGCTATTATGGATGAATTCCATTTGTCAAATCCTAGAGGTGTGGAAGCGCATTTCAAGGTTTTGTTGTCTACAATCACCTGCCAACCATGAGCCGGTTAAGCGTTGAGATCTCGCCTGATTGTAGGCCGTTTGCGGTCAATCCCATCGGCAGATTACCAAGGACGCTCCATCGAGACTGGCCATCGATTTAGCGGCTTTAGAAATGAAAACAAGGGTTAGCTAAGGGCCATACATATCGTTCTCGCCATAGGAGCTTAAGCTTCCGCAACTTGCGATCTAGGTCTTGTTGATTGGACTCAATGTTGTGCGAACAAGAGAGAGCCCCGGAGCCAATTTTATTGCTGGGCTGAACTCCAGTTGATTTCCCACCAAGACCGTGTCAAGTAATTTAGATCTGAGCATTCTTGCCAACCATACGACGCCCACCAAGCAGTCTCCGCCCAAGACTCGAACACGAAGACTCCTGAGACACGTTAATGAGGTATAATGATGCCCAAAATACACATATTGCTGGGAGCCAGTTAACGAGTCGCGCCCTTAGGCTAACAGGAACCAAATGAGCTCTCTCTCTCTCTCTCTCTCTCTCTCTCTCTCTCTCTCTCTCTCTCTCTCTCTCTCTCTCTGTCTCTCTCTCTCTCTCTCTATCTGATCTTATTGGGGGAGGGGCTTGGAAAATAGTCAACGATGGAATGGTCGACGACGGAAAGACCAATCCAATTATATGATAGGCCCTCCAGAGGACCCGTCTGAGTGCTCTATGTGGCGCCCGATTAGTGCTGCCCATACTCCATGGGCACACGATTCGCCCCTTGCCCAATCGAGAGACTAGCTTAGTTTCGACACGCTCACACGCTCTTGGCCCAATATGAGACTTCACTGCCCTCTAGACAGGACGCTACTTATGTTGCGATGGCTGCATTTGAGCACCACATGCACTAGTCCATGCTCATTATCCCCACATATCGGTGTCTGGGGAACTGGAGCTATGTTTTGCCCTACTTAAGATCCTCTCAGTCCTCCCATGACCAGCTAACGGACAGTACTGACGTTTTAGGCCTCTCAGTGTTGCCCAGATATGCCGAGATATGCGTCTAACTTCCGGCTTAGTAGGTGACTACCTCAGTCTTATGGACAAAATTCAAAGGTCAGAGTCAAGGAAAGTGACGCACATCAATCATCTGGCCTGCTGGCTGATAAGGAATCGACTTCTTGATGTAGCGGCTATTTCAGGCTAGAAGCAACGCTCTCTGAGCGTGGAAGCCTCTCTATCCCAAAGGCTGCTTGAGCAGAGTATGGAGACGTAATCAGGAGTATTATACCAAAGTTTACATTTGCGCATGTTCGCAAATATATCAAAATCTATTGGAACTCCAGCCAAGCATTAGGGTAAATTGCCTGGGAAGCGAGCAAGTGGATGAAGACAAAGAGATGAAATTGAGCCTCCGCTTAGCTAACCAGAATTTGGCTGGTGGCAAACTCTCCAAGTGCTGGTGTTGAAAAATATCCCTAGAAGCTATCCTCCAGGAATCTCTCTCTATCAGGGGCCACTATCCTGTCGCTATCACTGTGCTGGCTAGGCTCTCTGGCTAGCCTCTGGGTAGATAACGATCTGGATCTGGACTTGAACGTCGCACTCTTTTCTTAGATGTGGCTTACACCTAGGCCACACGAGGTGGAACTGTGTACTTGGCGACTGATGTTTGCCGAATCATAATGAATGAACACATGAGTTTCTGGTTGGGCAGGGAGGAAAAAAGACCGACCTTCCTTCTCAGCAAGCGTCGTCCGAGTGCCTCAGGCTCATGCGACCACAGCGGGCGAGCTGAGAGAAAAGAGGCCGTACAATTAGAGAGTACCACTCCGATGATAATGATCCGCTAGGAGATGGAGTGCTAGACTTCCACTAGCTTGCGGCTAATGTTCCGCCCGGATCTTGGTCTATTCCAGAGATGCAAGCCACGAAGCCCAGTTGCATGATATGATTACACCGCCGATGGAAAGTATCAAGATCTCGGTAGATATGATCTCGAACTCCAACAGATAGCGTCCAGCAGCTGCGGCGGTCTTATCTTTTGCAAAGCTCCCCTTTGGCTCATTAAAGATGAGAGCCTAAGCAAAGCAAAAGAGAGCCCCCCAAAGCGTGTGGGAAAAATGCGTTACTACGAAATCAGCCGCCAGACAAGGTGAAATGGAGGCAAAGTGAAGGGCTATCGAATTGGTAGCGTACGGAAACAATCTTCATCTTCTTCTCGCCCACCACCGAAGTTGGAGCAACGTTAAGCGACAGACTCCGCTCATGTGGCCATGTGATCGAGTGTTGGAGTAATTAGTGGGCAACTGAGATGGTTCACGGCTCTAGTGAAGTGGTTACAAAGGTAAGACTCGTGGAGCAACCCCCACTGCCAACAAATGGGCAGATGGCAACACGAGGAGGTTGCTAGCGGAGGGAGAAAAAACAAACTAATCCAGATCTGAGAGTGGAAATGGTGGTCGAAAGGATTCGACCAGGCAGTTAAGAGGACTGGAACAAAATCGCAGCTCTAAGTCGCTAGGTACGTCGAGCGGAGTCGTGGGCACGCACACACGAGATAGCGGAGTCGCGTGTTAAATCTCATCTCCTGTCTCCTAAATTGTTTCTCTCTCTCTCTCTCTCTATCCTCAGTCGCCGGTCAGGGTGGTTATTTTTGCCCAAATGGTATCGCTATTTAAGGACCAAGGGATTTCTAAACAATGAAAAGCCATCTCATTTCTATGGAGTGGAGGCAAACTCAATAGGGACTCTGAGCGGCACAAGTTAAGCGCCGCCATCGACGTTAGTGCCACGAAGTTCACATTGTATGTCCCGAAGGGCTTCCGACTCCAATTAGTCGGACACGAGGCCGGCATGTCCAGTCCATTATTGTGTGTCCAGCGGGCGAGCAGGAGAGACAAAGAGTGAGTGCTCAGAGCAGCAAGGAGCCCATGGGTATAATTGCGCTTGCGCAAGGAGGAGGCCAAATCATGAACCACACTTTGCGGTCTCACTTGGCAGTGTGCATCTGCTGGCTTTTATTGCTGATCCAGATCTACACGCTCCCTATTTGCCCAAATCAGACCATTTGAGGACCAGAACGAAAGTTGATTACCGCCGATCGAGGAAATGTAAACACTGTTCGTCAGTTAAATGGAACAAAAGCGCACAACACCAGTTTAACTATCAATTGGACATGTCTAGACGAGGAAACCAGGTAAATGATACTCCAAGTCAACTCTCCGCTGCTTAAATGAGCTAAACTATGGAATCCACCAGATTTATCGATGCAAAATAGGTCCGTCTTAAAGGATTATTTGAAAACAAAAACAAAAAGTCAACCACAGACGGTTCTGGAAAGCGCCATCCGATTGGAACTGATTTAAGACCAAGTCTTAATGCAAAACTTGATCAAGTAGATCTCAAGACATCCTATGCGAAGAACGTCCGCCATTGAGTGCTGTCCAAATAACCTACCGGTGATATGGTTGGAGATCTGCTGCAGACAGACAGACAGAGACTAGATAGCAGAGCTTGGAAATAATACCTTTCAAAATTGACGAATGCGACTTCACGGGCAATAAATTGATGCACACTGTCGATCGAGGGGAAAAGAGATAGGAAAAGAGTGGGTGAGCAACTCGCATCTAGTCTCCAACTCACAGAGACAAAATTAGATCACAGGAACGCAATCAGACAGAGGGAGCCTACACAGTGCCATGTGGAGGAATGTGAGCTGGACTGGCTGTTCGACCGAGTCGTCCTTTCCCGAAGGCTTCCACAAGCACCAGCCGGGGCCCTACTTCAAGACGCCATCGCTGCACTCGCAAACCTCGTCGAGAAGCGGTGAGGAGTTGTCCCACCCGAGCCGAAAGCATTGCGGCGGCCAATTTTATGGAATAGACAGAGACGAGGAGGGACCTGATCCTCCGATGGGCGAGGAGACTAACATGGGAAACGATGCACGAGAATTGCCATCGGAGCAAGAGGACGAGGCCGTTGGCTTGGCAAGTCCGAAGCAAGTCATACCTCTGCCTTGCTTGGACGAGAGCGAGCAAGAATCAAATATTGAGGCCGATGCCACCGATGGTGCAAGGCCCACTGGCCCACAAGAGCAGCAACCTAAGCCGCAGCACCGTTCTCGAACGCGATTGAAGTGTCTAAAATCGGACCGGCCCGAAGGTCAGGTCTCCAGTGGGCCGCACAATCAGGCCAAAGCTCCGCTCGGATTGGAACAAACTGGGTCTCGGCAGCATGGGTTTCGTTCCCGTCTGTCTAGCATTTCTGGCGCCCTCCAGCACCCGAAGCTGGCGCGCCGCTTCCTGGGCGGGCTGTCGGGCGCGCTGGAGCAACAGTCGCAAAACGGCGGCCAGTGGTCGCAAAATGGAACCACCATCCGAATAACCACCACCTCCTTCGACAGTCCGCGGCGTCAATCAGGCGAGTCGGAGAATTGCAATAACGGCAAACAGAATGAGCATCCGGAAGGAGTGGGCGTCGAAATGGCGGCCGCCCCATCAAGCCATTCTCGGCCCAGCTCAAGTGGGCGCCGTTTGTCCCAGTTGTTCCTGCCCCAGCAACTCATGATGGGCGGCCAGCATCCAATCTTATTGAACCAGCTGCAGGACCCATTCTCAAGCAACGAGCTCATTCCGCCACACCTGCTCGCCCTCTACGGCCAACCGCCTCTGGTGGGCCCCACATCAATGGGCGGCCCCGGCGCCATGTCCAGCGTGTCCTCCTTGATGCTGGGCCAACCGGGCTCGGGGCCTGCCAGTCAGCGCACCTCGTGGGCCGACATCTCGCTCCTCGGTCGTCTCAGTGGCAGTGTGCGCCCATCAATCGATTCGACACTCGCCTCCACTGCGTGCGGCGGATTCGGCAGCCTAACCAGCCAACTGGCAAGACACTCATTCGATGCACGTAAGTATTCCTCGTGATTCGTTCAACTCACCAAAGAAGACAAATGCAGATACTGCACAATCACTATCGCGTTCATACACACTCGCAAATGAATAGAGATTCATTGATTTCATTCGGCCGACCATTTCCTGTGCATGAACGTGCCGCCGGAAGTGTCAACTGACCTCTCCCCCTTTCTTAAGACTATCTGGCGCGCTATTCGCTGAGTTCCGAGCAAGAGCACAAATGATCACATTCGAGCAAAGATGCAGGCAGTTGTTGTGCATTTGCGCCTCGTCTGAGTGCTCCTTGCCTAACAACAATCGGCCTCACCGAGCAAGACGTAATTCCGGCCGCGTTTGGGCCAAACTCTCCAGAGCTCTTTCAGGTCTTATCCATCGCGCGTCAGCGCAGCGCGAGGATTATCGCCCCAAATGCCAGGGCCCAAATTCAGCGCGTGGCGACAAATAAGGGCTGGCGAGTTATTTTAAACTGCTCTTAGGCTGGATACTTTTAGCTCGCCCCAACCCACACACGAGAGGCGCCTTCTTTCCTCCACAATCGAGCTTGGGACTGAAAACAAGCTGTTCAGGTGGACAAACAATCGAGATTTTGAGAGACAAACACATTCTAGACCATTTGCTTTCGCAAGAGCTGGAAAGAGAAAAAAAGCAGCGAAAAATAGGATAAGAAATAAGCAATTTGTCTGGTTGGCGTATTTTATCTGGCTGCTCGTCGTTGCACATGTGTCGTCAGGCGACCAAACTGGTGGGTGTTGATGTTTTTCCTCCTTTTTTCAGGTCAAATCTGGCCCACCAACCAGAGACGGAGACTCGGCTCCAGAGAGAGTCCTGGATTGCAGCCCAATCCAGTGCTCGAGCTGGTTAACATCGCATAACAAGCGAGTCTCTCTTTTGTATTCGCCACACGTGAACTCGGCACTAGACTACCTTGGGGGCAAAGTGCATTTAGAAAATCCAAGTGTTCCGTTTGGAAAGATCCGTCAACCAGCTCATTGGAATTGCGCATGCAGCCAAACAAACCTCTTGCCTCTACTTCCCATCCGCTTAACTCAAACCGAAGGCCAGCGGCTGTGGATTTTTCGCAAGTGGGCCAGTTGTGCAATTGAACGCCACAAGAACGTGACCAGCAGCCACAACCACTGGTGAATAACTACCACCAGGAAGTTGCTCGCTCGAGAGTGGAGTTCCCTTTTGTCTGGCTTGCGAGAGAGCATGTTCTTGTAATGCTTAATTATTGGACCAATCAATCGGTTGTGATGAAATGGGGTCACCCTACCAAGCGATTAAATCAACATGGTAGCGAGGAAGACGTTTCACCCGATTTGAGGCGAAAACGATGGCCCGTGAAATGGCACCGTATAGGGGTAGAGCTAAGCTCCGGTGAGAAGGGCACACACGTGAGCTGAACTGCGCTCGCACAAGGCGCCAGATTTGTCTCGAGCATTGGCAGAACAACTGCTAAAAGGACGGCCTTTCTTCTTTTTTGGGGCGCCACACTAGCTAAGCCTCACTCAGGCCGCCCAGTTTGGTCTAAAAACTACTAAGGCACGCCAATAAGGTCAATTACCATAATCAATCTCAATTTATCTGCTCCTCGATACCAACTGTCAGACAATCCCGACTCAGTGCAAAGAACAAATTTGGCCCCACCTTTCGGTTTGCCATCGCCCAAAGAGCCTCTGGCAAGCCAACAGTGTGGAGCCAGTTTGGCAGCTCGAAAAGAATTTCATCTGTCCAGTTTGGAAGAAAAATCGGCTCCCGAAACTGTCTCGGCTTTCAGCTGGAAATTTGGAAACCTGGCACGCCATTTGGGCGACGCTGCTCCAAATTAAGCGAGCCCCAAATCATGCGGCCCCACTGTCTCGATTCTCCTCGTCGAGACGGCGCCACCTGTCCTACGCCCTCCAGTCTGTGAGCCGAGCCCAAGCTTCGATCGCCGCACTCTCTCCGCTTGACCATTAGGCCTCAGCTAATCGCTCGGCGACCTTTATTTAGTCTGCCGGTTGGCAAGCTTTAATCCACCTCGCTGTCTGCTGTTCACCAGCACACAAGGGCTGAGAATGGAGAAACTCGCCCACCCTCCGAGATGTCCAAGAAGGTGCTCGATTTTTCACTCTGCATGAAGGCTCGATCAGAACCTACAATGCATCTCGAGCGGCTCCTCCTGCGAAGAGTTCCGGTGAAAGGAAACTTTCCAAAGGTCAAGGAGTCCAATCTGGTTTGTCTCTAGAATCTAGAGTCCAGATCAACTCACTTGCGCCACGCAATGTGGCCCACGAGAGTGGATTAGATGAGCTCCGATCGGAGATGAGAAAGAACTTGACTTCGGTTGAAATGAGGCTCCGCAGAGTTCAATAGAGGAGCTGTTTGGGGGAAAGTCGCCACTCTCTTCATGGTAGTATCGCAGTATTGCCAATCCGCTCGGAGTAAGTGTTAGCATCCCAATAATCGCGTGACCATTGCACAAAATCACGCCTCTTCCTTTCTCTTTAACTGCAACTGAACCACTTCATCTATTTAATCCACTTAGCTTCCGTGATCTCCCAATCTCCCTCCAGTCTGCTTGACCAATTTCGCACTCAAATTACACCAATTCTCTTGCCTCAATTCTCGCCCCCTCCTGGTGGACACATTTCCGGTGTCTAGTTTCTCATCACAATCGGGCCCAGCTCCATATAGCATCTAGCTTGGCTTGTGTGTGTGATATGGCCAACGAGCGGTTCTCTTATGGCGAAAATTACGCGCAGTCTCCCGGAAAAGCACTCTCACCCAATGCCACTACACAACAATCTGGCCTGATAGATTTGGCGGCGAAACAATGAACAAGAGCCAGGCGTCTGCTTATTGGCAAACAATGGGGCCGAATATTTCACCCTTTAACGCAAACAAATGGTCCAAAAAAACATTGCCTCCAGTCTTGGCCGTGCGTTCATTGTGCTCTAGTTAGAAGTGCCGCCAGCCAAAATGGACTGTCTCCTCTCCCTCTTTTGGGCCCGTAGCTCCATTGTTGCGCTCCCTGGTCCATGGCTCGTCACTAGTGTTTGTTCATTTGGCTAATTAGGTGTACAGGAGAGTGTATATGTGCTGAATGTTTGCCAGGTGACCAGTGGTGAGCTTGGATTTCGAGCGAAGAAAGAACAGGAAGAGAGTGAAAGCCAGAGAAAGTCTCAGAATGTGATGCTAGCAGAGCCAGTGGGCTGCTGCCTTGATGAGCTGCAGCGTGTTGAATGCCGTTAAACCGGATATATTGACATGGCACATGCATAGCGTGGGAGGAGGAAGCAAAATCCGGTCTGGATTCTGCCAGACAAGTGACAGATTCTTGGACACGATGAGGCCCATTCGGGCAGACTTCTGTGTTGCATAATCACTGGAGGTCCATCGGCTTAAGATGCCGGGACAAAATGTTTTCCAGATTATAATTCAGACCTCGGGGTGAACTTTGACGTGTCGGCCAAGCTTTTAGGACCAAGATGAGAGCAAAGGAAGAAGCAAGCTTCAATCAAGTGCCATTGTCACCAACACATCACGATCGAGCGGCAGATGAACCTAGTCCACAGCTAGTTGAGCAGCTCGAATCCGAAGAAGTCTGTCCATCAAAGCTTCAAGGTAGGATCAATAAAAAGTGCTGCAATCATAGTTCAATGTCATCGCTAGCCATGCTAAATCAGCGAGCTTCCAATAGACAGGCACTGATGTTCAACCAGAATCAACATGGCTCTCAAATGAACAGAAAATTGGATAACGTACAGAAGAGAAACCAGGATCTCATGAAGGTGGGAATGCAATACTATTCTCAGTGCGATGAAAAGGGTTTATCATCAAATCAGAGCCCATTTTCGCCTAGAAACAGCCAACCTGCAGTCATGTGCTATACGACAATTTCCGCAAGAAAAAGTGGAAGTGCCGGCTCAAGAATCAACTCCCTGACACTTTGTCAAGATTCTTGTAGTGCTTGCGGTTTGAGTGTAGGAGCTGGCCATGCTATTTCAAGCGTGAATATGAACACGAGACTAAGTAAGCACCAAAAGTTGTCAAAGCACACCCATGGAGTATCCTTCTCCAAGATGATCCCCGATCCGGCGATCTAATTGGGCGTTCAGCGTATTCTGAAAATGAGATTATTTCTTTTCTGGAGGTTTTTTATTTGATTTTGCCTGATCAAAAAATGTCAAGACCGCACGCTTCATCACGACACGAAACTATCCATCAGAGATAGTTGGCCAACCAAGACCCGAATCCCCATTGTGATACTAAGTGATCAATGTACAATCTAACAATCCAACTAAACAGGTTCGGACCATTGCGCAGAACATGACCAAGGAGACAGGCCAAATATTTACCAGGTGATGAGAAAGATAGCATTTAGTCTATTTATGGGAACACTGATAGCAATCTGCTGGGTCTTGATAATTCACACTCTCAAATGGGTGGCAATCCGCGGCAATCAACCTGAATTGGTAGAAAATCAGACAACCGAGCCAGACAATAATCGCTTGATTATGATTGAGACCTCACCTAGGGGGCGACTAATCTCGGAAAGAGACTCGCTGGGCAACCAGAGCACCCAACAATCAACAGATATCCCACTCCATTCGCATCTGTCTCCGGATGCAGATGCTCAATATGAGAGTTTGCCAAGATCCGAGAGAGATGGGCCATATTCTAAGAAAGTGAGGCACAAAAAAGGCGAAAACATCATGATAGGATCTCAGGTCCATGATTCGAGTCACAAAAATATCGACCCCCAAGACGATTTGTTTCACACGAGTAAGACACAAGTCGCCGCCAGGAGGGGCAAGAACCTCGCTCCTAGTCATGAGTTGGCAAATGCTGGGCCTGATAATGAGCAAAACACTTGGGAGGCGGGAAAAGAGGACCAACCCCTTAGATTGCAATCTCAAATCGATCTCACAGAGAGACAGATACTAAACTCAGGCAATCAGCAACAGATAGGTCCACAACCATGGCCCACTCGAGATGGTGATTCGCCCACTATTTTTCCGACGTGGAATAGTTCAGAGGATTTTCAAACAAATCATAATGATCCAGCTGAATCTCAGCATGTGCAATCAGCCCAAGTACTCAAAACTTTCTCCCCAACCTCATCAAAAGGGACTATTAGCGAGCCTCAGATGCTTTACAAAGCCCCATTCTTTACTACGTGGTTCATCTCCATCTGGAACGTCTTGTTCATGCCCATCTTCGCAATCATAAGCTCATGTTGTTTCAGGAATGAGGACAATTCGACGAAAAAACTGCTTGTGTAAGTAAAAGTGGAAGCCCGATTCATAGCGAGGAGGAAATCCTTAGAACAATTCAATCCGGCTAATCATAAACTCTGTTCCGCGCCACATCTATCGTATCGCGCCACCAAAGTGAGAGCATAAGTCAGTTCATGGACAATGGTCTGACGAGCCTGCAGTTCCTACAAAGATGTGCCCTTTTCTCACTGCTTTGGATTGGAACTATATTCGGAATAGTCTACTCTGTGAACTATATTGATGCCACAGTTGTAATGGCCTTGTTTGCTTGCTCTGTCTCCCTGGTTTATCTCTTGTCTTGGGTGCTGCTTCATCAACAATTCGTTGGTATTAGGGTAAGTAGTCTTCCTGGCGGTATACACATCATCGAAGTATTAGCATGAAACCACCTGGACCTTCATATCGACTAACAAACCCTTGGCTTTTTCCAGATTGTTGCCGTGATAATCTGCACCACCGGAATCGCCTTACTTGCTTATATGGACAACTCGGCGCGAACACTTGGCTCCGTTCTCATGGTTGCCGGCTCGGCGCTCTGCTCGGCAATCTACAAGGTGAGTCCTCCGACCATGTTGAATGGACTTAGGTTTGAGTCGATCCATTCGATCTTTTTGCTAATGAATCATCTCATCACTTTCCCATGAAATTGGACTCTTCCCAGGTTATCTACCAGAGAATGTTTGGGTTCTGGTCCATAGCACAGATGTCATTGTTTTTCTCGCTTGTTGGCTTACTGAATGCATTCCTCTTGTGGCCTCTAGTCCTGATGCTCTATTTCTTCAATGTCGAGTTAATAGTCTGTAAGTATTAATCTTCAGCCCGAAGAGCCCCTCGGCTTCTCTCCTCCAGAGGTGAGATTTCCATTCTTATCGAGTATTAACCTCTTTGTGCACGAATTTACAACGCAATCGGTTGCCAAAATTCAGGGAACTCAATTCCATGGCTTCATCTCACAGTCGCCGGAGCTCTTCACTTGACCGCCAACACTCTGGCTTACTTCGGTCCAATCTGCACCTATGACATTTTCCTCACATTAGGATTGCTAATCGCAGTCATTCTTTCAGCGGGTAAGTAACACTCGAAGAGAATTCTATACTTTGATTTTGCCAAAAATCTGTTGGTCTCCGCTCTCTAAAGGCTGGCTAGCTAACCGATTAACGGACCGATGAACAATCAACGGAACAACTAGTCATAGATGTACTGCACTATAGGATAATTTTCAGTGGAATGAAATTGGCAGGAATTTTGTTACTCATGGTGGGCTTTCTGGTATGTTTGTTACCCAAGAATTGGAACGAATACCTATACGAATTGGTGTACGAGCGTTTCCTCAGATGGAAGAAGCAGAGAGGTATGAAAAAGGGGCGCAACAAGGTTCAGGACATGAGCACTGGCCAGGTGTCTCGGCTGCGAACACCGAGCGGCAGAGTGAAATAAAGACTTTATACGGGCTCATCTAGTCACAGAGCTAGTCAATAGGGATTATCTAGTCTACTCTTTATCTCTGGAGGTTCGTTGAAGACCCGGTGCATCCCTCAACCCTTGCCCTAAGTTATCGATGCATGTAGAAACCCATAACTGATTAGGTAAACGGGGATGTTCTTTCTTCTCGTTTTTAAGAGAAGCACGGGAGTTCAGCTTACTCTCATCGATCGATATTCGGAAGATGAACTAGTCCCATACACTAACTGGGTGACAAACCGGCTTGTGACGATGTTCAAATATCGATTAACTGGATTGCCCTCTAGCAATCCTCGAGGAATCTACATTACTCGTGAGCAAAATTAGGGGCATGCATGGGAACTTTATTGATACTCTGTCATCTGGAGAGGCGCTCGTGCTCTACTAAGATATCTCTAGAAGATATTGTTATCCAGGATATTGAGATGCTCGGCCGAGAGTCTCTTTTCAGCACAAACGCCTGAACGATTCTCAATTTCCTCCAGGATTTGCAACATCGGTGCGAACACAAACTCGCGAGCCTCCGGATTTGTGATCAAATCGAAGTGATTGAAATCCTTTTCAATAAATATATCCTTCATTAAAGGAACATTCAGACGCTCTTTGAACAGTTCCACATCGGCTGGGTGTGATAAAGCGTCTGTCTTGGTGGAAAACAAACAAATTGACCTAGAGCGAATGTTGCCGATGTCATAAAGGGGAGCCTCACGGGTTCCATAACGTTTCAGATTTCCCTTCTCACCGTAATCGTATCGGGTCATATTCTCTTTGGAGATTAGTTGTCCAAAGTGACGAAGAACTTTGAAACTCGACTGAAACGGTAGGTGGGAAAAGTAGCCGGCTGGGGTTCTGGGGCCTCGACCACCAATGGACTCATCGATCAACCTGCAAGTGAACTTGAATGGCAGCAATTTGCGGGCGCACAATCTTGTCAGACCAATTCGGTATAACTTGGAAAATTTAGGAAATGGGGCCTCTAGATTAGGTACATTTAGCGAGTAGGTGAATATAGCACGGGCTATAGAGTTTGTGTGGTGAATATAGGCAACAGGTGCAACTGCAAACACAGGCTCCACTAAATCGGCGTAATGTGGTCTGGTGGCCAGCAAGCCGAAGATTGAAAATGTTGCCTGTGAGTGTCCTGCGTAGCCAACCTTACGCGATCCTGTTAAAGTTAGCACATAATCAATGACCGATGGAATGTCCTTGAGGGCAAAATCGTCTAAGCTGTAACTCCAGAATTCCTTGTCGGAGGAAGTCAAACTTTCGTGCCGTTGAGAGAGTTCCGTTCCTCGCATGGACATCAGCCAGACATCATATCCATGATTAGCCATGAGCATAGGCCCGTTCAGGCTATCGTTGCGCTTTCTGACCGCTTCAATGTCGAAGGGATCTTCAGAGCATATTGGCGTGTCGAAAGTTGGTCTGACATTTCGTGAACTGATGAGCCAGATTGATGCGCATTCAAGTAGTCCATGATTGAAAATCACTGGCCTTTTCAATGCTAAGCCTTCTCGCTTGATTAGAGGATTGACTATACGGACTACGTTTATCCTGTATCCATCAGGTGTTGGAACGTAATGATTCTCCGAATCGAATCCTCTCAATTTGAGAATCTCGACAGGCAGGAGATTGGCCACCTCTAACGCTTCATATTTATCGCTGCTCCTGTTTCTAGCATCGCAGACAGTTAATGCCAACTGCAATAATAACACGATCAATTGGAATTTCATAATGTATTGTCAGTGATCAAGTTGATGATTTCGGTCTAGTCAAGATCAAATTGCAGACTGGAATTTCGAAACATTAAGCTATCTCTCTTTATTATCCAACTCTCTAGCAAGTCGTCTGAGATCCCGCAGTTCCATCGAGAAGATAATTAGATTACCATATTGCTTTATGGGGCTCGTTGAGTCATTATCAACGACTAAATGATGTCTCGAGTAACCTTTAATGAAATGTCAATTCCTCAATCAAAGGAAAGTTGTCAATCGAAAAGAGGCGTGTGATTCCACTTTGGAAACACCCTTTTGTACAAGTTCATAAACACACAATCATCAGATCGAATTTTTTTGTCAAAGATGCATTTCATGTGACCATGAGTGCCCAGAGGTTCCTTGATGTGGCCGCGCCTATTTAGTCGTGTCACCAACTCTATAGGCTTGAAGTACATGACATCCTCGCTATTGAAGAACATGAATCTAACAACTGCAGACTTTGAATGGATCTTGAAAGGGTGACCACTGAGCCTGATCCTCTTGACAATCAAACGATTAGGATCACAATCGAGCACAGAACCCGAGGCAACGAGTTCTTTGTCGCCTTTAGGAGTCTCCCGATAAACTAAAACAGGAGCGGGTGGGAAGGTGACAGGTCCATACATGGTGGCGACCATTGCAACTTCATCGCGTAGGAAAGGCTCATATTTGTACTTAGATGATATAGTGTGAGCCGAAAATATTGGCCTTGACTTGAATTTCCGGAAGCCGACGTGGAAAATGAGCTCGTCTTTGGACTTGATCGGACTGTCAAGATCACTATCCGGCAGTCGTTTTATGATCAAATTAATCACAGTCATTTTTCGTTCATGTTTCAATAGCGCAACCAAAGATGGGGGAACATCCCTTGTCAGTGCTCTCTTCATGAATTCCTCTGGAACACCAACCAGGTGCACTCGAACATATTGACCTGGGTTAGCTCCCTCTTGGTGTTCTTCATGGAGAATACGACGTTTCGCTGATTGAAAGTTCTGAAATTGAAAGATCTTGCTATAATCTGGAGGCAGGTTCTCTTGTGGATCCCATTCAGATGTTCTGAAGCTTTTCAAGCCTCGATATCTTGCAAATCTTGCCCTGGCAGTTTGATCAAAGGGCGTATCGACCTCGTCGGGGAACATCTCATTCTCTCTTGCCTCCTTAATCTTTTCTAATGTTTTCATTTCCTTTTCATTAGAATAATTCTTATCGTACTCATCAACGTCCATCATCGATGCTACCTCGCCATCTTGAGCAATACTCTCTGCAACCATACTCTCGCCATCTACCGATCCTTGATCCGAATCTTCCAGGTTCTCGACAGAGAACTGGTCTTCATCATCGGGATCAGACTCGCCCTCAGAACCGCTGCCGTCAGAATTGAGGATCCATGCACCTTGGTATTCTGACGTCCCAGGTGGCAACTTTTTTATCATTTTCTTAGTGTTACGACGCTCAACCTCGGCGGCCAACTCTTCGGCGGTGGGCCAAGTTTGTTCGCCTTCAGTCGGGTCAATCTCATTCACTTGCTCCAGGGTCTCTTGCTTCATGGGATCGGGCGTCAATATCTGAACGATCTGGCCCTCAACTAATGAAGCTTGTCTGAGCGGGGCTATCTCTGGCAAGATGTCTATGCGCTTAATTTGATAGTCGTCAAATCCGATAAGATGGACAAGATCGTTAGGGCTCAATGTTTTGTTACGAACATACCCCGTAAGTGCCAACGAGCCGTCCACAATCTCAATACGGTCTGTTGAGATAATTGATCTTGCCTCTTTGAAGAGTGATCGTTGCCTCTTGCAGTTGCCTAAAATATGCAGCATTTGTAGGTAGTCTTGGAGAGATTCGAGGGCTTGCATTTTTTCGTCGCCGATTCTGCTCTTGAGGTTTTTCTTGGCCTTCATCATAAGACCACTGTTGTCTTTGGTGACACCATTGATAACATGAACAATCGCCGGCAAGCAATGTATGTGGATTGTCCGGAGGAGTTCTGGAGAGAAAAATTGATCGTTCTGCAGGAGTTCATCGGGCTCATGGTGTAGGAGGAGGATATCTACGGTTTTGACGATATTCAAGCTGCCATCGAAGTCTGTACTATCCATAAGCACGAACTTGAACCTCATTTTCAGACGCTGAGATAGAACATATGCCGATCTATCATTCAGCTGTTTCACGATGATCGAATCCGAACTATCAATCTTTCCCAGACCATGGAGGAAATTCTCGGGAGATGATCCAATGACCCCAATTAATAGCGGTGGACCACTGCCCGTGCCCAAGTTTCGCTTCTGTCCCACTACCTTCTCCCATTTGAGCTTTCTATTTTGCTGGGCCTGATTTAGTCTCTCAGATCTTGCAAGTTGTCTGTGATTAGATTTGGATATAACTTTGTTTTTGATCTCTGAGGTGGCACTTGATTTTCGCCCATGACGACCAGATCCCTTAAAGGGTTTGTTCGTCTGGTGCAGTGGGCCAGGACGATGTGGCTGCTGCATTTTGATTGATAATCAATCGATCGTATGGAGTTATACGACAAAGATAGGAAGAGACTTTTTGGGGTTGATTCCTTGCATCGAAAGAACTCAGAATGATGGCACACGTGCTCGACACAAAACCACGCGGAGGAATTCATTCATGTGCGCAATCAGTGGATTTCGCTGATTCTCGCGTCTTTAATTTTTGTTACTCAACTCTACACCGTATCACAGTCTAAACTAGCTAAGATGCGATTGCTAGTTCATTTTTGTAAGGCCTAGACAGACGGGCATTCAGCATATGGAAGCTTTCCACTAGACTATTCTTTTCGTACCACGAGACCAGCTCGATCACGCTCTTGAAATACCTGTTTTGCGATAGATAAAGTTGATTGTCTTTTGATACATAGATTCTCATGTGTTTGATTTGAGAGTTGTAATTTAAACTGATTACATAAATGCCGTTGTGCTTTGGACTAACACGCACCAGAAAAGTTTCATGGGGCTTGTCTTGGAGGAGGGTCTGGGCTTCTTCGCGTTCCATGCGACCGCAAAACCAGGGACGGTCGTTCAGGATAAAGTTCACATAGCTATTCATTTGCTCTGTATGTGATGCATCATTTTCGACGATTTCTTCCAGATTGACATTCTCGGAGCCATCAAAGGGCTCTGCAACAAATTCCACAATTGTCGATGGAAAACGACCAACAGTTCCGGTGCGCATACTCCTGCCGAACCACCATGTGTTCTTTCTATTCGACTCCAGGTTAGGGCTAAGTCTGAGTTGTGAGAGGCTGCTCGCAACTCCCTGATCAGCCTCAACGTGTTGAATTGTATTTTTGTATAACAATATGGTGTCCCCTTTCAAGATTCGGAGCTCACCAGAGTTCTCGTCTCCATCGAAGTTGGCGAGCGCTCTGACCTTGAGGCTCGGTTGCCGGCTGATGGCTGGTGTCGAGGTACTCTCTCGAAGCATCCGCTTGTGCTGAGCCAGTTGATTAGCAGAATTTTGTAGGCTAACGTTGATCATTGATGATGTGGGACGTTGTTGCAATGTTTTGGAAGCACTTGATCCGCTGAAAGGGGGAGAAACCGCTACATTATCGAGTCTACCTTTGAGGTTGCTGTATTCAACTTTTGTGGACATGACATCGACACATTGAGTGCTTGAAGAATCTGTCGGACACAGTAGCTGGCTGAACATACTTTGCCCGTTCTCAGATCGCATTGAGGGTGATGGTGGCTCATTCGTGCACCTCTTAGATCGATTGGATACTCTAAGAGAGTTCAGCTTTTGTGGCAAGGGAGGGCCACAGGACTTTGCTGATGAAATACACTTCTTGTGAACTGAGGCAAAGCAGACCTGACAGCGGTAACCTTGATAATATAGACCGAGCAGCAGCTTACCACAATAGTCGCAGGATGATGCTCTCTCGAATGTGTGCATCAAGAACTTGTGATTAGTGGCACGACATGCGCTTGGCTTGACGTTGTCCAACGCTCTTTGTATAGACAGGATCCACTTGTTTTTTGACTCCTGCGACTTGGGATTGAACGAGTAGACAGCTTTGTCATTGTCTCTCACTAGGTTGAAATTATAGGCATACTTGTCCTTGTGCTTGCTCAGTGTCTCAAAGTTGTTGACTGGATTAACTTCCAACTCAAAATCACTTAAAATGAGTGCTTCTTTATACTGGTAGCGTCTTAGTCCGATCTCTTTGCACATTAGTATAACTTTATCAAACACGAAGACATATCGTTTCGTGTCGTGAGGTAGTTTGATCTTGGGCTGATCATGGGGACTCTTGATGCGAATACTACCGTCCATCACGAGTCTACCATAATCCTCCAATTTCGTATTGGCAGGCATGTTTAAGCCGACGATGCTTTGTTCGATGTCGTTGACTATCTGCATAGCTTCAGTATCACGCTTCACTTCGTTAATGTACTGGCCAAGATCAACCAGGACTTCATGAGCTCGCTTCAGACCCACATAGTCATCGTTAGATGAATTGGTATTCTTGATCATCTGAGCCAATAGCAAATGATACTTCAGTATACGCTGCATTGGCAGAGATAATAGGTCTCGTAGTTTGAATCTTCCCTCGTTCGCCTCTTGCTGGCAGCGATTCAGTTGAGCCGCGATAGTCTCATTCTTGCTCAATTCATCCAACATCGCTTGAGCTTTTGATAGACTGGCACAGTATTCTCCGTATCTTAGGAACTTTTCACGTGCGTTTAGGAAACAAGTAGATATTTTGAGGTTTGATCGATTTCCGGAGATATCTGCGAGAGTTGGAGAGAATTGTTGCGAAGCTGTCGTAGTTTGAATGGTCGGGGTTGATGGGTTACTGACATTCATGTCATTGTGGCAGCTAAAGGCTTTTCTGGTTGGTGATGGGAGTTTCAGCATCTCTTCGCTAGACAACTTGGCTGCTGCTTTGACTAGATCAGAATGCAGATTAGAATGTATGTGATGGAAATATTTGATGTGCCCAAATATCAACTGGTTCTGCTCCCGTTTAAGGAGAAGTTCCAATGGCTTGGCGAAACAATTTATGATCATCTCAAGTGCGTGCACATAATTAGATTCAGTGTCGATAAGCTCCCGAACGCAGTGATCTCTAAACAGTAACGGAGTGGTGGGCGAGCCCGGAAGAAAAGTAGGAGATATCGGCAACTCACTAACTGATGTTGAGCTCAAATTCTTCATAGTATTCGTGGTCTGATTGAACGCGAATTGATTACGAGCGATTGTTTTGCTGCCCGTGTTTTTTGGCCCATGATAAGAACGAGACCTGTGATCTGAGCGTTCATTCGACTTCAAACTGACATATCTGAAATAGACATCAGCTGAAACGTCCGGCTTGCCCTCGTTGGAGAGGCTAGCCCTTTCAGCGAATGTCCGACCCTGTCGAGTTCTGAATGTTGTGGGAGAGCATGCATTATTTCCTCCTATGTTATTGTTATTGCTGTCTAGTGTTGAGCCTGCTTGGATTGTGGTCGAAGCTTGTTCGCCCAACTGGTTGCTGCTTGGGATAACATTCGGAGGTCGGGGAGCCGGTGGAGGTGGCAAAGGAGGTGGCTGTAGGGAGGCTTGCTTGAAAGCACTCTCTGTCGAAGTTGGACTATCTCTCGGCATCACCATCCTATCGAGGAAATCCTTTCGCCCTGTTTGCTCGCCCATCGAATGATCCCTAACATCTTCTTCATCATCCAGGTCTATAGGCTCATGATAAAGGTGGTAAGTTTCATCTTGGATTTGTTCTTGATGCTTGGATGGCCAGTTGAATGCTGAGACGGAGGACGAGGAGGATGATCTTGGGGGCAATGGAGGGAAGAAGCTTGAGTTTGGGACATTTAATTTTGATGTAGCACAGAAGCTTTGAACAATCTGGGGTGTGCCACACAATGAGTGTTGGTTTGAGG
>Ga0058701_10000270_pt1 | contig 42188 bp, 27 predicted proteins | sample AgamicOrMae_FD_97039 | JGI IMG/M metagenome (GOLD analysis project Ga0058701, IMG submission 97039) | Agave microbial communities from Guanajuato, Mexico - Or.Ma.e | ecosystem: Host-associated > Plants > Phyllosphere > Phylloplane/Leaf | place: Guanajuato, Mexico | collected 2012-06-04
AGAGAGAGAGAGAGAGAGAGAGAGAGAGAGAGAGACAGAGAGAGAGAGAGAGAGAGACAGACTTCTATGAAGCAGGCTCTCATCTAAGACCGATTCGTCTAAATCTGATTGAAAAAGTGAACAATCCTCGCGGGCTTCTTGCCTCGAATATAATGCCCCGAGTGAACGGCGGCCAGAGAGAGGGCGAGAGTGAGGGCGAGAGTGAGGGTGAGAGCATCTTGTGGAGTTGGAGTCCATAAATCCATAAAAGATGATAACCGACAACAAGGCAGGGGTTAGCTGGAGTTACCTGTGTGTATGAGAGTGAGAAAGCATGCGCTTTGGCTCCCATCACGGTGAGCTAGATCAAACAACACAATGCTTTCCGATGACTCCACCATCAACAAGTCACTTTCCTTCCATCCAGTGAAACTCTTTCTCATTCGTCCATCGAAATGTGAGGAGGAAGGAAGCGAAAAAAACTCTCAATTGCCTACAGAATCTTTTCGAGGGTCTTTGCCGGTCCAGTAGACTGATCATCGCATAAAAAAAATTATGCACTCACAGTTATCAATCAATAACGAGCGACAATGATTGTGTGAATCTCCGTCTGAATATTTGAGTACAAAGCACACGGTGAAAAGCACTGGAATGCGGGACCAGTTGGAGGTCCAATGATCCAGTTGTTGTGCGGTGCCAGGGGGTTGGGCTCAAGATTCAAGCTCAGAGCATCAAGAAAAGGGCGTGGAAGAAAAATTTGAATCCAAGTTACAGCATCTAACTGTTGGCATTCGTGAGTATGATGCTGAATTCGTGCAGCTCTCGCACCTCCACCGACAATAAATCAACAAGTGGCTCCTCAAGCAATGGAGGCGGATGCATAAGAAAGAGCAACCTCGAGTCGATCAGAAGAAAACAACAATCGGGCAATGGTATTATCATAACCAGCTCCAACGAGAGCTCCACCTATTCTCATCTATTCTCCTCTGAAGGATCGAAAAAATCCTCATCAGCAGCATCAATAAGGAAAAAATCATTGAATTTGAAAGCCCACTCGAACAATTTGCAACCAGCCTACTCGCAAAGTGGCTCTCTAGCTCCCGTTGGCTGTTTCAGTGGAAACTCTGAGTCATTTTTCCTGCCCACTCCAGAGGCAGGCACTAGTAAAGAAGCATCTCAGAGCAAGAGGTCGCGGAACAAAGATAAAAAGAGTGCCTATGAGGATCTGTCTAGATTGTCACACCGAATGAAGAGTGGATCAACTAAAAGGTCGGCCGGAAGTGAGAACTCGTCGGGTGCGAGTAATTCTAGTGCACGTGCTTGTGAGCATTTGTCTGGAATTGGGCGTAGTCAAGAGGAGCATCGTCGGCTGCAGTATCAGGTCCACCAGCAGTTGCAAAGAATTTACGGCAACAAGTTGCAGGAGATTGAACAGGTTCAGCAACAGAACCACCAGAAGCAGGACTTGCCTAGTAAACCGACCGGAAAGGCCCCAAGCCTTCCCGCGAAGCAGGCGGCAAACAATAAACTTCTGGCAATGGAGGCCAGGATTCAACCAAACAGAAAGCTTGCTCATCTGAGCATGATCAATACCTTGATGAATGATACCAGTTTAGCTAACCAAATCCATCAGGGTCAGCAAAAGCAGCAACAACAACACAAACAGCTACATCACCACAACCAGAACTATATGCACCAAGGGCAACAACAGCACTACTTGCATCACAATCAGCATCACCACCATGCACAGCATCTTGTCCAGAGACCTAATCAGTCAGAGCAGACTTACGATTCGCTTAATTCAATGGTTACACAGAATACTAGACAGAAAGATGTTAATAATAATCGTCTTCACCAAACCATCAACCCGGAACCGAATGACTTCTATGATTTTCATCCGTTGCAGCTGAAGAAAGCGCCGCTCAATGAGCCCATCATGTGCCCGTTGCTTGAAGAACAGAGACACCACGGTGTTCCGAATGGTGACTTGGTTTCCAGGAGGATGACGATCAATAATCAGGCTAATCTAGTTCGCAATAACTTGCTACTTGAGGATCAGATTGGAGATGGCGACGAGGTTGAAGACGAGGAGGTTGAGGATGACGACGAGCCCGATGGCCATCTCGACGACCAAGAATTACTGATACTTGACAACGAGAACATCGATCAAAATAACAACTCTTTGGCCGTTTTGGGCATGGGTCAGAACCGGGAGAAACAGGGGAGCTCGTCTTCGGGGGCTGAGGAAAGAAAACGGCAGCTCGAAAGTCTCCATTATGCCACCGCAACGGCAGCTGTCTTGTTGAATGCGACTGCAAGTGCTGCAGCGGCTCTTGCACGCGTTGGGGAAGCTAACTGTAGCCCTCAAAGGCCTCGTATACAATGTGGGCCAAAGCCAAAGATCGTTCCATTGAGCAAAAATGGTCGCCCAACAGGTGGCCAGCAGCAGATCAGACAAGCTGAACCGGAGGAGATGTATTCGGAAACTTACCATGATGTGAACAACAACCAAACAAGACGGAACACCGTCAATGATCACTTCCAGATAAGTTTCGAATGCGCCCGCAAACAAGCACCTATGGTTTCTGCGGAAAATCGAGACCAGCAGCCCAGCTTCGGAAATGTTAGACAAAATCCAACTCCTCATCGTCCTACGCTGTCCCTATCTCAGATTCAGCTGATTGATTCGAGACACCAGCAGCAGATGGTCTTGAGAAAGCAGCTTCAGCAGGGAGGCAATGTCCAGTATTCGCAAGTCAGTGGTCAGAACCAGCAGAGAACAAATGCAGGCAACCAAATCTTATCAGCTAGGATGCCTCCAATGGCCAAGTTGAAACAAACTCATCCTGGAATGCATTACCAATCGCAACATCAGATGAGACCACCTTTTGAGGGGGTGCAGCACCAGCAGAACTTTGTTGTCAGTCGTCAGGTGGGATGCCCGAACCAGATCGCTGTGTTCAGACAGCACTTGAGACAACTGCCTGCGCCACCACAAAGCCGACCCCAAGCTCAGCGTCAAGTGCAACAGCAACCGGAGGGTCTCGTTCCAGCCGTCCACCACCAACAACAGATAGTCAGACAGGGCCACAATGGGCAAAATTTTGCAGTCACGACAAATGGCTTGACAGCCATGGCTATTCTGCACCAAGACGCAAAAAGTACTGCGGATCTGGTGGGCATGAATGCCATTAGACAGAGCCAAAGTCTGATATCTGTTGATGGAGCCAAGCGTAATACCATTTCGTACAGTGTGCTATTACCTCAAAGTGATCAGTTACACCAGAAACACGTCAGAACCAATCAGCATGTTTACAACACAAATGGTCCGTTCATTTCTGCAATGACAGGCGCGCCCAGCGACGCCAGTGGTCATTCCAATATCCCCCTGATACACATGGAAAAGTGTCCGAGGAAGGTCTCATCATTTGAGAAAATCTGTAGCTTAGATCTAACGGTCTTTTGGTGGTGCCTTATTACTGTGGGCATCACTATAATGGGAGTCTTCCTTATCGTGTCCAGATACCTGATCTGATTAGACTCTAACGATTTCCTTGAGAAAAAAATCTAAAGGTTCTCATAAGACCCATTAAAACGTTATTGCATCATCTCTTGCTTTATTGTTTCTTCCCATCACCCGAAAAAAGTAGTTGTTCATCAGATTGGAAAACTTTTGTTTGAGAGATGTCTTAGACTCTCTTCATCCGACAACCCCTCATAGATTACTACCGTTCAACCCTATTCCTATCAAGTTCCAGGGTCTCTGTATGTATCTAGGTGGCAATGGGGAGCAATGAGTTGCGTCGAAATCTATCAAGTGTTTGCTGGCCAGATAGAGAACCAATTGCTCGCGAGTCACAAAATCAAGCTCAGGCCCAATTTCCACAGGATAGGCAGTTCTATGGGTATGAAAGTAATCAAGGAGGAGTTTCAAGCAATCATTCTCGTTTACGGAATATCGCCTCAGCACACCCTTTTGGTAGCGCTCATTCCCACCTAAATACTCTCTGATTAATCTGACTGCTCTGTCATCCACCAGTGAAGGGAATCTCTGTTTGAGCAGATCTATAAGTAGAAAGTTCGCCCTATTGGTTGGAGGCGAGTTGTAGGGATCTGTAGCTATAACTTCATCTTGTGATCTCCTGATGAGCAATATGGGTCCGTTATAATGTGCCAAATGTTTTGAGTTGTCTAGATCAAAATGTTGCCTGATACCGAGCTCAATGAATGGATAGAAGAACCGTGGGAACGCATTCTTGGCTAATGGTAGTATATGGTCGAAACTAGCATCAATGATTAATCCGTGAATATCCGGATATCTCATGCCAGCCCAAGTAGCGCTGAAGCCACCTATAGACCATCCGTAAATAAGTATCTTATCGGGTGCAAAATTGAGCCTCTTCATTGCAAATCTCACGACCACGTCCATTGCTGCGACCTCTTGGTCTGGATACGGCGATCCAGTTGAACCGCCGAAACCAGGGTGGTTCCAGCCCAAAACAGAGTACCCGACTTCAAGGGGGCTTAAGATGGTGCCTAGCTCATAGAAGCCTCCATTTCCTTCGCATCCGATAACGAGGTAGTCTCCATTTGGATTCGATCCTCGCTTGTCAATGAACATTGAATCGACAGTATTGCCGCCAAACGCCTCCAATTTGAATCTAACTCCTCCAAATTCCTCGATCAATCTGGCTCGCCCCGCTGATATAGCTGGCTCCATGACAGACTGCAAAACACCCAATGAGCCAGGGTATATAAGTCGACGCCCCACCGTCTTCATAACTAAACCGAGTATTATATCCAAGGGAGTCCTGAATGGGACACAGTCAAGAATCAGTCTATCTTCCCTTTCTCTGCCTTCAATCTTTGGAATCGTCTTCTTATATGGGGCAGGTGGTCTTTCGTCACTTGATTCTGACCATTTGAAGTCCACTGGAAAAGAGCTCAGCTCTGCATCGAAATGTACCAATATTCTCTTATTCGATACGTTTAGGGATTTCTGAGCTTTCTGCAATGAGCCCAAAAATGATAAATATTCAGGATTTTGATAGCGAGCAACACCACGGGCAAAGATGGAACCTATCAGTACACTAATTGTTGTGGCAATAAGCCTCAAAGTGACACTGTGATCTAAATTGTTAAATAGTGAGCCTGGTACATTTCTCTTATAGATAAGGTACGGGATCAGAACTGGTGATACATACGCTCCCAAGTAGGTTATAACCTTAGAAATTCTGATCACATAATCGGACGCTGACTCCAAAGAGCTCGGTTGGTACTTGTGACTTCTATTCAGAACTTCTGGTGTGGTGCTAGTGATTGTGTGACCCGTTAACTTGTAGAAGTGATACAATCGAGGTCCAAGAATGCAATCGATAAATGTTGAGAATTTGCCCATTTTGGTATGTTTTACTTAAAGTTATCCTCATATAACTAATGACTTAAGATCATCGCTGATGGACCACCCAGATGACAAAAGGGCTCGATGTTTTTATGTTTCATCAAAGTGCCATGTAGTTTTGTATGAACGATGATCCCATAGTAATGAATACGATAAAGCAAATTTAAAAACGAGTTTTCTGGTTTTTCTGGGAATCCATAGCTTAATCGCGATTCGCGAACGACGAGCAAGATTTTTTTGCGCGAGCGCTACGCGACGTCCAATTAATGGTCACGTGTCTGATGCACGAAGCTTGTATTCATGTTTACACTTACCTAATCGGGAGCTTATCACCAGATCTGATACATTTATGTCACAAAACCGATGGCATCCCTCAAACTTTGGAAGTTCGGGTTTAAAGGTGCCTCTAGAGCCCAAATCGCTCCGTTTGGGAGACTAATCCATTTAGACAACGTATTCGAAAGAGAATTGTCTGTTCCTAAGAACGTCCAATCTAATCAAGACATCCATGAAATTCATAGATCTAACGTAGACCCGTTCTCCCCCGTTGAAAGCGTTCACGCCCCGATTATCGACAATATTAATCCTCCACTAAAGAAGAGCTTCAACTTGGCTTCTTACGTGAACCATAGCAATGTTTTGCAGGAGCTAGTTAAGCTTGGCGTCAGTCTCTACGACATTGAAAGTTTAAACCCAGACGCGGCCAAACACTTATTACTGCTCGATCTCCGTGATTGCACCAAGTATCTCAAATTCTTGGTCGACAACGGTGTAAAGAGCTCAAATGTTGGTCGCTTCATCTCCGAGTTTCCCGAGATTTTTCAATTACCCATCGTCGAGCTCCAGAGTAGGTTGGAGTTCTTCAAAAACAATGGCTTCTCTACACTACAGATATCCAAAGGGCTAAACAGATCGTCTCATTTGATTGCACACAAAATTGAGACCATCGACTACAAACTTGCCGAATTCCAAGCTCAATTTGATATGCCAGCTTTCATCCTGAGGAGTACAATATCGAAATATCCCCCCATATTGTCCCATTCGGTACATCAATATAAGGTAATCAAGTTTTGTCTTGCCGAAGAGTTTGGTTTCCGCACTAGCGAGATACACGTCATATTAGAAAATCAACCTAAAACGATTGACTTCGTTCGACGGGAACTCTCTCGAAGACTAGATCTAGTTCACAATACGATGAAGTTCAGTCATTCAACAATCAAAAAATTCCCCAAACTCATCACAGGACCTGATATAGAGATGCGTAACCGTTTCCTTTATCTCAAAAAACTCAAACGTGACCAGTTTGATCCAAGACTACCTCTGTACGTTCAACCATCTGCTTTATACAATGGAACCGACGAGGACTTTTGTAAGAATCACGCTAAAACAACCGTCGATGATTACAAACTCTTCGTTAAGACCTGTCTGTGATACTTATTGGTGCAGCAATTTATTGACTAAAAAATACACGAAATAATTCATGATCGAACTATTGTTATAGCTTCCTTATTAAAATTAGTGCATTGTACCAACAAAGTGCGTGATAACGATACAACAGTTCCTGAATAGCCTAACCTACCTCTCTGATAAACCTTTTCTTCTGTAGTTATCAACAGGAGATAAACCCCAGGTATAGAGATGAGATCCTGGTCGTGGGAGCACAGGGTTAACATGGGATGCTAATAAATCAGGGTGCAAAAAGGCTCAATTCGTGGACAGACTGCGTTGGTGAAGCGAAGGCAGCCGTCGGTTGCCAGTTCGCTATGCGTTTTCAATCCTCTGACCTAATCTCACTGGCTCCTTTTATTGTTCACGTCCTAATATGTCTGTTGGTTTTCCCCGGTGAACATCTTGCCTGCATTCTGCGCTCTGGAGGATGAAGTTTCAATGATTAGGATCGTCCCATCCAATATTATCTGGATTATTCGTTCGGCTGTATTGCTCGTTCAGATGAGAGGACTTCCGGTTGATATCTTGTATGGAGGGACACCCAACGCCCACCAATATACGACCACGTTGCAATCCTCATCTCCAAGTTTGGGCGCAACCTAGTCGGGCTAACCAGAGCCCGACCTTTCATGATAACCTCCTTTGTATGCACATTTTTTGTCCTCTTCAAACCTAATATCAAAACTTCAGCTCAACTTTCACGAGCGGTCACCCCTCAAGTTCAGTCCTCTCATCTGTCCCGAGATCGCACACCTACTCGATTTTGCTCTGGAATACTGGTCTGCTCTCTTGAAGGACGTTTCCACAATGTTGATACAATCGTAAGATTAGTTGGCGAAGGTATTGATACCCTTTGTATGCGATGAGGTAAGTCAATTTGCATAACCTATAGCACCTCTTGCCGACCATTAATTTGCACTTCATGCAGTTGAAGCCGCTGCAGCCAAGCCGCAACCTGACGCGCAAGTGTCGATTTTTAACCTCTTTGGCTTGTAAAGGTGCCCATCAATCTGACACTCGGTCCTGAAAGCGGTTCAGGTTCTTGAAAGCATCGCGTCGCATCATTGTAACGCAAAGAGAGCATCTTCATCAGACACTTCTCAAGCTGAGCAGTCGAAGATCCCTCTCACCATCTATTCAGCTCATTCCGAGCGATTGATCCGAAGTGAGTTTTCAGACTTGGCGGACGCCTCGACCAACCCTCCATGAAGTGACATCTCGATCAAAGTAGGCCTCCAGTCGAAGCTGCACCAATTTGTTCTGCTTTAGATTCAGCTTCAGCAGAGAAACGCGTTGACCCCAATCACTTGACAGCACACGATGCACCGGTTAGTCCTCTTAAAGTGTGATAGGGAAAACAGACGCACAAGTGGGATCCAAAGTACATGGAAAATATGACCACTGTCCATCATGAGCGAGTTAAGATCCCGTGCACCCTCGAGTTTTTTGACTATCTTCCATTATCTATCGCACATTCTGCCAAGATTGAGTGGGCTCCACTAATGATGCATAAATACTCCGAACCTTCTCGTCCTCTGATTGACCAAAGCAACGCATGGGAGGGTGGTTTAATCAGGACAGTCCATTTCCGTGAGAGAAGTGATGGCGGACAGAGATAATGAGGGCCCTCCAGAAGAGGGTATTCAAATGGTTATTGATGAAACATGGGTATTTTTTGCCGCGACTTCCAAAGATTACTAGTCTCCGCTGTCGCTGCTAGACTAATTTTTATTCGTGTTGTTATTAGCGCTTGATGCAGCTGAAGCTGTGGAAGCTGCTTCACTTAGATTGTTACCACCAACATTCGAGGAGCTTGTTGTTGGTGAGGCCGGTGTTGCTGAATTGGTATTCGCTGATGAATTTCGATGTTGTTGTGACATTGAGTCTGAGATTGGTAGGTGTTGCTGCTGCTGTTGTGGTTGCTGTTGTTGTGGCTGTTGATCATTATTATGGGGCGACAGACTTGGTAATAAATGCGGCTCTTTTCTTAATTCATAATCACTAAAATTGAACAATGGTGGAAATTCTCGCCCATTAGGTAATGTCTTAGTGCTTGATGATCTCAATTCATCGAAAAACGGATGAGCACAAGCTTCCAAGGGGGTCAACCTATTATACGGCGTATATTCTAATAACTTTGACACTAACTTAGCGGCCTCTTGTGGCGCCTTATTATGACTACTGAATATTCTATTCCACGACCTTGCTCTAATGACTGGGAATCTGAATTCAGTGTAGTTTGGATTCATGGCCTTCATCTGCTCCCGCGTTGGTGTACCTAAGATTTTGATAATTTCCACGAGTTGATCGACACCGCTCTCACCTGGAAACATTGGTTCGCCTAATATTAACTCAGCCATCACACATCCTGCTGACCAAATGTCAATCTTTGTTGTGTAGTCGGTTGCCCCAAATATCAGTTCAGGTGCACGATAATATCTAGAGCAAATGTAAGCAACATTTGGTTCGCCACCAACTAGTGATTTAGCCGAACCAAAATCACATAATTTCAATACCCCAGTTTCAGGATTGAGTAAAAGATTTTGTGGTTTAATATCCCTATGACAAATATCCATGGAATGAATATAATTTAAACTTCTAAATAGTTGGTACATATATAATTTTACCAATATCATAGGAAGGTTCTGTCTAGTTCTGCTATGAGTACGTGCAATCTTGTACAGTGTTTCCGGTATATATTCTAGCACCAGATGTAAATATACTTCAGAGCTACCACGATCTCCATTAGTATGAAAGAAGTATTTCAATTTGACAACATTACAATGATCTAACTTTCTCATTATTTGTAATTCTCGATTCTTAAATCGCTTATCTTGTAGGACTTTCTTTATAGCGACTAGCTCAAAGGTAGGCTTTTGCAGCGTAGCTTGAAAAACAACACCAAATGAGCCATTGCCAATTGTCTTCAAATCAGTATATGTGATCTCAACTCCCTGTGGTTGTTGTTGCTGTGAATCTTGTGGTTGGTTCCTTCTATCTGGTGGTAATAATCCAGGATATGCTGTAATGGTAAAAACATTATTACTTGAGGCATTGAGCCTGGAGAGTCCTGTCTTTCTACTATCTAATGACATAATGTTATTGATACTATTTAGTCGATAAATTTTAACTTGATGAAAATGTTTGTATCGATGATTCTCCTGTAGTTTGATGCCTCTTATTTATTGACTATGTATTGAGCTCTATTTAGATTTAGTAGTTAGGGGAAGTGCTGATGAGAAATCGATGATCTGTTTGGTAACTAATAATGAGGATACTATTGAACAAGAATAATTGTCTGCTTCTTACTTTAGTTCTTTAGGTGTTTGGTGAGGTGTACATTAGTATCTATATGAATATTAATTATAGGTTTCAAATATTCTGAGTTGGCTAGCTCTAGATAAGGGGTTGTAATTCTAAGTATGGCTTCTAGATGATCTCTATGATGACCAATAAGGGTGAGTCAAGACATGGTTGACCTGTTCATTAAATGGGCGAGATGATCTTTAAATACACATACTGAGGCATCCAAAGATATAGATCAAAAGGAGCAAAAGTTAGCCAAACCCCTATGGGAGTTAGCTGAAAAATCAACAAGCCACAGGGATATATGATAATCCAGATAGAAAGTGGTGCCCTTTTCTTCTTTGTGTAAATTGGAGCTGCAATCCTTAGAGCTACTTGACTATCTGCTGCTGGTGAATTTTTTATTCTGTGGATGGGTTGCTATGCCTTCGAAATTATTAGTATGTATTGGCGCATTGATTTCCAGTCTCCTATCTATCTTGGGTCCTTCTCAATTTTCTTATTTATAAAACAGGCCAATTGCTAGAGAAGGCGACAGATAACGATAATAATAATGATGGATATTTTGCGCCTGTGGTGTATTTAGGTGCTCGATCACTGAGATGCGTGTGTGTCTGTGTGCTTGTGCGACTCTATTCGTCGCAGCCTGAAGCGACACACATAGCCCATACTGGCGGAGTCAGTGCAAAGAGGCGAGGGCAGCGCCATCGGTGGAAATCAGGGAGTCAAAGAAAGCGGTATCCGTGTGTCTGTGTGTGTGTGTCTGTGTATGTTGTGCCGTCTTTCTGCGTCTCGGTCTCTGTCTGTGTTCCTCCGTCCCCTCTTCACATTCTTATGCTTTTTTGCCCTGGAAATACACTGCTCGCATCTGTGGGCAAATTGTGCACCGAAAGGGACTGCGTGTGGCGTCGTTGTCTCACTATATGCTCGCTCGCTTGTTCGGCTGTTTCTCTTTGTCGCCATGTAGCAGCCGGAGAGACAAATTCAGGGATTTATCAATTCCAGCCTGCCGGATCATATCTATCGTAATACTCTTTGACGCGATAGAGTAGAGAGGAGAGATGCTAAGTGAGCCCACTTGACGACAAATCCGGATTTGTTGTTTTCGTCCCATTCGAGGAGGTGACCAGCTTTGATACAAGAGTTACTGTTGTCCGATGGCGCTTCGACTCTAGCTGCTGTATCTAGCTCGTGATCTGCATGGGTTCCTTTCGTGCAACCGTGCTTCTCAATCATTGGCCCTCGAACAACCTGGACAAGGAACCTCTTTCAATGTGCATTAGATTGTCTCCCAAGGAGTATCCTCAGCTGTCTCCAATTTGCGGCCCCCACAAACACGACTGACTAGGCTATCCAGATAATAGAAGACGTTTGTCCTGGAGAGTAAGGGGGCATATCGAATGAGTTAGGCGCTCCGAGATGGGAGCTGACCCTTATTTTAGACCCCAGTTTGAGTGATCGCAACACGATTAGAGCATTCAGAGGTCTCGGACAACTTAGTTTGCGCACTTATTAGTCTGCGAGTGGCTGGGCTGAGAATTGGCAGGCTAGTACGCAGGACTGCTGTCACCGAAGGGCCGCCGCTGTTCTCTGCTCTGCTGCGTCTAGCAAGCCAGCCCAAACGGTTAGCTTACCACGCCCACGCCCAGATACCCAATTTGCGCGGGAGTTCTGCTGGCATAAGTGGAAATCGACTTGGACGATATATTTGTCTCCCTATTGATTCGCTCGTATCTCACAACTTCTGTGACAGAAGGGGGAGCCATTCTGAGGAGGATGAGCCAGATTAAGATGCCAAAGATCAAACTAGACCTTCAGATTCCTTGTCTGTCACTTGTGAATCGGCATGAGAATCAGAGCCAGCCTTAAGGAGAGCAGTCTCGATGTTTCCCAGGATTCTAGGTGGACATTTAGCTGTAAACTAATCAATATTGATGGCGCTAAGCGGCTCAGCTGGCCTAGTGAGCTTGATACGTCAGTCAGTGGCACATCAACCAGTAGAAAAGTATCCCCCGCTGGACTAGTGTCCTTTCCTGCAAGCTTGACAATCTGGCGCACTGCAGACTGCTGACGGCTGACGCATGGCTTTGGCTAAACTCGTCTTCGTCTGTCGTTAGCACTCGGCGACGTTGAGACTAATTGAGCGCCAGATAAGATGTGAGAAAAGCGACTTTGATGCGAAATAACGGATGACGCGCGCTCCTTGGAAGGCTGAGTGAGCACTCATTTTGTCCGCCGCTCCTCCAAGCTTAGCTACTTCGCTTCGTTTTCCTACTCTGCTCTATTTTCCAGCTATTCCACTTCACACTTCACACATTCTGTCACTATGTGTTTCTTCGCCAGACACCTATTACCATGCACTGGGGAAGCATTTGGCGCACCACACTCATTGCCCTCTTGGCGTGCGCTTTGCCACTAGATTCCAGTGGCCGTGTTTCGAGCTCAGCGCGCGTCGCCCCCAAGTGCTAGCAGTGCTCCAACTCCTTTGGCCTCGCATTGGTAGTAGTGGACAGGATACGATTCCAAGACACTGGCACAAAGTCAGCCTCTTCTCCCTTATTGAGTGATCGGACACAGTGATTGATGAATTAGTTATTAGCCAATTTCGTTGAGAGCTTGTGGTCAGTTTCGTTTCTTCTACCTCTTTTGCGTGGTAGACTGTCTCTCTTGTCGCCAACTATAAAGAGGAAATTAAATAAAATTGTCATACCATGATAAAGGGGCTCTTTAGCCAGGGGTGCTCTCAGTCTCATCCATCATCGTAGAGCTATCAGATTAATTCTTTCCACAAGTACTCTTTGAAAGGATGTCGCCAGTCGGTCGATTGCAGTGGCGCTCCGATCACTGAATCGCTAATATTTGGTGTGATTGCGAAAAGTAATCCAGCTTCTCCCAATTTTAGGGGATGAAGAGAGAAAACAAGTGAGAGCTGATTGTAGTTTCAGGCTATTCAACGTGATAATCACGCAGTTTTTGATACGGAAGAAGAGATCGAATGAATGGGCAAGAATCGCCTCTGGAACTTGGAAAAGCATGTCTTCGAGGGAGAGAGAGATTTTCTGTGAGAAATCCTTCATTCGGCCACGATGCACTATTCTCGGCATCATTCGAAGAATTGGCCAAACAAACTACGACACTCCTTCGGGTCGCTAGAAACGCGGTCGAAATGTTTGCCCGAGAGGAGCAGTTTAAAGCGATGTCAACGAGTGATCAGATGTCGCGTGATGCAACCACCAGGAAAATCACCACTTTCAGAACACAATCGCACCGATTGTCTGCTGCCAATGTGTCATTCTAAGAGACATGATGGTCCTCTGGGGAATAAGGCTCCAAGTGAACTGACAGTGTGTACACTCTCACTCTTGTCTGCAGAGATCCACATGATCCCCGATCGGTATCGGCGACATACCTTGACAAAATCAATTGAACATCAGGCCTACGAGAGTTTGAAGCAATTGAAACACAGGCCGCGTTGGTAGGTGTTGGTAGGGTGAGATAGGCCACGCATTGGGGGGACGGACAGTTGCATTTTTTGAAAGGGGAATGAGCGATAAATCTCTACTCTGAACAGTGCAAATGGATGGCGAAGGACAGATATAGAGAGAGAGAGAGGGAGCCAAACTCTCGATTCTCACGGGGGTTGCCGAGCTAATGCGCACGGACTATCTCACCCTCACTCCATCACCGCACTCTGGGGGGCCCGGACTTGCTGATCGCGGCCCAGGGGATCCCACTATTTAGCAGCTATCAGTCTTTCTGTATAAAATTGTTGGCTTACGATTGTAGACTCGACGAAGTTTCTATTCATGAAATCCATCGTCTGAGTATCGTTTCAGTGTTGCCGGCTTTTTCATTGGTCGGCTGAGAGCACGTGCAACACGTGCCCTTGGGTAGGATAAGGGTAGCAGATGTAGCATTATTGCAACTTATCTGAGCGTCAAATTAGTTTTGTTGAGTGTTACGTAGTTTGCTACAAGCTCGAAAATCTTTTTCATATTCACCATTGTTGATTGCTTATTTTAATGGCTGATCCTGCACGAGGAATCAGCCTCCAAAGCGAGGAGTTCAGGGTGGAGCGAAGTTTAGCCTAGATCGAACGCGTATCTAATCAAACTCTTGGATGGATTAACAAGAGAATTGGACTAGTCTTGCGAAAGGGATCTCGATGTTGTAACTTAGTCTTTCGCAGGAAACCATTGGATTATCCATCATGCGGAAGTATTAGTCCAAAGGGGATTCATTATGAATCACTCATATCGACCGCTCGAGCGTTCTAGGCAGCTCACAGAAGTTTGGCGCCAAATTCATGCACAAACAAAGGCTAGCTCACCGCGCGTCCCCCAATTGCTTGGCTTTCTGCGTAGCATTACGCTATGTTGACCCGAATGCAGCCATTTAATAAACTTTTAATTTTTGACAACCAGTTGATATCTCACCCAGATTTTAGATTTTGCCCAAATAATTATTCTTTTACCGGCTTATTCATAGAAATTCTTACTCATGGATGTCGCCGAAACCCGCTTTGGTGCCAGGGGGCCGGATCGTGATGAGTACGCCATCCAAGTTCACAATGTTTTCAAGAGATTCCTTGAAGAATATACAGGCACTGAGAGCCCCAACGATTTGAGCCGTGATGAATCCATTAATAGGTCTCGTCGAGATGATTCAGTAGCCGGCTCTGAAGATATGAGAGACAATGTCACAAATGATAGTTTCGCATCTGCCAGAAGTCGTGGAACCGCTGCCGGTGGCGGTGGGCCCCCACCTCGACCAAAATATGCCGATGAGGCCCTACAGCTGCTCCGAAACGAGAGGAACACCCTATTCATAGATTTCAAGGATGTGGAGATATTCGATCAGAATCTAGCTGAGGATATAATTGGCGATTACTACCGATTCTACCCCTACCTGTGTCGAGCGATTGCTTCATTCGTCCGTGAGGAAAAGATTCGTCAAGCTGAATCCCTGATGGATCCAAATATCGGCGCTAATGAACGACTTGCCGAGCGTGAACTCATCAAGAAAGAATTAGATAAATTGCAGATCAAGAACAAAAATTATTATGCCGGCTTCTACAATTTGGCCACCAGAGATAACATTCGGGAGTTGACTAGCACGCGGATAGGAACCCTCACCAGAGTCACAGGTCAGGTAGTTCGTACCCATTCTGTCCATCCAGAATTGATCATTGGTTGCTTTAAATGCGATGATTGTCTCACCGAGCAGTACGCCGAACAGCAGTTCCGTTACACGAAGCCCGCATTGTGTGCCAATGATAATTGTGCCAACAAGACTAGGTTCACCTTGATGTTGGAGAAGAGTAGGTTCGCAGACTTCCAGCGTCTGAGGATTCAAGAGACGCAACAAGAATTGCCACAAGGTTGCATACCGAGAAGTTTCGATGTAATAGTCCGTGGCGCCGATCAAGTTGAATGCATACAGCCGGGAGATCAATGCGATTTCATTGGTACTCTAATTGCTGCCCCGGATGTCGGACAGATCATGACGGGTGTATTTGGAACAGTCTCGAGCGAGCTGAGCCATGACAGTGGTGTTTCCGGATTGAAATCTCTCGGAGTTAAAGAGATGTCCCACTCGTTAGCATTCCTAGCAAACGCTTGTGTACGTGAAGGTAGTGAAAAGCCGTGTATAACGACGGATATGAATGGTGAAGATATTCACGGTGGTAGTTTAGATGCTGCTGATTTCACTAAGGAAGAAATACTGAAGATCGAGAAGATGAGCAAGGATCCTAACCTGCTGGACAACCTTAGTCAGTCTCTATTTTCCAGCATCTACGGTAGTGAAGATGTCAAACGAGGTATCCTTCTACAGCTGCTGGGTGGTGTGCCCAAAAAGACAGCCACTGGTACCAAGTTGCGTGGTGATATCAATATTTGCCTTGTTGGTGATCCAAGTACGGCGAAAAGTCAGTTCCTCAAGGTGGTCACAGACTTCGCGCCTGTCAAGGCAGTCTACACGAGTGGAAAAGCATCGTCGGCTTCCGGTCTTACCGCTGCTGTCGTCCGAGACAGTGATGGGGGTTTTGTGATCGAGGCAGGAGCCCTCATGTTGGCTGATAGAGGTATATGTTGTATCGATGAGTTCGATAAAATGGATCTCAAGGATCAAGTCGCCATCCACGAAGCTATGGAGCAGCAGACAATCAGTTTAACCAAAGCCGGTGTTTCCGCTACCCTCAATGCACGAGCCTCCATTCTGGCCGCTGCCAATCCTGTCGGGGGCAAATACGACGTTACACGTGATCTCAGGTCAAATGTTAACTTTTCTCTACCTATTATGTCCCGTTTTGATCTATTCTTTGTGCTGATAGATCCTCATCAAGAAGACAACGATCGAGCGATTGCTTCGCGTATCCTTGATATGCACATAACCCTCGCTGACCCCAAAGAGAACGAGAAGAATATGATCTACACATTCGAGGAGATAAAACTGTATCTTCGTTTTGCCAGAAAATATTACCCTAAGATGCCTGCAGAATCTGAAGCAATTTTCATGAAGGAATACGTTCGCCTTAGAACACGATCGAAAGGATCAAGGAAAGCATGGAGAATCACTGTGCGCCAATTGGAGTCTCTCATCCGTCTGTCCGAGGCAATTGCTAGGGCCCATTGTGACGAAGAGGTGAAGCCTGAATATGTCAAGATGGCCTCAAGACTCATCGAGAAAACGCAGGTACAAGTTGGTCATTCGGAGATAGAGCTAGACGATGTCGCTGGTAATGCAACTGGTGATATTCATGGAGCCGATGCACCAAATAATGGCCACAGTCAAGGCATGTATGAGGGTGAAGTCGAGTCACAACGATTGCTACCTTCTCAACAAATAGATGAATCAAAATCGGTCATGAAGCTCCAAGTCGAGGCCTACAGATCCATGGCTGAAGTTTTGATTCGACGTCTTATGCAGGAGACAGGCGAGCTACCCGCCCTCAAGAGGTCCGACCTAATCGACTTCTATTTACATGCCTGCATTGACGAGATCGAGGATGAGACTGGACTCATTCAGAAGAAGAAGCTTTGCGAAAAAGTCCTCGACAGATTGATCAAAAAGGATGCAATTCTATTGGAGCTGCACAAAGACGGAGAGATTGTCATGCAAACCGATTCAGAAAGCCAAAAAGAGCAAGAACGCGACGATCGCATGATAATGATAAACCCTAACTGTGACATTGAGTCATTCTTCGACCATTAATAAACTCTGGTCCTGGTATCGGCCTGAAACGAGCTGCAGAAAAGCGCGCGCTTTGAGGTGTTCCATTGTGTGCAAGGCTGTATTTACGTTTATTGTTTATAGTATTTTTCAAATTCCTATTCCGACCGAATTTGTATTTATTACAATACAAAAGATGGGCTCCCCCAGTCATCTATTCTTCTATGAAGATGACTCTGGCGATCATCAATTAGAAGAAGAGGGCAAGGAGTTCTACGCTTACATGAGAGCCCATGTCATATATTTTGTCGTAATCCTCATTCTATACGGTTTCTCCTGTTGGCTCATATCATATTTTAGCAAACGGAATGATGAATTCCGAGTAGACATCGAAGAATATAGGACTTACAAGATCTCAACATGGATGTGTGCTTTCACACTAGCAATATCCATTGCAGCTTTTCTATTATTACCCGTATCAATCACAACAAATGAGTTTACATGCATCGACGATACAAGAACTAAGTGGTCGATATTGAACGGCATGTGGAGTTATGTATTCCTATTCTCCAATCTGTCACTTTTTGTCCTATTGCCATTTGCGTACTTCTTCACAGAGTCTGAGGGATTTTCAGGTTCAAGAAGAGGAATGCTTTCAAGATTGCGAGAAACATGTGTACTACTCATAATAATGTCTATTATAGTACTCGGGCTCACATATACCACATGCTGCTTAATGTTCGGCATTGGCTGCTATGTCAGCAGCATACTAACAATATGGCAATACCTACCATTCCTCTACTCATGTATATCCTTCATCGGAGCCCTACTGTTATTACTATGCACGCCTCTCGGTATTTCCCATTTATTCACCGTATTGCGGCAGATGCAGAAGATACAAACAGCGAGAAAGTTCAACTATGTTTTGTTGACAGCATTAGCCGGTTATTCCCTCATATTAGTGTCTATAAATACATTTCAAGTCGTAGTTGGCTTTAGATCTCTACCATTGTCTACAGCTCTGCAAAGTAACCAAGACCAAAGTGTTGATCCAGAAACCTTATCTGTTAGAAATCAAAGGCAGAGCGGTGCAATTGGGGCATTCCTGGATATTGTGATGGTTCTTTACTTGTGGTCTGCATCACTATGTGGCCTTTACAATCTACCTAGGTTATGTTGTCTCAGACCAAAGAAACATGGATGCTCATTCAACCAGATAATTGGAAATTGTACACTACTATGCCTACTTAGTTCGGCCCTTCCCTTGTTAGCTCGTACCCTCGGAATGACGAATTTTGATTTATTAGGGGATTTTGGCCGCATTGAATGGCTGGGTAATTATTACGTTGTCCTGTTATATAATATTGCATTTCTAGTCTCGACAACGCTGTGCCTCCTAGGTAAGCGGGAGCTTGTGTTGACAATCAACTTGTTCAAAGCCATAATAGGCAATCCACATCCTTTGCAGGGATCTAAAAACATCGGACTACTTAATGGTCGGTCACTCAACGAAAACAAATCATCAGCAACAACTAGCAAGGAGATCAAATCAATTAGAGAAGCATCGATCGGTTCCAATAACGGAAGATTGCACAATGAACTAATAGCAGAACGTGAGAAAATAGATTGAAGAGCCTTCCCTCCAATAACATCAACTACTTAGAACACTATCAATCGAGACCTACCGCATCTGTAAGTTATTTAGATACAAAGTCAATTTTCTGCGAAATGATCTTCAGAAGTTTCATTTTAAGGATATTTTTTGATCGAGAACCCATTTAGTGAACCCAACTGTGAAATAATTTGAATCAAATTCAAGTGGTAGGAAAGGATAATTCTAGAGAAACGACACAAAATCATCGAATAGTTAGGTAAAAAAATTTTACGCTTGCAACTGGAACGAGAATAAGGTTCCACGATTGCAATCTAGGATAAGTGAAATTAACCCTCTGACTCAGGATTAAGGAGATCACCCACGGAAACAACGACATTCAAGACTACCAAATCTTTTATAGATTATAAATAAATATGAAAGCTATACTCCGAAAAATTTCGAAGACTTGTTCTTAGATTGCTGAGCCGTTAGTAAGCAGTTACTTCATAAGACGAAGATCCGATTCAGGTGAGGCCGAGAATGATAGAGAACGCATCTAGCAACCTGTTGACTTAGTGATCTACAGTGGTTCACCTGTTGCGACCTGGGTCTACATAAATATGCCAGATCATGTCACGACGTGCGCGTCCTTTTGGCATTGAACTTAAAAAAAGTACACTGCCATTCTAGAGTCTGTCTTGCTAAATGCGAACGACGGTCAAGGTTCGAACTCCTCTCTAATATGACCAGTTATTTTCGTTTGCTTTTCTCATTGCTTCTGCTGCTCAAGTTGAAGGAGAAAATTAGTTTCTGCTCATATAGAAGGAAGATCGTAGTGAGCAATGGCCATTTAATAAATTCACGCAATCCAGCTAGTCTGCTAGCCAGCGAGTGAGGAAAGTCCAGACCGTTGGCATAGAGGCGTTTGCGCGTGCAAAGATTACGACAACAAGTCAATATGGACGTAGGTAACAATCACCCTGAACAGGCGTCTCGATGATGCTGCTCTTACCTACTAGGCTTAGGTCTGTTTATATGCCTGAATGCTAGAGATACATTCTCAGGGTCTCGGGCACCATTTTTATATGCCGGGAGGACTTTTGAAGGGCTAGGCCGCTTCTGCATCAGCCGTTTCCGTTTGCGACAGTCTGTCACTCTCGTCTTCGAGGACGAAATTTTCCAATGCCGAGCTAGATCTTCCACAACAAGGGGGTGGGACATTCGGCAGCTCGGAAAATCTATCGATTTCTTATTATGGATATTTATATCTACAAGATTAAAAATAGCATTTGATAGAGATTCAATGAAAGTTCATCAAATCAAGTGGCAAAAGGAAGCAAAGGAGCTCACCATCTGCCGTTTGGAGGCCGTTCAGGCCAATCGATTAAGGCGCACTCTACGTTCCATTGTTAGGCGACGAGACTTGGGAAGCCATTAGGCGCTAATGAATTTTACATTCCCCTTAGAAGGGGGAGATTGAGGAGTTTGTTTAGAGGCAGTTTCTTTGTATTATTATCACCTTCTTTCCCCTTTCTATTTTATTTCATTCTTATCCGGCGTCATAGGTTTTCACATGGACTGTGTGCGTGCCAGCTCCCACCAATGCGACAATTGTTTCCTACTTTACTTAGAATGCATCCCAGATGGAACAGGACTAATGTGTATGTGATTCTATCAAAGATCAGGAGTAGGAGATCGCGTAGTGAGAGAGAAGAATGAGACAAGACCAACCAGGGCTAGTGGAGATGATTTTATGAGAGTAGAAAAAGAGCTTGAGATTGAGAGAGGGGAGCTTTTTAGCGAGTAAGGAAAGACCAGAATTAACACTCTCGCTCTTACGCGGCCAACATCTCTTCCTCTCTCATGCTCTTGGACTGTTTTTAGTTGTTGTTTATTCCAACCAAAGCTGTGGTTTTCATTTGAATTGAAAACCAGGCTAGTGCAACTCTATTCTAGTCTTACCTGCGCTGGATTGCCTCTAAAGACCATCAATATAAAACCCATAGTGCACTGTTGGAGGCTCATGTTAGGGCGCGTTGTCTGTTATAGCTTTTGAATAAGCCAGCGGCGCATTTTGCGATCAAAATCAGGCACTCCGAATAATAAACACCTCATGTCGAGAGGAGCTGAGTTAGGCTCTGGTTGGAAAAATCAGAGCCTATCACTTTCGGCGGGCGGAAGCCAAATATCGGTCTCAGGTTAGCCATAGTTGTCAAGAGTGCTCAATCTCAATGTCATCTGCAAAGAAGCGCGGCAAAATGTTCAACTTTAGTAATGATGCAACCATGTATGAGGGTATCATATTGGCGCTCGCGTGCCATCTTTCTCTGCCCCCCGCGGTTGCAAGAACTTATAAAAAGATTTAATCAAACCCCCACCATCTTGATGACATCAGTCTTAATATTGTCACACTGAAAAGCTAGGACGGATGAAAAGAAATCAACAACTAGCCGAGTGGCACGCGATGCTCATCGGACTAGCCGAGTCCATGAAAGGCTTGAAGTTTTCCCATTCCCTTAATCTCGCCTTGCCACTTTCCGCCACCTCCCTTTCCCCCCTTCCTTGGGTTTTCTGATGATGTCTCGAGCGAGATTGGACAGAGTTTGTTGGGCCGAATTCTGGTTGATAACCAACCTGAACTTAGTGCGACCAACTCGTAGGCTATCCAATTAGATACTAGACGAGGCGAGAATGTTGCGAGAAAAAACTCGTTTCCAAAGCCTCATAATTTTGCGCCGCCAGTTGGGGGGGAATTTCCGCGCTTCGAAACGAACTCCACTCAAGGGCATATTTCAATGAGGTGCTTCCTATTTTGATTGCAGCACGATAAATTGACAACTCCCACCTTGTTAATCGGGCAAAGAGGAGGCTCGGCCATGCAAAGATTTGGCTTGGTGGCAGCCAGTTGGCAGAGCGGCTCCTCGAGGGCAGCCCTCGCAGCAAATGCTTGCGCAAAGCAAGTGCACGGGAAGAAAGTGCCCGCAACAAGCTGAGACAGTGTATAGCCCAATGCACTCACCCACTCTCAACCCACTAGCCCCAGAGCCCAGCCAATGGAGCATGCACAGAATTGGCAACACTGCATTCATTTGCCTTGGTGCTCAGGTGCACCAAGTCCCAACACACAACAACTCCACTAGTCCTAAATGGTTATTTGTAAGCCTCAAAGACGAGCTCTCGGGCCCTGAGAGCCCAACAGTGGAACAGTGTTCGCACGACAATCCAGCCAGGGGTGGCCACACTTTGCTCTGGCTCACTTTTTCCCTTTCCCCCGCCGACTCTCCCAAAGCAAGCACGCCGTCGACGACACCCAACACCAACGGTTCAGGTGCGCTTGTCGACCAGTTTTTTTCCATCAGCAATTGCTTCCGTCTTGGTCGTCATTGCTCCGGCACTTTTCAGCACAATATCTATTTACTTTCCTTCGCTCTTGAGACGTCATCCAGACGCCGTCGTCGCTAATCAACAACACAAGTGTCCAATGTAGCCGAGTCTTAGACTGCAGGCTGGTCTAGCTTGTTGCGAGCAGAAAATGGCCAAGTGCTCGAGAAGGAGGAGGAGGCAGCTAGGGAAAGTTACGAAACTTTAAATTGTAGACTACTGTCTCTGTCACTCTCTTTCATTCTGTTTCGGCACATCGGTGCTCTCCGGCCGCTTGTTTGGAGGCGAGCAACAGTGTTCCTTGGAGAAGATCCAATAAGAATACACATTGTTGTGTTTGTCATTGTTGTGCAAGAGCGAGCCAGCGAGCGGCGAGCTCCAGTGGCCCTGATCATTGGCCACCAAGCGTCTGCTCCAGTGCGTCTCTGACTGTCGCTTGGCCAACACCAGTGGTGTAGTTTGCATTCTGGGCGCACCAATTGCGCAAGGCAGACGTCTCTGTCCCTCTTGGCTCCATGTGGCTCCTTTCGAGCCTCTCAAGTGGCTCACTTCCTCGATGGCGCTCTCATCTAGCTGCAAGAATGGGCCAACTTCTACCCCAAGTTGCTGCTCGCACAGACGCAGCGCTGAGCCCAAACGCACGGATATTGCCCCCGATTGCCATTGGACTCCATGGACGAGCACTTGCATGAAGACTCTAAAAACCACATCAAATTCTATTATTTGACTTAGAGTATCGCCCAGACAGAGTGCACAATTGCCGGCTCAAAGTCCAGCCAAGAGGTTGGCTGAAAAAACAAACTTCTCCATTGGAATCACGTCCAGCCGGCAATAACGGTCTAGGACGAGGTTAAGTCCACCATTGAGAGTCCATTTTTGTGTGTTTCGTCTGTAAAAAAGAGCAACTCGTTTCTTCTTCGCTTCCTCCAGAGAATATCCTGACCCAAGTCTCTTGATTGGCCATTTTGCGTTCACGAAAAGCTCCCACTCGAAATAAATTCGTCCCATAAAAGTGATCGGATTTGAAAGTGAAGCGCTAACTTTTGGCTAACTTTTAGCTAACGGAACACGCTGACGATTGGGACTACTTTCGCTGCTGATAAGCTTTGATGGTCGTATGTTTGTGTTTGGGTTTGTGTTCAGGTTCGAGCTTGGGTTATAAGGAGGAGAAGCGAAGAGAGGGCAAGAGACAGTGATAGTGAAAAAGATCTCTCTGGCTGCAGAATGGCTAAGGGCTAGCGGAAAAGTTCGTCAGCTGAACGAGTGCGCATTGGACGGACGCTAGTTGTTGGCAATGGCGAGAGAGGACGATTACTTATCATGGCTGCTGGCCATCTCGCTTGCTTTGCATCACCGTGTAACCATGAGCTTGAACCCCTGGTCCAAGAAAACAAGACTTCCACAGACTAGCAGCAAGCCCACTGCTTACGTAATGGCCACCGGGCCAGGTGTGTTTCTGGTCAGCAAGTATTCCAGTGCGCTGCTCTTGGTGGAGCGGCACAGCCATTGGCCACTGGCCGCTAGCTGCTGCCCACTAGCTGCTGGCTGCTGGCTTCTTGCTGCCTCGATGTCCATTAATTATCATCCCCAATAGCACGTTAACGTGGCCCGCGCGGGTAGGCAAGCGGGCGGGCGGGATGGCCGGCCGGCCGAGCGGCCGACTGAGAGCTGGCGGCTTGCTCGCCAGCCGACTGGCTAGCCAGCGGGCGCCCGAACAAGCAATGCATAAAGCCGCCCGCCGGCTACATAACGGGCCAGGAGACTGAGAGCTGGTCAAAAGTGGTCGCCATTGCTTAGGTTTGTCCAAATTGGCTAGCTTGGCAGGATCTCGGGCGGACTGCACGTGACGATGCCGTTAGACGTGCTGGATGCTTTTGTGCGTGCCCTAATGTGCATGTCTGCCTTTGTGCTTCATTTCTTATCCTCAAGAGAGCGAGCCAGTTGTGGCCACTGGACAGAGGCAACGAGCTCTCGCCAGACACACTTGAACGATCAGTGCTCCACCATTCCAGTGACTCTCTATCCTCACCTGTTGCCTTTGCAGTCCGTATCAATGACTGGCGCTGAGTTTGCTCTGCTCTCACTCACATAGTCTCACCGATAGGCAGCTCCCACAAGCCTGATCGCTGCAGTTGCAAGTCTCAATCGCCGATTCAGACTCTGACGAAGGAACAGGGACAAGGGATCGTTGTAGCAGAACTATTGGCCCAGAAGGAAGACGAAGACGACGAAGAAGAGGACGCACTGGCAACACTCTCTGGTGTCTGTGTGATTGCACTTTTTCCTTTACAGAGGCGTCTCTTGGCGCTGAGCCATGAGATGTGTGTTTGTGTTTGTTTGTTTATTGTTTACCTTTTTGTGGATCGGCGCTGCGAGTTGGCCATCTAATTCTTTTGTACATTTTGGCTTGCTGGCTAACTTTCTGAACATCAACCGCAGCAACTACGACAGCCACGCTCCTAGGAAGACCACTTGCTCTATTTATCTTCGCCCTGCCCCTTGTCTTCCATCTTCTGAGCATTCCCCCGATGCTAATTGCAAGTCCCCTCCCTGTTTCTTCCCCGCCCCGCCCCCTCCCTTTGCCTCCCCCTCCCCCTTTGCTTTCCTTTTTCGTTCGGCGAACAGCTTTGGTTTTGCTTCATAAGCTCTGATTCAATTTTTTCTTCTCCTGCTGCTTCTCCATCTTAGTCTTTTTCGCCCTCGCCCTCGTCCTCTGTCTTGTCGCCTTGGCTTAGCAGGAAATCGATCTTGTAGTTGCTCTTTTCGGAACAGGATTCACCATTAGCTTCAGTGCGCCAAGTCCAAAGGCCCGACACTTTTTTCACTTCCGCCTGAATAGTCCATCTCTGCACTCATCAGTCACTGGCTGGACGGTGTGTGTTTTTAGGTGTGTATGTATACATATTTGTCTCGCTGCTTGGCTCTCTATGAGTCCTTGCGCACAGTGCACCGTCAGGCCGATGCATTTGCACCTGACGGCCGCTTGGATCTTGCTCGGCGGAGATGCTCCCTAATTGTGTTCTTGGTGTCAATTTTCAATAATTGATGATGTAATCTTGGAAAAATTCTCACTTCCTCTGCGAGGCAACTCCTCTGAGAAGGTGTCACTCGAACTGTAGAGCTCAAACAACTTTCTCTTTCTTTGTCACATTCTTAACCGTTCCATTCTTTCCCTTGTCTAAATGTTGCTTCGAAGGCACTTGCAATCCGTTGACATTGGGCGCTTGGCTTGTTGATGGATTTCTTTGCATCGCGTAGGCCTTCAGGTAGAAGGAAATGAACAGCCATAGGAACAATAGTGCGCCAGCAGTTTGGCCCCAAACGAAGATGGTTGGGAAGGCGCATTGTTGCAGGTAAAGTGGTTGCAATGAGTGCACTAGGGCAATCATGAATTGTAATATTTGCAATCTTGTCAAATACTTCTTCCACCACAAGTACTTCTGAACGGTGGGACCAAAGGTGCTCAAGCCATAATATGAGTACATTATTACGTGGACAACCAAGTTCAGATATGGTATGAAACAGCAGACGGGAAAGAAGGCAAATTTGATACCAATCCAAAAGCCAATAGGAACAACTGTATGATGGAATACGTGCAAGAAACTAACATGACTAAATTTCTTCCTCAGTACAAAGAATACAGTATCAAAGAAATCGAAAAATCTTGATACTAAAACTAACCAAACTATGGGAATTGATTCAACAACCATTGGTTGGATAGCTCTCTGGCAACCCCAACAATAGAGGCCAAAATTGAGAAAGGGCGATGCATGGTAAAATAAATACGCATTGAATATAACCATACCAAAATTGTAAATTCTAATCAATGGTTTCAAATCATATGGTTGCTTGCTTTCCATCAAACGTGGCCCCAAACGTAAGACAAAGTATAAATATGATCCAACAAATAGTGCAACCAACCATGGGCCCCCATTAAATAGAGCATACTTGTTTAGCTCTGGATTATGATACATTTCCCAAAAGTCGTATAGGGCATATTGCATTGAGCTTGGCATTATTTCATACAATTGGCTTGCAAATTCTGGTGTGGCACTGGTGTAGCTAGTGTCACTTCTGTTGCTTATATGCGCTAGGTCTTTCTCTGCGAGCCCACCGATTGGGCCCATTGAGGAGCCCATTGGGGATGAGGTCAAAGTTATATCTTGATCTTGCATTTTGTGTTCCCTTCCAGTCTTCGTGTTATATTATGTGTTTGAGTTTGTCTCTAGATCAACTTGTTGCATATCAACATGTGAATTGATAGTTGTCTCTCTTCGCTTCTTTTTATGATCTAAAACTTCACACAATATCCCTCCAATCTCCCTCTGCCAGCGGAACTCTTTATTGCTTGCACATTGATACTGGCCTCCCTCTCGAGGTGTGTTATTTATTGCGGTTCGTATTCTATCTGGGCCGAATTTGTTCGAGACAAGTTTTCGTTTGAAAAGAACGAGGAAAAAGAACACACATACACAACAGTCTCACAGTGAGCTTTTTATTTGCAGAAAAGTTAAAGAATAGTTTCTCATCATTCAACAAAGCTAAACGTGTGATTTCTTCTCTATTCTAAGAACTGAATCCTACCCTATCCAGCTCTACAGTCTCTTCTTCTTTTTCTTCTTTCGTTTCTCAAAAACAGACACATAAGAGGGTGAAGCTGGCCAAACATGGGTATCGCTTTCAAGTTAGCCACCGATCTCTAGCAATCATGTGCAGTCTCGTCTCTTTTTCCTCGACAATGCACTCTGAATGATTCTCTCAATCATCACCATTCGCTCACCTCTCGATCTCTTGAGAAACAAATGGAAGACGGAAAAGAAAATGGGCGTAATTGGACAGCAAACAAGTGGCTAAGATTGTCTCGACAATGCGCAGGTGAGATTCATACGCATGCGTCGCAGCGTCGACAGGTTTTAACCATATTGAAGCGCCACCAAGTGGTTCGCGCACCAATCAATCTTCAACACGTGCCTATCTCAAGCCATCCCTCCCAACCAATGATGAAATTGTCATAGCCTATTTATTTATCTCATTAATTGTCCAGCCCTAATTTGTCCCCATGGATTTACTGATTGCACCGCGAGAGGCGCGAAAGCTCACCAAAGTCACCCTGCCACGACCGAAGGATGAATCTCCGCAACACTTCTTCTATGATGAGGATAATCTCGCAATTTACGAGGTTGTTCAGTACAAAGACAACTTCAGGTCGTGGTTCGTCGATAATCAATTGTCCACCGAGGGACAATTTAAGATGCTGACCAAAATGGACCCTCTGTACATCCTCATACCGCAACTCATCAAATATGCCAACAATCAGTTCAGACCTATAGCCGATATTCTGCAGGATTACGAGCAACATGTCAACTCGAGCAAAGAATCGAAGTCTTGTGGATTTACGTCTAAACAAAATTCTAGCGGGGAAGTTGGACATGATGCGTTTGATCGGCTGGATTTTGTCCTCACGCCAAACATCAATTGGAACAATGTCTGTGATACACAACAAATCGACGAAGACACTTTCGTGAGGTTCAGCGAGGGTAGGACAATTGATTGGTTGCTAAGAAAGCATGATAATATCAGAAACAGTTTGGCGATAGAGCTTGATCCCACCGCATCTCGAGCCACAATCAACTCATACGCAATAGATTTGCTGGACGATTATGTTCACCACTCTCTTAGTGCCAAATTTAAAGATTCCGTGAGGAAGAAACAATATAATGACCCCAAGGAGAGTACCCATGGCATGAAAACTATCAGCTCTAACAGAAATCCAGAAACTAAAAAAGAGCCCAATCAAAACCCATCGAGGGAGCGAAATGGGAACAAGCCGCAACCACCTCCTGCGAATAGTATTGCTAGATTTTTTACAAAAAAGTAAGGCTCTCATCAAAATGATGCACAGATGGCCTCATGTGTGACCATAGTAGACAAGACTGCGAATCAAATAACAAGTATCACTGAAACAGCTTCAATCGTTCGGTTCTTTAGTTTCTAACATGTTTGCTCTAAGCCGTGAGAGTTTTGCTCTCATAGAACTAGCCAGCAACGCCAGGTGACCTCTGTACCATGTCCTGTTGTATCGCACGTGTTTATCTCGGTTCTCTTCGAGGAATTTTCGGTAGAATTTAGCCAACTGATCGTGGCTTAAAGCCTCCTGTTCGGAGATGTCCTTGAAGTTAGATTTAATGTAGTCAGCCTTACTCTGATTGAAGAGTTGATTGTTTTCGGCCCAATATTTATCATTCCAATTCTGCAGCGCCTCGTACTGAAGTCTATACGTCCTCTCTTCCGCTGTCTCGTTGGGCCTCTCCACAATATTAACGTGCCTGAGCCTGGACAGAATTTGAGGTTTACTAACAATTCTATGTTCAGTCAGTGCACCAAGTGATTTGTAAATTTTGGCCATGAAGAAACAAGAAACTGGTGAAGGCGCCATTCTCGACTTAAAACAGATCAAATGATATATCGTTACTTATGGCAATCACGACTCTTGACCCTTGTGTATCTTCAAGTACTTCTTAATTTTATATCTCAATTGTCCTGGGGAATCTTGGTAAATGTTTCTTTTGTCTCTTGCCATAGCCTGGTAATCATCACCATAAGTTTCAATGTAATATTCTAACTCCTCACACATGACCTTGCTGAATTTAAATTTCTTCTCTCGAGGCTGGTTTGCCTCTCTCTCTAGCTCCTGAACATACTTTGAAGGTTGAACAGGCTTTTTCTTACTGCTTTTCTTCTTTTTGATCTTATTCGGATCCTGGACCAAGCCAACGTTTTGATAGAACTGTTTCGAGGTCGCTCTTACCATTGTAGCTGATGCATCATAGATGGTAATTCTGCGTAGTTGTGAGACAATAGATACTAGCTAGGTGAAGATGACATTGAAGATGCAGTTATTCCGGGGGTAGTGAAATTATTTTCGCACAAAGATCATAGCCGTCCGCGAGCGTGACTGCTGCTTGGCCCATAAGTCCAGTGCACGGTGCATGCGCGTTACAGCCGCACACGTGGTTAAACATGCGGGACCGATTATCCCCTGTCTTGCCAGAGCAAGAAAACTTAATTTAGCCGATATAGCTCCAAGTTGAATTGGAAATGACTACCGACCTCCCTGAAGAGACCATCGTCGAGAACCTTAACCCGAAAACGGTTCCGGAACAGCTGGTAGCATTGGGAACTGTTTCAAATGTGTCCGACATTCATATCAGGCTACAAATCACCGGAGGCATTGTCTGTTTGGTTGACAAATTCAAGATATCTCATGCTTACTCAAAAGCCTGGGAGAGGTATGAAAAGGATTTTAAGCTAGGCAAGCAACCTCTTGTTGAGCCTCCAAGATTGAGTGATCTATTTGAGAAAGGGGAGCGGTACATCTGTAAGATCATTGACAAAGAAAAAAGGAAAGGATATGCCGAAGCACAAGATATCATCGCAACACTTGATCCACAAGACATCCAGGAAGACAACATCCCTTCAACTCTATTATCCATACCCAACGTGCCTCTCCAGGGTGCTATTGTGTCAGTGGAGGATCATGGCTACAAAGTGGACTTAGGTTTCAAAAACATATTCGGTTTCCTTAAGTTTGAAGAATGCGAAGAAGTCTGTACCGAAAAGAGGGGAGGAAGGAAATTTCATGTCGGCCAAATCATAAGATGCTGCAGCAGTCAAGTTCTAGAGGCTGGATCAGAGTCTCGCGTCGTCCAGCTGTCAATGCAGAGAAACTCAATCAAGGCTGCTAAATTCTCAAAAGAAAAGTGTCGCCATCATGCTCTTACACAGAAGGCAATTCTTCCCGGCTCCGCTGGATACTTAACTGTGATGAAAGTCCAACGCGGTGGATTGATTGTAAACTTCCTCGACGAGTTTTCAGGCTTTGTAGGAATAAATCATCTCAAGAAAGATTGGCCAAATCCTCAGAAAGATTACAAAATATCCGATGTTCTTAAATGTACAGTTCTCTATTATAATCCATCTACCAAAACTTTCGCCTTATCCTTGAAGCCCCAGAAAGTCGTGCGAAAGACAATAGAGCATATCAAGGAGAACTATCACATTGGTATGATCGTGAAAGAGGCGGAAGTTGTTCGTTTGCATGGCACCAGATCTGTCAGCTTTAAGGTGGAAAAGGTGAGGGCAATCTCCCGGGTTAAAGATGCGATTGATGAGGACATCGCCACCATGACCAAAGATGAGCTGCATCTTGCATTGGACGCCGCTTTCCCAGACGGATCCAAGCACAAGGCTCGCATCAAGTCAATCAATTATGCGGACATGATGCTGGTTCTGAGCTTACGCCAAGATTTCCTAGAGTCAACATGCGTATCAGTCGATGAGCTTGAACCGGCAGACTTCCTCGAAGTGCAAGTTAAGAAGCATGTGAAAATAGGCATTGTTGTCACATTTGGTCTCAATTTGAGGGCCATCATACTGAATCCCCACCTGAAAGACTATATATCACCCAAATCTTACAAACTATATCCCATAGGTATGACTTTAAAGTGCCGCGTCCTCAAGATTGATCCCGACAAATATCCGACGAGAGTTTACGCAACAAATCTAGAGGAGATCATGGATCCAGAAATGACGATTATAGATGCCTATGATAAGTCTTTCCGAGGTGAGAAAATTAATGCAATCATCTCGAAGCTCAAAACTAACGGACTGATCGTAGAGCTATTCAATAATGTGAAAGGGTTCATTCCATTGAGGTTCTGCAGCGCAACAAAAGTTAGAGCCTTGACTGATTCGTTCCAAGTCGGCCAGGTTGTTAGTTGCACAGTCTACCGTGTAGATCCCGATCGACAAACTATGTCTCTGTGTATTATTTCCTATGATAAAGTGGTCGAAATGATCAAACTCAAGAAAAAAGCTAAGCAGGAAGCTGCTAAATTGAAACAGCTCAGAAGATTGGACAGGAAAATCGATCAGAATCAGTCATTACCAACTTCCAATCCTAAGAAAAGGAAGCTTCCCGATGAAGCTGATCCACAAAATCAGAAAAAGATAAGAAGGACTGTCATCCAAGAGGCGGAATCTGAAGCAAGCAGCCCATCTGAAGATAGTAGTACCGAGGGAGAGACTAGTGATGAGGAAGAAAATCAGCAGCAAGATGATGTTGTCAAGATTCAAAAGAGTCGTCTACAAAGGAGCATTGAAGCCAAAATGAGGGAGGAGCACATAAGAACAGTCGAGAGACAGCTTCTTGATCCAAATCGACCCGCCCAGTCTATTGCTGATTTTGAACGGCTGGTCTTGAAGGATCCTAATTCAGCCGACATCTGGATCAAATATAGTAAATTTTTCCTAGATAGCGTGGAAACAGAGAAGGCAAGATTAGTATGCAGAAGAGCGTTGAGCACAATCAACTTCCGATTAGAGAAAGAAAAGATGAAAGTATGGTTGCACATGATCATGATTGAGGCAAAATACGGTGGGAGTGAACGTCTGAGGGAACTCATTGAGGAAGCTGCCAACACGAACGACAAGATAGAACTGTATCGACGCGCGAGTAAAGTTTTGATCTCAGTTGATGAATTTGATGAGGCTCAGAAAATCTTCGATCAACTAATCCACAAGCTCGGTGGAAAGAAGATGCCTGATATCTGGATCGACTATGCCACATTTTTGATGGATAATCGTCAGAACCCCAACGAGGCCCGCAGCTTGTTCGACTCCGCGCTTAAGTATTTCCAACAGCAAGATAAACATCAAGATACTATCCTCTTGAGGTCCCGTTTTGCGCATCTAGAGTTCAAACATGGAGACGTCGAACGGGGCAAGACACTGTTCGAAAGTCTTCTGGGCGAGCATCCAAAACGTATGGATCTATGGGCAGTTTACGAAGCGGCTATCAAGAAATTCGGAACCAGGCAATTGGATACCGAGGAGGTCAGACAGCAGAATGAACAAATACTCCAACGAATAGCCTCTTTGCAGAATTGAACTGAACACACATCTCCTGGTCGTTTACAAGTGCCAAACACACACGAATTCACTTAGCAGTGGCTACTTTAATCAGGGTTCGCAACACAGAACCTGGACCCATGGTCGAGACTATCCCCGTTAGCTTCTAATCTAGTCTGCTGCTCACTATCGTCGATCGATAAGTCGTCTGAGTATGACCGTTGCAATTCCTCCTCAATTTTTGTCGATGATATTGTTTGTCTCAATGCTTTTGAGGAACCCGTCATGGTGTTTGTCATGGATGAAGCGTTGAATAGTTTATACCAGCCAATCACCATTTGCGACATGTCCAAGTCATCCAAGTGAATTTGCACCACTCCCATGAGAACTTTGCGATCCTTCTTCCCGTAATCACCCCAGACTATCACTTGGAGGACGCATTTCGAATAATCGTCCCGGAAGATGAACTTCTCCTGGTACATTGGGTCTAGAGTCGCTTTCGCTTGGCGAGTTTTGAATTTTCCTATACACTTTTTGTCTCTCATCAAATAAACCTTCACATAGGGAGCTGAGGAAAGATTCGGTAGGGTCAAGATGTAATCAGGATCACTTGTTAGTCAAACTTACGAATTTGAAGTAATTCTCTGCTCTGTTCGATCTACTTACACGGCAGCCGTTTAGCAAAAGCTCTCGACTGGAGACTCCTGACGCGTATGATCTCCACTTCTAGCATCCCTCTTTGGTCGCTTATACTGAGTTGTACATCACCAAAATAAGGAGACACAAGTGCCTGTCTTGAGGCTATCTGCCCCACTCCCAATCCATCAACAAAACATACCTTTGGGTCGCTGCGGTCAGCCTTTATCTGGTCGTTAGCAGATGCTTCATCTTCCATCGTACGCGTCATGTATCCATGCCTCTGTCTATTGTTGCTTGTGTAGCTTCTCGTGCTTGACCACCTTGACTCGCACTTGGGCTCATCGGTGGAGCTGGAGTTCAAGGAATTGTTTGCAGTAGCACAATGTCGTTGCATATTCATCGTCCACTCTTCAGGATAAATCTCCTCACTACGGTGTACATTCAATGATCGCAATCCTTTTTGCTTGAAGCCCAAACGTCTCCTCGCTCCACCAAGACTAACTTTAGCCAATGGAGCGCTCAACAAGTGATTGGTGATGATGTTGTAGGGAGCTCTAATGGAGGAATTGAGACCTTGGTCACTCCTGCTACTGCTGCTTCTAGATTGCATTTTCCTACTATTGTCCGTGCTACCCTCGCCCGAAGCTGAACTAGATGGAGCTTCATGTTGTTGTTTGCTTTGGGCAACATTTATTGCCTTGGATCTTCTTTGATCCTCCTCTCTGGATAATTTTTCCGCAATCTTATGATCATTGATAACCTTTTCATTGCGCTTTATGGCCTCAGACTGAAGTCCCGAATCGATCTTGCCTCGGTAGCTAGATTGCCTCCTAGGTTGATGAATATAAGAGGAAGTTTGCGAGCTTGAACCTCTATTGAGAGCCAATCTCCTGCTTGTTGAGTATAATAGACTATCGCTAACATTCTTCACCGAGTTCGATGTCTCCTCGATGGAGGCAAATTTGTTTGCAATGAATAGTTTACTTTTAGAGGTATCGTTTATCGAACTGCCTCGACTATGCTCATGTGAATGCTGATGCTGATGATACGCAAATCTAGTCTGATCTTGGTTCGCAAAGTGATTGTCTTGCATTCGGATGGGAAAACCAGCGTCCAGACTATGGAATTCGGATGCTTTATCGCGAAATTCTTCTCGCTTCGAACCACGAGCATCAACAACGGTTGTATCATGCCGTTTGAATTGACCACGCTGGTTCCCTGGCGCCCTTTGGTGCCCAACCATAGAGTATGCTTGCTGTTGTTGCTGCCAACACTGAGTCCTATATATTGCATAGGCCGAATCATCGACTATTGTCGGACTCGATAAGCTGCAGAATTCACGATTAGGCTGTGCATGGATCAAGCTAGTAGCTCTGGAGCCCAGACGAGCGCTTGGATGTAGCGCATCAGGTAGCTCCATTTCTGGCTGATAGACAGATTGTGTTGTTATGGGTGCCCCGTCGATTGTGTGCCGCATCGGATGGAGCTGAGATGCAACGTGCGGACTTCTGGTCGAGAGATTTCCGGTCGGCGAATGACTGTAAGCATGGCGCAGGAGGCCACTGTGGCCGGACTTGAGCTGATGATTCTGGTGACCAGTTGGGCTCGCTTGAGGGTCGGCATTGACGATGGTCGTTTGGAGCGAGGCGATTGGAAATTGTTGGTGCTGGTGCTGGTGGTTGTGCCTGTGGATATGATGGTGTCTCAAGCTCGACTCATGGCGATTTTCCTCCCTCACTGCAGTGTGCTGATTATCATTGCAATAGAATTGATCTGTCGTCGATGCGTGGGCGCATGAGTCCCGAGCGAGGTTGAGTCCGCCACAGTAGTTGAACCTCGATGCATATGGACCGGCGGCAAGGGGGACGTGCTGGTTTGTGCTCTTGTTGCAGCCACAAAACGGGCCTTGATAGCAATCCCCGATGGTCTTGTTGATGCATGAATGATAATCACAGGACAAACTATCCCTGTAATCTGCTCCAAATCGATCGTTCGTTCTCCCAAGCCTTTCAGTGTCCATCTTTTGCTCCTCTTCTCCGAGACTTAAGCTGAACCTGGACCATCTAACTCTCTTTACAATAGAATGGAAACAATCTAGTTGGTGCCTGAAGAAATCAAAGAAGAATAACAGGAACAGCCTAGAATTTATCCTCGTGAACACGTACAGATGATCGAAGTAGTTCGAGAGTAGTTTTTCCGTAATGTGAAAACCATCACCCTTCTCGCTCGATGCTTGCTTATTCTTGCTCTTCGATGACGAAAAATAGCTCGATATAAAGTTAGTAAGAGATTCAAAGTGACTTCCAAGAATGCAACAGTAATTTTGCCCGAAATTTATCTTCGCTGACTGTTCGTTCGTGCATGTATCTGACTGATCTCTATTCAAGTTGAGCAATGAATCACTCACTTGGGTCGAACAATTCAAAAGTCTGTGAGATGCGTTATAGTTTTCCAAGTGATTGCAATTTGCAACCATCCGGGGGAAACAACCACTGACCAATGGGTTAGCTTTGTGAGGATATTGTTGCGATCCACCTAAGCTGCAAAATTGGGTCGAACAATTCTGCTCTGCCGGGTCCCAATTGGGATAGGAGCGTATTTGTGATTCGAACCAATCCGACTCGGCCAGCTGGGTGTCTTGGTCAAACTCTTCTCCAAGGTTCGACGAACTTCGACACAATGCACAACTCTTATCCCAGTAGCTAGCTCTATCTTCAACGTTCTCTTCAGTTTGTTTATCCGTCTGTCCTGCCAACCCAAATGACCCTCTATACATGTGGCGCAGTCGAATCGGTACAACAAGCTCCTCTTCACAGGGATGCGATCTCCCTCGTCTCGAAGCATTAAGATAAGTTTCCCTCTCGTCACTTCGACTTCTCCAGTTGAACGCCGCCTTATGACTAGCTCCTACAAGGGATTGCTCGTCCCCGAACCTTACAGACGGACCATCATTCAATATCCCAGCCGAAACCGATCTTTTTTCATCAGCCACTCTCTTGCCTGAAACTCTTTCACCCGTCACAAAACTCACCACTTCCGCCCAAGGAGAGAGGACATTCTTTTCTCGTGCACTTCTGCTCACCGGCAACCATGAAGACTTGCCACAGTCTCCCGAGGCGCTCTTACTTCTCTTCGGGACACTGGATCTGCCACTTGCAACTGTTAGGGAAGCGCTTGGTGCACGTTGCCTCGATGTCGAAGTGCTACCTCTTCTTTGCCGGGTTGCAAGCGAATTGTTGCTCTCGTAAACCTTGGATCTAGCTCGACTTGTTGAGGCCTCTTTCTGGCCACTACTTGTGGCCACACTCTTGCTCTGGTTGCCGGGCAAACGATCTCTGATGCTAATGGGCCTTGATGGATTTATCTGTTGTTTGACCTTGTGTGATGCGAGCTCACATACAGAAGAGTTATCGTTCGACGATTTGTTTGCTGAAGCTGCTGCTAAGTGACGAGATCTCTGAAAATGAGTCTGAACAAACATTGTCAGTTTATCGAAAAGCCCAACCTGTGCTTGCACTGTCCAAGCTCATCAAGCTTCCTGGCCGATTGTTTAGTGGATAATGATGCTCCACTGGGTCTGCCAGAGAATTCAATTGTTTCTTGTACAAGTGCGAGAGACTGGGAGAAAAGAGAACAAGCTTTCAGAATGCGTTGCCCATTTGTCATTCAGAAAATGAAGTCGGCAATGAATTTTTCCGACAAAATTCCTTCCCCCCAAAATGCCCATGCCCATTCTAGACATTATGTCTAGCTTCTTTAGAGGTGCACTTTCTTGCCCCTATTTCACTTAGGAACATTAATGGGTGGCCTCTTAGGGCATACAGAATTATCGATGATGTTCGGTTTAAACGGGAATGCGCAATGATCGTTCGCAATGATCGTGATCTCCTGTCACGCATATCTCGTGCCGTATGCGATCCGGTAAATTGGTCGCTATGACAATACAGTTCCACCGAAGTAGCTCTAAATTGTTTGCTCTTGATCTCTAATCAGTTTGACCAAACTGCAGCAACGATCCCCATATCAAACACTCGTTTCGTTCTAGGAATAAAATGATATCGAATTAGACCCCTTTGGTGTATTTAGAGTAAACAGTGTTCCTCAGGGGCAACTATGGACCTTCAGACGCTCACGGTGAAGTTCAATAGATCTCTTGAACTAGCTTCCTGATGAGCAATGAATATCATGAGTTAATATTCAATCGATAGGTAGTGGTTCGAGAGTGGTAATTAGGCAGGGTTTTGGTCACGAACTCCATCTAAAGCCCTTCCCTTCTATTCAATGTGCTCTCCGATAAGAGATCATTTCGGCTCTAGTGGTTGTGGTTCTTTTTCTCCAGAAGAAAGCAAATATCCATCAAAACGGGTGCAGAAATCGACAGCTGTCAGATCAAGTATTCGCTCTTTTCAAAAGGTCGGGCTAGGGGCACTTGTTCTTGAGAAGTCAAAAATTTGAGACGAGTATTGGTTACACATTGCTGAGGTGTAAGCTCTTATCGGCCAATGAATCGAGCGAGAACCTCCTTTGATGGATGTTTGCCGCTGCCCTCTGAAGATTGCATGCGAGTGACGCCCACGAGCTGCCAATCTTCCCCATCTGGAGATTGGCTGGCGCAACGCCCCCAGTCTCCACACCACTTCATGCGTCACCATGCCTTTCTCAACTTGAACTCCTGTCACCTAACAACCCAAATAATTTTTCTTTCTTTTCTTTTTTCACATGTACAATGGATCCAGTCGAATCAATTAGAACTTGGCTCTCCAACCGGCCCCAATCGAGTGACCACATAGACCACTATCATACCAACTGTATCGTCCATCCGAGCGAACCGCAGCTGGCCAAGTACAACCTACCCGATCTGCAGCTGAGGAGACTACAGAAACCATCGATTTCCACACCACTGAAGAGTTCGTCTAAGCAACATGGAAAATTAGAGCTTGGACAGGTGCTTGATTATCTGAAGGTGCTTCACTTAAAGTTGAAAGTTCAACTCGATGAACTGAGGGGTCTGGAACTGATTGTCAATCCAGATGAGACTGAGCAAGTGATTGAGTTCAGTCTCAAAGAGGTCATCAACCTGGTGGAATCAGCACTCAGTTTGGATTCTTATATCGTCGACTTGACTCCGATGAACAGCTTGTTGGATTACATTGAAGTCAACATGGCGCCCACAGGTAAGGTGCATGTGCATGAGATAATGCAAATGGTCTTGGTTCGCTTATGCTGCTTGACACCGGCCCATATCTTCGTGGATGCAGCCCAATATAGAGCTTGTCTGCTTTGCACTTATCTGGTGGATCTGTTTCACTCATCTGGTGCACCCACTAGCCATATACAGGTGTATGCTTGCTATGAGATAGGTCCGGCCGGCTCGTTGGTGTCCTCGCTCTTGGGCAATTTGCAATTGAGAGCTCTCGACGATTCAGTTTGCAGCGAATCCAATCAGAAGACATTACTGTTCATCTGTTTCAATGATGCAAATGTCGATCAGGCTGTTCCAGCAATACTGGATACTTATCTCAGAGAGGTCCAAAATCAGCGTGCAATAGTCCTGGTAGAGCATAGTATTTACTCGTTTTTTGTTGAAACATGGCAAGTTAACTATTCTCAAAGTATGTCGTTGAGCGAAAATTTGAATTTGCTGGACATATGCGTCGATTTAAACAGTATTGACATCTCTGTTGCGAGAAAATCGCGCGGAAATTGCATCAACATGATGAAATTCCATTCAATTGAGGAACTATGCAAGTTAGTTGGCTGTTTGAGAGGATCCAATCATGTGAAACAAGTTCAAATTTGGACTGAAGATTATTTCCTCGCTCGGGAGCTGTCAGGTTTCAGTTCATTCAGATATGGCGGCAGGAGGTCTGTATTTAGGGACAAAAAGAGTAATTACGAACACTTAATAACAAAACACTGTCGGGAATTCTGGCTCAATCATCTGCCACCAAGCTTGAACGCGCATCACTTCCAATGGCAACTGATCGATCACTTTAAGACGATAATGCGCCAGAACATGGACTCCACATACTCTGAAGTATTGGCCGAATATGAGCCACTAATTGAAGATCTGAGGCGTCAATATGCGTCATCCTTGCGCGAGTGTGCTTACACAGAAGCAACAAGGGTGAGTTATATACTAACTAGCTATCTAACGCTCATTACCAGACACAAATCACTCAAACAGATTGGTCTTACCATAGAGCAAGCTGTCAAAAGACTCAAATGCTTTCATAGAGATCTGGTTAGCCAAGTGAAGGAGCTGTCGCAAAATTCTCGAGTCGAACATACTGTAGACCCGGTGGGCCTGGCAATACTGTCGATTGAAGACAAGGCATGCGTAAAATCTAAGTCGGCCATCATAGAGTTCGTCTATAAGAATTTGCTGGTTGGTAACGCTGTTTTAGTTGTTTGTCCCAGAGGTCTACTGGGCGCTCGTTTTCCGCAAGACCTCTACTGTCTAGACATTATGCTGCCCTTCGCTTTGGTCGAATTCGATCCATCTTCAGACGGAACTATAGCAGAAACCTACACTGGCAACCACGTAGCGCAAAGCCAGGCGAAAAAGGTTGAAAGAAACTCCTCTATCAACTCTTCCATAGGAATTTGCGCAGATGCGATCGCAAGCTCAGAGAGGCAGAGCCTCGATAGTCAGTTGTTGAGTGAGAACAAATCTGTAAGACTAATGAAAATGATAGAGTCGATCAACGATTCTGCCCTGGAAACCAGCGGCATCGGCTCCATCGACAGTTGCAAGAGTCCTCGACAAAGCATTGATGTCTTTCGGACTCATAAGTGCCCTCGAAATGTGTATGTAATCAAGTTGAACAGGATTATCAGTACGAGTAAACCTTTGGGTCAGGAGCTGACAAGTGACTTGGCAGATACTGTGGTGACCGTGCTGGGCTGTAAAAGGAGATCCTTATGGCTTGCAAGGAAGCCTACCGTTCGGCAAGAGAGTCGCCCTTCGTCCGGCATCGCCTATGATCTGGATGAAAGCGCTGACTTGAGCGACCCTGATAACTATGAGCTCAGGGAGCAATCAACCATAGGTGACCAGAGTGATGAGCTTTTGTGCCCGACAGACACCAGCCATCAAGACTTCCTCGTCAGAGAGTCCATGAATGAACCGGATTTGAGCTCAGATTCTGATTAATCTTTCGATAAATTTAAGTCATTGTTGAGTAAACTGTTGGACCAAAGTACGAATAAGTAGTGTTTTGGGCATGCGGCATCTGACATTGTCAGATTCAAGCAGGGATTCTGGCTGACGTCAGAATTTCTCGGAGGGCAATCTGGCAGTTGTTTGGGCAAAGGATCGCCCACTCTTTCTCCAGATATCTATGTAATTCCAATCTCGCCTCTTTGCTTGGTCCGGGGACTTGTCTAGATGGTTCAACAATTGAGCGGATCTCGGTAGTTTGCTTCACTTCAACGTGTGCGATTATGACTTCAAACTTGAAAGCTCATACCTTGAGGGCCTTGGCAAGCTTTTCTTGTGCCTCGCAGGCTCTTCGACCTCCTGTGGACATGACTATGATGCCGATATCTTTTGATGCGGGCCGGCAGAACCTTGTGATTAGCTTGGAGGTTGGGGAGTGGATGTTGAGAATTGTCGGAGAGAGAGAGAGAGAGAGAGAGAGAAGAAAGGGGTTTTGAAAATCAGCCTCGTCTTCCTTCAACGACCTCCGAGCGCTTGTTGCAACCTGTTTCTATGCATGCCCTCCCCCCTGAGCATGACTGAGATATAGAGCGCGGCGAAATCTATGGGACTATGAAGTCGAGAAATTCTTAGACACTGAAGGTAGTAAGTATGCCTTGCAGCCTAGAGCTCTCATTTTGTGACCATCCAAGCGATCGAACGAGCCCTCAGGGTGCAAGATTTTGTTGTTCGAATAGCATAGATATAGCACAGCTCAACGCGTCGGCTCAGTCGCTTGATGATTGCAGCTTGCAACAGGTATTTGAAATTGCGGAGGACCAGCACTGCGACCTATCTGCTCTTAGAACTGGGAGCCTCATCGGTCTCCCATAGTCAGCCTCGTCTCCCTCTAGTGACATTCGAGAGTGTGTTGCTACTTGTTTCTTACGGCTTGCACTGCTGACATATCGAGTGCTGCTCATTCTATCAGGATCGCGCAATGATCACCGAGATACAGGAGGCAGTAGCCAGCGCTTTGAGGCCGTGGGTCCAGACTTTTTTGACGATAAAAGCAATCCATTGAGCCCTGAGAGTGAAAAATTCTGTTGTATGAGAGCATAACTATTGCACCGCTCAACACATCGGCTCAGTCACTTGACTGACGGAGCTTGCAACAGCCATTTAGACATGACGATCACCAGCGCTGGAGCCGTCTGCCACAGGGATCTGGTGTCTCATCGGTCACCCAGAATCAGCCTAGTTTCCCTCCAACGGCCTACGAGCGCTTGTCGCTACTTGTTTTGGTAGGGTGCAGTAGGTACCTACTGCCTCCCGTGTCTTGGGCTAGACGGCTGCTTTTTGTGGTCTGATGACCCGTCGTCTCTATCAATTGCATTCCAGGAGCAGGTTGTACACCTCGTTATGAGGCTAGAAAACCTCAGAACAGCCACAAATTGGAGCTCACATATCGTGCACGGACCCGCTCTTACGCGATAGTGCACTGCATCAGTATACATGATGCCTAGCTAGTATGATGCAGCATCTGCATGGTATGGAATCTCTCTGTGAGCTATAATAAGCATGAGCCCATTAATTGAATCATATGCGAGGCCATAGTGAGCGTTTGTGGGCCATTGGAGTGGCTGCTTGGGTTTGTTTACGTGCGAAGATGGGTGGGCATCGGTGCGCCGAGGCAGTCATGATGATCGTGCAATAGATGAGGACGCGAGAATCTAGCACTCTTACGAGGCGGATTGTTGCCGTCAGCTCACCTGTTGCTAGATCAGAGAGACAAGGCAGAGGTTAGAGGCTGCTAATTAAATGGATAGCTACAGAGAAGGAGGCGGTGGGATGACTACTATGTGGTAGCCCTGATGAGGGCGGGTGTCGTGCATTGGACGCTTGTTGCACGAATCGGAGCCTCTTACTGTGCCCCTCTATGCGGCAAGGATGCTGGTTGTTGCGGCCAGGTGACCCTGCAATCTGTATCAAATGCATGTCAGGAGCAGGCTGGAGACCTTGTTATGGGCCTAGAAACCTCAGAAGAGACACAAATTGGACCCCTCATAGCGTGCACGGGCCCGCTCTCTCGGGCTAGCGCACTGTTGCTATCGTGCGCTATTCTGCCATTGAATCCGCAGAACGATTTCTTTCCAAATTCTGAGACGATTTTCACACCTTAATAATCAAGCATCAATATCTTCGCAACCAATTGA
>Ga0058701_10000272_pt1 | contig 42070 bp, 21 predicted proteins | sample AgamicOrMae_FD_97039 | JGI IMG/M metagenome (GOLD analysis project Ga0058701, IMG submission 97039) | Agave microbial communities from Guanajuato, Mexico - Or.Ma.e | ecosystem: Host-associated > Plants > Phyllosphere > Phylloplane/Leaf | place: Guanajuato, Mexico | collected 2012-06-04
CTAATAATCTTTGGCATTTCAACACTTGCCAACGGAGCAACGTGTGCTCCGGCCGCGCGGTCGAAAATAAACTGGCGATAAATTCTTGTCTCAAGCGGCCATGTGATTAGAGATTATTTTGTATAACTTTTTTGTGCCAAGGCAAGCCTGGCACGGGTCTGACAAATCTCTTCTATCAACGCAATACCCACTATCTCGCTTAGGATGCTAATGAAAAAAGTTGCAACAACTTATCTCATCAACTACCAGCAGATTAGGTGGGATTCGTTCTGGAGAAATGTGAGACCCATCCTAGGTTGGCCTAGACCTCATTGCTTCAATAAGGGTAAAAAATACCCGGAGCCTCACAAGTACAACTATCTACCATATCTACCAGAGGATGGATCTTACACAATTAGACCGCTGCCTATTTTCAAGATGGGAGGCAGAGATATGGAAACGGGCCGAGTAGTGGTGAGGACTCTAGGGGGTGGTAATCCGAAAAAGTTCCGTTGGATCGACACTGTCAGAAAGGCAAATGAAGACGGCAGCGTTAAGGAAGAAAAAGTACTCCAAATCAAGTACGATCCATTGCATACACCAAAGATAGCATTGGTGGCAGACGCTGAAAGGATCAGGTGGATTTACGCCTCACATGGGGTGCAAGTTGGCGACGTAATCAGAACTTTTTCCGAAATACCAAAGAATCCGATCCGTGCAAAGCCAGGTGATGCTCATCCAGTTGGTGCTCTACCAGTTGGCACCAAGGTGCATGCCATTGAAATTCAGCCAGGATCCGGGGCGGCCTTTTGTGTTGTAGCTGGATCGGCGGCCGAGATTGTGAAGAGATCTTCGGACGGCATCACTGTGAAATTGCCCCATGACGACCAGTATAAGATAGATAAGAATTGCATGGTTGTCGTTGGTCAGATGTCCCTGCCTGATTACAAGTATGTTGAGGCTTGGTGTCCGCAAAGACTCAGGTGGTGGGGAAAGAGGCCTAGGTCGGGCCAGTGGCACAGAAAAGACGGTTGGTGTGGTAGAAAGATTAAAACACCAAAGATGAAAGACGTCACAATGAGCGTACTTGAGGCGAGGCGGTCTGAAGAACTCGAGAAACAGTTCACTTTTGACGGCTAGTCAGGCCCTCGATATCAAGATGAGCCAAAGAGGGGGGGACGAAAGCTCAACGAAGGATATAGTTGTACATTATCAATGTGATATCAGACTCATCAAAGTAAAGCTCTGGCCAGAGTTTAGTAGTTGGCCCATATTTTCGTTACAACTAATTCATGTGGTCACCATTATGATTGCACAATAAAAATTTCAACCTCTGCCCAGTGCATAGAGAAGATGTTGCTTTTACTTTGCCCATAAAGGATTTTTGCCATGGAATTGGAGAAAGGCTTGTTGATCAACGTCAACTAAATCAAGTTCACTATCCTGTGAGAACTTTCATTTCATCTTTCCCGCAGGTTTGCTCAAGCCCACGAAGGGCTCGCCTACTTGTGGCTTAGGGATCAAATATGCTTTAGCTCGATGAAACGGATGAAAGGGAAGTGATCTTGAACGGAAGTGCAGATGCATCCCTGCTCATTGTTGTCATCAATTGGTCGACCTGTTGGCGATACACAGTATTGCCAGTGAGTGCACGCCGGCCAAGCTTGCTCCTGCCTTGGACACACAAAGACTTCCTCACTCAATCTGGTGGCCATTATGAACTTTGGAAACCTTTAGCCAGTCGGGAATCTCAGTTACTGGGCGGACGAGGTTCGCTCTTTGGGCTCGTTGGGAGGAAAAAGAGACAGACTGGGGAAAGGAAATGGAAGGGAAAAATATAGACAGGAACTGGCTGGCCATTGAAGCGGTTGGTGATTCCCCCATTCGCGGTAGGCCTACCAGTTGGAGCTTGTCCAACTGGTAGGCTTGAGGAGCTTGTGGTCTCCGCTTGTGTCGCTTTGGGATCATTACGAGCGATTCGGGAGGATATTTGGACGAGGGGCAAACGAGAACGATTAACGTGGAACTTTCGTGTTGGTTTCGAACAAGTGGACGAGCTTTTTTGCCCTCAACTCAAGCACAAGTCAGGCAGTACGAAGGCGAGAGTGAGTCTGATCCTTTTGCCGATCTGCTTTTTGCATCTCCTCGAGCAGACAAAAGTCTAAATCCATAATGGAGACACAATCTGCAAAGTGTTGAGCAACATGAGTCAGGTCGGCTGAATATTTTCGTCAGTCTGTCTGAACGGGAAGCAGCCCCCGAGTAGCTATCTCAAGTAGTGGTATCAGAAGCCATTATCGGCTTCCTCTGGTCAGTCGGATGTATTGTTATTTTGGGCCGAGTGATTGACTGGCCGAGAGCAGTGGGTTGCTCCAAATGCTTTCAGATTGGCGAGCAAAAGTGGGCACAAGAAAGGGAGCTGAAGGGAGTGAGGAAATGGATTCCGAGTCAGTGAGGAGTTTGGTGGGCAACTTGAGCTTAGAGCAACTTGAGCTTAGGGCAATCTCACACAGTTAGTGAGTGTAGTTGTTGACATTTCTCACAAAAATTGCCCCTTTCCTGTGCGCAATCATCCCTCGTGGGTTTATTTGATTTTCAATAACACAAGAAAGATGAGAAAGGAAGTGGATCTTGTGTGAGAGTTTCCTTGAAAAGCCAAGCTCCATCGGCCGGATTGATCTATTGCGCAAGTGCGACTGAAACTGGAGCGGATTTTGAGGGTAGAACAGTCGAGCGAGATTATTGGCCAGAGTAACTTGTTAGTTGTAAGATTGGAGCGAGCAGGCAAGACATTGATGCGATTGGAAGTTTCAACCAGTTTCAACAGTCTCTGAGATCAACATTTGACAAGATAGAAGAGGAAACTGGAAGAGGAGAAATTGGAAAAGAGAAATCGTCTGGAGCAACTCGAGACAGTGGACGGCAGATGGAGAGTGTGTTGCGTTTCCATAGCAGAGCCTCAAGATGAGACACTTGAATAATATAATCCTCGCCGCCACCCTTTGGGTGGGCATCACAAGCGCAGTCCTAGCGCAACGAGAGCAAGCCAGCAAGCAGGCAGAAAGAGGCCGAATTGGGCCCAACAACAAGCTTGGCGCGGCAGACAACAGGACAGCAGAGGTGAGACAGTCTGCGGCCAATGCAGGCGAGCAGGCCAGACCGGAAGTCTCCACTGCCAAGAGCTCGACGAGAAACACAACCAAATTGGCCAACACAACCAGATTGGCCAATACAACCAAACTGGCCAACTCAACCAGATTGGCCAACACAACGGGCGACCAAATGACCGGATCCTCCTTGCTGAGACCGTCGTTTTTCCGCGGCCTTCTGGCTGGAGCGGCGAGACCGAGGCCCGAGAAGTCGGAGGAGGAGGAGGAGGAAGTGACCAAGACGATATTTGTGCCCATCGAGCAGCACAAGACAGGAGAGCAGAGTGCCAAGGCGTCTGGGGGCCAGTTGTCGGGCGCCAGCGAGCTGCACCGCTTCGGCCACACAGACCAGGGCCCACCCTTGACGCTGGTGGCCAGCAGCAAGCGCCAGGTCCACTCGCCAGACTTTAACGTCCAGCTCGAGCAGAGCGGCCACTTCGAGCCCCAAGAGGAGCGCCACTTGAGCCAGCTGCAGCAACACCTCAAGGCCCAGCACCAAGAGCAGCAGCAGCAACAACATTTGGACGCTCAGGCCTCGCTGCGGCTCAGCCAGACCGAGCTGAGTGGCCTGCTGAGCGACCGCGAGGCCCCCGAGCTGTACAGACAACGCGAGCAGACGGGCCAGGGCGTGATGGTTAGCGAGGAGCCTCAGGGCCGACTGGGCACCTCGGCGAGCGACCATTTGGGCACGGGATCCTTTGGGGGCGCTGGGGGCGACTTCGAGTCGATGAATGGGCTCGGCGAGCAGCAGCTCTACCGGCACAGGGCCACGGCCGCCTCCGAGGACGTGCTGGGCGGCGAGGGCGGCCCGGCGGGCTTCGAGAGCCGCTTCGGCGAGCTGGCGCCCATGAGCCAGATGGGCGAGCCGGGCCAGGGCCGTCTGGCGCCCTCGGCCAACGACTACAGCGAGGCCATGAGCCCGCAGCAGATGAGCGGGCACGGGGGCGCGGTCGACGCGGAGGAGTACGCGCACAGTTTGGGGGCGGGCGGGACCGAATTCTCGGGGCAGGCGGGCCTGTTGCGCGCGGGCTCCGAGTTCGCCGGTCTGGGCTCGTTCGGGGCGCACGAGGGTGGAGCGTTCGGCGGCGGGGGCGGGGCCGCGGGCTACGGCGCGGGTTCGCCCGTGCAGCAGGACGAGTACGTGAGCAGGTTCGGCGCGGCCGCGGGCGAGGGCGGCCCGAAGGCGCACCAGCAGGGCGTGTACGGGCCGGGCGCGCTCGACGAGGCGGCCCGCTTCGGCGCCGCCTCGGGCGCCCACCAGATGCCGCTGGCCCCGCCCCCACGGCCCTCTCGGCCCCACCGACTGCTCCCCCTGAGCCCGCTGGTGCCCCTCGCCGACGACCAGGCGGCCCGCGCCAGCCAGCAGCACCAGCGCCACCAGGAGGCGCTGGACGCGAGCCACGCCCACTGGTCGGGCGAGCGCGGGGGCGCGACTGGGGCGCGTCCGCAAGTGCACGAGCCGCTGGAGGAGGACCCCACGGACTTGGGCGAGGGCGGCGAGCAGGCAGAGTCCGAGGCGGCCGGCTTGGTGCAGCAGCACCAGTTCCAGCCGATGGGCGCCACTGCTCAGAGCCAGCTGGGCCGCCGGCAGCAAGCCGCCCAGGACGCGCTCAGTCTGGTGCTGAACGTGCCGCCGCCCAGCGGAGGACAGTCGAGCGGCGAGGAGCACTCGGCCCGCTTCGACGAGGACGAGCCCGAACAGGAGGAGGCGGCGCGCCCCCAAAGCCAGCCGGCCAAGCGGCAGGAGGCCCCAAGTGGTCCAATGAGTCCGCTGCTCAGCTACGACGAGTCCACGGCCGCCAGCAAGCGCGAACAGGCGCTCAGGATGGTGGAGTTTGCGCGCGTGGGCAGCGCCGGCTATCTGGCGCCCAACCTGCAGCCAGGCCGCCGGGGGCGCACGCTCGACAAGAAGAGCGGCCCCCACTGGGAGCCTGTGGGTCTCTCGTCGCGAGCTCGCCACCAGCCCCAGTCCTCGGCCCTGGAGACTGGCGGCGAGGTGGAAAGCGAGCCGGAAACTGAGACCGAGACTGAGGCTGGCCAGCGGCGAGGAGCGTCCACGCGCAGCTCCAGCGCCTCGTCCGAGCTGCTCGAGAATCCGGCCCACGCGGGCAAGTTCATAATAAGCTAGGCGATGAATTCGGATTAAACTGTTGCCGCTCGTCGCCGGCGGTGGTCCTGCGCGTGTTCCACTATGTTTCTTTACGTTTATTTGCATTTTTCTGGATCCATTTCTGCATTAAGTTGCTCTCTTCTGCATTGAGTTGCATTTTTCTGCATTGAGTTGCCTCTTTCCGCATCCTTTTTCAAGCGACAGTCCCGCACTACAGTCCTCGGCGCCCGACTTGGGCGTGACAAATGAGTGGACAGGAGGTCGCCGGGGCAGGTGATTGGCTTTGGGCCGAGTGTGTCGAGTTTTGATTAGGTGTAACAGTGGGACTAATGCTAATGCACGGCGCCCACTCATTAGCCAGTGGGCCCCGTTTGGTGCCGAGAGCGTGGCCAACTGGGCGACTTGGGGGACGAGCCTAGGGCTGGCAGAGTTCCCAGCGGGCGGGACAAATCTGCCCTTACGAAGCGTGAGGAGGCGAAAAAACAAACAGACAAATTGATGGACATTGCGATTAAATTGGAGAAGAGCCAAGCAAGTTTCAAAAGCCTCACAAGGCCCAGTTTAAAGTGTATCAGAATGCGGACCTGAAGAGTGTGTGTTGTGTGCTGGCTGCACGCTGGCCGCCTCTTAAGTAAGCGCATAGACACGCGTGCACGAAGCAAATGCGCATCATTGGCGTGCAGCCAGAGCAGAGACTGTCTGCGGGTGGCGCGCACTGAAGAAGGTGGTGAACAATGGTGAACACACAGTGTGCAATGTGGGCGCCCATTGCCCATTGCCCATTGCCCATTGCCCATTGCCCATTGCACGCGCGCTTCTAAATAGGGGTGAAGCATAAAAACATGAACCGTAACGCGGGCCATTCCTGTTGATTCTCGGGCCCTCTCCTTCTGCTACTCTTCTGCTGCTACTCTTCCTGAATTGGATTAGCCTAAGTCGAAACACACAATCCCTCCTGACGACATAATCTAGTGTAACAAATTTGCCACAAACTGACCAGAAACTGAGCTTGGAGACTGGCTTGCACTAAAAACAGGCTCTCGCTGGTGGGAGTCAATATTTTGACTGTCACCAGTAGCCACTCTCTGGCCGCCAAAAGGCTATCCTTCTTAGTGTCTTGAGCCTCTGGTGTTTGAGACAAATGGTGTATAATGCGCCTCTTTGGAGCCCCAGCGTCTCGCAAGACGTCGAACAGGGTCAGCGCGCTCTCGTTTGGGCCACACAAATGGCCACTGACCAGCGCGCGGCCATTCGCTTCCAATTAGGCCGGATTTGGCTCTGCTTTGGGCGCCAGTGGCAAGTAATCCGGTAGCCGAAACGGCCAAAGACGCTTGGCCGGAGCGCGACTGATTGAGCGCCTGTTGGATGGTGGCCAGAGACTAGGACAGAGACTGGCTGGGGCTGGCAGAGACTGGGCCAAGAGAAGACTGTCTCTCTTCTCGGGTGACTTGAGTCGGAAGTTTGGGAAGAGTTGGCTGCGAAGAAAGCGCCGTGGATTTGGTTCAATGGAGATGGATGCTGATGAAAAACTGCCAACTGGAAAGGGCGGCACACCGCATGTATTGGTTTTATTTCAACTTTGATCTAAATTTAACTCTACTTCTCCTTCGCGGGGCTACTGTTTTTCTCACAAAGCGGCGCGGGCCTTTCGGGCTGAATTGTTAAATGTCGCCGCGGGTCAGTACAGTTGCTCGGCGTGTTGCTGGGCGGGCGCGTAGTGAGCGTGGCCGGCCGGCTGGCTGGGGGCAGCAAGGAGGGCGCCTGCTGGCTCCTGGGCCCCAACCAGCGAGCCCTGGTGCTGGTGGAAGTTGGCGGCCTGGTGCTGGCCGGCCTGCTGGTGCAGGCGGTGGTGCACGGGCGACTGGTGGTGGTGGTGGTGGTGGTTGAGGTTGAGGTGGTTGTGGAGATGGTGGTGGTGGTTGTGGTGGTAGGGCGCGTGGTCGGCGGCGGCGGCGGCGGCAGCCACGGCGGCCAGACTGCCGGCCTGGGGCAGCGGGTAGGCGACGGCCGCCCCGCCGGCGGCCGCGTAGGCGTGGTGCGCGCCCGCAGACTCGGCCGCGTACGCGCGCTCCTGCAGGCCGGCGTGCTCCTGCGCGTGCGACACTGTGTGCGACAGTGTGTGCGAATGTGCGTGCGAATGTGCGTGCGAGTGCGAGTGCGCGTGCACTGCGCCCAGCGGCAGGCCCGCCCCATATAGGCCGGCGGGTTGCGCGTCGCCGGCGGCCAGACTGTCGTGGGCGTTGAGTGGGCGTTGGGGCTGCGGCGAGTGCTCCGAGTGGTGCTGGAAGAGGTGCTGGTGCTGCAGGAGGGGCTGCTGGTGCTGCGGGTGGCGCTGCTGCTCGTGGGCGGCGCTGGAGGAGCCGCAATTGCTTGTGGTGGAGGAGCCGGCGGGCGAGTTGGCCCCGCTGCTCGAGCGCGACAGGGGCGACCGCGAGCCCTCCGTGTGGCAACTGCTCACTCGCGAGCGCGCCCCCGCCTTCCGCTCCTTAGCTCGCCTGTTCGAGAACCAGACCTGCGCGTTGAAGAAGAAGAAGTCCAGCGAGAAATTCGGGTTATTGATTGGACGCTTGTGATTGATTAGTCTTTCTGGCGACAAAATTTGGGGCCGAAAGTTGCGAAAGTTGCGAAATTTGCCCTTCCTTTTCTCTCAGCCGGAAGTCAGGAAGTCAGAAGGCGACTGAGAGTGAGTGAGAGTGAAAGAGTGAGTTGTGAAAAGGCCGAAGACTAACCTGGATGCGCAAGTGGTCGAGGCCAGTCTCGCGCTGAATGCGCTCGCGGATTTCCACGTCGCTGTACGAGCCGCGCTGGAAGTTCTGCTCGAGGATTCTGATCTGTTCGCCAGTGAAGGAGAAGCGCGGCCTGCGCTGCTTGCGACCTGCCGCAGACTGTGTGTTGTTGGCCGCAGACTGTCCCTGCTGCTCCTGCTGCAGCTTCTGCGCCCACTTGGCGCCCTGGCCAGCCGGCTCGCCCTCGCCGCTGGGCCCCGACTGCTCAGGTGTCGCCGTGTTGGCCGGCGACGAGTGCTGCTGCTCGCTCTTGGGCTCCAGAGTGCCCACGGTGGTCGTGTCGGCCTCTGTTTGCGTATCGATCCATTGCCGGTTTCGATTTCCAGCCGAGTCCAGTGGTTTGGGCCAATGGTCAGCGGCCAGTTCGATTCAAATTCGAATTGGGGTCCGAGTTTGATTCCGAATTCGATTCGGGGTGGAAATTAAATTCGGAATTGGAGTTTAAAGTCGATTTGGGTTCCATTTCGGGCGACCATTCGGCGGGGGCGCGTTGGAAGCGGCCCAATGGTGGTGGTGGTTGGCCGTCGGGGTTCCGTTCGGAGTGGATTGTTGTGTGGGACGAGATGGATTTGTCAGCATTCTATTTGTACTTTTGACAGGCTTGTTTATTATTAGCGTCCGCCAATTGACCTGTGCCTGTGTCTGTGGAGCGCAAGTTGGGGGCTTGTTGTAGGCCGCTCGAGTGGCTCACGGCCAGCTCACGGCCACAGACGAGCAGCACAGAAAGCGGCAGTGCTTTCCAATGGACAAGCCGTGCACAGAGCAATGGGCCGCGGCTAAGGAGCGAAAGTGGGCGCACACTTTGCCTTGTTTTGCTTTGTGTGCGCGCGAACGGCCAGCAAAGCGCAGCAGTGCGCTCGCAGTGCGGCACAGCAGCGCCGTAAACAAGCCAAACGCATACAGACTGCGCCGCCGCTCAGAATGGGTGCGCCTCGCGGGCCCGAAAACAAACCGAGCCACTGGCCAAAGTGCACCTGGTTTTCAGCCGCTCTTCAGCCTCCTGCTCTCGCCTGCTCGCCTGCCCGCCCGAGGCCCCCGGGCGCCCAAGCGGCGGCGAGGGGCGCGGCCACTGCATTAGGGGCCGGCCGGGCGGCGCAGGCTCTTTATTAGCGCGGTAATAAAGAGCGCTCGCCGGACGCGGCCGAGAGCTGCCGTTTGGCCCCAGTGGAAGGCCGACCAGGAGACACAGGCGAGCAGTCGACAGTAGACAGTCAACAGGCGGCCGGTGTCAATCGCTGCTTGTCGCTCGTTGATTGTTGATTGTCGATTGTTGATTGGCGAAAGCTGATTCTTGATCGTCCATTGGGGCCCCTCGACGGTCTGCTGTGGATCGTTCGGCGTCCATTGTTGACTTTCCAAGGCCGAGCCAGCGCACCCAAGCGCCAGTGAAAGTTGCCAATCGTCACCAATTGATCTTGCCGGCCGGGCGGCGGCGACGTTTGGGTGCCCGCTTTGATGTTTGGGCCGCTAATCCGGCGAGTGGGTCGCGGCGGCTCGGGGGCGGCGCTCGGCCTTCTCGGAGCGGGCGGGACAGACGATTTGGGGGCGGCCGGCGTGGCGCTCAGTTAGTGCGAGCCGCCTTCGCGTGGACTTGGGCCGCTCGGCGGTGACAAATTGCGTGGCTGGGCGGCCGACAGAAGTCTGGTTGCGCGCCCGACGACAGTCTGCGGCGGCGGAGACAAACTCGCGGCGGCCCGCGCGACCCGCCCCAGCGAGCGCCGCCCGAAGCGGCCCGCGCGCGGCAGACTCGAGTGAGTGCTGCCCTGCGGGAGACTGGGCGGCGCCGCAGCGCGCGCCGTGCGGGTTGAGGGCGGCGGGCAGCGAACGTTTGCGACTTGTTGTGCGAGCGCACGACTTGCCCGCACGCCGCTCGGCCCGCAACACCTCGGCCTGCGGGCGGCGCTAAATGGTGGCCGAAAAATGACATTGGACTCCAATGATTGGACGCCACTGGGAAGGGCAAGAAACCACAGACTGGGGTCGGCGTTCCTCAGGAGTTGGGCCTGAGACAACGCGGGCCCAAAGCGCCGCCCAAAGAGACGGCCGCGATGACGAGCGGCCGCCCGTTTGCGCCTGAAGCTAAGGGGCCGCAAGCTAAGAGGTAGAAGAGAGCCTAAGAGCTAAAAGGGAGCCGCCGCGGCCGCAAAGTCATTGTCATTGCGCCCTTTTGAGTGCTGTCGAGCCTTTTGGGTTCTCTCTGGGACTTGTCTTTAGGAGTGCTCAGCTGTTTCCCGAAAAGTGAAACTCGAATTCAAATCAGATCACATCAATTGGCTGCTCGAGTGAGCGAGCGAGAGAGCAGCTTTGGTGGCGCTCATTTTTTGCGCTCCGCTCGGCCAACTGCTCCTCTGCAGACTAGCTCTAGTTCTGCGCCGCTTTTATGCTCCTCTGCCTCTCTGCTTGGCCCCACAAGTCGCCTTTTGGGCCCAATGAAATGAAAGAATGTTTGCGACAACAACACGAGCAACAAATTGCAACCAAAATGAATGAACAACAAACGAGAAGCGTTGAAAATTGTCCCTCGAACGTGGCCAGTGAACAACTGCGGCTCGTTGTGTGTGGCTGCTCTTTGAGGCTCCTTTGAGGCCAGATCGTTGACTTGCAAAAAGAGCAAGCCGCACACAGTGAGCGGCAGACAGCCAGAGGCAGACAGTCGAAGGCAGACACTGTGAGAGGCAAGGTCTTTCTCGAGCAGCTCTGGTGGTCCCTGAGAATAAATCACACCAGTTTTCACCTTGAATTGGGGGCCATTTGGGGCTCTGATTCTCGAAGGCGCAAACTGAATGCGAGTTGGCCCCAGTTGATGATCCACTTTGTTGATGTGGCCCAAATGTGCACGTTCGGCCACAGACAGAGAGCGGCCCAAGAGAGAAAGAGGAAGCACAGCACACCAAGCGGCTCAGAGTTGGCGGCCGGTGACTCTTTGAGCTTGGGCGCCGGTTGGCTTCGTGCCTTTGCGACTGCGTTCGGTGCAATGGGCTGCAGTTGGGGGCGAGCTAAGGGCAGCCAGAGGAGTGAGGGGGGGAAATGGTGGCGGCCCTTAGGGGCGGCGGCCTGCAAAGAGCCGCAATGAACACGAGCATCTTGCACACACAATTGAAGCGAGCACTATATTCCGCCACTTATTCCGTTTGACTTGGTGCGCTTGGGGCGCGAGTGGATTTGGGGCTCCGTTGAACTGGCTTTGGTGAAGCTCTGAGCTTGCTTTGGTGGCAGTAAGTAATGCCATCGAGGGGAGTTGGCGGCGTGCGTCAACTGGTGGTGGTTTGGCCACACGCGAGTTCTCTGAAAAAGGGGGGCCCAATATCGATCATGTTCGGCGGGCGCGTAGTTCACGAGTGGGGCGCCTGCTCTGTGCCGAGACCAGCCGCCCGGCCGCGCTGACAGGCAACAAAGCACAGGCAGGACTAGCATAGAGCAGAAGCAGCATAGAGCAGAGGCGCAGAAGTGGCACAGAGCAGAGCACAGAGCAAGAATAACAAAGCAGTTGTGCGAACGAGCGCGCGCGGCCGCGCACACACATTCGCAGGCCCAAATGTCTTGGTCTGCGGCGCGCGCAAGCACAGCACAGCACAGAAGAGGGCAGAAGAACAGAGAGAGCGCACAGCAAAGAGCACAGAAAGCACAGAAAGCGCACAGCACAACAACACGACACTCTGCCCACGGGCCACACTAATTAGCCATGACGCGTAACGCTTTTTGCCAATCAGACGGACGCGATGAAATGGCCCCTCGGCGCGCCCCACAGGCCGGGACTGCCGCCGCCAATGGGCTCTGAGCTGTGGGCTGTGGGCGCCCCGATCGGCGACCGCAGACTCTCGGCGACAGTGGGCCGCAAAGTGGGCGACGTTGGGCACAATGAATGGGCCGCCGGCGAGTCGGCCGGAGCCAGAGCGGCGCCCCTGCTTCTTGTTGTTGTTGTTCAATGTCAGCCTGGTCGCAAATGTAGCATCGCGCTGATTCATTGAACGGCCGCAGGAAACGGCAACAACACTAAACGTCTGGGCCGGCGAGCGGCGAGCGGCCAGCAAGCGGCCGGCGCGCCTTAATGGGCTGGTTGAAAAATTGTTGGGCCGCGTGCGGCCGCTGCTCAGGGCCGAGGGAGTGCGCCGGAAGTGCGCGCAGCAAATTGGGTTCGCCCGTTTGCCTCTATCTGCCGCTCCATTATAGTGGCGGGGGCGAGCAATAGGGAGAATAAAAATAAAAATAAAAATAAAATAAGGCGGCAGTTTAGCTGGACAAGATTTAGCTGTACAAGATTTAGGTTTGCTTGTAGAAAAGTGTGCAGATGCACGCGCCTGGATGCATGTGAAAAGGAGGACTGAAATCTGAGACGGAAGAGCGACTCTTAGGGCTACTCACCTTGCGCCTGCGCCGCGTTGCTGTGGGTCTGCGGCCGGCCGCCATATAGGTGCTCGGCGGGAGTGTTGCTGGCGTGCGGCGGGGCGTCCGCCGGCGCGTGGGCGTGCCGGGCGCGTTGGTCACCTGTTGAGGGGGCGTGTTGCTGCTGCGTGTGCTGGGTGTGTTGAGAGTGCTGCTGTGTGTGCTGCGCGTGTTGCTGGTGCTGGCGCGGCTGGCTGTGCGCGGCGGCCACGCGCTGGTAGTAGTCCCGGTAGTAGACGTGCTGCTGCTGCTGCTGCTCGAGGGGCTGCGGGCGGGCCCCCAGTTGGCCCGCGTGCAGGTGGGCGTGCAGGTCCGCGCGGGCCGAGTGCGCCTCCTGCGCGACCTGCACCAGAGTGTTCGCTGGCACGCGCGTGCTGCTGCGCTGCTCGTCGCGCCCGCCCGAGTCTGCGCTAAGTGTGGCTGCTGCAGCCGCCGCAGCAGCCGCCTTCTTCCTCTTGCTGCCCCCGATCACGCCCGGACTGATGCTGCCCGTCTGCTGCCACCTGTTCAGGATCTTCGACACGCAGCCGTGCGAGACGCGCAACTGGCGACTGATCTGGCACGGCCTCGTGCCGCTGTTCGCCAGCTCGATGATCTTCTTCCGCTTCTCCATGGGCAGGGGCCGCCCGTTGATGAAGGGCCCGCCCAGCTGGTTGAAGCGCCCCTGTCCCCCGGGCCAAATCATGGGCGCCGGATGTGGATGCTGGTGCGGGTGCGGGTGGGCCTGCGCCGCGCTCAGCTGGCCGGGGTGCGCGTGGCCGGCGCCCACGACGAGCGGGCGACCCTCAGCTGGCGCCGAGAGGGCGGCCGCCGCGGCCACCTGCTGTCTGTGGTGGTGGTGCTGCACCACGGCCGCTGCGGCCGCGGCGGCGGCGGCCTGGCGCTGCTGCTCAAAGGGGTGCTGCTCGAAGGGGTGCTGCTCGAAGGGGTAGCCGTGCGCCTGGTGGTGGGCCGCGTACTGGCGCTGCTGGAGCTGCTGCTGCTCCAGTTGCTCCAGTTGCTCCAGTTGCTGCTGCTGCTGCTGGCTCGGCTGGTGCGCGTGCAGGTGGTGCTGCTGCTGGTGAAGTTGGTGGTGGTGGTGATGCTGCTGGTGCGCTTGGTGCTGCTGGTGCTGGTGGGCAAACTGCTGGCCGGCCGCGTGGTGCGTCTGCGGCTGCTGCTGGCTCGCCGGCCCGAACATGGCCTGATATTGATGCTGCTGGTGCTGCTGTTGCTGCTGCTGGTGGTGCTGGTGTGTGGCCAGCTGGTGCTGGTTGACGGCCGCTTGCCAGGCCGCGCTCGGCTCGCAGGCTGCGCTCTCCATCGGTGACTGTCTTCCTGTCCTGCCTGGGACTGTCTCGGACTGATTGGGACTGTCTTGGCGGAACTCTGTCTTTGTCGCTTGTCTTGGCGCGAGAGTCCGCTCGCTTTGCTCACTGGCCGCTCACTGAACTGGCTACTTGTATCATTTCGAGAGTGGTCCGCTCGCCAAATGAACCGCCAGCAACACGCGTCCGCACCCTTAGAGTCGGGCGCGCGCTCGGCGCATGCGCACACTCGCGCGCAGGGCCCCACTGCACGGGCGGCCTGCAGACAGTCTGCGGGCCGCGCGCTCGTCCTGCGCGGCCCTGCCACTCTCGCCATATAGTTCTGCTGCGCCGCAATCCAAACAAACTCGGCCTTCTGCTCCGCTCGGCCCAAGCTCGGCTCGCCACTCCGCCACTCTGGCCGCCACCACAACCACAAACACCCGCACCGACCGCTCAATGGAGCGCCGGGCGGCCAGCGCCAAAGCCAATTGTCAATGGAATGTCCGCTCGGCTGAAATATGAAAAAATTCATACTCTCCCCTTAGAGCAGTGCCGCCGATGCCGTCGCCCAAGCGTCCACTTGGCCGGATGGGCTTTTGCGGCCGGCGGAAAAGGCAAATCCAGTTAATGAATATCTTCTCTCTTTCTCTCCCGCCGCTGCTCACTGTTCGTGCATGCGAGAGGGCCACCGAAAACAGGTGATGGCCGCCGTGCTTGCCGAGAAGAGGCACCTTTCAGACGGCCGGACAGAAGCGGGCGGCCAGTTGAAGCAGTGTGAGCCGGCTCGCTGCGCCACAGAAGCGGACGGAAAGGCGACACAGAGGCGGCAGAAATCAATTGAAGTGGCACACATTGTTTGCTTATGATCTACAAGTGCAACCTATCCAAGTCCACTCTCTTGCTGAGCAAGCTCCTGCCGGGGATTGTCTCAAACGGGCGGCCTGCCTTCCTCGCTGGACGGAATCCAATTTGGCGGCCATCATAAATCATTTTCCGTTCAAGTTCGCTTTGTCGAAAATTGTTCGATCGTTACCCGAACACAAACTCGCTACTCCTCAGCACCGTCGGACAATCCTCGAGAGCTGCTGAATTGAACGTTCGAGTGAGAGCAGAGGCCAGATTGCATAATGGCCATCCTCTAGAGAGAAGGAGAAACGAAAACAATGCAGCTCCTTTTGTTTCTTTTCATTAAGTATCATTAATCAATGAGTTTCTTCCTCTCCAAGTCAGCCTGAGCATAAGGCACCTGTTGTGCGTCTGTTTGTGTGCGTCTGCCTTGAATTGATGCCAAAATTGCTTGGCCTTTTGATTGGTGGTCTGTGGAGACTTGGATTGGAGTGGAAAATGGTGGAAAAACCTCAGTTAAGAGAATGCAGCCAGTTGTTTACTTTAATCGGCCAGCCTGATGAGTAAGCGAGCGCATTCACATTACGCGCCATGTGACACAAGGTCTCCATGGCAACGCGCTGCCTCCAAACAGGAGCCGTTTTTTCCACTATTGCCTGTGAGCAAATTCGCTCGTGCTAACAAAACAAATGCTCGCATTCTCATTGGAGTCTAACGCGGCCGTTGGGCAAAGCTCATGCCCAGCTCGGAGGGCAATCTGGAACTCTTTCTCAGATCACAATTCTAATTTGCTCTCGATCTAATCAATTATATTCATCACCTTTCCCCTACCATAACTGGCGATTAAATAATTTATTGTGCCCGTCCGAGATCCAATAGTCCATGAGCTGACACGCGCAACTCGTCCTCGCTAAAATTGTCGACTATGAACTCGCGCTTACCCACTCCAGAACATCATCTCCTCCCATTTGGATGATCTAACTCGCTCAGGTGCCCAGCTCCCATTTAGTGCCAGTTTGGTTCCGTCTAGCTGTTTCAGCAGTCCACTGAGTGCTACTAGTCAATTGGGATATTTCAATCCTTTGCCATGGCCAAAATCAAAGCTGAAAATCTCAACCAGTCCCTAGGTCACATCGTGCCGGTTAAACCCAACTTGGAATACGACGATGAGAATGATGACGATGAAGTTTCAGTCATGGACGACGGTCTTCATCGCCATGAGACAGATGGGTTCAAGGTGAATTTTTTCAACAACAAGTCCTCTCAAACATGTTTCTGTGCCGACAAGAACAAACTCAATGAGAGTCACCACCCCCAAACTAGTCCCGTTTTTCATAATGCAACGCCTTTGCAGGATCTGCAAGAGGAGGGCGAAGATCTAGGAGCTAATCATGCAGTACATTACCAGAGGAAGCCAGAGGAGCGGTTCGATAGCACAGACATGAAACCGAGTCTGCCACAGCCCAACCCAAATGACCAGATAAGAGTGCTTAGGGATCTGCTCAGACTGGAACGAGGGCATAACGAGAGACGGCGGAGGAATAACACCGCAATGAAGGAATATATCCGCAATCTGCAAACTGATTTCCTCCGTCAACAACGCGAACTAGTCGAAGCATTAGAGTTCTGTAATAAGCTCAAAGACCAGAAAGATTCGCAAATGCAAATCCTCGAAGCTACCATTGTGGAAAAGGATAGGCTCATTGGCAATTTGAGATCGCAACTAAACGATCTGGACGAATCCAAGATTCGTGCTCGATTCAACGAGACTCTGGATAAGCAACAGGGATTGGCCAAGATTCAAACCGAGCAACTCCAATCGCAAATAGTGCAATTAGAGCAGCAGGTTGATAACGAGAAGAAAATCAACTCGCAATTGACATTGAAGAACCAAGAAAGCCTCGCTAATTTGTCCCGGCAATACGAACAGGAGCTGACCTTAAGTAGAAAGCGTATTAAGGAGCTCCAGACGGAGATTGAAGAACTGCTCAATTCACCTCAGAATTTGGTGATTAGAACACTAAAAGAGAAGAATCTCGAATTAGACAATCAATTAGCCGTTATGAATTCATTACTGAATGAGTCTAAATCAAAATATGATAGTATAAACTGCAAGGTTGAAGAGATGCTTTCGGAGCATGAACAAGCCGAATCAAAGTACAGAGAGGAGAATGAAAAGTTGGTTACACTCTACAACGACCAAAGGCAATTCATACAGAAATTAACATTCGAGCAGCAAGACAAACAGGAACTCATCCAAGTCTTGCAGTTCAATCTCCAACGTAGTGAAAAGCGTGTCCAAAGCCTCATTGGAATACTGAAAAACAAAGAGGAAACCTATAAGAAGTTGCTCGACAGTGTGGAAACGAAGAATCTTGAAGAATTTGGCAAAGTCAACATCGAATTCAATCTGATCCAGAAACAACTTGTTGAAAATGCGGCAGAGTTGAAGAAAAAACAGAACGAGCTTATAGCATTGAAATTGGACCATGATAATCAGCTAGAGTCACTTCGGAACGATCGTGATGAAAGGCTCAGTAGATCTAACTTGGAGAAGCAAAAAATAGAGAAAGAACTGCAACAAACCGAAATGAAACTGGCTTCTGAACTCGAGAGCGCCAATTTGAAAGCGAAACAAACTGATCAATTGCAAAAAGATGTCGCGCAATTCAAAGACGAGAGTAAACGGTTGTTGATTGAACTGACCAAGAGCGAAGCCAAGTTGTACGCTAAGCAGAAAGAGTTAGATGATATCTACCAGAAGCATAAGGCTCTCTCGGAAATGGAGGGTGCTGGCAATCCAGAGTCGGCTCAGAACCTGAAACTAGAACTCGAGGAAGAGAAACGGATCTCGACCCGTTACAAGAATCAGCTCGATGGTCTCAAGAAGGATCATGAAAAAATGTGTATGAAACTGAGAATCGCCGAAACAAATCTCATCAAGATGACCTCGTCCATCAATAGAGAGCACGCGAGGATGTTGCGTGATTATGAGAAGAAAATTGAGCAAATTCGATCAGAACAAGTGGTCTTTGATAGGAATAAGATTCGTTACAAGAGATATGGCTTCAAGTTGAAGAAATACTGTGAACATCTGAAGAAGATTCATAACCACATCTGCAATCCAGATACTTGCGGTTACCTCTTTAATTCAACATCTAATTGTTCGTTGAAAATGGGATCTGAGATCGAAGGAGGCTCAAATCGTCCCATAAGATGCTCCCACAAAGGTTCGGATAACGATGAAGAGTATCTCAGTTTTGGCGAGGATAAAGATTGTGATCCACTCAAGGGCGGCACATCCGATAGTTTTTACAGTGGGGCTGAAAATGCAAGCAGCATCGGCCGGCCTGAAATCGAACCGCTATCTGACGGTTGTGATGACAGGAGGAAGTATGATTGTAACATTGGGGCGCCTAAAGGGAAGTTTAGAATTAAGAGAACAGGCAATAGTTCCACAGGAAATGTCTCGGGTATGAATACGTCACAGATAAGCAGTCGTTGTGGGGAAATCAAGGAGAAATCTCCAAAGCAATATACTCACACTAATGGCACGCACTATCTGAAGCCTAGTGATAAGAACGCCTCTTCAACAGGCAGGAAAGAGATCAAAAGAGTTCAGCAAGATGATCATCAGCATGATTACTGTTACATCGATGAGGATTCTTTCACTTATGGGTGAGATAAGTAAGCTGATTGCATTGGCCGGTTCCCCAGTATAGAAATTATTCTCTTTCGCTTCCGCGTAAATTTTATCCTACCGAACTCGGTGATTATGAAACTCAATTAATAAAGAGAAACCCTTGAGAATCTTAGATTAGTACAAAGCCAAAATTATGGTCCACCACTTCATTGTGTTACTATCGAGCCTACTAGTACTCCTTGTCCGTCTCGTCAATCCGTCGGCAGGACAATGTCTCGAGGGACAGTCCGAAGCCAATAGATCGCCGGAAAAGCTCCTCGAGCGAGTGAGCTTGATCATGGATTTTTATTCGGGAAAGAGGTCAAGTACTATTCTCAATGATAGCTTACTCATAGAACAATCATTCTCTGAAAGTGTTCCTAGTCTGTCAAAAGTTTCCAAATCCCTCAATTGGACCAAGTCCGGTGTCGCAAATATGATCTCGACTCTGAACATCACCCTCACCGGGGAACAAGGTACTAGCCCTCAGGATATAATTGAGGTATTGAACAGCATTGTAGATTGCCAGAAAGAGTGTCAACTATCTTCCATCTCGCAGAATATTGAATCTACCAATTCAGATATGCGAAAGCCGGTATATCTAATGGAACCAACGGATGATTTTGCCAAGGTTTATTACAAATTAGGTTTGATCGGACGGGTGAAAGTGCAACTATACAACAAAGATAATCTAGAGGAATGCGATTTTTGCGGCATAATCTCCGAGAGTGAGTCGTTTTCGAGCAAGGTCATTAACAATCCTTTGGTCCAGGGTGCTTCTAGAGTGGCAAAAAAGGTCGTGTCCCTCCTGGAGCCTGACCGTTGGATTAAGCTGATAGTCGGAGTCTGGCTAACAGTTTGCCTGATTATTGCAATGCTAATCAAGAGAAGAGATAGACGCCACCTCAGATTGTATCTCGAGGAGAGAGCCGACTATTCATTTTCAGCCAAGAGATAAGCCCCCAAGCATTGTTTCCGTCTGTCTTTTTTGGGATATTTCCGAAGCCTCATCGCGTATCAATTCAAAGATATTATGAGACAATTTTGGCCGTATGAATTCCATAAAGCTCCGGTGATCACAGTCTACTTGTTTATAGATGGTTATCACCATATCAATCAGTTTGTTGCGATGGTTGACATAATTTCTTGTGGTTGTATTCAATCTTTCTAAGAGGGTCTTATCCAGGATGTTGATCAACTCTTTAGGAATGAAACACTTCTCTTGTAGAATAAGCCTGAGGAAATTCAAACCGTTCAAGACTTTCAAGATTTTGGAAAGATCTATTGTATCGTCGGCTAATAGGAACATATCGGTGAATATGTTTTTCCCTACAGTTGAAGACTCTGTAGCTTGCTTCATAGTATCTAGGAACTTGTTGAATAAAAGACATTGCTGGTCTATCAACTGAAATTGGCAGTCAGTCTGGCGAAAACATTCGACGCGTTCAGATATGGCTTTCATCAAGAGGAGAAACCTATCAGTACAACGTGGAATCTTATAATAATCTACGTAGTCTCCTTGGAGGACTGAATCCCATTTATCATCGGCTCTCGTTATTTGTTTCAGATTAGTGATTGCATGGTCCCATTCCACGTCTATTATGATTTGAAACAGCTTCTGATGTGAGAACAACGCCATCATGTCGTGTTTTTCTTCCAGATCTTTGTATTGGTCACCCAGAAGCTGCTTGATGACCTTCGTATAATCAACAACTTCATTGTAGGTGTGTATTAGAAGCCTCTCTACAAATTGCTGCTGCTGTTGTTGATCTAACAAGTCCAGGAATGTCTTCACGTCTCTGCTCAATCTTTTGTGAGCAAGCTCCAACATACCCAGAATGAATAGAGATCTAGTTTCGGCACCCTTAATATTGTCTAATTCCCGATGAATCCATTTCAGATTCTGCCTTAGATACCACTCTGGTTTTTGGATGGTAGCCGTTCTTGGTGCTACCATAAAATGATAAATAAATCTCCTACTGATGGGCTCGATGAGCTCTTTGATTGCCTCCATATCGTGTGATTAAAGCCGTTGAGTTCTTTGGGCCTCTTTCTCGTCGATATCTCTCATGAAAGGAGAGATGGTAAACTCAAAATGCAATCAGCTGACTCTCTTTATGCAGTCGCGTAGAGCATGGTGTAGGTCAATGCACGTTGATAGGATTCCTGATGCAAGACGTCCCACAAGCATACTCTAGCCAACTGAACATTGCCATGTATATCGAGAGCTGAAGTAATGGTCATTTTTCATGACAAGGCATGAAATAACAACCAGAGGTAGAAAAATGGATCTCCGAAAGAGACATGAAGAGTTTTTTCACTTTTCGATGGGTGTTTGGTTAGCCTGATTCATAGAACTTTATATCGATTTAAATATTTGGATTTAAGACAGGTTACCGGACGCACCAATCGACTTATTAGTGTGTCTATTATATACATAATTTAATTGTTGCATGCGTTGGAACAGGACCGTTTCTTATTATGTCCATCATAATCTGGTCCGGAGGCAGGACCATCTGCTGTTGGTCTCACTGTCTGGTGGTCAGGTAGACTAGAACCACTGCTGGTTTGATTTCCACTATCATTGGCACGAACTTGCCTGGCTTGAGAGACTATACGATAGATTTCTGTCAATATTTGTTGGAAAGCTGATTCTACATTTGTTGAGTCTAACGCAGATGCTTCAATGAATGAGAGTTTGTTTTTCTCCGCAAAAGCTTTGGCTTCCTCCACTGGAACCGCTCTTAAGTGACGTAAATCTGACTTATTACCAACAAGCATTATAACAATATTCTGGTCGGCATGATCCCTCAATTCCTTGAGCCACCTCTCAACGTTTTCATATGTTGCATGCTTAGCTATATCATAAACTAAGAGTGCTCCGACGGCTCCGCGGTAATATGCCGATGTAATGGCTCGGTATCTTTCTTGACCAGCAGTATCCCAGACTTGAGCCTTGATAACTTTACCATCGACTTGTATACTTTTAGTTGCAAATTCAACACCAATTGTGGATTTACTTTCAAGGCTAAACTCATTCCTTGTGAATCGAGATAATAAATTTGATTTTCCAACTCCAGAGTCCCCAATTAAAACAATCTTGAACAGGTAATCATATTCATCGTCTTTGTAGGCCACCATTTTGTTTGTACAAAATGTTTTATCTTGTTATTTTAGAAATTGAAAGATAGGATAGAGATTTTTGAGCGATATTTCGCAGGTTTTTATAAGTGCGGGCTTTGGTACTCCAAAGACGGCGCGCTGGGGCGGCGTTGGAGCACCGAAGTCTGCCCGGATAGCTCCGCCAAGTGGGCTTGTTTTTCCACACAACAGCCGAGTCGCGCGATTCAGAATCCGCCGCGTTCGCATACCCTGCACATCCTAGCCTGTGGCCTGCTTGAAGAGCGTCTGTAGTTGGGCGCGTGGTTAGGGCGAAAGGTTCGAAAACAGGGCGAATTTCTAGAGAAGGTTGGGTGATAGTCCCAAAATGCGCCATGGCTGCACTAGGGTGTCACATAAGTTGAGAGCGACCATCCAGGCAGTCGAGTGCGTCGGAATAGAGTTTACCCAGAGAATGAGGTTATATTGTTAGCTCAATGATCTGCAGAAAGTTACAGAATTTGCCCAATGCAGCCCTCCTCATATGTACGAGACGGCGGGAGTAATTCGCTCGGCGAAAGCGTCTAAGCATCGCATCCGTTTTATTTAACATCATTGAAGCTTAATCGAGTGAAAAACTACACCACCCGGCTATGTCCCCCAAATACGATTGGCCAACACAAATTTCTATTTATCTTCATCATTCTGTCTATCCGTCCATCTCTCGAATGGCAGCCTTTGTCCTCAATCGCTCGTATTCTGCCTTGATCTTCAAAATGATTCCCGCTCAATCCGAGTCCATGGCACACGGATCAAACTTCCGACCACCATTGAGAGAGTCTCCTTAGGAGCATCTGATCGCTGTGTGACAACAGCTTCAAGATGGCTCGTGGAAAAGAGAGATGCCGAAAAATCCAGCCATGGGCATGTTTAGGTCTGCAGACACTCTCCTGTCTAAGAGAGAGCCCCTCCGACAAGTCCTCGCCTCTGAAGCAGAGACGAATCAACTTGCAATTTTCACCACTCACTCTGCTTTCTTGACAGGTGATCGCTCGCTCTTTCCTTCAATGTCCTCTCTCATCGCACTTCTCATCTCTTCTCCACTCTGCATTACCTTCAGTTGGTGGATAATCCTTACCAGTCGGACGAGACTTCAGAGTGATTATCCGCTGGCCTCATCAACTGGTTTGAAAGTGATTGTTGGCAATTCAAATTGTTCTGAGAGGCATCGGAGCAGAATTGTAGACTGGGCTTGAGCTTTGGCTCGCACAACCCGTTACTCCCGCGGTGTAGTGGACCTAAACCAGAATGAGGTTGGCGAATTGCGTTTGAGTGCAAACATTGGAATCAATCATCATTACTGGAGGTGTCACCGACTAGCTAGAATCTAAGAGCCCACATGAATATCTTGTACGGTTACTCTGTCGCGATGTAGAAGTTCATCAGTATCGGAAATGGACCCTAGTTAGCAACAGTGGGCAAAACCATTAAGCAAGTTTCTTTCAAGCAGGATCGCACAGGAGTGTCCGCAATGCACCTGCAATAGGAAAGGGGGCCAGTGAAGTATCTCGAAAGACTGAAGGAGGGACAGTGAGAGCATGTGGTATAAGATTAATTTTTATTTATAAGAAGATTTGCCTGCCTTCTCTCGTTGTCTATCGGTTGAGTCATCTAATTCTGATTTCTGATAGAATAAGATATACGCCTCACTATTCTCTACCTGATAACTTGAAACTGAGCTAACGTATTGATCATCAAACTCATACCATTGATCATCATAACAATTTAGTGCATAGGTCGTGTAATGGCCAGTGAGTAGAGCTGACCCATGGTGGCAGATACATGCAATCAGATTATAAGTCGTGCATTGGGGCCGACAGCTTTCGCTCATGAAGGGGGATAAATCTAATCCGGTGAGTGGAAAGGACACGTGCGTAGTGATCTTAGAAGATCCAACTGATTCATAACGTTTGAAGTGAATACAGAGCACCTCTGGTAATTCCAAGATCTTTAAATATTTAACACCCCTGTTCTTTTTCGTGCAAACTTCACAACTATATTCATTATCACCTTCCAATGGATCTGTTCCGAAGAAAATAGAAAGACAATCATCAAGTGTCACCTGTGGACCCCAAAACCAGTAACCTAATTGACTAAACCAGTTTAGAAACCACCCTGCAAATGGAATATAATTTAGTAATTGATAACTCTGTAATCCTGTGAGTCGCATAGATTCTTCATCGTCGTCATCTGTTGTTTCATCGGAGGTCTCTTGACCTTTCACTAAAATTGGATCACTCGAAGACGCTGACTCTTGATTGATATCATCACCAGTTGGGAGTTTTTGTATATGTTTCACTTTCGTATTGCGACCCTCGCTTGATCTCTTAGCACAAACTTGACTATCAACTCTCTTGTTTAAATGCTCATTACTGGATATTTGGTAATACGGGTGGTCTTTGGACGGAATGGGAATAGAAAGATCCTTGAATGTTTCTTTGGTAGTTGATATGTTATTGCAGTTTGAGCAGACAACCGAGCTCGAGATTTTAAACTCGAAGGTATCACTGATTATGCTCCTCTGGGATTCATCTAGATTATCCCCTCGAGTTTGAGGTGATTCTGTTGAAGTAGTTTCGGTGCCATTGATCCGGCTGATATTGACACCTGGAGGATAGTTTGCATCTATATCATATGAGTCTGATGTTGTGGAAACCAATGAGGACGACGATGAGTTGCTGGATTTAGATAATTTTCTACATTTGATCTCTGGATCCACGGCCGGTTTCTTCAACTCGTCATGTAATTGCTCCAGAAAACATCTCAGGAACTCCTGTGCGTCTTGCTGAGTACATCCCCTAAATGCTGGATAAATACACTTGATATTCCTCATGATACTTGACGGTACCGCATATTTAGGGTTCTTGGAGCTCCAAATCTCTTTGATTAACTCGGAATAACTTCTACTTAGTCCAACCTCCTTCATGGAGCTAGGGCAATCTAGTACAAACCTTGTCAATTGCTGACAATTAGATAAAGCTTGTAAGGCAGCATTCATATAACAGGTGTTACCTAGGTTTTGTAAGCCTACAAGTCCTCTCGGATCGTCCTCATAAGAGTCCATTGTTCTGCATTCGCTATATCTTTTCGAAATAAAAATAAATTTCACTGGCGCCTCTGAACAGCTATGCGATCGATTTATTTATTTTTCTCGCACTTGCCATGCTCGCCTTCAATAGTTCATGGTCATGAAGCAGCCCGTGCACAAACTCACAGTAACATCACCTGGCTCCATTCTTAGCTTCTACCAATATCTTATGGTTATATGTCACTTTCTCGATCTGCAACTTTCTGGCTGTAGTTGTCTCTTCTTAAAATGCCAACTGTCATATTGATAGATGTCTCCCTCTCAATGTGTCGACACGTGACGAGGAGGCCCCCTACTGGCGGGAATCCAGGTCGCGAGGGGCCCTCAGTCAAGCAATTAGCAAGATCAGGTGTCGGGATATTATGCGACCATCTGTCACAAAACTCCCAGTTGGAGCACGTAGCATTAGTTGTCTACTCCTCCCTTTACGAGATAAAGCAACAATTTACTCGCGATCATGAATGCATTAAATCCTCAACCTATCATCTGGATACTTACGACAAATCTAATGTCGTAAACGCAATCCGAGGACTAACTACCATGAATCTCGAAGAATGGGCCCAAGAAGGACCCATACACGTGATACTCATAACGGATGGCCAGCTTTACAATACCGACGTTCTCAAGGATGACAAGCCTGACATGAAACAGGATGTTGATTATGAATTCCGTGATATTCCTCTCAAGGAGTTGGAGGGTAGCTTCAACTTTGACTGCAAAATCCAAATTGTGTGCCTCACATCACCCCGCGATCCTGCCCTAAACTTAAGTTTACCTTTTTTCAAGAAACTAGTCAATTTGGTTGATAATCGTACAACTGGTGATTGTCCCGTTCTGACCACATCTTCAAATATGCGAAATTTGAGAAGGTCGGCCATATGGTTGCCAGAATCAAGCACATCTGAGATTAGTAAAGAGGAAGTTGAAAGTCTATTCACCAACATTGCAGAACTCAATTATAAGCCTCACAATGTGACCTTGTCATGCGGCCATTTATCTTCCGTTGTCATGTTGTCACCCCGGCCTAGCGATCGCCTAGTGGAGCCGTTAAAGAATGAATTTGATGACCTCAAGAATGAAGAATCACAGACAGACAAGAAGGAGAACAAGAACTTTTTCGTTAGTGCACTCAATAAGTCTGCTTTGTTTGAGCTAGCTGATGAGATTGATATCTGTGGTTTCATGGCCCTGAGTGACATTGCGAGTCCGGCCACCATATCGCGACACATAATCTTCCCCATTCCGAATAGCAAAATCAATGAAATAGAAAAAGCAGAACAGATACTTCTACAGGATCCGAATGCCTATAACAAGTCACTACAAGCATGCGCACCGGATCAAGAAATCGGTCCTAATCCAGACAATCGAGATGATGAGAAAGCAGTCCATTCCAAGCTAGCCATCGGTTCACACCAGTCATCCAATGACCATTCTGTCGAAAGGGACATAACGAAGCGTCCATCATTTTGTGTGCTATTGCATAATTGTCTCAAGCAGGAAAATATGGTCGCAATATGTATTGTAGGGAAGAATAACGAGACGAATGAAGAATGGTTTGGCACCTTGCATGCACACACAGACAATCGAAAGAAGGCTTGTCTTATGTTGTCACTTCTGACTCCAGGGACTAGTCCGATCCTTTGGTTGCCGGATTTCAAAACCTTGGGCTCGGCTACGCTCAATGCTGACCTTCCTCCGGCTATCCTCGAACGGTTAACTACTGGCGGCGGAGCTTGCGGCTCCGGGCCTGGTGGCAAGAGCTATTCAACAAATAATGTCATCTGGCTAGATCCCGAGTCGGTTCAGGCTGATGTGCAGAAGATTGTGAGGCACGCTAAGAGGACACCCGATAAGGCTCCTCACTTCTATAAGGAACTGAATAGGATAAGACGGGCTGCAATCAGTTACGGATTCTATGACGTACTCTACGGACTCGCGTTCATACTAGAACGAGAAAAGAGTATTATGTTGAGCGAACAAAGTAAGCCACCTAACCCCGAGATTTTGAAACACATAGATCACGTGATAAGCTGCTTACGAGTGAGACTGACTGACGACAGTTATGAGACAAATATACTACCCCCGCCTGGGTGAAAACCCATCGAGGATAATTTCCTAGTGACGTGTTTAACATGTACAACAATGGCGCGGAGCTTCCCTCGCCCTACATGGTCTTCCTGACTGTGACAATTTTAATGCCTGAGTGAGAGATCTCTTTCTTCATGCGACAAGACTATCCTGTGCCTTCTGATCCAGTTTGTGCCTTCTGTCCTAGTTTTCTGATTGATTTTGTTGATCTGTATCATGGAAAAATAGAGCTCATCGCTATATTCCCTGCATCCCGGGAAGTGACCCCATCACATTCGTTGTCGTATGGAGGTTTGGTTGCAGAATGGAAGCATCCAGCACTAGAACCTGTCAATGTTGTCCCCTCTTATTGGTGGAGTAGGAGGTTCTATCAGAGATACCGATAATGCGGAATGAGCAGTCGAACCGGGATTGAATAGATCGTCATCTGGAAGGCCAAGATTCGCAACTGAGTTGAACGAATCGTCGTCGGCGAATGGATCATTAGCCTGAACCGGGGACTCGCTGGAGGAATGTTCATGTCTCTGAGTATTACGAGTGGATTCAACTCTCAACTCGCCTGAGTTCTCCAATGACTTCCGGTCAATCAAAATGAATTGATCTCCATCAATGGTGGCGCTAGTAGATGATTAAATAGAGCGTTCAGGGTTATCGCATCTTTAGAACTGGTCGCTTTGTCTTAATGGGTCAAGGTTGAGTTGGCTGTATCTGAGAGACATTTCAACTCCGATAATCCATCTTCAGTTTAGCTATAGCGCACCTCCAGGGTCAATATGTTTTCTGAAACTAGTTCAAGCTGTTCTTTAGCCTAATCACAATGACAATTCAATTCTTGCTCTTCATTTCTTGAAATCGCCCTTCGCGGGGAGGAGAGGGAAGATCGGTATGGCGATAGAAATTGAAATTGTCCACCGTGAAATCGATCTGAACGACTTCTGTGCATTTCCGGATCTCAAACCGTTTCTCAGCTAAAGTGTTACCAGGAACCAATCTCTCCCGCTCAGTTGATCACCATGGTAGTAATGATGGAGCTCGTGGTTATCGACCGCAGATGAGCGAGGGGTAGGTTCAAGGTAAGAAGTTGGAGACGAGACTGCATCGGTGAGACCATTCATCCAATCAATCGGGTACCATTTGTGCTGGGCAGCACTAGAGATGGCACTGTGTGAAGCAAATGTAACTTTTTTTGGCACAAACCACCAGGTAGTCGGCCACATCTCTGATTGTGTAGGCCACTTCGTTATCGTTACCCACGAGCCATGATGTCTCGTCGGACTTTTTCTCTTTGGTTACCTTTTCGGAGGCTCTAGGGTCTGACGCGCCTTGGTCAATCGACCGCTTAGAGCCCAAATTTGAAAGGTGCATCTTGCGATCAAGCAGGATCTTTTTGCGCAAATAGACCAGTCTCTCGCGCTCTTTTTCCGGAAAGAAATATGCACACGTCAGACGTCTGAAGCGCATTGCGTAGATTATAAGCTGGTCCATGATTAGATAGGCCATTATCAAGCCAAAGAAATCTATATAGAAGGTAACCCTTGTCTTTCTAGGTTCGGGTAAACAGGCCATCGTGGTGGTTGTACGATCCATCTCGTATGCCGAGTTCAATCTATGCGTCAGTTGTCTGATTATTCGCGCTAAGGAACCCTGACCCCGAACTGCAATGTTAACGGAGTGGTGGCCCAAATCATGATATTTTATGAGAGAATGTCGATGGATCGAGTCCAAGATGTAGTAGAATATGTTGTCGAGATACATCAAACTACAACTAAGGGCTAGGAAAAGAATTCCTGACCTACAAGAGGTTCTCTGATGCTTGAGCTCATCTCGAGTCCGTCGTCTACAAGTGAACGTTGTCAGATACTTCATCTCCTCGTCATCGGATAATGGCAAAACTCTTTCTTTTCGCGCCAATCCCTCATCCATCCGTACAAATACGCTGGTGATGTAAAAATTATCAAATTTTATGTCCCTCAAGTAGGATCTAAGATAATTTCTCGCCTCAATCATGATGTTGATGAATATGAAAGTGCTATATAGATCGTAAACGAGGTAGATTGCATCGGAAAGATATTTACGAAGTCTATACTTATCCTTAACGTACTCAACCATTGATTGTGTCTTCTTGAATACCTCGGTGGTTTTGTCGTTCAAACCAATGCTAAGCTCCACCCTTTTGGGAATCGAGCGAGCCGTTGCGTTGGCGGCCTCGCCATCAAACTTCAGGGTTATCTTGTCAATTCGCTTGTTCAGCTCAGCAAATAATTCGTTGATGGTGGTCTTATTTCTCTCTATATTGAGACTTGAAAGAGGTAAAGTTCCCGGCGGATGATGGTCCATATTAGAACCCGTACGTGGATTCGGGGGCACCACTTCCTTAGAGTAGTTCCCCCTGCGATCGTTCCAATCGATGAGATGATCGATTTCCCAAATGGAGACATTCCGCATCTGCCGACAAATCGACTTCTCATCAATCAATTCATGAACCAGCATAGGGCAGACTCTCGTGGTCGAGCTAAAAACAGGTGTGCAAGATATCTGAGATAATGCATAGCCAAAATCTTCCTGACAATCTTTGTTCAAGTTTGTTATCACCTCCTCACAACCTGACTTGGCACTACGGAAAATCTCCATGCAACTATCATACATCAGGTTCGTGAAGCTGGCACTTTTGTTGAATGTAGAGTTCGAAAGCTTCAAACCAGTCATATTGGACAGACGGCCAAGCTTTTCTATATCAATCGAAGTTACTAGCTTAAGATTGGCAACGTCGAATGTCATATTCGCGACATTTTTATCACTCGCGGAACTTCCGTTTCTCGTACCGATGATCGCGGTAGCGAGAGATTTCGCCTCTTCTAACAGTGTCCCAGATTGATTATAACTGGAATTTCGTCCGTCATGTGAGTCGTGATTAGCGCTCAGCTTCACTCCGATCTCATTAACAGTCTCCCGCAACTTGGAGAGGCTCTCCTTGATAACTTTCGTCTCCTCCTCCTGGTTGCCCCCAAACAGCTCTATGACAGGATTCAATATCAATCTTCCACGCTCTTTTAGCTGATCGAATGCCATAGTCATGGAACAACCGATGACACGAGTTGATTCCACAGTGTTGAAACCAATGTTGGCTGTGGGATTCAGTATTAGGCTGCTAAACAACAAAACTATGATGTGATTTTGGCTCGAGGTTCCGATCAAACTTGGTAAAAAGAGCACCATGAGCGCTCGTACATGGTAAAATAGAATAAATATTGTCGTGATGGCAAGAGAAAAGATAAGCTCAGGCCAGTGATGCTCATTTTCAAATCCTAAATAATAATTATAGGGCCGAATAATCAGGCGCCAGAGAAAAACGCCGAAAAGAAAGCCATAACATAGTTTGAGGCTAAGAAATATGAATCTTCTCAAGATGGAGAGCATCTGCAAATGATACTTCCGTCGGATGAGCGGGTGAAATTTCGGGAAGGGAATCTTATTCAGTTGGGTAGATTTTCCGAATTATGAAGCAGACGAAGACTGGGAAACAAACACACCTGTTTGGGGAAACGCAGATACATCTAAACCCGGCGTACACGTTCTAGGCACACTCTGATCGAGCTCGGAAGGCTGATCGATGTAAGCTATCGTGTCCTAAAGACGAGGTTAGTCTAGGTCTTCATGCATCTCCAAATATTCGACGGGCGCAGCGAACTCGAACAGACAACATCCATTTAACTAAAAAGAAACTGGTCAACGCCTCTATAGTGAGGCTTGAGGGAAGATGTACATGAGCACTTGTAGATTTTGTCGAGTTTGAGTCGGTTCAGAGACGGGGCCTCGGCGAGTGTAGCTAGTTCGAGAAAGTGGCATTGGGGTAATAGAGAAAATGAGGTGAGAAGCTAGTGCATGACCTTGGGATAAAGAGTCAGCTAGCCGACTGCCTACTTGCAAGTCTCCCAAGACCCAAACCGGAAAGCTTAATGCAGCCTGAATTGTGTGAAGTGATCAGAGTGATAGCGGCACCATTTTCGATTATAACTCTCACCTGTTCCATCCCTTCGACATTTCTTACAGTCCCTCAATTTAGCTCTTTTCATGAGCTAAGATTCTGTGCGAACTAGGTGTCGTACGTTGAAAGACTCGAATCCAATCTGTAATTTGCATGATCACCGGTTCAATCCCGGGCACTGATTGCGTGTGACAGCGAAAATCGGTCTCTATCTCTGAGGGGCCCATCTCGGTGTGCGAATCGACCGATGAGCAGCAGAGGATCAAACAGTCCGGGACAGTAGGACTGGCAGTCCAGTCGTGACAAACCGGACTGCGACAGTCCCGAGTACGAGCGAAACTGTGTGCGCCCGACTGAAAGTTGGTTCAGTTGTCAGTTCAGTCGACTCAGTCCAATCCAGCCTCAGTTCGGTTTACATCCCTAGGTGGATGGACTTGGCTGTCGAGCCATTTTACCGGCACGCTCGCACAACAAAAACATTGGATTCTAAATAGTTGGAATGGGTCTTTCTGATGACTATTATCAATAAACTACACTTGGACAAAAGTTCAGTATGGCCTCCTCTAATATAAGTCTAGTCAAGGAACGTCTTGTTGAGCTGATAAATTTAGCATCGGCGGAGTCGGATGGCGGCAAGAACTCACCCGATGGAACTCTCACTTGTTCCCCTAGTAAATCTGACAGGATACTAAAGCTATGGTATGAGTCCAAGCCAAACACCTACTCGTTTGTTTACCTTAATCACCCTATGGCAGTCACCAATATTGAATGGAGGCGTACAGGTCGTTTTACGCCTCGTGGCTCCATTGCAAATGTGCTCATGACATCTTGTCAGGATAACCGGACACGAATCTGGGTCCAAACTCTCCTTCCAGATCTAGTCAATTTCAAACTGCTACCCCACTTCCATCTAGCTGCTACGATTGAGGACGACTCTTCAAATAATTTCGTCACACATTGGATAAATAACAAAGAAATCCAAATAACCAAGTCGTTGGAAACTTTATTGCAAGATATGCTTTCTAGGATATCAAATGAGAATGACCAAGCCTCTTCATCAGCAACACCAACGGCAGATGATCTCGATCTCACGGTTGGTAATGATGACACACTGACAGCCGAGACCAGTAAGAAATTAAGACATAAACTTTGCCGTAAAATAAACAAACAGAGGGCCTTAGCTGCCTCCGGCCGTGGCAAAACCAGTGGACAACCAACCTTAAATAGTTCTGGTCGAAGTACCTTGACTTCATTAGCGGAGGAATTCGACAAGACACTTGACTCACTTCTGAAGAATTGGAGGGAAACAAGCGATCTGATATTCTCCATCAACAAAACCGATGGGACTCTCGATTCTTGGCAGCTGAAGTACGTCGACGGAGATGAAACTGGATCGTTCAGACAGGTGCAAGTAGAGAAATACTCAACCTTGAAGAATGCATTACCTATACATGATGCGACCACAATGTCGAATGTAACCGCCTATTCGCCAAATGTAGGGACCGATCAGCAAAATATTTTTATCGTAACCCATCACATGAGCGGTATTGTTTGTTTATGGAAATTGAATCTCGACCAAGGAATCGAGCCGGTTACAAGAATCACTGGTTTGCCTATGAGTCCAGAATGGCTGCAAGACGGTTTGTTAATAGTAGAGTTTGAACAAAGCAAATCTCTCGTCACTACGAGGTGGGTTCCTGATGGGAGTAAACCTATGGAGATTCCACAAGAAGAGCCATTCAGTGGTGAAATCGACTACTATCGCGCTAGTCGTCTTCCGGATAGTATGAAGGTGTTACCCCAGTACCATCTCGATCAGCTGGTCGTATTATTGGCTTTTGGGAAAGTGCAACGCGTTAAGGCTATACTTAATCATCTTGTCACTTGTCTGACTCCATCTATCAATTCTCACAAGCAGGGGACCAAGAAACCGCACAGGTCTAGGACACTATCTATCACAAATCAATCTAGTTTATCTATAGAAAACTCTCTCGATCTCGAAGATCCTATATCACCCATTGAGCAGATCCCGCCTGATGAGGACATCGAGCTCGATTATCACGAGGTTACTGCAATCAAGCCACTTACTCTATATTCCTTACTTGAAGCAGATACCGAGCAGCCTTCCAAAGGGGATGGAAAACTACATCACGCTCACGAGGAATTTTCTTCCAGTTTTGATACTATGATGTATTCAAGTAGATTCCAGGTTGAAGAGACCCTAGATGAGATATTGGGAAAATCAACGCTAGACACAATCAATAAGCAAAAAGCCGAGCTTAAGAAGCTAGCTAGTGAGGAGCAAGGAAAGGCGCCCCTAACAAATTTCAATCCGAAGAAGGCCAAATTGCTAACTAACATATTGACGCACACACAGTTGCCCGGTTTGACCAAAGTTGACCAGATGCATCTACTGGCTATAGCAGATGCAGTTGCGTCATTTGATGCATCACCTGATGATATCAGAGACATGCACGATGAGGAGATAAGTGATCACGGAGCGGGCGGAGGTGGCACAGGAGGAGGACTCAGTATTGTCTCGACAAACATAGCTATCGATTCTCTAGATGATAGGGGCCTCCGTTTTCTCACATCAATGCGGCAGTATGTCTATTTGACCAAGTGTTTGCCTTTGAAACAGCGCTGTGAACTAAGATCGGCAGGTATCGGAGTGGAGAACTATGTGTGGGCTTTCCATAGTGAAACACAGGATGAACTAATCAGTCTGATACCTTGTGTCCAGCGAAATAAGCCCGAATGGTCCGAACTGCGTGAATTTGGTCTTGGTTGGTGGGTGAAAAAGCTGGAAGTCTTGAAGAAACTCATAGAAAAAGTCGCCCAATCTGCTTATCAAGCTAGGCAGGACCCACTGGATGCGGCCTTGTTTTATTTGGCAATGAGAAAGAAGACTTTAGTTTGCGCCTTGCTACGTCGGACGAACTGTGATAAGCGTCTGTTGAAACTGTTCGAGCAAGATTTCAATGATCCAGTGAATAGGAAGAAGGCCCTGAAAAACGCCTATGCTCTTTTGGGTTTGCATCGTTTTGAGCACGCTGCAGCTTTCTTCTTGTTAGCCGGCTCAATTTGGGATGCCATTGAGGTTTGCATAAATAACTTGAACGACATCCAGTTAGCGATGACCCTGATCAGACTTCACGACAACGATTCGGCACTTCCAGAAAATCTGAAAAAGTTGTTGATGACCGAGATTCTGGGACACAAGAGTGTGGATCCATTCCTTAGGAGTATGGCTTATTGGAAGTTGGGCGATTACAATCTAGCCGTAAAAACTCTCTTGGATGGTGAAACGAACGCAAGTATCCTGATATTCTATCGCTTTTTGAAAGATCAACCTTTGGTTCTGAAGCACAAGAGTCAGTCTAGTGAGATAGAGCAGAAGAGTCAGAACGAGTTGCAATTAGAGACTGAGAAACTCCATTATCTGGCAACTGCAAAGAGTTATCTAAAATCTGGTTGCCCACTATTGGCACTGGAAGTTCTCGACGACTTGGATGGCAGCCAGGCAAATCGGATCAGATTTATCTCGTGTCTGCAAGTGCTATTGAATGAACTGGATACTTTAGGATCAAATGGTAAAGGAAACGAAATTGGTCTCAATCCCGAGTCAGAAGCTGATAATTTAAAAGAGTCGGATGCGTCTAGAGCGAATGGTACACTCGATAAGGAGCAATCGGGTGGGATTATCTTTTCCGATTGGTTCGAGAAGAACGTAGAGGCGATGGGCAAGATTTGCTCTTATTCTAAGGAAGAGGAGCCCCTGCTCAGGGTCATGCTCACCTACTGCAGTGTCAAATTGGCCACCGAGGAAAGCCTACACACCGTTCGTATGCAAATACTCGAGCGCTTAAAAAGTATCCAACAAGAATCGGAACAACCCAATCACTAATCGGAGACGTCAGCTGAGGCTAATATTCAAATCAACTGATGGTTCACAGTCAAGGAGTTAGGCCAAATGAACTGTTCTCTGGAAGAAGAAAGTAAAACGAACTATTACTAGTCAGGCACAGAGCGAGTGAGTGAGACATGAATTGTAAATATCCGTCTGAGGCTATGTTCCCCAAGCGGCTCTGATTTATACCCGAACCAAATTTTGATTTCCGAGTTTCTCAACCAAAAAAACTCGGCAGCAATCCCCAATGCAAGAGAAGGACTGGCCTAGTGGCGCCGTGGTGGAATCAAACTCATCATGGCTGCCGGAGATCATCTGATAATGGCCAAGGCAACTACCAAGTCCTCGGAAATCAGATGCAAAACACGTACAAACGCCCTAGGCGCAATCTTAGCTTCCCGCATTCTAGCTCAAAGGAGGCTCTCAGAATAGGGCCAAGTTTTTACTCCCCAACGCTTTCTCGTTGGTGCATCCAATTCCTCAAACTTGAGGCCCAGATTTTCCCGTCAAAGTGGAATTGTCCACCCTGAATTGTGCAATAAACTAACTAGGCTACTTCAATCCTATTGCAACGAATAAAGAGGGCGACCATATGTCGCCGATACAATATTGTGCAAAATCGAACAGAGTGTCTATCTTTCCGGTAACATTGTTATCACTGTGTCGCGAGTTGTTGGAATACCACCTTAGTGCCCAGGTTGGTCTCTGTTTGCTCGAACAATTGTTCAATGGGCGCACTATCCTTCTCATGGAGTTGCCCCACTTTCTACGAGACACAAAGGTCGTCTGAATATCCATTAGCATTGAGAATAAAGTGCAAATTCGAATGATATCAAATCGAATTAATGCAATCTAGCACCATTTTCAGCTAGCCTTAGATCGAAACACCTCGATCGTACTTGCCCCACTCTTCCGGCACTTAATCCTGTCGCTCTGAGATTGGATTTTTTTATTTTTGCACTTACTTTTTCACCCACGAGAATGGGTGGGCAATATCGATTGGAGCATTGGAGCATAAAGTTGGGCCAATATCCATCTCTGAATCGAGACAGTCACTGGAGACTGGAGAGAAGCAAGCCGCAAGGGGCCCACAAGTTAGTGGCTGCAGAGAGGGAGAAGAAGGCCAAATAGTGGCCGACAAACAATCTATGAGAGAGGCAAAATCACATCTGCCACCAAGATATTGACACCAACGACTGACTACTAGTAGTATAACTTACAGTAGATAACCCAAGCTGTCCAATTTGGCCGAGTTTCTTCAGCTCGTCCGCCACGCCCGTCTTAGCGAGTGGCCCATGTCCAGCGCCGAGGGCGGCGCCCAATCGGATTCTGGGGGCGCACTTTGGGGTTAGTGGGCTCAGCATGAAGCGGAAGGAGAAAGGACAGTCCATGAGAAAGAGGAAGAAGGAGAAGAGGGGCAAGTGTAAGCGTAGGACTCGATTTAGTTTCACTTGCTCGCTCCAAGAGAGTGCAGCTGAGCAAGGGGGCTCAATTGCTTGCAAAGAGTCTCAGCCGATTGCTTGCAATCACACAGCCACTCAACTGTGTGCACCAGTTCATGTGCTGTAAATGTTTGCCCCACTCTCTCTCACTCTCTTGCTCTGTCTATGTTTGTGTGTGTGTCTACTTGCCCATTGGATGATCTTGGCGCAAGTTGCTGGCCAGCAGCGCCGTTTATTATCACCATGTTGGAAAGTGTGAACACATCAAGAGGGGCCAAAAGTTTGACGGCTACCAAACTAAATGAATCGAACTGGCCGACAGCTAGATGCTGTATGTGCTTTGGGCAGCTCGGAGAGTGTATTTGTAGTGGTGGTTCTAATAATAGTGGTCACATTTTGTCGCTTAGGATCTGCGCTTGCGCATGGAATGCGTTGCTCCTTTTCAGATGAGCAACGTTCAATTCAGTTCCCGGCCACCACAACAGACCAAGTGGTTGATGCTCTGCTCGCGAGCACAGCTAGAGGACAGAGCTAGAGAGCTGGAGAGCTAGAAACAAGGAGCGAGGAGTGAGAGTGAGGAAGCTGGTATATGAGTTTGATATGTTGCTCTCGTTTGCATCCCTTTGCCGAGTGGGCCCAGTGTTTGTATTTGTTACAGAGAAGAAGGCAAGACTTTTCCAGCGTTGTTCCAGACCTCAATCGAGCGAGCAAGTCCAAGCGTGACAACAATAGCAAGAGGCAACCACCAGCAGCAAGAGTCGAGAGTTCCTAAACGACGACCAAGTGTCGCCCTCTACTCAGACCACACTTGAGAGGCTCCCAGAAACTGTTTCTGGGGAATTTTTCATTTCGATGCAGGCGACTCGTGGGCGCCGGTTGCAATTGAGTGAGCGATCGAGCTCAAGTGAGGACCAGCAAGCTGGAAGAAGAGTGGGCAAACATCAATACAAACTGGCAAGTTGAGGGGAAAAAGGCCGAACCGAATCTGGAAAGAGAAGGCTCCTGCATTTGGAAGCAAGCAGAAGGCGTGCCTGCTCGGCTCTAGAATGCCTGATCAAACGGATCAATCTAAAGCAGTGGCAGTAGCAAATAAACAAGCATAAAAAATTGAGCTCAGCTTCTTCCATAGTAAAAGAAATCACCAGCGATGACCAAACGGGGCCACCCCAAAAGCTCTCAGTCTTCGGTCGTGGGTCAGTATTGGTGGTAGAGTGGAGTTCATAGTGGTCCCTCCTTCTTTCAGTTAGTAGGTCTAGTGAGAGCGAGAGAAGAGCGTCCACATCTTCTGGAAGCCAGTCTGTTTCTCTTGCCTCAATTTCGCCCCAATGCTTCATCCGTTCAGCGGCCCAAAGGAAGTCTACGAAGAAGTCGGCAACACTCCAGAGCAAGCCAATCGATCTCGCTCGATTAGATGCCCAATAAGTGGGTTCATTTCAAAAGAAAATCAGGCAAATCCAATTGCAACTGAGCTCAGGGAATAAGCTAAACTACAAGCCAAGACTGAGACCGAATGTGCCTTCTAAAGTTATCCTCACAGCAGAGAGCTTGCCTCTTGCAGCTTGCGGCAAATGTTCACAGGATCTGTCCATTTTTCCAGTGATGACAACGCGAACAACGATTAGTAGCAGCAGCAGCAGCGATCAGCATGCGCCCAAAGGGGAGCCAAGGGGTCGATTTTGGTGCAGATGCAAACGAGCCGAGCCATCAAGCAAAGTGAGCAGTCAGAGAGAAGAGGAGGAGCTCTGCCGATGTTGTTGCTCAATTTGGTCCTGCTGTCTAGGTTTGGAGCACCGAGAGCAGCGCTCGAGCAGGCGGACGGCAAGAAGTAAACCCGGAGGAAGAAGTGCCGGCCGGAAGGAGCCCAATTTGCGCCACTGTGATGATGATGAGCAGTCGATTGGTTGCGGCGAGAGGCAGACTAGAGACACGGACAGGCAGCAGCAGCAGCAGCATGAGTCGGCAAAGAGCAGTCCTAAGAGCAGTCCTGGAGAGCAGTTGGTGGTGAAGTTGGAGGTGCCGAAAGAGAGTGAGCAGGAGGAGAGTGGCCAGAAGTGGAGCAGCCACTTGGCGGTCGATGAGACGAGTGCAAATTTGGCTGCCGATCGGCGAGACATGCTTTCCTGCAACTCGGATTCGTGCCATAATTCTTGTATTTGTCAACTGGGCCAAGCGGAGGCCAACCACCAGCAGCGCCAAGAGGAGAGCCAGAGAAGTGGCGAGGCCGCCGAGAGGCAATTGATCAAGTTGCGGCCAGTTGGAGAGGGCCAAAACAGGGGCCAAAACAAGGTCCAAAACAATGGGGCGCCATTATGCAGCTCGGCCACGAGCAGCTCCTGCCAGTTGGGCTGCAGGAATCACAAGCTGGGCCACCATAATGCAGCAGCTGGATGGTCGCAAAATAATGAGTCGTCTTGCTGCTCGTTGAATGGGCCACAGCGCCAAGTGGCCGGCTGGCCCATAAGTGGGCTCAGCTTAGGTCCATCTGAGCACGAGCGGGCAGCTGTGCTCTGGCCAGAGGAGGAGGAGGCTCCATCAGCTGCAAGGGAGCGCCCACTGCCGCCGGAAGAGTGCCACTGCCGAGGGGGCTCAAGATGGTCGATGGGCGGCGGCGTGTGCTCGTCCTTCGTGTCGCTGCCTTGTCTCTGGAGCTCCGCCTCAACAGTGTGTCAGTGCGGCCACCAATTGAGTTTGAGAGCAAGAGCGGCGACCACCACAAGCACCACAGAGACAAGCTCAAGCTCAACAAGCCGCACGCACCCAAACTCGTGCTCCTCCTTGGCTTCCGGCTCCTCTCTGGCGCTGATGTCGTCCTGCGAGGATAATTTGCGCCCCTCGCAGACCACCTTTTCGGCCGCGAGACCTCGCCGACAGCCAAGTAGGATTGATGACAAATGCAACCACGCGATGAGCTGGCTTGAGAGCCGGAAGCTCCTCCTAGAGACGGCGCTCGACTTCAGGACCCAGTCCATTACGACGCTCCACTTTGGGCCCACCGAGCTCGATTTTTGTCCGGCAAATCGGGCCTCAACGAGGCGCAAATCCTCAAGCTGCTCAGGTCACCTCAAGCAGCCCAGCTTCGAGGCCGAATCAATCGACGAGCAGCAGTTCCAGTGCCAGGCGGGCGCCACTTCCGGCTGCCCTGAGGGGCGACTGGCTGCGCAGCTCGTCCGCCGAGACCTCCCAGTGGGCGAGGGCGAGTCTGAGGCTGCTTGGGATGCGCCAACTGGTCATCAATTTTCGTTATTCAGCGCCCGAGGTGGCGGTCAAGATGAGTCTGGCTTGTGTGAGCGGGCCAGCGCGCTCAGCTGGGCCAGTGTTGAAAATGCTAATCCGCCCAATTGTCCAGATGCGCCGGGCACGAAGAAGAGCCGCCAAGCGAGGGGGCGCAGAGAGTGGCGTGCCACGCAAAAGTGCGCCAGCCTTCTGGAGCTAACTAGCCGAAGAGTGTGGCCGTACGCGAGCTGTGAGTCGCTTGGTGGCGGCCGGCGACTCAGCAGCTCCGGTTCCACCATCATGGCCACTCAAAGTGGCGCCCAAACGACCACCAGAACCACCAGCAACATGGAAGGGCCGCCCACCGTCTCGGGGGCGCCCACCAACAGCAACAGCAACTGCGGCCCCAGCAGAGCCAAAGTAGCACCAGAAGTCGCCCAACAGAGGCCGGAAGCTGGGCGGCGCTTTTTGGGCTCAGCGAGGAAAACATTAGCGCCCAGAGGGGCCAAGGTTGGGCCCGAGAGTAATGAGTGCTCTTGGAGGCCGGGCGGCAAACACTCGCCCGCTCGCCATATGCGACAGCCGGTCTCTGTCTCTGTCTCTGCCTGCTCGTCCCAGCCAGTCTCTGCCAGTTCGTCCGAGCCGCCAGTCTCGTCCCGTGTGTCTGCCTGTGGCCCAGCCGGCCGGCCGCCAGACGCAGACTCTGACGCAGACAACAACAGGAACGCGGACTTGGAAGCTCCCAGCTCCACGGGGGTCTGTCTGGCCGGGGCCCAGCGGTGGGCGGCCGCCGACAACAGGCCGTGGGGTGCCCCCAGTGACCAGGGACGGCAATTGGGCGTTTCCGGCCGCGGCGCTGCAGTCCAAGTGGTGGGCGCCGGTGGGGCGCAGGAGGCGGGCGAGATGGTGGCGGCGGCGAGGCAGCGGCCGGCGCGAGTCCAAGGCGGCCGGAGGGGCGCCCGTCGAGCCAACTCGAGTCCGCCGAGCTCGCTGCTCTCGTGCACCAAACTGGAGCTGGAGGCCTGCTCGAGGTGCCAGACGGAGGGCCAGCTGGAGGGGGCGAGCTTGCTGGTCTGCAACGCGGGCGAGAAGGAGGAGAAAAGGGCCAGCCATGATGCAGAGCAGGCCCTTAGTGTTGGGCGCGAGTGGCCACGACTCGACCAGGAGACTGGCCGCCCTTTCGAGCGGAGCCAATTACGCTCCTTTTACAAGTATGAATTCAGTTGCCTCTTCATGCAGCTCGCTAATCGGCCTCCCTTTGCTCTAAACGAGCGCCCTCCAACTGGCCAGAAGCCGCTCCAACAGGGAACAAAAAGGGGGCCGGAAGTGGCCCATGCAAAGGAGGAACAGTGGCAGCTGGCCGGTGGCCAGTTGGCGGCAGTCTGCGGGGGGTCCAGCTGGAGGGGGGCCGCTGGAGGAGTGGTGCGCTGGAACAGATCGCTGGAGGATGTGCAGCAGAAAGTGGATGGAGGAGGAGAGGCGAGCAGACGCCAGAGAGTGGGGCTGCAGCTTGAACTTGAGCTCGAGGGGGAGCAGCAGCGGCGGATTCGCTGGCAAGCGAGCGGCCAGAGAGAGAAAGGACAGCAGTGGCGTGGAGGAGACGAGGACAAGGAGAAGGATAAGGAGAAGGAGAAGGATGAGGATGATCAAGGTTGGCTTGGGGGAGAAAATGGCGAGGGAGAGCAGAGTGGCGAGCTGAGGGAGTTGGCAAAAAATCTGGCCCAATTTGCACAACGCTCGGGCTGCATCCACTGCCACCGGCGGCATCAGCTGCTGGTGCTGGTGCGCAACGAGCAGATCCTCAACCGTTTGACGCTGCAAATAAAACAGGGCACCACCAATGGGGCCCAATTGAAAGGGGCGCTGGGCTGTGTGGCCGAGCTTGGCGGCGGCGGCGACGGCGGCGGCGACGAAGAGACGACTGAGTGCGGGGCTGTGCTGGCGCCACGCTCGAGGAGGCACATTTCGGCGAGCTCGCTGGCGAATTGGGAGGAAAATTGGCCCCAAGATGCAGGCTCCCCCTTCGAGACCATGCGGCACTCTGGCGGCCGTCGGAGCGGCGAGAGGGGAAACGCGCAGAAGAGCAGCCAGCCGGGGGAGAGCCAGAGGGAAGAGAGCGACGAGCCTCAGAATGGGGCCGAGATTGAGGACGAGGAGGAAGAGGATGACGAGGAAGAGGAAGAGGAAGAGGAAGAAGAGGATGAAAATGAGATGGATGAGGAGCTGGAGACGGAGGACGAGGAGGAAGTGGACGTGGACGTGGACGTGGACATGGAGGAGGAAGAGGAAGTGGCAGAGGAAGAGGAGGAAGAGGAAGAAGAGGAGGAAGAGAGTCTCCTCTCGGCGGTCGATGATTCGGTGCTCGAGCTGGAGGAGGCCAATGAAATGGGGCCCATTCAGGTGAGCTCGGGCGGAGGTTCCGGCGGAGGTTCGGGCGAGGCGAGCGGCTCGGCGTCCGAGTGCGGCGAGGGCGCTCGGGAGGGGCGCCAGGAAGGCCACCACTCGAACGGCGAGGACGAGCTTGGGGTTGGCGAGCGAGCAGGAGAGCAGAGGGAGCAGGGAGAGCAGAGAGAGCAGCTCGGCGGCGAGCAGGAAGCGGAAGAGCAGCGGCGCCGCCAGGAAGGGAGCGTGCAAAAGGGCTTTGAGGGGGCGCCTGGCGAGCAGAAGCCGCAGTGTTCGGGCCGGGCGGCTGCCAGACGGCCGGGCGGCCAATCGCGTCACACTGGCACCATAAGGGCGGCGCTGAGCGGCGGCGACCGGCTTCAGGTGACGGCCACACACGAGCAGAGCGCCGCCAAATGCTCGCACTCGCGCCCACAATGCCAGTCTCAGTTGCAGTTGCAGTTGCAGTTGCAGTCCCAGTCTCAGTCTCAGTCACACGCGCAAGGACACCGCCAGCGCCGACTGGCTGTCTCGGCGGCCAGCTCCTCGGGCCAGTACTGCGACGAGTTCCCAACCAGC
>Ga0058701_10000273_pt1 | contig 42037 bp, 15 predicted proteins | sample AgamicOrMae_FD_97039 | JGI IMG/M metagenome (GOLD analysis project Ga0058701, IMG submission 97039) | Agave microbial communities from Guanajuato, Mexico - Or.Ma.e | ecosystem: Host-associated > Plants > Phyllosphere > Phylloplane/Leaf | place: Guanajuato, Mexico | collected 2012-06-04
CAATGCCAATTTCTCAGCTCATAGAACATCACAGGCTAGTGATCACTCTAGCGTCATTTGATTTTTATTGAGGAGATGTTTGATGTTCCAAATTTGTCTCCCTGAACACCCTGTATGGTGAAGCTAACCTTGTCTCTAACCTCAGTCACCTCGGTCATTGCAGTCTCTTTCTGCTTGCTTTTCTCTTTCTCGCAAGGCCTATGTGTTGCTGGTTGACTCTATGTCGGACATTCTCGATACCGATTATCTAATTTCCTGAAAATTGCACACGGCTCACTTGCCACCCGCTCTGCTATGGACTTCGGCTTTGTCTGGTTAGCCAACTCTGGCCTGCTAAACTGAAACCTCAGCTGAAGATACTAATATTCCCGTCTCGAAGCTTGCTGGCTGTCGACGATCCCCATGCCACGACTGCTCGACAAACATAAGGAAATACTCCTTGGAAAGCATGTGCTGGTGAGATCGAAATCGCCCGAAAGATGCTATTTTTGTTAGATCGCGAAAATGCCGATCGACCATTATCTCACTTGCAGACTGCATCGTCCGACAACAGACAGAACCTCGGGCTGCGAGGCACTCGCACTACTCATAGGAAAGTTGCGAGCATCTTTCCTCAACCCATAGATGACTCACAGAAAAATACAGCCATTTCATGGCTAGTTATGCTAGTTTCAGTCGGCACTTTCGGAACGGAAAGAGCCAGTGTCACACATTCTACTTCTCCACATTTCTGTGCCTGGACCAGGTACGAGATACTGGCTGAGGAGAGAATCAATCAAGCTTTGTCGGGGAATAGACCATGAGAACTTGGCTCGAGCACGGTCAAGTGAGTGTGACAGTAAGAGGGGCTGCCAGAGCAACTGCGAAGCCGAGGAATCATCAAGATGATCCCTTTGGGGGCGACAGCATTTACTCTATCGCACGAGATAGCTCACATTTTAGGAGTGTACCACGATGGTGACAAGAAAGGTGACATTGAGTCTAAATGCGACAGGAGGAGAAACATCATGGGAACTAAAAGGGATCCGGATGCGATAGAATTCTCAACTTGTAGCATAGATAGATTGATTGCTCATATGACCAAGCATCGCGATTGTGTTTTCGACGAGAAGAGAATCAGCACAGCCAATCCATACAGCCCTAAGTTCGACTTCATCAAATATCCTGAGGGGACGGCCACCATCACGCCAGAAAAGTTATGCATGCTGGGCTATGATAAAAATTCGGAGTTTGAAGTTGAAGTTTATGAGAAATGGGATGCCTGCATCATTTCATACTGCATCCCGGGCAAGCGTAATGATAAATATTCAAGAGGATCTGGGCCACTTGTCAGTGGGAGTGAGTGCATGCAGGTCGGGAATGTGAGGACGGTGATATGTCAGGAAAATCAATGCGCTGGCTGAGCGATGTACTGCGATAAAGTCATGTGAAGATCCGCTCTGCCATTCCAATTCAAATTCTATGGCTCATAAAACAAAACAAGCTTGTGATGAAAATCCCCTTTGCGGTCACAAGGCTAAAGGATGCCTGCAGCACATCCCATGCATCTGTATTTTGCCAAGATTAACCTGGTAGGCCGACACATTTCCGGTGTCAGGGTTCGTTTGAGCCGCGAAGGCATGAAGTATTGTTCCCTATCGAGCAGATTAGCAATAATACGTTATATCGGCAGATTGGTAGACGAGATGATCGTTTGCATCGATGAAAATCAGGAAGTATGCGAACAGCGAAGGCAGGTAATGTCTGTCGCAACCAGCAAGTTTATCCGCGACTTTCGCAATCATAACGCTGTCCCAACGACTGAACAAGAGAGCGAATTTCGCTCTATTGACGGTCCATGGTGGGTAACCTAAGCGAGGTGTAGGACTCGCCTCATCGCGAGCCATGAATCGGTGATCATAGGCACTGAAACAATGAGATCTGTACACTTGCTGATTTTTCCAGAGACGCAAGAGCCGTGGTAAATGGGTGCATCCTCAAGCACAGACGCGGGGAAAGAGAGCAGTAAGCACGACTCGTAGCCCAAAGGTTGCACCCGGATTCTGAGTGTCGACCGAGCCAAGAGTCAAGTGCTATCCACCGTGCGGGAGGTAATCGAAAATATTAGGCCAGAACCCGGCTCCTCAGATAAGTTCAATCTCTCTCATGAACTCGTTCCAAACCTCTTTATGAACATTTGAGAATGTTTGGATCACAGGGGCATTTCGAGAATCGAACCTCTCACCCTTAGCTTCAGGAGCTCACATCTTGGAGCGCGTTACCTAAATCTAGTCTAGGCACAATCGTTCATCGTTGGAACGCTGCCATGGTGGCACATGTGAGTGCCTGGTGATAGAGTTGGGACATCCGCAAATCGGATTTTCTCACGTACATTGGACCCAAGGTCGATTGCACAGATGACAAGCGATGCAAATCATCATTTACTATTTGGGAAAAGAAGTTTGCCCTAAGACGAGTATCGTATAATGCAAGACCTCATTTGGATGAATGTTAGAATCGCCTGTGGAGGCATGCCCTCTGGTAGCGCCAAGCAGAAATGTTTTAACGTGGATACGTTTAAGATTTCGGTTTTGATAATTTGCTACGGAAGTTGTAACGGAAGCAAGTTTCGCCGTCCACTTGTGCGCTTCGGGACGGACAGCACTATCCTTATGGCGGGTCTTGCCATGCCTTCGTGTCTTTTAGTCAGGCTGACTCTCTGTATGGAGTATAAATCTCCTACCAGATGCACACAGTTAGCCTTCATGATTTGTGCCCTCTCAAGGACCTCTATCTTGCCGCGCTCTTTCGAATCAGCTAAATATTGTAGGCAATAGTGTATATTGATGCCTAAAGTGAACGCTCTTAACTGCTAGGGATTCTGACTGCTCATCTCCCTTTTTACAACTGTATTCCTGGCCAGCAACTTTATTTCAGTCGTTTCATGCTCAATATAGTTCCCAGCATATGCGCTCAGGCTAGGCGGATCATCCTGCAGGGACGCGGACCCCTGGGTCTCCATCAAGTCACCACGAATCCTACCCTTTCTTTATAGTGGGCTAGTTGTATCGTGGGTTCCTTTCCGGGATCCTAGATGATCTTCGCAATAGTTGATCAGCCGGACAACTCGGTTGGGCCCTCTCCACGGCATCACATCGGCTAGCAACCGAATGTCAGGACTCGATTGAATCTGACTCCCGCCTACCGCCTTCCACCTCGTCGGGGGTTACTTCTGGAACGCCATCTTCTCCACCTGGCTCGATTTGATGAGCATCTGTTTGTGAACTGGCCTGCCCAGCCTCATTATATCCGGTGGTTTGGCTCGCTTCCTGCTCGTGTGTATCCTCTATGTCTTTCAAAAGAACGAGTGGGTCGTAGGAGGCTGGCACTATAACCGGATTTCCTCTTGGTAGCAGCAGAACTGAAACCCAACTCGGCTGTGATTGTCGCCTCAAAATCGTGGGGCTCCAAGGCGGTCTCACGGTCGACTTAACGACTGGTTGCGCTTCAGGTCGTTGCCCTAGAGTGTGCTGCGTTGGAATCGGTCTTGGCTCATACAATCTGGTAATTGATGTTGTTTCGCAGTGAATCACCGTTGCACTTCTGATCCGCACTGGTAAATGCATTAGCTAGGTCTCACATAGCTCGGGATAAGTCTATCTACTGGTACTGACTTCGACTGGCACTAGGGTTCGAGCAAAAGTGCCGTCCGGCAGTGCCGGATTGGCTCGGGGATTTTGGCCGAAACCCGGCACTTTTTTGGGGGAATTCCCGCACACGAAAAGCGCCGGCCGGCGCAGTTTTTGCCGGACGGCATCTGGCACAAGTCGAGCCGGCCGGCACCCCCAGCTATACGAGGCCTATCTGCACTGTTGCAAGCACTGTTGATGCGTGGCATGCCAGGTTGCCGTCCGGCATGCCGGGTTAGAGCCGTGGGGATTTTTACCCCAGAAAAGTGCCGGGTTGCCGTCCGGCAGTGCCGGGTTTCGGCCAAAATCCCCGAGCCAATCCGGCACTGCCGGACGGCACTTTTGCTCCAACCCTAACTGGCACCCAACAACTCTTTGTCGTGATTATGATCTGTACCATTATAGATCATGATCATGACTCATCTAATTGAGTATCTAGATGAGCACGTCCAGGAATTTTCCCACTACATGTAGACATCTGGCAATTACATTAGCCAGATGGCACATAGCTTGGGAAAATCCATCTGCTATCAGTGAGTTTAACAGGGGCCTAACAATCCTCTCACCACCTGTGCTCGATATCTGGGGAATCATTTAGTCTCGCTGACTAGTATATAAGGAGTGGACTTTCAGCCATCAAATCAGATTGTCACCTCATCACAACGAGTGTCATACAACCATTGCACCACTTATCAATGAAACTTAGCTCCAAATTCAACAACTCTATTAAGATCCTACGTTGGATCATTTCGTTCATCTAGGTAGTAAACGATCTCACCTCTTAGTCAATCTATTTCTTGACACTCCACAGATAGAGAGCAATGAAGACTCCAGGGAAATTATTGGGGCTTTCCAGCATGCAGCCACACAAACGAGGACGGATATCGCCCCCGCGGTCAAGTTCCTGGGGAGACATGTGACATAGCCGAATGTGTCAGATCAGCAGACAATCAAGCGACGTCTGAGATATTTACGTGGTACAGCATCTTGGGGAATCACCTACAAACGAGAAGAAGACAGACAATTCTTCTGCTTCACGGATGCGGACTTCGCAGGTGCCCCTGTCACCTACCGTTCAGGTGGACCAATAGCCTGGCAAAGCGAGCTTCAAGAGAATGCCGTCACCTCAACCACAGAAGCGGAGTTCATGGCCATCTCTTCCGCAACCAAGAACATTCCCAGAGATATTGGAAAGGAACTGAAGGCTGTAGATCGTGAAGAACCAGTTCCCCTGTTTCTTGATAATCAGAGGGCAGTACTGGTTGCGTCAAACGAGAAGAGTAAGCAGAGAACGAGACACTTGGGTGCCCAGCTGAGGTTTGGGCAAGAAATCCATGAGAAGCAACTTATTGATGTTCAGTATATAGCTGCTCAAGACCAACGAACGGATATTCTCACCAAGCTCTTGGCTTGTACAAAATACACACGTAATCGGAACCTCCATATGTCCCTAATCATGGTTCTGCTTATGATGATGTGTCTCATACTGATGACTCTTTCCAATCACATCCAGGGAGGTGAGTACATGAATCAGTCGATTGAACCTCTAAATCGTGTTCTCCTGGTTCAGACAGCTCACTATGTACGAGCAGGCTTCGAAGAATTGCGGGTGATCGTCGAGAAGCGAGACCATTGTGGCAGATGGCGTCATGCCATGTAGCCTGCAAATGAATAGAGCCGAAGATTCGTCATCGAGCGCATATTAGGTAATTGCGAAGAATCCCACCCGTCGAAGTACGCGCGCGCACTTGAATGACTCAAAGTTCTTCCATCCCGTCGGGATATGATCATAACGTTGATTTGTTGACTGCCATTCCAGCCGCATTTCTCACAGGTATCCCAGGACATGGAGATTGCTGTTCGATTGTGTGACCTGTTTGACTTGGCGCACAGTGAATCTTCGACGAACACGATCTACCAAAACCAGAATTGGCTCAAGACTCTGTGGAGCAAAGTGGATCTGCAACAAGAAATCATAAACAAACAAATTGTCTTTAATGATGGTTTTTTGGAATTGGAAATGATGATCAACGAACTCAACGACAGCAATTCCAAGATTGAATCGGCATTGGGAACGTTGCCGGAGGTCTTACATCACACATCGTCCATCAACATAGAGATTCAGAGATGTCGACTTGTTGGAGAATATGAGAGACGCATTCAAGCTAGGTCATAGAGTAGATACTCTGGCGTTGGTGAGATTGATTAATTTTAGATTTTCTCGTTAACATGATTCCACAAACAACGATGCGAAGTTGCTTAGGTTCCGAGAGGGAAGAAGCGACATGATCTTCCATTTTTCAGTTCCAAAGTGTGACAAGCAGGTCAAAATACTCAAGATCTTCCTCTTCAGGGAGTGCCTGAACGAAAACAGATTCAAAGTCTATGGAGGACCACGATATATAATGGCAAACACAACCAATATTTGTACGAGATTCATTGATATTACTGATGGCGGACTGACAGTGAGAGGAAGATGCATGGGATCACTTTCAAATGTTGATTACCACGAGAATGACTACTGGGCTGAGGTAGAGTACAGTGGCCAGAGCCAAGTGGAGGTCACGAAGCCAACAATCTCTGAGATCGACCTGTATTGGGCTGTGCAGTGCTACACGCACAACAATCATGTAACTCTACGACACACTACACACAGCTGTGGGAAAACTCCCGTGCTCATTAGCATGCCCGATGGGTTCATGATCGAAGATATCAACTTTGGATATGATAAGAAGAACCTGACCTTCGATCATGATCTTTGTTCTTCAGAGGTCGTTTTCACACCGACAAACGTCCACAACTCCTGGAGACGCCAACTCGAGACCATAGTGGAAAATTTACAACCAATGAAGGTGATCAACTCGGAAATGGGTAATCTCGCTGGTTTCGGGATGGCAGGCCTGATGCATAACTACTGGATCCTGGCGAGGTGTGGTGTCTTCATTGTGCTGGTGATACTTGTAGTTCACTGCTATTGCAGAAGAGATCCAATTCGTGACTTGATCGAACTCAAGATGCTGCGCGCTCATCAGGGAAAGCTAGTATATAAGGACAGGTGGTGCTCGAATAAGGTGAGGTTCTTACATTTACGAATTCGGTATTCCGTTTAATTCAGTCCATTTTGTGTCAAGTTTGCGAGCCATTGGATTTTTTTCATCGAATCAGTAAGGTGAATTCGGTTGCGGGCATCTGTCTCGGACAATATCAATCCTCCGCTGTCGCTGGTATGCGAAGGTTTAAAACGAGATGTGTGAAGGAAGAAGATGAATATAACGGTAGGCAGATCCTGATCGACGGGCGACACAAAGTGCGTTCCGGATAAGCAGAGCGAGGAGCGGAACATCTGGAGCGGAAGGCTGACAACCAAGTCGGGAAGTATTCACGTATCTATGTTCGAAGGTTGTGCCACGGGCACGACCCGCCCCCTTTCTCCACACTATTTGTCCGCTTCATCAAACCATGATTATGTTTTCGAACTGATGAGAAAACGTGACCCTCCGGTACAAGGCGATTCAAATGAGCTTGGGTCGCACGGTCTCAACGGTCTCTTAACAAGCTCGGTCCTATATTCTCAGTTTCTCGAACTTTGGAAACTCAATCGATTGGATTGCCGACTAGATGAATCACTGGTCGGTGGGAGAGGGTTCCGGTCGGACTGACTATCGTGGTTCATTTTGTCCTAACTGTGCCGCAGGTCGAGACAGTCCCACTGTGGCTCCATAAATCGGCCCTAATGTCCCTACATACTAGGAGCAATTGGCACGTATGGTTCTCTAAAATGCCTATCTTCTGTCCTCATCGCTAGGCGGTGGTGACAACAGGCAATCTGTGACGACAGGCAGTGTATCGTTGCGAGAATTAGAGAATTATCAATCAGAAAATTTGAACTTTTCATCTAAATGGTGGGTGATGGTATGTGGTATGGAATTTCGAAGAGAAGAGAAAAGTGTGTCTAGGGTGTATGTTGCTCTTGGTGAGAGAAATAGTTTAATAGTTTACACAGAGAGATGATTCAATTGGCATGGAGCAGCCCACAATTCTGTCGTCGAATGCCAGCTTTATGGGACATTCGAACATGTGAAAAGTGTACCTGTTCAGCTGTTTGTCCCAGAAACATTCGTAAAATTTGTTGCAAGAAAAGGGATGCTGGAAGAGACCAGCTCGAGTACAAGCCGACTCCGGAACCAGCGAGTCCTCAGTGGCCGATGGTAGATAGTTTCTGCCCGTGTGTTTGTGTACCTGTTTCTGGTTTGTCTGGCTCTGTCCGTCCAGCAGCGAGGATTGTGGCTCGCCACTGTCTTCATCATCTGAAGAACTAGACGATTCTGAGAGTGCGGCCGACTGGGAGTTTGTTGTGTCTAGGAAGCCGATGGATTTGGCCAACCGATTGTCGCTTATGTGATCGTAGAAGTGATTCACATACGCCTGGTCGACAATTTTCTTCATGGGCGAGGCAATCAAGTGCGAGCCAATGGAGATGAACCGCTGCCTTGGAGTGCTGGGACCCTTTGATCTAGCAGCTAGTCTCTCGGAAGCTTGCTCCTGGGCGCCTCGCTCTTGTTGCTTGGCCAAATCCGGCTCAATCCCGTACAGAGCCTTTGGCTCGGCCCCGTTCACCTCAATCAGTGTCCCCTGCTGCTGGTAGCCAGCCGGTCCAGCAGTGCCCGCCTCGGACGGCTCCATCATTGGGTAAACAACGGTCACTGGTCGCTCTGTGCTCGAGCTGGCAGCCTCGGGCTGCTCCACCTGGATCGAGCGGCCAGACTCAAGCCGGGCCAGTGTCTCAGCCGGCGGAATGGACCAGGAGCCGGCCGGGTCGGCGGACGAAGCGATGGGACTTTGGGTGGTCTTGCTGGCGGCGTCCGTGCTTGAGCTAATGCTTGTGCTTGTGCTTGTGCTTGTCTCCCCTTCCTGCTCCTCAGGGGCCGACGACAGAGACTGCTTGAGTTGAGACTTCATCGCGTCGTAGTGCTGCCTGATGGCGTCCTGGATGGACTCCTTGATGGCCCTGCTGAAGGCGGCCGCCCTCTGGGGCGTCTGCTCGCTTGTGGCGCTGCTGATGAGCTCCGGTGGGCTGGAGGTCGATGTGTCGCTGGGGTTGCCCTTAGGAGTCACAGAGGTCGCCTGCTTCTGGAGCTTGTGGGTGGCCTTCTCGGCGGCGGCAGAGATGTGCTGCGCCAGCAGAGTGTTCGGGCTCGACTGCTCGTGAGCGGTTTGCGCTCCTCTCGAGCTGACCAGCCGCTCGTAGTGGGCGCCCGTTTTGGCCAGGGTGCTCGGAATGAATGGGCGCTCTGGAATGACGGCCACCAGAGTTCTGTGATGGTTGTCGCGTCGCTGCAGCATGAACAGCTGCCCACTGGATCGCTGGATGATCTCGTCCAAAGCCTTGAAGGTTTTCCCATCAATGAGACTCGCAATGTGCTCGTACTGGCGCCCAAACTCAGCCAGTCTGCGTGTCTCCTCCTGCTCGTCGATGAGACCTCCGTTGCGCAAATTGATACTTGTCTTGCCCAAACGGACGGGCCCAGCCGAGATGAGGTCTGTGAGCTGTGGGGGGAACAGTTGGGGATAGTTTGTGGCCAGATGGTGCCAGTTGCGGGCGTTCAACAGTTGGTTGTCGGGCGAGGCGGGCAAGATGATCAGCTTCACCTGGATCAGCTTGCTCGAGTGGTTGGACACTCGTTCGGAATAGTTGCCCAAGTTGACCACACTGATTTGGTCGCTCAACTTCCTCACGAACGCTCTCCAGTTGCTCTTGGTCGCCGCCGAACTGTCGCCCATTTGTCCGGCCGACTTCTTCGCCTGTCCCTCCGAATCGGACCCACTCTCCTCCTCTTCTTCCTGGTCCTCGAACTCTCGGTTCAGGTTCGTGTTCCACAGGTGGTTCTCGTTCTTGGACGCGAGCTTGCTCGAGGGCTGGCTCGCCGCCAAGGCCAGAGGGTCGCCGTTGGAGCCTTGCTGGTGGCCCAACAGATTGTTGTCCGAGTACTGGAACTGTTCCCCGTTCGAGTGGACGAATCCCTGGCCGCTGGACTGGGCCAAGTAGGAGGGATCCTGCGCGTCAATGATGGGCACAAAGCCCGACTTTGTCCCGTAAACTGCCACCTTTTCCGTGGCGCCCAGCTGAGCGCCCGCCGGCTGGCTGCCAGTCATCACCAGCGGCCTGCTCAGCACCAGCCGCTCGTCTGAGTGTGTCTCGGCGAGACGAGAGGACGACTTTTGGCGCCAGCTCGCACCCTGCAACTTGGAGCTCGCACTTGAGCTCCTCTCAGCTTGGCCTGTCGCTGCACTGCTCTTCTTGGTCTGTCTCTTGCCCTGTCCAGCTGCCTGCTTGCCCGAAGAATCGGCCGAGCCGGAAGCGCCTCTGCTCTTTGGTGTTGCTGACGAGCCGGAAGCTTTGCTCTGGCTCGCACTGTTGGATGATTGGCCGCTTTCCAGGCCGCCACTTTTGGGCGCCTTCTGCAGCTTGTGTCTATTGCTCCTCGACTTGCGCTTCTGCTTGGGCGCCGCCGTGGTGCTGGCCACTCTGCTCGCTGTTTGCTTACTTTCCCCAGACGTTTCCTTGCCCTTCTTGCTCCTCCTCAGCTCGACCATGAAACTGTTGAAGGCTTGCTCGGCGCGTCTGCTCTCGTCGCCCACCAACTGGCTGGGCGCCTCTGTCTGCGAGACACTCCGCTCGGCCGCCCCCCTGGGCTCCACTGTGCTCGAGCTGCTTGGCGGCGCTCGCGTGCTCGAACTGGCGCCCACTTTCGCCCTCGACTTCGCAGCCTTCCCCTTGGACTCCTTCGCCTTGGGTGTCGCCTTCAGCTGGCCACTCGACGGCGAGTGCGAGTGGACTCCGCCGGCCTGCAGACTAGCAGCGCCGCTTGCCATTGGAGACGCCTGCTGGTCGCCCGCTAGCGACGAGGAGGCACCCTCGGACGCGTCCACGAGCGCAGCCTCGGCCACTGAGCCCGCTGTCTCGTGGCCTTGGGCGCTCGAGGCGTGCACCTTTTGGCCCGCCAGGCCCAAAAAGGTGGGCCTGTCGTTCGAGGAGCTCTCGGTGAGCATCGACTGAGCTCCAAATTGGTCCTCAGGAAGTCCAAAAGAGGGTTGCACCGACTGCTGAATCCTCTGCAAATCTTGGCCCCCATTTCCGATGCTCTGCTGCTGCTGCAGCTGCTGCTCGAGTTGGCGGCCCGACTGGATGTCCAGCCTGGTCAGCGACGCGTCGGCGCGTCCATTTGGCGCCGGAAAACCCAGCAAGCCAGCGCCAAACTCTGTCCCATCCTTGACCCTGCGACTGGGGCGGCTCGTGGTGGACTCTGTGTGGCCAACTTGCACGTTGGCCGCGCCTCTCTGGGTGAGGAACTCGTTCATCTGGCCAACGCTGGCCTCTGTGGACGAGCCGGCCGAGTTGGGCGTCTCGCTGGTGGGCGCCCCACTGGAGGCGGCGGCCAGTTGTTCGGCCGACTGCTCTTCCGCTTGCTGCTCCACCGCCGCCTGTTGCTCCACAGTCTGCTGCTCGACAGACTGTTGCTGCTGGCGAAAATCTTGCTCCACCTTCGACTGGCTCTCTCTGCCTTTGGTGGCGAAGGACGACTCCTGCTTGGCGGCGACAACCGTCTGCACCTGCTGCACCGCCAGAGGCACCGTCTCCTTCATCACCTCCTCCACGGTGAACAGACTCGTCTTGGGAAGCACCACTGTCTTCGGGAAGGGCTTGAACTTCTTCTTGATCACCACCTCCTCGTACTGGTCCACAGGCTGGGTGGCGAAGTTGTAGCTCGCCAGCGAGCTTTGGGTGGCCAAATTCGAGTGAGGGGCCGCAAACGAGTTCACCACTGTCCTCCGCTCGTCGCTCCTTCCGGCGCTAGTTCCGTAATTGGAGCCTTGGTACTTGTCCTCCTCGTGGGCGCTTTCTCGCGTCGTCGAGCTCGCCGAAGACTCGAACCCGCTCGAGCCCCACTGAGCCGGCGGGTGGCCACTGGACATCTTGTCGCCCTGCTGCCTATATCTGTACGCCTCCTTTTCTCCACTAGCCACCTCCTGCTTCTGCTCGGCCGGCGGGGAACCCTCATCAGCGGCGCCCTCGGTCTTGCTCGACGCGGTGGTGCTGCTCACCTGAACTGTGTGATGCTGGTCCCTAACCGGAAGCGGAAGCGGAAACGACTTGTTGGCCGGCCCGGAGCTCGCCTGGCGGCTGAGTGCTGGCGAGTCGTAGGGCAGCAGACCGGCGAAGGCGGGCGGAATCATGCCGAGACCGAGCTGGGCGGCGATGTTGTAGCTGGCCCCACTCGAGATGGAACTCTTGGTGCGACTCTCCACGGTGGTCTCGATTCCTTCGGCCGTGGTCACGTTGTTCTCGATGATCTCCGTGAAGGTCTGCTTCACTGGTGCAGATGCCTTCTCCACAAACCTCTCCTCGAACACCTTCTGCACCACGCGCTGGGTGGGCCTTCTGGTGGTGGTTGTCGTCGTCGTCGTCGTGGTTGTGGTTGTTGTGGGCGGTGGTTGCGTGTAGGTCTGCGTCTGTGGGTAGGCAGGCGTGCTCGAGTGCTGGTCGCTGTGGTGGGCGGGCATGGTCGCGTCTTGGTAGGCGGGCGTGCTCGTGTGCTCGTGGCCCGCCTGCTCCAAGGCAAGCGGCACGAACTTGGTGCTGCCCGACTCAGAGTCCAGCTGCATCGGCTGCATGTTCGTGTACTCCAGCTGGGCGCCGCTGCTCGCCGGCGCTTGCGGGGGCGCAAAGTTGTCGCCCGAAAACTTTTGCTCCTGGTTGTACCTAACCTTCAGGGGCTCCACCAGCTTGCGCATGCCGCCCGGCCGCATGTGCTCCGGTCGCATGTGCTCAGGACGCCTCGCCTGCTGCTGCTGTTCGTGCACGAACTCGGCTTCCGGCTGCGGGTGGTCCGAGTAGGTGGTGGCCTGGGCGGCCGGCGGACTGTCCTCCGTCTGTGCTCCCACTGGAGCCGCGCTGTTGGGCGCCTCCTCCACGCTCGGCCGCTGCTCGACCATCGTGTAGGCCGGCTGCTCGGCCACCTGTTGCTGCTGGTTGCCTTGCGTCGAGCTGGGCTGCCTCCTGGGCGGAAGCAGCCCCAGCGCCTCCAGAAGGGCCAGGTCGTCGGGCTGGCCGATTTCGATCATCGAGTTGGGCTGGCCCGCAGCTTGGGACTCGCCTGGCTGGCCGCCTTGGCGCTGCTGCTGGCTGTTCAGCTGCTCGGCCAGCTGGTCCAGCAGCTTCACGTCCTCCGGGTTGTGGCTCGTCTTGCTCAGCATCTTGAGCAGACGAACCACGTAGTCGGCCGAGTCGGCGGCCGCCGTTCCACTGGGCTGCTGCTGCTGCTGCAGTTGCTGCTGATCGGTGGCACTTGGCGCCAAGCTTGTGGCAGTCTGAGGCGAGCTTGCCGCCTGCTGCAGTTGATGCTGCTGCTCGTTGGGGCCCGCGAGCTCGTTCTTGAACAGCACGTTCGACAGAGTCTCCAGCTGCTCCTTGCTCAGCTGGTCCAGCTGGGCGCTCAGTGCTCGCGCCTCCTCCTCAGTGAGCAGCACTGGCGAGCTGCTCGCATTGGTCTTGGCGCCGCCCGCAAGCAGCTTGGCCGCCGTCTCCACGGGGTTGGGCTGCTCTCTCGGCGGGTGAAAGTGTCTCGGCTGTTGTTGTTGTTGTTGCTGCTGGTTAGCCGCCTCGAGCGGCAAGGGACTCTTGCTGAGCTGGATCTGCGACTGGGCCGCCTGGAACTGTTGCTGCTGCTGCATTTGGTGCATCTGCTGCTGCATCTGATGCTGCATCTGCTGCTGCTGCTGGGCCACCAGGGCGGCCGGAAGTGGCTGCAGTGGCAGGTGGGCGCTCGGCATGGGCTGGGTGGTGGCCTGTTGCTGCATCTGGTCGGCCTGCTTGGCCTTGAAGCCGGGCGCCAGCGTTGAGATGAGATCGTGCACCGCCCGGTTCAGACCCATGGCCTTGTTCATCATGCTGCGCGCCGGCCCAACCACAACCTCTGTCAAGCTCGGCAGGAACGACATGTAGCCCCTGGTGGCGGAAGTGGCGGGCCCCTTTTTGGCGCTTCCGGCCGCTTCCGGCTGCAGCGGGTTGGCCGTGGTTGTGGTGCTGGTGGAGGTGCTGGTGGTGAGCTTTGGCATGGCAAGAGTGGCCAGTTTCATGGCCATGGTGGTGCGTCTGCGGCGCATCGACTGGCTCGGCGAGGAGGCAGCTGTCTGCTGCTCGTCGGCGGCCTGTTGCTGCGGCCTGAGACTGTTGGCGAGCGGCCGCATGAGCGCCGGCATGCCGAAGGGCAGCGCCACCTGCTCGGCCATCTGCTGCACAACTGGGGGCCCTCCAGTCTGGTGCCCTAAGGAGTGGCCGCCCAGCGTGAAGGCCTCGCGCGACTGCTCCATGATCTTGCTGATCACTTGCTCGTGGTCGAAGTGGGGCCCTCCGCTGGGCGCCATCATCAGTCCAGCCGGACCTGAGGGACGGCCAGACTCGGGCGGCGCCTCCACCACCACGTGGTGCTCGCTCGCCGCCGCCATCAGCGCTTCCTGCTGGTTAGGTTGAGGTGCAGCTCCCGGCAAGCTAAGGGGCGGCCTCCTATACTGCTGGGCCTGGCCAGACTGCTGCTGCTGGTACTGATTTGGCTGCTGCTGCGGCTGCTTGGCCATCATCAGGCGCTCGTAGTCCTGCTGCGTGATGCCGCTCAGCTGGGGAATCAGCAGCGCCGGCGGATGGTGGAAGTTCTTCGGCTCGGGACCCAGCACGGCGCTCTTGGCCGCCTCGTCCAGCGGGTTCAGCGGATATCCGGGCGGCCTGCCCAGCGGGTCGTGGTGGGGGGCCGTCTGGTAAACGGAGACTGTCTGTTTGCTGGCCTGCGCCTGCATGCTGGCGCCCACAGGTGGCGCCATCTGGAGCCCACTCGGCGTCGCCCACACGGCACCTCCCTGGCCGCTCGAGCTCTCCAGCGCCTCCAGGTCGCCGTCCGAGTTCGAGTCCACCAGCCCAGTGGTGTCGCGACGTCTGCGGCTAAGCCTCGCTGGCTCCTGGTCGCTATTTTCACCATTTTGGACGCTCACTTCCGCCCACTGGCCGCCCAGCGAGATGCGTCTCGTGCGGCCCGCCGTGGCGCCCAAGCTTGCCGTCAGTCTGGCCAGATTGCTCGTCCCAAGATCGCTCTCGACCTCGCGCTTCTGCCTGCCCGACGTGGTTACAGCTCCGCGCTGAGGCCGAGCGCCACTTCCGGCCCCGCTTCCGCCCAGGGCGCCGCGCGCCAGCCGGCCGAGCTCGGCCAGCAGGAGCTGTCCGTAGACGCGCAGCGAGTCGGCCACCAGCGACACCACGCCGCTGGGAGGCCGCGACTGCGAGCCACTTCCGCCGGCGTTGTTTGTCGCGCCAAGACCACTTGGTGGAGCCTGAGAGGTGCCACTTTGGCGCCGTCTCAGCCGGAAACCGGAAGTGGAGGGGCCGGAGTTGGGCCGCGAGCTTGACGAGGTTGTCTCGGCGGCGCTCTGCTTGGGCCCGTTCGTGTTTCCGTCCGCGCGGTCCTTGTCCTTGGGCTCGGTCTGGGACTGCTTGTTGCGCGTTATCGAGCTAGTCGAGGACTGTTGGCCCACCTTTTGGCTGGTGGACTTTTTCCTGCGGTGCTCGCGAATGGCCACCAGCGAGTCCAGGAAGCTGGTCAGGTGGCTGTTCAGCGAGGCGGCCAGTCCTCGTCCCTCGGGCTCCAGTTGGGCGTCGTCGAGCGAGCGCTTGCGCCTCCGTCTCGGCTCCACACTCTCCGTGCTCGAGCCAGTCTCCAGCGTGGCCCCAGTGCTGCTCGGCGGCAAAGTGCTCGAGCTAAGCTCGCTCGAGGAAACCAGAACGGAAGTGGTCTCCCTCGGCGCTTCCGGAGTGGAGCTAGCAGGCTCGCTCGATTGCGATATTTTGGTGGCGCCCTCCAGCGAGTCGAGGTACTTCTGGGCGGCCAGCTCGGTGGCAGTGCTCGGCAATGGACTGGCGCTGGTGCTCGCCGGACCAGCTGGGCCAGACTGTAGCTGGTGGCGCTGGTTCACGTTGCACCCTTTGACTAGCCACTTCCAATTGCACTGCAGCTTCTCCTCGTCGAAGCCCAATTCGAAGGGGCACCTAAACTGGTAGGCCTGCGACTGGTTGTTGCGCGTGTAATCGGAACAGTAGTAGAAGTACTCGCAGTTCTCCTGATTTTGAAAGTAACCATAATTTGGACACACGAACTTGGAGTTCGTTATGGAGTTCACCTCGCCGCTTCCGGTGCACTGGGCCGACCAGGAGGGCCAGTTGCAGATTTGGAACTGTTCGTCGAACACCAAACCGGAAGGGCACTCGTACTGGAGGCGCGTGATTGAGCTTGCGAGCGCAAAGTGGGCCTGCTGCACGGACGGAAGTTGGGGGTGCTCCTCCGGGCGGCCAGAGCTTAGGGTGCCCGTCTGGCCGCTGCTCGTGCGCGACTCATTGGCCGGAAGTGGGAGAGTGTGGCCCGCGGTGGGCGGCGTCTGGACGCAGCGGTAGAAGCGGCTGCAGTCGCGCGGGTAGCGCTGGTAGCCCACCCGCTCGCAGGGCAGCTGCCTGTCCACTGCCTCTGGGTCGAGCGCGCTTCCGGCCTGCAAGTGGGCGCCCATCTCGTCCAGCCTGTTCACCGAGCCGTACTTTTCGATGATATCCACGAAGCTGGTGAGCGGTTGCGGCGCTCCGGAAGTGCTTGAAGAGCCCGAGGAGCTGAAAGAGCCGGAAGTACCTGAAGAGCCGGAAGTGGGCCCGCCTGGGTGGTGGTTGGTGGGCGCCTGTTCGGAGGCGGCGGGAAGGAGGTCGCCATTACTTGAGGCTGAGGGCGAGCTTGTGGTGGAGAGTCGCTTGCTGGCGAAGATGTGCGACACCAGCGAGGTGGCCGTGAGGATCTGGTTGGGCGCCCTCGTGTAGTAGGTCCTTGGGGGCGACGATTCAGCGGTGGACAGTCCTTGGCTGTGGGAGGCCGAGCTTGCCTGTTGGGGATGGGCAAGTGCCTGGGCGGGCACCCTGCTGAAGACTGCATTCACCACCGAGGTGAGCGGAAAGGCGCCCAGGCCGCACGAGTTGCCTGGGTCGTCGTGGTTCAGGTTGAACATGGCCACGCCGGCCAAGTGTCTCAGCAGCACGTACTTGGCCTTCAGCTTGACGCTGGTCTCGTCGTCGAAGCCGATCCAGTGCTCCGAGTCGTAGGCGAAGGGGGCGGTGAGATCGCGCGACCGGCTCACAGTCCAGCAGCCAGTCTGGTTGTCGCGCGCCAGTCTGTCTCCCGGCTCAGAGCTGGACACTTTTTGCTCGCCCTCTGGCTTGCCAGAACAGTTTCCGGCCTTGGACAGCCGTTTGACGCGACAAATCTCCGCGTGCGACACGATGCTTATGTTGGCCGCGGCCTCCAGCTGCTCCTCCAGATACTGTCTCGTCTTGCTGCTCTGGGCGAGACTCTGTTCCCCCTGCAGCGACAACTCCTGCTCCATTGGCAATTCGTGTCGGCTGTTTTTCGAGTCCGCCATCGAGGGCACCGGTTTCGAGGTGATCTGAACGCCGTGAGTTGGAATTCCGGCAATCAGTTGGTCCGAGGGCAGGCCGGAAGAGAGCAACAGGTCCACCAGAGTGTCGAGGTTTTCCGCGTCGCTGATGCCGTGCAGACGGGCGGGATGTCCGATGGAGTATTGGTCGACGTTGAGGTCGAAGTCGAAGGCGGGCAAGTGGACGTAGTCGACCAGTTTGTTCAGCCGGTGGAAGTCGTAACCGTCGACGAGCGAGTAGAAGTCTCTGCTTGCACTGAGGGTTACGATGGGCGACTGCAGATGGCGCAGGTACACGGCCGAGGGTGTGGACTGGGCCCAGCTGGAGGCGAAGTTTTCGTTGATTGCGGCCAGCGTGAGACTGAGGTGCTCACGGCTGGCGTTTACATTTGCAATTGTCTGGGCAAAATAGGGCCAATCCAGATTGATTCCATCGAGCGAGTGGCGCACAATGAAGTCGCGCACCCTTTTGGCAAACTTCTGGTGCATCTCGCTCATGGACACGAGCGAGGTGCTGGTGGCTTCGCCTCGAGAGGCGGCCAGCAACCATGTTGAGTTGGTTGAACTCTGCACGGGCTGAGCGTTGTTGTTGTTGTTGTTTTTGCTGCTGCCTGTTGACACTTGAGCGTCAAAGGAGAAATAGTCGTCCGGTCTGAGCGAGACCAACAGTTTCAGGTTCGGATTCTTGCGCTTCAGACTGGCCAAGGAGCGCAGATCACCTGTTTAGGTCGAGTTGGAGTTCATTTTCAGTTGAGTTGGAGTTTCAAGAGGAACATTTTAGCTTGGTTAGCCAGTGGTCTCATGGTCTCATGGTGGCGCCAGAGAGAGTGTCTAATTGTTTGGCTTCTGCGACCAAGTTTGGCGCAAACAGTCGCAAACAAACAGCCGTGTACACTTTGCATCTTGATTAGATGCATATCTTCGTCTGCCCACTTCAGCTGTCGACGCCAAAAGAGAGACTTCTGTCTGTGTCTAGCTCAACAAAGAGCTGCAAGGATGACAAATGAACATGGTCGGCCCATTTGTTCTGCTCCATCTGCTCCATTTGGAAGCCAGCAGAGCTTGTGTCTTGCGGTGGCAGTTGACAAATTGTGAGCCTTTTCCTGCGGCTCGAGTGTTCATTTGCACGCATTTGAGTCCCATTTCGAGGTCACAACAACACGACTGGCCGAGAGCTTAGGTTGCAGAGCCCAGGTTGCAGAACATCACTCACTGTGTAATTGAACTGTCAGTCGGGAGGTCACATTCACGTGCCGCTCGTCTGAGACACTCTTCGGTCAAGAGCTTTTTCTTTCTTGGCGCCCAATGAACTTGGCAACACTGACTCGCCATTCAGACGCACAAAGAGGGCACAGAAATAAGCAAAGAAGGTCTGCAAAGATAAGCAAGATTGTTGCAGATTGTCGAGGCGACGAGCAGTCGGAAAACTTTCCTCCATTTTTGTCCAATTCGTCCGGCGGACAAAAAAGTGTTGCGCATCCTTTGGACCGACTCTTGTCTATAATTCTGCGCTGAGGCTGAAATTTTGCGCACTCTCTTTGAGTCTGAATGTGAACAAAAAGGGAGAACAACTCGCCGTTTGGCAACCAGAGACACTCCATCACTTGTCGACGCTTTTCAGCAGCCCAAACGGTGCACAAAAACACGACGAGCATTTTCCCATTGCAAACTAATCAGCACAACTCTGCTGTGAGCAGCTTACTCGACACAATGTGTTTGTTTGCGCCGAATTGCTGCCTCAAGAAAGACTCTCTCGCGGCCCATAAGCCCACAAGCTAATCAACAACAACAAGCTGGCCAAAGAGATGTGGCTTAGATGCGAAAGAGAATGGTGGCTTCGATGCGAATTGTTGCGACGATGCGATGAAGAGTTGGCCTGAAGATGTTGCCGCCATGCCGAACGGGGCAGACAGTCGACGGCGGCGGCAAACTCATTACGTAATTGGCCGCCGCAGTTGAGTTGAGGCAACAATGTCGGAGCACGATTGGCCATTTAAATTTGTACGGCCCCTTAGGTCTGCCAGTTCAGCGAGTGGCCTTTTGCGTCGGACTCTCTCTCTCCTTTGTTGTTGCCAGGCGGCTTACAGAGGAATAAAAAATAAAAATAAAAAATAAAATAAAATCCGTCGCGCCTTTTTATCATTTCCTCTGCTGCCCAATTTATCCGGCCACAACTCACTTTAATGTCCAGCAATTCGGACTTTGAAGTCGCTCGGCGAGAGCGACTTGAGAGTGAGGCTCTGGAAAAAGTGAGGGAGAGAGAGAGCGTGCGAATTGGACGCTTGGCTAAATGAGGGCCAAGCTAAGAGGTGGCGAGGAAAAGACTTTTCCCTTGACTTGAGGCAGAGACTGGGGGGAAAGGCAAGTGTCTAAATGAGAGTGTGCAACTTCTTTCTTGTGTGTGTGTGACCTTTTCACTTTTGTTTGTCCAGCTGAGGAGTTCTTTTGTTTGGCCGAGCAAAAGTGTTGCCCCAAAAGTGCTAGCCCAAAAGACCATTTCCTCTGCTCGGCGGCAAACTTCCGACACGCAGACAAGCTTGCCGCAACAAGCTCCACAAGGTCCACAAAGAGAAGACTCTCCCCGCAAGACAGAGACTGGTAGTTGTTGGCCGCTCGGGGGCGTTCAGTTTGCTTCCCGAAGTGCAGCTGCAACATTCAACACATAGATGTACACAAATCAACAGGTTGTCGTCTTCTAGCTTTTTTCCACCACCTCAGGGCCCTTTTTTGCTGCTCTTCAGCTCTTCTCCTTTTTGCCCTTTGCCCCTCGGAGCTTCTCTGTGGCTTCCAGTGCTCCTTGTTGGTCTATTCTAATTTGATTTCTTTGTTATTGGCGCCAGTTTGCCAGCAAAGTGCAGTAGCAACAGTCTGTGTTTGGGGGCAGCGTTGGCCAAGAAGAGTGGACTTTCACCTGGAGCGAGTCGTGCTCCTCTTGGTTGGTTTGCTTGCACTTGCTGCTTGCAAACCAGCAAAGCAAGCAACCAGCGCACACACAATTTGCCGAGGCGCAAATTGCCTCCAACTAACTCTGCCTCTATTGACTTTTGCACTTTCCTTTTGGGTGCACCTGTTGGCTGGCGTGCATTTGGGGGCACTGGAGCGCCGGGCCGAGTAATGAGCATAATGGCTGGAGTGCATTTTGGCGCCCGAGGCGAAGGGGCACATGGCGGAGAGTTGGCGCAAATGAGAGAAAAATAAGCGCATTCCAAGGCGCCTTGTTCACAGTGTCTTGAAAAGGTTTGCCAAGGAGCAACTGAGAAGACGAAGAAGAAGAACCACAGTGAATGGGATGAAATTTTCTCTCTCTCTCTCTCTCTTTTTCGGCCTATTTGTTTGTAAAATAAACTCTCGGCCAAATGGCCCGAATTCGGGAGCTCGCTCCATTTGGGCTTCTTGTTCACCAGTTCGTGTTTGCCCAAACTCGAGCTCGAGCTGGCGAGCTATGCGTGAAAATGATCGAGGTAATTTCTCTCCCTTTTGTGCTCCAAAGGTCCGCTTGGGACTGGGAGCAGCAGGCAAGTGGGCCGAAGAGAGTCAGAAAGTCGGAAAGTGGAAAAGTGGGAAAGGCGCGCCCACAGAGAGGCGAGCCTTATGAGAGAGAGAGAGGCTGCACAAAGAGGGGAGCAAATTGAGCCAATCGATTCGAGTGCGCCTTCAGGAACTCGATCGATTGATCTCGGCGCAGTTTAGACGCTCAGTGAAGCCGGCAAATGAGAGGAGAGACTTTGCCCTTGTTGTCGGTGGCCAAGCGAGAACGAGAGAGAGCGGCTTTTTGCTCCAACTAATTGCAGCTCTCCAAAGCCAGAACCATTAGCCAAATTTGTTCTCGCCTCGCCCTCCATCTCTCGAGGCTCGCCCGGCGGCTCATTAAAGGCGGACAACTTCCAAAGGTGGACGCTCGAATTCCATCTATTGATTTTTTAGCTCCCTTTTCATTGGGCGCGCCCTGGGCCAAACTGGCTCCCGGTGTCCAGTTGGAGCTGGACAGAGGCTGCTAAGCTAGTTTGGCTGCAAAGGTGAGCGAAGAAGCTCGCCAATTTTCCAACCGAAGCACACCTTGCAGCTAGAGCACACGATTTGCAGAGGAATTTGCCCCTCGAAGTGGCGGCCTGCAATTCAGGGAGCGAAACTTTCGCCCACCGAAGCACAATCAACTATGGTCACTCTCTCGGCTTGCCAACAGTGCCAGTGGCAAGGCGGCTTGCCGGCGAGCTGCAGGACTGCGGAGAACAAATTTGATCCTAAGAGAGCGGCTTGGCCGAGGAAAAGGGTCGGAAGTGGCCGCTTGCAGGCAAGCAGAAGGGCCGCAAGGAAGGCAACTGTGTGCTGCACAGACAGAGAGGTAAAATTATTATTATTATAAAATTATGATCTAGGTTAATGCAAGATTAGAGAATATTTGGTGGATTTTTTGGCCCGGCAAGACAGACAGAGAGAGAGAGAGAGAGAGAGCATGGCAAGACAGAGGAAAAGAGAGTGGAAAAGTGGACAGGCTTGGGAGGGGCCAGAGTTTGGAGGTAGGAAATGGGCATGGAGAGTTTATGGCGAAGATTTGCAGACAAAGCCAATGAGCACGGCGCAGTGCTGGGCAAATACGTCGGCATCTTAGGTGGAGGGAAAAGGAAAGCAGAAGAAGAAGTGTGTGATGTTATTTTAACTCTCGTTCTTCGTCTTTCGTCTCAGACTTCAGGATATTGTTCCTCTGGTTGCGGCTAAAATCCCCTCCAATAGAGAAGGACCATTGGCCGAGGCAGTTTTGCTAACTCAACCAAGAGACACAATGGTCTCCGTCTGCATCCTAGTCTCTGCAGAAGCTCATGGGCCTGCTTTGACCATTGCAGTCCATTGCAGTGCAGAATCCGGCAAACACGCCGGCTCGTCTCCACGCAAACGGGCGAGCTCGGCCCGATTGGATTAACAAGTCCTAACGACTTTTCTCCCCGTTTTGTTCTGTGTCTCCGGGCGGCCGTTGCGTGCACGGCCACCTGATGAGTGGCCGGCCGGCAAGACAGCGAGCCACAGACTGGGACTAGTGCGGCTGAGACACAGAGAGTGAGAGACGGACGAGAGGACGTCTGTCTCTCATTGACGCTCGCCAGTTCCAATTTGGAGCAGCACACGAGACGTGCAGTCTTCCCGCAGTTGTCCAGCTGGCAAGACTCTAGCTTGGGGCTGCTGAGCTTGGCAGTCAAAGCTGCATGAGAAGCTCCAATGGAGCCCAATTTGGCCGCCCGCTCCAATGGTGACAATCGACGGGCAGAGACAAGCAACAGCCTGCTGGATCGTCATTTAAATACAATTATGCGCCAGCTGTGGCGCCAATTGCGCTAAGGTCAGCCCGAAAGGAGCCGGACTTATGCCGCCTGGTGTTTGTCGCCGGTGAGCGTTTGCTGAGGTGAGCGCCGTTTGCCGCAAACTCGGCCGCAGCTCAACCAAAGCTCGCGCCTAACTGCTCAATTGCCCACTTTCCAGCAACTCGAGCTGCTCCGGATTCCAAGCTCTGGCGTCCAAGGGAGCCAGTTGGAATTTTCCTGGCCCGTTCTCCTCTTCGCCTCTCGAACGAGAAGCGCCGATTCATCAGTGCTCGTTGCTGCATTGACGATTGTCGCTCCCAAGGGGCAGGCAACTCGCGAGCTAAGAGAGAAAAAGGAGAAAGTTTAATGTGACTATAAAGTTGAACTAGTGAGAGAGAGAGAGACTAAGAAAAGCGCCAGTTTGCATTGCCTCCTGTTGCACACTGTCAGCCTGGAGTGCTTTCTCCCCGTTTGGTGCCCACTTTTTTTCCTCCTGATTCGTCATCATCTTGCATTTTGCCAAACTGGCTCGTCTCTCTTAATTTTGCTCGCCTCGATTAGTTGCAGCCCACTACTTGCAGGCAGCAAGCGGGATGCATTTAGCAAGCGATGAATGTAACGAGTTGCTGTTGTTGTTTGTGTGGAGGCGCTCCGGCAAGACAGACAGACGGACGGACAGACGGGCAGCTGGCGAGAGTGAATGGGCTGGCCATTGGCGCGCTTGGTGCAGCCACCGAAAAGGGTGGCAAACGGAGGCGAAGAAAAGGGCCGGAGGAATCTCAATTTGGCTCGCTTTTGACTCTCGCCTCGACCCAAAGGAGCAGGATTGCAACATGGCAACTTATTCAACTCCCGCCTCGAGCTCTCTTCTTCTCTTCCTGGCACTCTCGTCACTCACTCACTCTGATTCGCCTCCGCCTCTGCTCGGCGCGCCAAAGGAGAGGCGCTCCTGCTCAGCACCGGCGCAACGATATAATAACAACAACCGCACTAATAATAATAATAATAGTAATAATGATGATAATGACGAAAGTCGCAGCCCCACAGATGGTCGTAATGATAATCGTGGTGATAATAATCCCAGCCCAGCGAGCTCGTTCAATTTGTCGAAAATGCATTGAAAGCTGGCGCACACTCGCCCTTAGTGTCCGGCTGCTCGGCACTGGCGCCAAATGTTCTGAGGTGTCTTTGTTTCTTTGTTGCAATTAGACGAGAAAGGCCAGACAAGAGTGGCTCTCGTGCGGCCGCCACCTCGACCAGTTGGTGCTCCAGCTAATCATCAACTGTGGAAGAGCAAAATGGCGCCGCAAACAAGGGGCAGAATATCGGACACACTGTGGAGGAAACTTTTGGGAACTTTTGCAAAAGTGAAACATAAATTTGGCGCTCCAGCTTGGCGACTGGAATGAGAAATTTCCCAAAAGAAGCATGATTTAGAAAGAGGAAAAAGCTAACTGCCGAACGGAGTCTCTTTCACATCTCGCGAGCAATTTCTTAGCAACTATCTGTTGAATCCAACCGGCGGAGAGATAAATTTCCCTCCCGCCATTCAAGTCGCACCTCCTCCTCATTGCGGTCACTCTGCGGGCCAATCAACTCTGCTTCCGTTCGCCTCTGGAAACCATTCGCATCTCAGCTAGTCTCAAGAGTGCCTCTGGATTGAAAGAGCCGCCTGACTGCTGCCCAAACAGAGTTGCCGCTCAAAAGCAGCTTAGCGGCCCCACTCTCAAATGGGACTGATTGGAGTTGTGCTCCTTAAATGGCACTCGCAAGCTCTGATTGCTTACTGCCAAGGAGGCACACAAATCACAAATAACACCGACAGGCAAACACCGATTTGCTCGTTCACTTGAATCCATGAAAGCAATTAAACACTCACCTTTTTTGCCCGCAATGAAGGATAAATTCTTCCTCACTGCTACGTAAGAGTAGACAACATGCGTGCACAAACAGGCATTCAGATCTTGCGGCCTGAAGTCGTCTTGAATGTCGTAGAAACAGAACACCTTTTTCCCATTGGCCTGGTGTTGGTCTTGTTGCTGTTGTCGCTGGTGGCCCACCGTTTGTGTCTGACAAAAAGATCCACCAGCTCCTCTTTGGTATTCCAAATCTGAATTTGGATTGAGAACACAATTTCGATTAGTTTCAGCTTTGTATGTTAAGTTCGAAAACGACTTAGACTTCTATCATCCAAGAATCTCGCATTAATTCCTGCATTTGGCGGCTAATTTTAGCTCGAATTTCGCCCAATTCTTCTTATATATAATCTATTGAACGTGTAAATAAACTCACAAACAGCATAACATGATACTTACCTGTTGAAATTGAGCGTTGTTTCTTGAACGAGCCGCTTTTGCGCGCCCCCGCGGCCTGTCCCAAGGATTGGCCAACCAGGTTGAGCACGAGAAGCGCCAAAATTAAAGCCAATGTTTGTCCACCTTTCGGCAGAAATTGAGTGTTGTTTTTTCTTCTCTTCTCGCCCGTCCTAAGCTGAGGACATTGCGAGTGGATTAAATGATGGGAGCAGGAGCAGAAAAACGACCAAGCTCGCCTCCTGTGCACCCTGAACTCTGCCACTGATGCGCCCCTATGTTTACTCCTTAGGGTCTGCAGCTTACTGCACACAAACTCGCCCATACTGCCCTCTAGCCGACTGGATGAGCTTGATCTGTTCTCTTCTTGGCAATCTTCGTTTGAGGCCGATGGGGCGACATTGTTCGCCATTGCAATCAATCGGCCACAAGCTGAGCTCGCGGATGCTAAGCTTCGGTCTGTTGTTGACTCTTGAGGATGCATCTTTGCTTCAGCATAGGAAGTTGTTGTGTTTCTTAGTCCGAGACTTGTGCTCATGTTTGCTGACTTTCTAGGGCCCATCTCGTTCACTTGAGTGTGGCCACTTTCATTGTCCGTCGCATTGAGGATTGAGTTGTCACTCTGGAGGGGCGTCTCAGCTCACTGATCGGTCACTCCTCGTCCTGCTGGACAAGGCAAGCGCAAATTCACACAAACTGACACTTTTCAATGGGGGACTCCTTTTGGATGGATTGAAACTTCCTTCCGATGACAAGCTGCGATCTGAGGACTCCTCAGTGTGCGAGCAAGTTGCACAGCTCCCTTGATGGACACCGATTGGCACAGTTAGCTGGGTATTACTCGCGCCAGCACTAAGGGTCGGCCGTGCTCGTGAAATCAGAAGGACAAATGAGCGGCTGCCGAGCGAGCCTTGCCTCTGGTGGCACCCAAAGAAGATCGAGCGAGCTCGGAGCCTAAGTCTGAGCGGCTGCCTTGGTCTATGCCGTCTTGGTGCTGCGCCGTCCGAGAGGGAAAGTATTTCAGGCTGCCCAATGCAGTGGCGCGCCGCCGCTTGACCACCGCGAGCCGAAAGGCTTGGCCAGCGAGCGTGCTCGGCGCGCACAAGTGGGCGGTGCGCACTCTTGCTCCGTCTTCGGCCTGCAAACTCTAGTGTCTAGCCAGTCCTACTAGCTTGCCAGCTCGCCAAGTCAAGCCGCTCCGCAGTCTTGCCGCTTTCTCCCTTTCTCCTTTCACCCCGAGGACTCGTCCGCCGCTTGCAGCTCGAGCCGGAGATTGGCGGCAGGCGCCGAGCGGGTCCGGCCCGAAGCACTGGTCTCCCTCGGTGGGGGCAACAGTAGCAGGCGAGCAAGCCGCTAACTTGGGCCAGCAGAGGAGAGGAGAGGAGGAGAGCTGGGCTAGCCGGCGGCCAAAAGGAGCGAAAATGGGCAGAGAACTAAGCCCGAAGCTGAGCGGCCTGAAGTTCCCCCCAAGAGACCCACAGGGAGACCTTATCTCTCCTCTGGCTACTGCTTTGTACTCTCAAGAGAGAGAGAGTCTGCAGCATGCTGGCGCTTAGAGTAGCCCTCTCAGCGCCCGCTACTTCAGAGGGGAAACTGTGCTCCGACGTTGCAGCATTGGACGTTCCAGCTAATAAGACTGATGGAGATCATCATTGGCCCGGCCATTTGCTAATGAACGCCGAGCGGCACAGAACACAAGAAGACAAATGGAGCCAGCGTTAAAAATTGCACTTGATTACAATTTGAGCGGGTCTCTCCTAACTGTTGACTGCTCGTTCGTCCCTCTCTTTTCTACTACTGCTACTCTCCCGGCCACCGTTTCGTCTAGACGGCCGCTCTTGTTCTGCCGCCCGTCTGGCCAACTCTTCTCTCCATCCTCATCAAGCGTTATTAGACGAAACAATGTTGTTGTTGTTGCCGCTTCATTTGTTGCTCCTGCACCAGCCGAGCACCTTGGTGGGCCAAATGTTTGCCTTAGATGCAAAACGAGGCCTTGTTGCTCGTGTGCTCCAGCCGCGGTGGCGGTCTTAGTGCTACTCCAGCGCCAGCACTTGATGCCAATCCGTTAGGGCAAATTCGCCTCCAAGTGAAAGCCTAGAGCTGAGCTGAGATCACCAACGAAGCGAAAGTTAGTTAATCAAGCTTAGTTAGCGTGCAGAGGTTGGCCCAAACTGTTGATTGCGTGCACTCATTGTTTGCCCCCACCTCTGGCGGTGCTGCCGAGCGGCCGCTTGGCGCAGTCTTGCCACAACGGCCCAAAGTTGTCGGCGGCTTCCACGACACCATGCGGCAAGCGGCGCGAGAGGTGAGGACGAAAACAAACAACAACAGTTGCCGCCGCTACTGGTTTGCAGCCATGAACAAATGTTGCCGCTTTGAGCATGATCTGGACCCAAAGTGCAGCCAGTTGCTGGGCCGAGCTAAGTGAATTCACTCGGATCTCTTCACTCCACTCGCTCCGGAGGAGTGGCCGTCGCAGATTTGCACCGAAGACTGGGAGGGGCGAGCGAGTGATTGCGCCCCGAAGAGTCTTTCTGCAACCGGCAAGGACCAGTAGCAGACAGAGAGCTTTTAAGGTGAACAAGTGGGAAGGTGAGTGCACCCGGTGTGTGTTGTTGTCTCGGGTGTGCGGCTCATTGTTTTGACCGTCGCGATAAAGCGCTAAACAAACTGAACAAACTCATGCTGTCCAGCCAGTTGAGGTCCATGTGCTAAGTGCAGCAAATCGAAGCCAGTTGCGTGATCTCTGGCTGCTTTTCAATCCCAATCCTCCATGCTAATGAACTTGAGGTGTGATCCCTCGTCGTCGTGCCAATGTGTCGCCCTGGGACTTGGCCGAGCAAACACTGGCAAACACTCGCCCAAGTGTGCGCCTTCCACTGCAGGCGAGCCAAAAGAGGGCTTGCCTCTTATCGACTCGTCGGCCCGATTGATCGGAAGGCGCCGCAAAACAGATTAGGCCCGCCAATCGATCGGCCCGACGCCAAAGGGATCGCGTGCCGAGCTCATGCTGCACCCACTTGGCTGCTCCAAATCGTGTGACTCGGCCCAATAAATCGAACGAAACGGAGCAAACTAAACGAAGCTCACCGGCTCACTGCAACTCTGCCCATGCGTTTGGTCCCGATTTTGCGCTCGCCCCAGATTACTATTACAATTATTATCATTATCATTATCATTATGAATGAGTGAGCGAATTTTTCCAACAAATTCTGCTGCCCATCATTGAGCAAAGAGTAAGCGAGCGGGCTCTTTCCAGAAGGGGAGACGCTGGACCAGAGTTGGCCAGTTCAATGGTCAAACTAGGGACTCTCTCTGATGGGAGTGAACCCGTTTTGACTCGAAGATGATCGAGTGGCTCTGGAGCAAAGAGAGACTGGCTGATGCGTTGCTGCTTTGGATGCTGTATGATACTGCATGATGCGATTTGGTGCTGCAAAACCGGCATCTCCAGCAACAGTAGACGAGAGTTGCCCGCAATAAGCTGGGGGCGCCCGCAAGCAATCTAATGCACATTTAGCAAATTGCACTGCTCATTTATGTATTATCCACAGGGACTGAATAATATTCCCATCCAAAGGTCCGCTGCAAAAAATGGATCTCAAGCAATTGGGGCCAAACTCCTTCATTATGGTCCATTTAGTAGCGTTAAAACCATAAGACCATAGGAGAGCATGAGGCGAGGAAAAGATGATGTCTTTATTCATTCAATTACTTGGCTTCATTTTTTCTTCGACTGCCCACCGGCCAAACACAATTGGGAGGAATTACATAACATTTGAGCGCATAATAAGCGCGCTCACTTGCAGACAGCACACATTCTTGATTGCCACTAGTGCTATCACACCAGAGCTATCAAATGCATTGAATAGGCGAGCAGACTTCGCGTGGATGTACGATAAGCTTCATTCGGGCGAGTGTTTGCTCGGCGTGCACTTGTGTTTACCGTTATGAATGAGAACCGATGGATCTTGGGCTCAAATATGGCACATTTGGGCTCCCAAAGTCCCAATTCCGTGTCGTGACGCACTCCAACAACAGACTGACTCTCACTGGCTTTCTCTTTCTGCCTCACTGCCTGCCTGCCTTCCACTTCTTAGCTCTAGACTTCATCATGATGACCGCTCATGATGATGCGATGAAGTTGAGCTCGAGCAAACAAAAGACCGAGAGCCTAAAGTGCAACAACAATAACCGAACACTCGCTCCATCGGACAGCTGATATTCAAGAGGCGCAAGGATCTCAACTCCACTCTCATGCTCGGCCAGCATTGACCAGTGCCAAATGCAAACTCCTTCAATGCAACCATTGAAGGCAGAGCATCAAAAGTTGAGCTCGCGAAATGATCGCCATCCAACTGTTGAGCCTAATCGTTTAGGTGGACGCAATGAAATTCTTATCCACCAAAACGCCAAAGTAGCCACTCATCAGAGTCTAATGCCATTGCGAGTTGCAAGACCAGTTGTGGCGCTTCAGTGAGAGAGAGAGAGACAGACAGACAGACAGATAAGTTTGGCCTTCTTGGCAGCCTCTCGACAGCAAGTGGGCGAACTTGCCACAAGAAAAACACACTTGTTGAGTGTGTTGTAGCCACCTGTTAGCCTGACGGTGAAGAGCAGCATCTCTTCGGGAAGCCTCAATGAAGAGCGTTTCCGAGCGGAAAAGTTGACTCCCTCAATCGGGCCGGCGGACTAGTGGCCGCCATGGTGGCCAGAGGTTGCATCTTGCGCGATGGAGGCGGCATACAAACAAACACATAGACACTGGAGAGTAGAGGGTTGCTAGAAGAGCGAGGCTGCAACTAAGTTGAATGAACGCTCTATTAGCTGTTATCTTGCCCCCCCTTTATCATTGCTCAAAATTTGACACCAAAGGTGAGCCCAAAGGTGATACACAGATGAAATATTGGTACCGTGCAAATGAGCAATAAACACTAGGGCCTATTTGGCCGCGTAGCAAAAGAGCAAAAGAGGAAAGAGCTCGCCGGCGACAGTCTCGCTCTCTCCCTCTCGTCGTCCAATTTTTGACGTCGACAGACAAGGGACGAGAGACTTTTCAGCAGCCCCACCAAGAGTTGACGCCGCCATTCAGCTGGCAGGATGCATATTCAAACGTTATATCCACGACACAACGCCGCGCCGATCTAGAAGCGAGCCTTTACTTATACCTTGTGAAACTTGCGCCTTTTCACTGGAACACGATACACTGGGGCAACAACACAGAGCTAGATCTAATCTAAGCTCATTCTAGATCTAGACATGAACACAAACAGATGAAACGCAAGCAAACGACGAGCTCTTCTCCTTTTCTGACCGAAGCCTTCGGGCTAGCATTCAACGGAGCACTTTGTTGCATGTTGCCTTCTTTGCTGTTGCCGTGCCAGGCAAATCTCACAAGGTAGTTAGCGAAAAGATGTCACATGATAGTAATATAAATGTCTGTGTATCTCATCATGACTAGCACGAAAGGCAAAGGTAATCTAGTTCTCTCTTCTCCGAATTTCAGCCGCCCGCAGATGCTTTGACCATCAGTATCAACCAGGAACTTTGTCTGCCAGTCGGCTAGTCCCTTTCTTTTCCCTCTCAGCCTGATCATATGTCGCTCACACGCCTCCACATGAATAGCTTTGTAATTTAGCAAACAAATAAGGAAGACCATCACTTCCTTATTCCCCCCTCACATTATGGCCGATGGCCAATGGCAGCCGTGAGAGTACAGCAGGAAACAAGAACACAAAGTTACAAATCATGAGTGAACTAAATAACTATGGACACTGCATAGCATTGGTGATACCGCCGATATTCACGCTATACTGGCAAACTTCTAGGCTTTTCGCTTTCTTTAGTGTTAACGTCTATCTCACATGGGATTTTTTTTGTCATGAAAAACAAGTTCATATCAACGATTCATAATCGCGCGCCATCAAACAAGCAAACACAGTCATGATCATTTTCGGTTTCACTTCGGCAATGTCCTCGGGAAGAGCGTACACCTTAGCTCCGATCTTGCGCGCCATTGATATTGCATACTTTGAATTAGCCAACTTATCCTCCTTGCTGCTTCCTTCCAAAACCTGGGCATAGTTTATGGAGCCCGCTTTGATTGCGTCAACTAAATCTATAACGGGCAATGCGGTCGAAATAGATGAGTCATTGAATGCACGAATGGAGCTTTCCTTTCCGGCGGCCTTCAGTTTCCCATTGACCCATTCGACAATCTTGGTCTCATCTATTTTCATGGCGGTTCCATTAGTTTGATGCTGTTCCGATGATTGCTTAGCCAATTGGGATAGTATTGACAATGTGTAGGCTCGCATAAGTTGCCAAACTAAGGCAGAGACAAGAAGCTTATTACATTCCACAATGTCTTGGCCGGCAACACCAACTAGAGAAAAATTGTGCGATTTTCCCAGTTCTACACAGTAGTTACAATTCTCCAAACGTTCCATAAAGCCCTTCAATCTACTGAATTGCCGATGAACCCTGTTCCATTGAACGGAACCGGGACGAATCTTGTCGAATAGTTGAATCAATACAAGACCGTCAGATAGATCGCTATAGAGACGGTTAACAAATGGAGACACTCCTAAACTGTTCATCCAATTCCTCCAAGTTTTCTCAGCTCGAGTCTCCTCTATAGTTTCTAGTTGTATGGGCTCCTCTGGTATATCTAAGGCTGGAAATTTGTTGAATAAATTAGCCAAAAAGGCAACGTTTAGCTTGTAGATACCACTAACAACATCCTGAGGGCTCAAGAAGGATCTGCAACCAAGCTTGTCTGCCTGTTGTAACATAATCTCTGCTCTTTGAAATAGATCCCTTATATATAGGGCTTCGGTGGTGACATCCGCATTCGGTGGTGCTATCTGATACAATAGGTGTGTATAAATCTCTGAGTCGGATATATCTTTGGTGAAATTGTGGATCCTTCTAGCTACGCCTGCTTTCTTTAGGTGATGATTAACCCATCTTAATAGAATATTTTCAGGTGATAATTTCATCAACTCGCCCAACTCATCTATGTCGTCACCGAGTAAATTAACCAGCCCCGGACAATGTTCCAGATTTATCTGATTGAATATACCGATACGAATGATTTGCCACAGTAGTCCAAGAACTAGATGAGGCTTCCCCTTGCTCAAATCATGTGCATCTATGTTCACAATATTACAACCAATGGCTTGGGCTGAGTTAAGAGCTAGTGTCAAATTTTCATGTTTTGTGTATAGAGTTAAATTCTTCTTATTGATGGCACGTTCATCTATGGTGTCGGGACAAGAGAAATTTATGATCTTACACAAGAGTATTCCATCCTTAATTGCTTCGTATAAATTCTCACCATTCTCACTCAATGGCAATATGTGTTTCAAATCTGAATCATCCCTTAGCTTATAGTTGATCCAATTGGAGAAAGCGGCTTGTTCTTCTTGTCTGACCGAATGGGTTGTACCTTCGCTACTCGCCTCAGACATACCGCCCAAATGCTGTAGGTTTTCTCTCTTGGTTACCATCTGCTTGAAAGCTTGGGCAACATCATCTATATCTTGTTGAGCTTGTTGCTGTGGCTTGGGTGCGAGCGGCTGTGGCGACTTCCTCAAACCGTTATTTATGACACTCATTTTGGCCTCTGGTTACTGAACAAGCGATCTTCACTAAGAATAATAATAATGATAATAGTAATAATAATAATGATAGTTTTGCTAGTAGTTATGTGATAGTTCTAATAATATTGAAAGTGACAATCTGACAATGAGTCGTTAGGATAGTAAATGCATAGATATGGCTGTAACTAAATTAGCTTTATACTGCACAGTAGGTTAGGAAAAGTTTGAGTTGTTCGAATGAAAATCCGAAACGGCATATGGGAAACCCTATTGAAGTGGTTGATACAATTGCTTGGGGTGTTCCTTCTCTTGGGTAATGATTAACATTGGTTAAGCGTGAACAATGTGATGCTAGGAGTATAATCTAGCGAGGTGAATGTTTGTCAATGAGCTACAGCTTGAATAACTCATTTGGGCACATGAGAAAGAGGGTGAAATCTTTCAAACGGTTTTGTTTGCTTTGCCTCTAGACTGGTGTCTGATTATGGACAACAGTGAGAGAGGTGTTGGATTTTGTGTGTTGAGTATTGACGATGGTAATGATTGAGCAGTTATGGTGGTATAGTTTTTATCTAAAAAATTGTACGAATTTAAGTCGATGGGTAGAGATGGATTGTATATACATTTTGGGGAGGCGAAAACAATAATAATAAAAACTAAGTGATGAAGGGGGGAGAAAGGAGGAGCGTGACAGAAAAACAAAGTGGAAATTGTACCAAAAGTTTGAGCGAGTCATTGGTGGCGCGCTAAGCAGCAAGTGGTTGCAATGGTGTGCGCTTGTGGTGCCTGCTAATGCGATGGCGGCAGCATCAGGCCGGCTTAGTCATTGGCATGCGCGCTCTTGGCCAGCCTGCAGGCCTGGAGCGGCGTCTTCTCGCGCCGTAGACTGTGTGCGGCGCTATTTGCAATGCGCGGCCTCTTGTTCAAGCTTACTCCGGCTGGCATGCAACAAGCCGAAGAAGAAAGGACCAGCCGAGCCAACCACCACCAGGCTCCATTCCATCCTGGCTTGCATCTAAATAGCTGCCAAATCAATCGTCCAGCAACAGCAGAAGCGGCAGCAACAGCAACAGCAACAGCAACGACCAGCCTCCAGCTCCAAGGCGCCACAAAGACCAAGCTTGCGGCGCCGACGCTCGGCCTTTGCTCTGGAGCGCCCGAGCAAGCTTAGCACCAAGACAGCCTGGGACCACCAGCACCACCACCAGCACCACCGCCACCACCACCCCCACTGGCTCCTATACGCCTTAAACAACATTAACTCGCTCTCGGTCCATCTGGAGGGACGGGGAAAGCGATGCCCGTGTGCTGGCATTTCAGCCCCTCCCAAGCTAGGGAATCATCAAGACACTGGCGAGCACTAAGAACAACAACAGAAAGCGAGAGCCCTCCTTGCTGAGCCTTTTCCGTTGCGCCGTTGGTTGTTGTGCTGTGAAAAATGGTCACTTGTTAATGTTGTTGTTGTTGTTGTTGTTTAACGGCCTGGAGGAGCGCTTCATTTCCGGCAGTTATTCCATTCACACAGGAGACTCTCCAACGCCAAGTGCTCTCGAGCTTGGCGCTCTGGCTCGAATGGGGCTCGAAGAAGCGCAACATTAGGAGTAGAGTGAGACTGGACAACAACAATTGCAACAATTGGCTCGTGACTGGCTGCATGCGAAGTTGTCGAAAAATGGGAATAAAAATATAAAAAAAGCGATAGTTTTTCCCCCTCGGAGCTGCGCAAAGTGTGCTGATGAATCCCGCAATGGACACAAGACAAACTGGAGGAAGCTGCATCTGAAGTGGAGATTGCCGTTGTTACAGTTGTACGATGGTGCCAGTGGAGCCATCAAGTGGCTCACACGAGCTTGGCTTGCGTGCACTTTGCCTGCGAGAAACTTGCCGCTCAGCTTGCCAAAAGTACGGCCTAATCGGATTGGACGCTTCCTCTGGTTGGACGGAGCTTTGGATTTGTGTGTTTGTTTGTTTTTTACCCGATAAACAAGAGAGAAAAACACACACTCTCTCTCTCTCTCTCTGTCTCGTTTGGAGCGCTGACTCTTTGGCGAGGGCCAATGGGGAAGAAGAGTGTGCTATTGGAGAGTAGCCTGATTGCAAACGGCAGCAGTAGAGAGGCAAAGGAGAGCCGCTCTCTGTCTTTGTGTGTGTGGAGAAATTGGAAAGCTTGGCCATTCTGATTAACTTGCGGAATTAAAATTGAGCGAAGTTCTCGCTTTGATCTGGCAGGAAATGCAAATATCATTGCAATTTAAATTCTAGAGCGGCAGAATGGAAAGCAATCCGAGAAGGAGCGCGCATTGATTCGAGCGGCGAGCTTGCCAGAGGGAGCCAAGCTAAGAGAGAAGAAGAGACGGCTCGAGGGCCAGTTGTTGTGCTGGACGAGATAAGGTGAAGAGGAGGAACAGAAACACTTTGGCGGAAATCTCAAAAACGAGCGCTAACTAGATACTCGACGCTCTAGTTTCACCGACCCACAACAACAGCAACAACAAGTGCTACTTCATCAAATTCAGTGAGAGTCCACTTCCGCGCTGGCCATGCCCCCGCGAGCTCGAGAGAAGACGCTCGCCGAGACGCAACTACGAAGACGAACTCCTTGAGAATGCAGTGGAGCTGTCGAAAAGAGCGGAACGAAGCGCCACTCACTGGCGTCAGACACTGGCTGCACGTCAGTGCATCTGTGTAGGCAGACTGGGCGCATTTGAGAGCATTTGAGAGCGCTTGTTGTGCGCCGATTGGCGCCAAGTGGTGCCCATCTGGAAGGAGGGGGAACGAAAAGCTTGGCAGCCCCCGCGAGAAGCCAAAAGAAGTGGCGCCCGCAAGCCAATGGCAAGGCTCACACACACGAGACGAGACGAGACGAGAGCTGTCTAGATCTAAACTCGCCGGTTGCAATCTCGCCCAGTTGCACCATTGCGGCCGCCTGTCAGGCCGGCAAACAAAAGATACCGCACGTCTGCTCTGCGGCCAGAGCAATTTGCCAACACTAATGACTGAAACATGCATCGATGCTTCTGGCCTGTTCAGTTTTGTTTAAACTCTCTCTCTCTCTCTTCCACTGTTCAATTTGCCATCCAACCATCTCTTTTTCCCTCTCTCTTCCTCCTTCTGCCCGCTGCCTCGCTCGCCTTTTGCCTCCATCCCACACGCAAATCGGAGCAAAATTGGATTGCCATCAAACGAGAAAGAAAAAGCCCAAAGCTTCCTAATGGCACTTTCTGCTCTCCAATGCCAGGGAATTGAGCGAAAAGAAGTACGATGCAAAGTGGTCCGCCAAGGCTGATTGCTTTTAAAAGCTAGCCCAGCCGGAAGTTCCGATGGTCAGTTTCCGGCGCTCACTGGTAATGCAAGTGGGTGATGGAGAGAAGGATTTTTGTAATTGATCGTTAGTGGAGTGCCAGTTGGATGCCTTTGCGGGCGACTGTCTGCCGAGTTGGCCTGGAGCTTCGATTGGCAATCGAGCGTCACGTGAGGCATGTTCAGTGAGTGTTTGCAAGTTGAGATCCTTTTATTTGCAAGTGTTTGGCCTTGGAAGTGGAGGGCAGACAGTGGCGAGTGCATTTCTCTTGCTGTCGCCCCATCGAGCCTAGCCACTGTTGTTCCTCGTGGGCAGCCAAATGGTTGGCCAAAACTTTTTCCAACGATGATTTTTCCGCCGCCGAAGAGGGCAAAGCAAAGAGGCGAGATAAACAAAAAAGGTTGCCATCTAAAATGGGCGCAAATGATTGCAAAATTTCAAAAGAACACTCCGACAGGAAGAGGAAATTCCTGCGAGCGGAAGTGAAAGAGAGACCAACTCTGCAAGAGTGTGGGCTCCATGCTGGAATTGTGGCTGTTCTTTTTGGCTAACCATCGACAGATTGTTGAGCTGCTCTGGTCAACTCGGCCAGGTTCCTTCTCCCACTCGCTGGAAATGCGAGCCACTTGCTCGGGGAGATTAATTGTGCATGAGAATGGAGGCAACATTTTTTGCCACACACACACAAACTTGGAACAGGCTGCTCTCAGTTTGCCCGATTGTTCATCAATCAATGCTCGTTGCCTGCTGGGGCGAACACCAGCAGAGCGAGCTCAGGTCCAGCTGGGGAGTGCTGAAATGTTTGCAATCTGATAGCGCCAACTTTATGGGGGGCGACCATTTCCAGAGCTCGCCCTAAACAACAGGCTCAAGTGCGAGTTGCGAGCCCACGGGGCCGCCCGCGTGTCTTGCCTCCCTCTCTCAAACATCAGCCGGACGAGTGGCTGACCGCGGCCCATTTGGCTCCACGGCGGCGACCAGTTTCCGCTACTTGTTGATTTAGATCGTGAGAATTGTGTCGCCGAGGGCGCGCTCTCTCGAGAGGCAAGTGTGGACTCACTGAGCACTTGGCAGGCGGCCGGGCGACAGTCTGCGGCCTGGCGTGTGCGCTCCTTAGCTCGCGATGGCGCCACCGTGGCGGCCAGATAAAATCCGCCGACCAAGCCTCCCTGCGCGAGCCGCCACAGACAAGATCCAATCTTGGCAACGGTCTAGCGCCGCCCGCTGGCACCAGCACCAGGACGAGCAAAGCCAGGCCGCCTCTCGCGCGCCTCCAGGGTCAATAGCACCGCCTTCATTAGCCGACCAGCCAACCACAATCTCGGCCAACCACAGCGAGCGGGAGGCCACCTATTTGGCCAGACGGTCGCCCGCAGATTCATTGGCTTGTGTAGCTCGAGGGCGCCCGCTAGGCTGCCGCAGACTGTGCGCCGAAATTCACTCAACTCGCTAGGCAACTTCCCATTAATTGGTCATCGAGAATGTTGCAGCTCCGACATTTGGGAACTGTTTGCGGCCGCTTAGGACTCGGATATGTCGCCTTGTTTGCATGATTATCCAGCTGAACAAAGGGCCAGCTCGATGGGCCAAGAGGGCACACAAGTTCGAGCGGTCAGTTGGCGAACTGATTGGATTTTTTCTCCATTTGCTCTAATTGCGTCAGTCCAATTGAGCTGCTCTATCAGTCAGTCTAACCTAAGTGTGAGCGACTGGCCGAGCCACGCTCAGACGCCGACCGCGTGTCCTCGTCTGTCGCATGGGAGTCCGTTTCCTTAATCAAGCTGCTGGTCGATTGTGCGCCAAAGGGCAGGCATCTCCAGTCGGACGTTTCCATCTATCAGATTGACTGATCAATTTGTGCAAGTCAATCCCCCGAGTGTATCCTGCGGATTGTCAGCCAGCCGCAATGGCACCCGCACAGAGCCAGCTGCTCCATGAACCCCAAGCGAACAAAAGTGTCTCCATTATTGTCCTCTCGCTTCCAACTAGCTCGCCAATGGTTTGTGATTGGCAAGTTAGCCACTCGGCCATTGGCGAGCAAGCTAGCTAGCTAGCTAGCCAGCCAGCCAGCCAGCTAGTCTGCCAGTGCAAGCGAGCAATGGACGCAAATTGAATGCAAAGCCCAAGCCACAAGAAGAGATGAGGTTCCGCACTTGCTGGTGATTAGATTCAGCTTTTTCCAACGCACACCAACAACATCCATTGAGTCACCAAGCGAGCTTGATCGGCTTCCTTTTGTCGCCAAGACCAAATTGACGTTGTTTGCGGCACTATCAGACACACACACACACACTTACACAGAGAGAGACAGATAGATAGATTGACGGGCGCGCGGCCAGACTGACGGCGCAGCAGTGGGCAAACTGGCTCGCCGGGTTGAACTTTATTGCCTCCCTGATGCAATCAATTGATGGATGTTACAAGTGAACGGGAATGATGGAAAGTTGATGCAAATTCAATGCTAGCCAATCCAACTGGACGCCAACCCATTGGATTGACGGGATTCAATCCAATCCAATCCAATGCAATCCAATCGGTTGGGCGGCATTTCCAAAGCGCCTTAATGGAATCAACTTGTGCCTCCATTGCGCCGCTTCGCACCAGTGATAATTGATAATTTTGTGTCCGACTGTCTATGACTGCAAGGGTTTGCCCGTGTGTGTGTGTGTCTGTTTGTGTGTGGGCGCGCGGGTGTCTCTGTGTGAGGGTGCATTGCCGCCTGATTGAATCATAGCAAAAGTATCAACCACCACATTGCTGCAACACCAACACCAACAACGCCAACAACGCCAACAACGCCAACAACGACAACAACAACCGCATAGGAGACGAGCAAGCGCAGACGCCGGCCCTCCTTTTCTCCTTCAGCTTTTCCATGGTAAAAAGGCTCTAGTATCTGATTGATTTAATAACAAAGACGATCTCCTACGAACGAACACTTTCGTCATTCATCGAGAGCATAAAACTCGGGAAAAGTTGTCCGCCTTTAGTGTTCAGTTTAATTGTCAGCCACTTGCACAGTTCGGCCGCCTGATCAAGCAATCTAGTCGGTTTGTTTGCAAAATCATTTCCCCCCCATTGTACTGGCACACACACAATCTGTCCAACTCTCTTTCCCTCCTTCTAACTCCATTCTTTCTCTCCTTCTCAACCTAATGCGTCCCCAAGCGCCAGAAGCATATAACCGGCGCTTTGTGAACGATTAGGACATTTTTGGTAACACTCTTTTCGGGTGGGGATCAAAAAGAGAGCGAAACTGAGTCAGATGGTGAGAGAAAGTCGCCCGGGACTGATTCCAAGGTGCCAACAAGCAATTGGCCAGAAGCAATAGAAGGCGAACGAGTATTGAATAGTTTCGAGAAGAAGAGAAAGGAAGAGCAACAGAGAACATTGGAGGAAAAGGATTAGTGCAGGAAGAAGAACAAGTGCTGATAATTAGTGGGTATTCACTTCATTAGGTAAAGAAGAGCAATTGTTTGATCAAGATGTTTTCACAAAATTCTTGGCTAGCTAGATTTGTCATTGCGGCCGTGCTGCTACACGTGATTGGCAGCGGATCGCACGCAAGCGCAACCAATGATAACAGCAACACGGCATCGGATTCCTCGCTGCTCATCGGTCCTGCCGGCGAGCAGTTCTCCATCCAAAGGGTAGGTTATCTTTCTCCTTAGGCTCCGATCATTGTCCCTTCATCGACGACTTCAGCTCACCAAGTGTGACGCATCCAAAAAGTGCAATTCGGAAAGTCGAAAGATTGACAAATCATGCACCAACGAAGGTCAATGATGGCAGAATGAGCCTGCGTTTCAAGTCCAAGATTTCTTCTCGCCCTCAACCTGCCTAACAATCATCTCCCTTTGCCCTCACTCTCACCCTCTCAGGATGGCTCACTGACAGATGGCGGCGGCGGCCCGCTCGGCAACAGTGTCACCGAGGAGCAGGTCCCCTCGGTCGTCATTCCATCTTCTCTAACACTTGGCAACAGCAACAACTTCAACCCGAGAACAAACCGCCTCTTGGCCGTGCCAAACAGCCTGACTCGGTTCCTCTTCTCGAATATGCGCATTCCATCGCAGCTAGTCGATAAGGCGGTGGCCTCCCAATCCTCTCAGGGCTCCTCAATGAATGGCTTCAAACGGTCATCCAGCGCTCTAGACTCGTTGACCGGCGTCACTTTGGGAAAGAGATCTGTCGGCCCCTTTGGAGGCCTAAGCAATAGGATGGACTTCGTCAACTACGAACCGCTAACCAATAGCCACTCGGCCCTCTTCTTTAGGACCACCCCGAGAATGTACGATCTGAGCAGACACTGGGTGGGCCCCTATGAGTTTGCACCCCTCGAGAGGCAACCATAGACACAGTTGGAATACAACTAATGAGCCTGAAATTACAGCTTGGGATGAATTGCAAACTCCGATTGCAGACCCCAAGCGCATTTGGAAAAAGTATTAGGAATAATTTTAGCCTCAACCCTTAGGCAGGCTAGCAAGTTATTATCAATTTGGTTTGGTATTTGTTGAATTGTAGCTGCGCACAAGATGCGTGTGAGTGCATTTTCCGTAGAGTGCAACTATTCGTTTGTTTGCTTTACTTATCAGACACAGAGTTTCTCCCAAATTGGATCTCAGAAACACTTTTTATTGCCTCACGCTCGCCAAAGAAAAGAAAAACTTTGACCAGTTCTCGAAGGAAATCCAAAATTTCCACATTCGGCATATTAGAGGAAAATTTTATTTATTAAAACTGTTATTCGCGTCACTCATCAGCGAAACTAGGAAGCATTCATCACTGGTGGTCATGATAATTACCTTTCACAGGAAAGTACAACAAAGTGTGCACGAATGCATGTGCGATGCATATATATATATGTATATGTATATGTATATATAGATAGATAGATAGATGGATGATATTATGCTTGTGTGTGTGTGTCTATGTGTATGTGTATCCCCAGGTGTCATCGCGGTTCAAGCGGGAACGCCCGATTCTCCAGGAGATAAAGAGGTTGAACAAGTTATCAATTCAAGTAAGCTTAAGTTTATTGCCCATCATCATCTTTAGGTGTCGTTTACGTTTTCTTGAAAACTGAAAAATTTTGCGGCAAAAGAGACTGGACTTTGTTGGCCACATTTGCCGCCGCCCCATACAAATTGCCACTCATTAGCTTGCTGGCAAAATCTTCCTCGTCATTCAATGCGCTTGACCTGCTGGCGAAGCTAGCTGGCCGCTTGTTAAATGGATTCCGCGGATTCATTGCTGCAATATGGGCGCTCATTTCCGCTTCCTGTGTCTTTCTCAGCTCGTCAGCTGGATCCTCAGGCTTCTTTCTCAGATTGTACTTCTCTCTAAATGTCTGGCGCATTTTCTCCCTTTCGCGTTCCATCTTCTTGTGCTTCTCCTTGCGCAACTTTTCCGCCTCCCGCAAGGCCAACAATCGTTCCCGCTCGGCCTCCTCAGCCCTGGCCCGCTCCTCAGCCGTTGAACTGTCATTGTTTCCGCCAATATCAGCTGTGAATGAGAAAATTTCGGTCAACGGTTTGATACTAGATATCATTTTAAGCCCCAAGACAATCGAGCCAAGGGTGAAGTTCTACTACCTATTAATTTGAAATCACTCGATTTAATTGACAAACAATCTTGACGACTACTAACCTTTGACAGCCGACAGCTGATTTCCCACCATTTGTTTGGCTATGAACGCAGCCATCACGCCGGCCAAGCTCCACTGCCGAAGCACAAACTGGATCAACAATATTCCGTGGCCGTTTGTTGGAGGAAACTTTGGGGCAAATGAGGAGATCTGCTATTGAACTTGGCCAAATCCGTGCGTCTGATGGTCCACTTTGCTCGCCAGTGTCCACATCTGACACCGCCCGGCCGGCTAATGAGACTTGAAGTGCGACAGAAACAGGCAGATTGACCTGACTGGCACTGGAGGGGAGCCTCTGGTTGGATGAAAAGTGTGTCCGACTGGGACGGTGGTCAGCTGGATGTACACGCAAAATCGTCGACACAGATGACCTAAAGTTACTCGACGCTGCTGGGCGATTGCGCACGACATCGTTGCAATCCAACACTAGTTTCAACCCACAGGCTGACCCGCATCAGAAGAGGAGCCATCTCGCCGCGAGAGCCAAACCCGAGCCCAAATGGGCGCCGCTAGAGAGAGCTGGTGGTCCTTTTGGCGAGTTGTTTTCCTCCTCGGCACCGGCTCCAAGCGGCCAAAGCAGATTGAGATCAACTGGCCGATGGGATTACTGCAAGCGTCTGGCTGGCTGGCGTGCGCATGAAGTAGAATAATTGAAGTACCTGGTGGTCCTCATCTTGTCGTGCTGAATTTGCCGGC
>Ga0058701_10000275_pt1 | contig 41872 bp, 30 predicted proteins | sample AgamicOrMae_FD_97039 | JGI IMG/M metagenome (GOLD analysis project Ga0058701, IMG submission 97039) | Agave microbial communities from Guanajuato, Mexico - Or.Ma.e | ecosystem: Host-associated > Plants > Phyllosphere > Phylloplane/Leaf | place: Guanajuato, Mexico | collected 2012-06-04
TGTGCTCGCATACTGGCCTTCGACGAGCCACTGGGTCCTGCGTCATGCTCAACTGCCGGACGAGGGCGAGCTGGCGGCGCAACTGGCTTGGCGCGCGCATCAAATAGATTCAAACAACCACCCCTGAGCACCACCATTGCATCCAGCCAGACTATCTTCTCGCCGCCCCGATAAACTAGAGACTAGAGAGTAGGCCAAGCGAGCTCCTTTGCCAGCGGCCTGATAACTTACTGTTACAACTGACTCATCCGGTACCATTCGGGATCCTAAGGAGCGGGATATCGTTTTCCAGACTCCTCTCTAGAAATACCCACATCTACCCTTCTCCTCCTCTCCACTAACCTGAAGGTCCGTCAATCTCTTATCTCTTCTCCAGCCTTTCTCACTGGCTCCATTTCGCGCCTTCTAATCCTTTGCCTCCTCCTCCTTGGGATCGACACTTGGGCGACACTTGGCGGGCCTCTGGGATTGCTGGATATTGCGGCCAGGCGTGAAATCGTCACCTTGTGGTGACTTTTGAAGGCCAATGTCCAATGAGATTGGGTGCCAAGAAAGCTCGAATTGGTGTTTTCCAAACAGAGGGTAGCCCAGATTCGTGATTATACGAGAGGAACCGCATAGAGCATGAACAAAGGCGCCCAAAAGACATAGAAATATGCCTGACTCGAAAGATTGGTAAAAGTCGAAAGTACAACAAGGACCGAGTCTCCTATTTGCATCAAATCATCTCCCAAAAGGCACCAAGATCAATGATATCCTCACCGAAGACTTGGATTGGCCAACTGGCGTCCACTGAGGATGACATTGCCGATATATCATGTCCTAGAAGCTCGGACAATTCATAAATTTAAAGCAAGAATAGGTGCCCAATTCGTATTCGTAGTCTCCCAAGAACTTGGCTCAAACTTTTACTGTAGACTCAAACTAGTCGCCATATTATCAGAAGGAACTACAGTTACTTTAATGAGGTCGCGATGCGCCCTGCAAGACCTGATGCTGGCTCCATGATGCCCGTTGGCGCCTGTTGCTTCCATTGGTGCCTGCTAGTCTTCTTGTGCAAGTCTGCTCAATGTGTCGGATTGGCACAGAAAGGTGCACTTTTTGTTCACGCACAGTGCACAGAAAATGCACTTGCGACATCGCGCAAGCAAACAGCAGCAATCGGCCCCTCTTGGCACAGAGTCCTAGCCCAAAGTCATGCGCTTTTATCCCGGCAAATACTTGTCCAATCGCTCGCAGCGGTCCACGCACAACGGTCTGTGAGTTTGTTGTTGTTATCTCTCTGTCCAACTTGTGTCCGTTATGGTTATTCAACCATGAAACCCAATCATTTTTATTCCACATCCTCATCAGAAAGACATTTCTCAGTTGGTCCGTAACAGAAACCTAATTAGAGCATACCAACCCGTTTAATCCAATATTTTATCATAAGTCAATTTCAACCGAACAGTTAATTGGATCGATCACAAGCGATCTATTACCAGGATAGAGCTTGCCCCTTCCAGTTTGCGCATGTATCACAATTTGATTGCGTCATAGTTAAGTCATGCAGTCCCGATTATATCAGCCGACTCTTAGTTTTATGGTAGCCAGAGAACTATTATGAATCAAACGTTAGCTGTTGACAATATGCCCAACCATCAAGTTTCCTTAGACGAAGATAGAACCATCACAAATGAAACTCACGATAACACTCTATCAAATAATGAGAACCTCAAATTATCCGGTGCTAAGCCATCCAACGCAACCCTGTCAAGTGTCATCAACAATAATGCAGACAATGGAGGTGGACTCACCGATTGTAGTGATACTACAATCAGAACAACGGAGCATCATTTCGATGGATTGAATCCTATATTGGCAAAGATAACTGTTAAGGACACCTTTTCAATTCAGCTTGATGATACTCACCAATGGGGACCCTCGAACGGTGATCGAGCCGATTTCTCTAGCAATCATCAGCATGAATTCGACAAGCAACAAGTACTATATGCCGAGTTGAATGACGTAGTCCACATAGTCAGACAGTTGAATGAGAAATGGTTCTTTGCCAAATCTGACCAGTTGTCCGGAAAACTCCCCGTTAGCTCATTCAGATTCTTAGATGTACCAAAGACCCTATGCTGTTATCTGATTCAGAGTAATATATTTGATTTGTATGTCTGTTTTGCATCTTTTGTCGCTCAAGATGTAGGCGATCTCAGTCTGACCAGAGGAGATATAATCATCGGTATCAATCGTGTCAATGAACACTGGATGCAGGGACAAGTCTGTTTCGATGGCCAGACAAACGCCTGGCCTCATTTGATCGCTGGCAAGCAGATGGGTTCATTTCCCCTCAATCATTGTTGGCGAATGGATTCGAGTTGCGTTCAAGCTTTCTGTCGTCATAGAATTGCCCAGGAAACAGCTGATCCTCTGGTACAACCATCATCAATGCACAATTGGCCGTCGATTTTGCATCAGCGTCCACTCACCTCAAATAATTCAGACTCCTCTGCTCAACTTTCACAATCTAGTAGTTCAAGAAGATTGCCACTCATGTCTACAGCCCACTCATCTTCCCTCTCATCTCGCTCATCATCCGCCTTTTCGACCAATGAAAACCATTACTCAGCCACGAATAGGCATTACAAGTTCCATGACACTACGGACAATTCGAGCCAGAATAGCAACAATAACAATGGTTTCTCTAACAACTACGCATCTCAAAGCAACAACAATATAAATTTCAATTTTAATATTGGCAATGTTAAACCACCACCAAGACCAAGCCAGCTGCCAACCAATTTTTCCAGTGAAAGCTTCCATTCAGGTCTCCATAAGTCGGCCTCAGAGCAGGCAGTTGTGGTGATGGCACAACCTGTGACGGGTGGCAGCGTATTAGCAAGTAAGCAGCAAGACAAACTGAAAGGTTGGCTCCATACTGTACGTAAGAAGACAGCTAGATTATCAACTCGTATAACTGCCAGTTTGGGATTGATCTCGCTAACTAGGGACGAGGAATTTGATAGACACTATGAAAGCTTTAAACAATTAGAGGTGACCTTGAGGACTTTCATCAAGAATATAACAGCCTTTGTGGAACATTATGAGAGTTTTTTATTGGCACTACAGCACACATCAGACAACATATGCGATTTTTATCGTGATAAATCACAAAACCAGAAGGAGCTTGCCGAGCTTAAGCGCAAGAATAAGACTCTACAGTGTGAGCATTTTCATGAATTTAGAAGGACAGTAGATAGACAGGTGATATCGGTTTGTAGTGAATTGTTGAAAAAGTTTGCAGGTCCACATCAATTGATTAGCAAGAGGACAGCAAAATTGATTGATTATGATACCAAGACGAAAGAGATGGAATCTTGTCGTGATATTGAGAAGAAAGCTAGATTACGTGATCAGTATGTGATAGCAAAAGAGTTATATGATCGCCTGAATGGCCAATTGATACATGAATTGCCTTTGTTCAATCAATTTGCATTAGATATATTCCGTGAATGCATTCTAGTGCTTTTGGAAAGTCGAAGAAATTTGATAATGGCCTACACAAAGCAGACGGCAAGTTTGTTGGAAACACCATTAATGGCTAGTTATACTGCATCTGATGTAGCATCTAGCATTTTAATGTCCTGTAACACAGGCTCCTCCCTCAAGAGTTCAGAGCAGACAAATTTTGATGAAGGCAGGCAATCAGCGCGCTCGTTTGATAACACGGCTGCGCCAAGCAATATTCGAGTCACCATGGTGGATGACGATAAACTGTCCAACAATCGACAGATTAGCTCTGCAACGCAACCTAGTGGAAGCAGTGGTAATGAAATTCCCTTCTCTGATGATACTTCAGCATCAAGGCCACATTCTGCCCTGAGCCAACTGAGCTCGGAGCTGGATCACATAGCAAATGAAATGGTGCCCCGAGAGATTTCGTCAACACCATTGTCGCAGGCGAGCATAAACAATGCAATGGCCGATGTGCATCTGCATGGAGATTCCCTAGACGAGAATGATGGTGTTGTTAGGAGCCGAGTTCGTATAGATATAAGTCGCATATCGAGCGGTTCATTGGACAACAGGTGCAATGAGAGTATCGAGTCTCGCATTGTATCCGGCCAAGCGAGTCCTCACAATTTGAACTCTGCCCCAACACCGCCCAGACCACCCAGAGACCAGGCAGTTGCTGATAGCGATTTGGAGGACAATAAGATGCACAAGTTGAAGAGTCATTTGAATGGCAGTGGTGGTGGCGAGACCAAGTCAAAGAGGCGCAACAAAAAGACCCACTACCCAGTCTATGTGGCTTCGTGGCCATTTGTGGCCACGGGACCCAATCAGTTGACGATAATGAGCGACCAGCAGGTGAAATTGATCAAGGACAGTGATGAATGCGGCAACACTGATTGGTCGCTAGTGCGTGACAAGAAGGGACAATCTGGTTATGTGCCCTCATCCTACATCAAGCAACGAGAGTGATTACTACTACCTGTTTCCTATGCCATTCAAGTGTTCATTTTTCGAGATTAGGTACAGGCGTCTGCAAGCTGGTGAAATTGAAGTTGTCACTAAGCGAGAATCATATCAAAATTGTCGGTTGAGAGAGAAAGAGAGAAGCAGAGAATAAGAATTGGCTAGCGAAAATTGGTTCCAACAAACAAAGTGATTGCGTTTCATGTGTTATAAAAATTGACGAGATATAATTTTTTTCATTTTATAACAGTTTAACAAAACATCTCCCTCTTTTCTTAGTCTACAAAATTGGAGGGCAACTATAAATTTCTTCGTTTCTCCTAGTCTCTACTAGTAGGCAATAACGTAACAATTTTGAGTAACGAACGACTGTTCTCACAAACACACACACACATAGGCCACCAATTTGGCCAAGTTGATGCAAATTTTCATAGTTTTTGAACATAACAATTGTTGGAAACAGACAGATTATACTCCAAGCTCGAGATATTTTCCTGAGGTTCCTTCGTGATGTCTCTTCGCGCGTTAGTATATACAACTAATGAGGAGAGAGTGTCGCTCGGAGGCTTCTTTCAGGCCTTCTTTCAGGCCTTCTTTCAGGCCTTCTTTCAGGCCTTCTTTCAGGCCTTCTTTCAGGCCTCCTTATAGGCCCCCTTCCAAAGAGGCGGCCCTCAAATTGGAGAAGTGCCTCACTGTCGACCATTGATGACCATTGATCTGTGGCGATGAATTCACCGAGTTTACCCCCAAAATTAGAGGTCAGAGTCTCAGAATCAGCGTCCGAAGAGAACCAATATGCCTTGCGGGTGGGCGGCCTCGATCCAAGTGATCTCATCATGCTCGCTCGAGCGGTTCCCCCAAGCTGCTCGAATGATACAGACTGTCTATATTGGATGAGTGTTTTTTCTTGTGCACACACAAAGGTAAACTTTGTGTTGACTTTGGGTAAATTGGGCTAATTTATCCAAGAGATTCACCCAAAGAGCTGTTCCTCTTCTGACTCAATGATCAATATTATGGATTGTGCATGATTTTGGATTGCTCTGGCAGCTCAGTTGGCCTTGATGGTCGATCTGTGCTGGTCCTGAGTGGCCGGTTTGCTGGTGGTTGTCGAGGAGAAGGAGGAGGAGGCTCTCTTTTGGGTGGTCGTTGTGTTGGCGGCGCTTGTTGTTGTTGTGCTTGTTGAGGCGCCGGCGGTTGTGGAGATAGTTGAGTTTGTTTGAGCTAGTTTTGGAGCCTCTTTGGTGGTTGCAGTTGGCGTTTGTGTGGCCGCACTTGAGGGGCCCAAATTTTGGCCACTTGTTGCGCCTGATTGGCCGCTTGGGGCGGCTCCAGTTGAGCTGGTCTGCAGCTGGAGCGCGCCAGAGGTCGAGTTCGAGTTGGGCGCCAAGGAGGTGGCCCTGAGCTTGTCCTGAGTATTAATCTCAAGCTTGTCTTGGGCGCCGCTGGCCGAGGCGCTCTCGTTGGCCGCCAACTGTTGCTGGCCCAACAATTTGGCCGCCTCCTGAAGCTCGGCGAAGGAGACCATCTCGGCGGAGGAGTCGTCGTTTCGGTTGTCGGCCCGGTCGTTCCAGTTGAGGAAGTTCGAGATGAACTTGGGCGGCTGGAAGAAGGCCAAGAACTTGTTCTTGAAGCCCGTCTTGGCCGGCTTGCTGGCCGCCGATGACTCGCCTGTGGTCAAGGCTGCGCCCGTGGACGAGTCACTGGCCCCAGTCGGCTCCTGGCCGGAAGAGGCGCCCGAGGATGAGCTTCCTGATGAGGCCTGCTGCTGCAGCTGCAACAGGTGGCTGAGCATCTGTTGCTGGATGTTGGCCGGCACCTGAATGGGCGCGTTTGCTGCCGCCGCCGAGATGATCTGGTCCATGATGTTGCTGGCGGCGAGCTGGAGTTTGTGTTGGTGTTGTTGCAATTGTTGCTGCTGTTGCAATTGCTGTTGCTGTTGTTGCTGCTGGTTAGCCACCAGGCCCGGCGGGGCGGCCACAGTTTGCGGCTGGGTGTTGGAGGCGGCGGCGCCCATGGACTGGGACACGCTGGCCAGCTGGTTGGCCAGCTGGGCGGCCACCGGCGACACGGAGCTGAGCTGCTTGAGGGCGGCGCTGAGGGCGGCCACCTGGCCCGCAGTCCCGCCCACCCCGTTGAGCAGGCCCGCCTGCTGCGCGAACGCGCTCGCCTTCTGGTTCACGCCCATCAGCTGGGCGGCCGCAGACTGCAGGTTGTGCCCGATGCTCAGCTTGAGGTTCTGCAGCGAGGCTTGCTGGGCGGGCGCGGGCGCCACCACGCCCCCCTGCTCCAGACTGCTCGCGGCGGCCGCAATGGCCTGCTGGTGGGCGCCGCCCGAGGGGTGCATTTGGCCTATTTGGTGCTGCTGCTGGTGCTGATGGTTGTTGTTGTTGTTTGGGAAGAATTGCTGCGGCAGCTGGATGCCCGCCTGCTGGGCAATTTGTCGGGCAAACGAGCTTGCCATTGGGTGCTCCTTGGCCACCTGTTGCACCGACTGGGCGAGCTGGGAGCCCATGCTGTTGGTGAAGCTCGAGAGGGCCGAGGGCAGCGCCGAGCCGATTTGCGCTATGGAGCCTGGGACCTGCATCGAGGGCAGGGCCATGATCTCGCCCAGCTTGGCGCCCAACTTGGTCACCGAGGCGAGGCCGCCGGAAGCGGCCGCCTGGATCACTGGGTGCGTGTTGGCGAGCAGCGCCGAGGCCGCCGACTGCAAGTACTGCGACTGGGCGCTCGACAGGCCACCCACGTGCATGGGCGGCTGGCCCTGCGGACGCGGCCGCTGGCCCATCGGGGGCTGGGCGTGGCCAAAGATCGGGCCCATGGAGGGTCCGAAGGCGGCGTCTGCCTGGGCGAGTGCGGCGGCGGCGCTGGCTGCGTTCTCGGCGTTGATCTGGGCGGTGATCTGGTTGATGTCGTGCATGTTGGCCGCGTTGACAAAGTGGGCTCCAGGCGGAATGTCGCCGTAGTGGGCCACCTCGTTGGTGGCCGTCCCATACACCTGGTTGCTCTTGGCGGCTTGCTGGTGACTTCCGTTTCCGCCAAATGGGCTTCGGGCGCGCTTGCCCTGCCCACTGCCAAGCTGCCGGTGCGCGCGGCCGCCCGCATACTTGTTGCCCCCCTTCAGTCCACCATTTCCGTTACCATTGATTCCAGTGTTTCCAGTGTTTACATTGTTTCCGTTTGCGCTCCCTTGCAGGTAGTTGGCGGCCCCACTTTGGCCCGCCTGGCCGTTCTCCATTAGCGCGTGCTCCACCTGAACCACGATGGGAATGATCGTCTTCTTCGGCTGCTTCAGTCTGGCTGCGCCACTTCCGGCCGCGCCATACTGGCCACTTCCGGCCGCGCTGCTTTGCTCAGCCAGCGGCGCCGCGCCCGAGGAGTCGAGCTGCCCGGTCTGGCCATAGGGCGTCTGGTGGGGACTGTTGTTGTTGTTGTTGTTTGAGTTTGTATAGCTGCTGGCGATGCTGCTGCTGCTGCTGAGTGGGGCCGGCACGCGTGGATAGTCTGAGAAGGGCCCTGAAGCGCTTGAAGTGCTTGTTCCACTTCCATAACCGGAAGAGGGTCCGGAAGCGCCGGAATCGCGCATAGAGCTCAGAAAGGCGCTCCCGGAAGAGCCAGCGCCTGAATGGTCGGCTTTTGTGCCTCCATAGGAGGTGCTTGATCCAGTGCCAGACGAGTATCCTTCTGCCCCACCTGTTCCACTGGCTCCACCAGGGAACAGGTTGTTGTTGCTGTTGCCTTGGTTGTTGTTGTAGTTGTTGTTGTTGCCTTGGTTGTTGTTGTTTGTGGGCAACAAATTGGCGCTGGCCAGACTGTAGTTGGCCGTGCTGGGCAGCAGCGAGGAGCTCGAGTTGGAGTGTTTGCGGCCCGAGCTGCTTGTGTAGAAGCTCGAGGTGGTGGAGCTGCTCAAGAGTGTCGACGGGGAGCCTGTTTGTTCGTGTTCGTTTGTTTTTGTTTTTTTTCCGTTTTTTGTTTTCGTTTTCGTTTTTTGTTTTTGTTTTCGTTTTCGTTTATGCGGCCGATTATTAGTGCACGCCGATGGCAAGCCAGAGTTGCGTCCAGTTTGTCCAGTTGGAAGGTCCAAGTTGAGGTTTAGTTTTTTTCGGTTTTTTCAGTTTGGTTTGGTTTGGATTTAGAGACAAGCAGCGGCGAGCGGGCACGACGTCGGCGTTCGATGGTCGATGTGTGTTTGCGTTGGGCATTGATGTGTGTTTGGTGGTGATGGTGATGAGCAGTGTTTGTTAGCGAGAGATTTTCGAGCAGAAATTGGCCTGAGCGCCTTCGAAGCAACTTGGAGCGTCGTGATCCCTCTTCTTCGGCCAGATCTTTGCCGCGGATAAGCCCAGCGAGTTGGCCGAGCTCGACAGGCAGCCAAAGAGCAGCTAAGGGCACGCGAGAGTGAGAAGGAGAGAGCGAGCTGTCTTGGGCAAAATTGGCCCAGAATTGCACGACCGTGATCGTACGGTGACCATTCTTGTCTGCTATAACCGAGAGCTAAGCAGCGGCTCTGGAATAAGCAGCAAGACAACAAGACGACAAGCTTCTACTAACTAGCAGAAGTCTGTCCGTTCTGTCTGGCCGTAAAATGTGTGCAATCTGTGCAATCGGAGCAACATCTAAACAACATCTAAGCGATGAGCTAAGAAGCGACCAGTGTGGCGCCTCTTCCGCACGAGATCGTGCAAAAGACAGGAAGCCTTGCCGGCCCATTAGGGCGAAATTGCACACAATTGGACTGAATAACCTGCCTAAGTGTCGCACCACTGTCTCCGCTGGCTTCCTGTTGCAAAATTGGCGAAATCGGCTCCAAAAGTGGGCCCGAAACCGGAACTGGAGCCAAACTGGACTCGCCGCCGAACAGACCAGCTTCCTGCTCGGCCACTTTGGGGCCCTCGTTGTCATCATTTTCGTCTCTGTCACCATACTTCTGGCCCCCCAAATCGTAGGCCATCAGCAGGGCCCCGCGCAGCATTGGGTGTTCCGCATTTGAGGCCGGAAGTGGAGCCGCGGCGTCCACTTCCGGTCGGATTTCAGCCAAAGAGACGGGCCGAGGCTTAGGTCTGGTGGCGGCGGAGAGTCCAAGTTTGGCAGCGTGCAAGTGGCCGTCCAACAGGTCACGACTTTTGGGCGCCGCCTCGCCGTCAAGAACGAGCAAACTGGGCTCCAGTTCGGGCCACTCTTCCGGCCGGCCAAGTGGCCGCTCGTCTTCCGGCGAGCTCGACTGGCCGCCCGCCAAGTGGCGCTCGGCGCTGGGCCAGAGTTCGTGCCAAAGAGGCTCGGAAAAGTCGCCCGGCGACTGTCTGCGGCGGCGCGCCGGAAGGTCGTCGAGGAGGCGCCAGCCGGCCGAGGCCCACCTCTTCGGGCGTCTCTTGGGCGCTTCCGTTTTCTCGCCTTGCTGCAGCCAGTCCTTAGCCTCGGGGGCTTCCGCTTGAGCTGGTGCTAAGCTGCGGCGACTCGCTGAGCTCGCCAGTGAAGGGCGGCCAGATCGTGACGCGCCGAGGTGGCCAGTTTGGGGGCGGCCAGTTTCCAAAGGGCGGCGTTCGAAGGCGGCAGGTGGCCGGAAAATGGAGTTGTTCATCGTGGAGAACAAGTGAAAATGGGAGAAAAAAGAGAGAAATTGGAAGAAGTGAGTCCAAAGAAGAGGCGGCAGAAAGTAAACAGAAGGCCGGAGGACGAGGAGACGCGCCGAGGCAGCCGTTGGGTTAATTTGGCGAGCCAATTATCAATCCGAGAGAGTGTTGTTAGTGGAGTTTAGGCCGATTTTGCCGACAAACAAAAGAGGCGGGCAAAAGAGGGGAAACAAAGCAGTTGGGGGTTCAATTAGTTTGGCCAATTAGTTAGTGTTGGTGGCAGAGAGCAGGAGGCAGAAGGCAAAAAGCAGAAAGCATATAGCAAGCGAGTTAGGCGATTTAGGCGAGCCAATGGTCAATGGCGGCCAAAATGGGGCGCAGAAATTCGCGTCGCATTGGTTAGTGCTTTTGTTAATTTGCTCGTTATGTGTGTGAGTGTAGATGGAGAGTAGTGATGGTGATAATAATTGGAAGAAGTTCTAATGGGGAGGAGTGAAATGAGTAGAGGAGGAAGAAGTGGAGCAGAGTTGGTCCTTCTTGTGTTTGGCTTATAGTCTGACTTCGGCAGTCTGCCATTGACTAGGGCGAGCAGTGCAGCCAGTCTGTGCGCTGAATTGGGCGCACGAAACACTGCGTCAAGCAGTGCATCAAAAGCAGTGCATCAAACAGTGCGCGTCTCGCATGCAAACTGCACTGCAGGAGAGCCGCAGACTGTGCATGGGGCGCTGGCTGGCAATGCGCTGGATCCCAATGGAGCGCCCGGAGAGTGCGTCTGAGGCTGCGGAAAGTGGTCATTTCCAGCGAGTCAATTCCGCAGCTTAGCTCGCTCCTTGACGGGGGCATGCGAGTGCGATTATTAGTGCTGCCCATCAGTCCTTTGTCTTGCTTTTGGCCGGCTAAAGAGGGACCTTTAGTGTGGTTTAGTGGGCAAACAGTTGGAGATGAGCCGGCCTGTTTGCGTGACGGGGCGCGCAAATGCACAAAGGCACAAATGCAGCAGACTGATGGCAAGAGAGAGAGAGAGAGAGCGAGAAAGAGAGTGTCTCTGGATAGTCAGAGAGAAAGGTGGCCGAAAAGAGCGGCCAAAGGAGCGCCATTGAGTGGCCGGCGCATGAGGGTGAGTGAAACTGTTGGCGCAAAGAGAGAAGAGAACAGCTCAGGTGTGTGTGTGCTTGGCGAGCTTGGCCAGTTTGGCTCGCTGGCCAGGCCTCTGCTGTGGACTAGTGTGTCTTACCTGATTCCGCTGGCAGCGCCGAGCCCACCGCAGCCCCGTAGGCCTGCCCGATTGCATTGTCCGGCATTCGGCTGTATGGCATCATGATTGGCGGCATGAGGCCGCCCGGTCCTTTTGGGTTGAGCAGGTCGAGCAGGTTTGAGTGGGCGGCCGGCGGGGCGAAGGAGGCGGACGAGGAGGAGGAGGAGAGCAGGTTGTTCGAGGCCGACGATTGGGGCACAGTGTTGGTTGGTTGGTGCAAGTTAGTGTTCAGTGTTGCTTGGGGCGGCCCATTGGCGCTCAGGGCACTGCTGTGCGCTTGGGACTGGTGCTGGTGCTGCTGCAGCGAGTTGTGCGCTGCCGCTTGGCCCTGCAGCTGGCCCGCCGCAGACACTTGCTGCTTGCGGGCCTCGTGCGCTGCCGCCAGCAACTGGCTGTGGCTCTGCAGGCGCAGCGCGGCCGCCGTCATCTTCTCCTTCTCGCCCATCAGGAAGCTCGACATGAAGCCCTGCGAGGCCACCGGCGGCTGGCCCCACTGCTGCTGCTGCTGCTGGTCGGCCAGCTGCTGGTTATTGGCCAGGCTCTGTCTGTACATCTGGGCGGGCGAGCGGACGAAGGACTGCTGCTGCTGCTGGTGCTGCTGGTGCGGCTGCTGCAAGTCGGCGTGCATGGCGCCCAGCTGGGCGTGCAGCGGGTGCAACTGGCTGTCGGCCGAGCTGATCACCTGCTGCTGCTGCTGCTGCTCGGGCCGTCCACCATTGCCGCTGGGGCCCCGCTCGGGCTCCAGTCTGGGCGCAGAGTCGGCCTCGCTCGACGAGGTTTGCACCAGCGCCATGGGAATGAGGAAAGACTGGGGCTGGTGGAGCTGGCCGCTGGAGTGGTGCTGCTGTTCGAGCTGCTGCTCGATGTTGGCCAGCTCGGCCGAGTTCATTTGCTGTTGCTGTTGCTGCTCGTCGAGCTGGCCGCCACTGTGCTGCTGGTTGGGCGCCGTCTGATGAGATCCAATTGCTGACTTGAGACTGTCAGCTGCAGATTTGCGATTTGCAGCAAGTGCACGCAGCGAGTTCACGAAGCGTCAGTGAGCGAGTGCGTCAGTGCGCGCGACAGTGCATAGAGTGCATGCAGGCATTTGTGTGTTAGTGTATAGTGCAAGCGGCGCCACAGTGAGCGCGAGTGTGTTAGTGCGTTTGGTGTTAGTGTGTTGTTGGTGTTAGTTTTTACTGCTCCACAGGAGTAAGCAATTATCAACCACCAGGAGGCTTCATTTTCTCTCTCTCCACTTCTCGCTTGGGGTCTCACTTTGGGTCCAGCCTCGGGGAGCTGCTTGAAAAGGCTGGAAAAGGCTGGAAGAGCTCGAGAAGCTCGAAAAGCGACTCGATGCAGACTCCCGCTGCTCCCCCTTGGGCGCATTCCTCCCATTCCGCTCGGCTAACAATTCGACCTTTGCCATGGGAAATTAATGATACAGACAGTCTGGACTGCGAGCAAGGCCACCGAGTGGAAAATTGGTTCAAAAATGGGAAATTCCTCGAGAAATTTGCACTGGAATCGAATGCAATCATCTGATTCATCATGCAATCACTCTCGGCGACCCTTTGGGGCGGCCTTCTCGAGAGGCTTAGGGTCGGAACTGGTGGACTAATTAGCCAATAGAGTGGACAAGTTGGAGGCTAAGAAGCGGCCAGGAGGCAGGCGAAAAGCATGCAAGAAGCGTCTTGATGGAAGCGAAAGGAAGAAGCCAAGGAGAAGCCCTAAGGGGCAACTAGAAGTGGCTTCTAGTCAGAGCAAAGGATTGGATTTTGAAGAGCTCTTTGGAGAAGCCTAGTTGGTTTCGAAGAGACTACTTACTCGTTTCGTATGCTTGCTGTTCCACTTTGGCTTGGCTCGAATAATTGGAGCCTGACGAGGCGTACTGTTGTTGTGCATTGTTGTTGTTGTTGCTCTGGTGGTGGTGGTAATTGCCATTGTTGCTCTGGCCGTTTGCGTTTGAGGCGGCCAGCGAGGGTCTCAGCTTGGCCAGTGGCACTTTAATATAAACAATTTGGATTTTTTTGGCCTTCGATCCGGGCGCTCCGGCGGCGCCATGTTGGTGGTGCTGTTGCTCGTAATTGTTGCTCGCCGCCGCCGCCAAATCGGCCAGAGCGTCTTGCTGTTGCAGTTGTTGCTGTTGCTGTTGTTGTTGTTGCTGTTGGAGTGCAGAGTTGACGTTCTGCTGTTGGCCGGCCGGCTGCTCGGCCGAGCAGTAGGCCAGCGCCAAGACCATTGCCATCAGGCCCACGCAACACAACAGTAACGCTCCTCCGGGAGCGCCTCTTCCGCAACAAATGGCCGCCACACCGCCGGGCCACTTGGCGGCCCTTCGTCTTCTTCGTCGCTCCATGGCACTGGTGGCGCTCTGAGTGTGGTGTTAATGATTCAAGATGGCGCCATTAAAGTTGCCCGTTAGTTAGTTGCTCATTGGCTTTTCGTTTGTTTACCTTTTGGTCTCTTTTTCCCCCACTGCTTTCCCCCTCTGCTTTTCCCCACTTCTGGCGCACTGCGCGCGGCTTTTCTCTGCTGCGCCGCAGACAGTCTATGGGCCATAGGCTATGGCATAGGCCACGGCTGCAGACTGTACTGTGCCGCAGACTGCCTGCAGACTGCAGGGCCGAATGGCGCATTCAGTGCGTTGCATGAGGCAGTGCTCTCGCAGACAAACGTGCGCCCACTTGCCTGCAGGCCGCGGGAAAAGTTGCTGCAGGCTACAGGCAGGCAAGAGGCAGCCGCCAAATGGGGTTAATATTATTCAGGAAACTCCTCTCCATCCTTATCTCTTGCCCCCAGCCGGCCGCCCGCCGCCTGCACGACTCCCCCGCCGGTGTCTCTCCAGCTCGGCTGCGGGTCTCCGTTCGCTCACTGTCTCGCTGTCTCGGCCATTCATTGACGGCTGGCGAGAGCTGGCCGAGAGCTGGCCAAGAGGAAGCCCGGCCACCAACTGGTGGCTCATTTGTGTGCTCCTCCAGAGCTTCTCGTGTGCAGATCTCTCTTTCTCTCCACCTTCCTGGCGCTCTGGTTTTGGAGAGCTTGGCGAGGAGAGCGAGCCTGCGAGACGGAGACAAGCGCCGGCCTGCAGCACTGGTCCAGCCCTGTTTGCTGGTCGCGCCAGAGCTTAGGGCGCCCACAGCCACCAAAGGGCCGCCGGCGGGGGCCTGCAATTGGCCGAGCGCTGGAAGGTGAGCTCGCCATTGGGCTGCGCTCGTGAAAGGGCTCATCAGGCGGCTAAACAATTAAGCAGACGGGCTGGGCGGCGCGGCCGAAGTGTTGCCATTAACTGGCCGGCCTTTAGCTCCACTTGGTTCTCTGGCTCTCGAGGAGTGGCGCTAAGCTCCGGGGCGCTCTTAAGGGCGACAGCTTAGCGCCTTTGATGGTGCAGCGGCGGCCGAGCAGAGAGGCAGAAAGGGCCAAGCAGAAACGGCGCGGAGAACAAAGAGAGAAAGTCGTTGATCAAAAGAAGGCAGCTCATTCAAGTGGCTCATTGGGGCAAGTGGAGCCCGTTTGAGAGGAGTTTCAGCTCGAGCTTGAGCTTGAGCTTGAGCTGGAAAAGCTGGAGGAGACTGACACAAAGGGAAACAAGCCACAGCGAGCGCCTCATTCAGCTGAAATGTGTGTCCGTCTGTGTCTGTTTGTGCTGGTCGTCGTTTTGTGGCCGCCTTGCTCGTTCCACTTGGCCTGAAGCTCCTTGGCCAGTTTGCCAGTTAAAACTGTGGACCACTTTTCAGCCTGTGAGCCCATTTGCATTGGCGATTTGCGAGCCCATTTGGCCTTATGATGGGCGGCCGTCCGAGATGCTTGCCGGCCGGCCGAATGGAGCCTTTTGTTTACGCAAAGCAACAGTGCAAAGGGCGGCCCATTGGCTCGTGTGCAAGGCTCGCGTGCTGCAGCCAATGGGCAGTGCATCTTGGCCGCACACTTGCACACTTGCACACTTGCACTGCTTGAACTGCTTGCGCTGCTTGGCCCATCGGGCGCACGGCACTCGCGCCGCACACAGTCTCTGGGCAGCACCAGTTGCTCTGTGCACCATTGCAGCACTGCGGCCGCCTGCTTGCTGCGCGCCTCTATGGTAATTGGCCATTTTGGCGCTTTTATTTTCATCCCTCCACCTCAAGCTCCGTCTTGGCGTCTCTCTCGCTCCCTCTTGGCGTCTCTCGCTCCGTCTCGGCGGCCATCCTCACGCCCGATCGTGCCCGCCACACTGCAGCCTCGCCGCCGGAATGGGTCGTGCAAATTAGCCCACTCGCTGGCAAGGCCGCCCCTTGGCTAGTAGTGGATCTTCGGGGAGCTGCCGAAAAGGCGCCCACCAGTGCAACTCTCACCAGCGCCACTCAGCCGAGCGAGTGTGAGAAAAGAATTGATATTAGGCGAATGTGGAATGCTTTGAATTGGTTGCCAAAATTGGCCTATTCCGCTCGAGTCGCCTTTGTTGTCGCCCACCGAGCCTGGCCGGCAGCCACTCCTCCGCCTCATGCACAACTGGCACCACTGGCCACCCCAAACAAGGGCCACAAACAAAACTGCCCCCAGGCCAAAGACAACGCCAACTGGAGCGTGCGCACGTCAATTTTGCTCTAAAATCGTGCCCAGATACTGCCAATAATGTGGCCGCGTCCCTTGACCAAGACTGCAGACATCGCGGCTTGTTTGGCGAGGGAAAGTGGCTAAGGTAGAGCTAAGACTGAGTCTGGCCGCTCCAATGTTGCAATGGCCCAATGCTGCAACAGTGCTACAGTGCTACAGTGCAGCATGAAGTCGTTGGCTCCCAGAGACTAGCACTGCAGGGCCATGATGGCGCGCGAATCATGCGGCGCAAAATTGGAGCACAGGAAACAAATGTGTCCGTCTTCCTGCGCCTCAGCCACTCGTCGGCTGCCCTCGTCTGCGGGCGGCCACTCACGCGCCCCGAAGACACTCTGGCTCGGATCTGGCTTGCTGCTGCAAGCTTGCCGAGCTTGTTTCCGGCGCCGCAACCTGCCATCAAGACATCAGCCAGCGCCGCCCAGTCACTGGCCGTCAGTCTTCCAGTGATCTTGGCGCGCGTCTCCTCGGCCCCGAGCTAAGCTCTGAGACAACTCGCGGGCCACTCGCGCCGCCCCACGACCACCCGAGTGGGCCGGAAGTGGCGGCGGAAATGGGCCGCCTGTGTGCTGGAGAAGTGGCCTGGGAAGCTTGTGTGCTGGCGTGTGGGAAGAAGCGAGCGTCGAAATCGGAAATCGGAAATCGGAAATGGGAAATCGGGCCGGCGGAGGCAGACGAGCCGCAGACTAGCCCGCGTTTGCCTGCATTAAGCAGGCATACTTGCACACTTGCACACTTGCACAGTTGCACACTTGCACAGGCGACTCCTCTGGCCTTTTGGGCGCCAGTTGCGAGCAGTCTGCAGAGTGGGGCTTGTTTGCGGCCTCCAGTGGAAAGCGGCAAGAGGCGGCCAGTGAATGCCGGCGAAGAAATGGAAACAATAGAATTGAGCCCAAAGGGAAAGTGGCCCTGCTTGTTGTGGCTGCCATGTTTAGGTGGAAAACAATTCCGATTTTGATGGGCGAACATTTGGCGGCGGCGGAAGAAGAAGAAGAAGAAGAAGAGGAACATTTGCTCCCACTGGCCAATGCTCACTGGTTGCCAGCAGTGCATTTCTTGAGCTCACTTTTGGCCACTGCTCGAGCTTGGCAAAATGCTTGGCGAAATGCTCGGCGCTCCAAGAGGGCACAAAATTGATGCAGACTGTGCGTGTGCATCACTTGTGCATCACTTGGGCAACACTTGTGCATCACTTGTGCATCACTTGGGCATCACTTGGGCAACACTTGCCCGGCGGCCTGTTGTTGGTAATTGTCAGTTTACATGATTGGCCATTTACTGTTTTCCCCGCTCGCTGCCTTCCACTTGCACCAATATTTCGGCCCACCGTCGTTTCCCCAAGCTCGTCTGGCGCCACTCGGCCAGAGCCTTCCGTTTGGAGGAGGCCGCGTGAGGGGCGCGCAAATTGCAGCCAATGAAGACCTGAAGAGGCGACTCTGGGCCACTTGTTGCTCTGCGCCACTCTCTCTCTTCCCAAGTTTGGTCAACCTCCAGAGCGTTCGAAAGATCAATTTGCTCGGCCACGCACAACAGGCCACAGACAACTCGCTCAAACGGAGGCTCTTCTCTCGCTCTTTTTTGCTTCTCTCAGGAAACTTTGCCAACTTTTTTGCCAACTTTTTCGCCAAAACTTTCCATCAGACAGATTCTCGCAAGATGGAGAGAAGAGTTGGCCACTTTGGTGCAACTCTTTTCTCCATTTTGGCCGTCCAAAGAATGCGGAATACTGATTAACCTTTGACTATGTGAGCTTAGGAGAAGAAGCTCGAGAAAGGAGCTTCTACTCCTAAGCTTCGAAAAGACCAGTCGACTATGCTCGAGGCGCATGAGCATCGATTTTGTCTTGATGAATGCGCCAAAAACGGCGAGAAACTTGGGCCAAAATGTGGCTAAATTTCAAGCAAAAACAAAACACTTGGCCGCTCAGTCAAAAAGCTCGAACTCCTCAATAGACCTAAGCGCGCGCGGGAGACTACATATACATGTGTCTGACTGTCTGGGCCGGCGCCACTCGAGCCAGCGTGTCTAATTGATTGCTCACCTTCGCCCCACGCAACAAGACGAGCCCGAACATTGTTCCTCCGAACGCTCATTAGTCGACTAGCTCGCCAGCCGACCACTGTTGCCGGCGAGCGAGCTTCCAGTCGGCTTCCGGCCGGGCTTGAGTGCGTCTTGGCGACCAAGAATCGGGCGGCTAGGCGCAAGTTGCGGCAGGACGCTGGTCCTCAAGCTCATCAGAGACAGCCTTTGGCGGCGGCAGACGAACGATTTGTCGGCCGATGATGAAGATGTGAGAACGTTGGAACTGCTTTCTCGTGGAAGACTGCCAATGGCACCCTCAGGTGGCTTACTGGACTGGGCCGGCGGGTGGCTAGACGGTGGCGAGACTGTGGCACGCAGACAGGGCGCCCGAACGCGTCTGGCCGATGATGGATTGGCGCTGACGAGCTGGCGGCCGGTGGGCAGTTACAAGCTTGCAATTTGCAGCTAGCCCAATGGATTGGTGCAAGCTGCAAGCTGCAAATCGCCGGCCGGCCAGAGATAATCCGCATTATTTTCCCCATTAGCCAAATGCGTTCCTTGTCTTAGCCCCCAAGAGGTGGCACACTCTAACTGGCCGCCCTAATCCCCCGGTGGCACTTAGAGTTGTTTTTCTCCAAGTTTTTCTCAAAAAGTGGCGCCGAAGAGTGTCTCTGGCCGCCCGCCAGCCAGCCCGCAGACAGTCTCCGGCGCATACAATTGCGCCAGGAGGCACACTGGGCAACAGGAGCGCCCAGCCAGCGACTGCCCGCGGCTAACTGCTCGCAACTCGCCGCAAACCCACACACAATGGGCGCCTCCTCGACGCGCTCGAGACAGTGATAATTTTTTCCAGACTGTTCGCTAACTTCCGGCCCGTGAACTATGGACGAAAAATATGGCCAGAGAAGTGTGCCCTTAGGAAACTGGCCAGACTGGGGCTATTTTTTGCCCCGCAACCGATCGTTCATCGATTGCCTGGCCAGATCAATGGTCTTCTGTGCTCTCGGCGACTGTCTCTTGGTGCCGGAAGGCTGAATTTTCACTGCTGCACTGGATGCACGAGAGAAAGCGCCAAAGCGCCAGAAGAAAGAGCACTCTCCTCTCCGAAGACTGTGTCTAAAACTTTGGCGGCGAGACTCTTGTGGCGAGACTTTAGCGCCGAGACTCTCTTGGCAAGACTCTGCGAGAATGCGTTGCCAAGAGGAGCCAATGCGAGATCTCAATGGTGGAAATTAACACCTGAGAGTGCGCGGGATGAGAGCTGGAAATTGCGTGTGAAATTGGAGGCAAAACGGAGCCCAAAGATTGGCCATTCAAATTTCCATTCACACACAACTGGTCACGCTTTGCCTTAACTTGCACCTTCTTCTCCTTCAGGATTTTTCTCCCATATTTTCGCTCACACTTTCCGCTCGCACTTTGCATCTCTTCTTCCACACTCTCGATGCTCTTTTTCCACAACTCTGCCAAGACTTCCACCGCCACCACAACTCCGGCCACATTGCCACATTGCCGCACTTCTGCTCTGGCCAGCTCGCCGCTGACCACTGGCCACTGCAATTCAATTGGCCGCATTGGGCACCGAGGCAGCATCGACGGAATCAGTGTAGCCAAGGACTGAGACTAGCTGGCCAGACGACTGAGCAGCGAGGGTGCAAATTATCTCGAGGCCGCCGGTCTCAGTCTGCAGACTGAGGAGCTTTCACTTTTGGACTGCTCATTGAGCTGAGCTTAGCTTGCGCAATCCTGCGGCCAACAATTGGCCAACAATCGAACGGCTCAAAAGTATCAATCAGCAGCCTGAAGAAGTGGCTCTGCTCGCTTCCTTAGGCTCGAGAACCGGAACAAGAAGCAGTTGGAGGCAGTCCCAAGTGGCCACAAGCTCGCCCAGGAAGCGCTCCAGCGCCAGTCTGCGCGTCTGAGACCGTAGTCTGAGACTGACTAGCGAGCCGGATGACTGTTGGTGGTCACTTCTGGCCCTCCAGCAAGCTCGCCATCGATCGGCCACTTCCGGAAAGAGTAGCTTGCCACTTTTGGCCGCCTTCTCTCGCCACACCTAAGGGTTTCCGAAAACTTGGGGAATACTTAACCTAGATTTAACCTAGAAAAGCAGACACACAAGAGACACAAAAGCAGCGAGCCTCTGCACTTACCTTGTTCGCGTAGGACTTGCTTCCATTTGTCGTTGGCTCGTTCGGTTGCCCTTTTCTGACACAACTTCCGGCTGTTCGGGCGATCAAGCTGGAGGCTGAGGCGCCACTAACAGTCTGTGGCGACTTGGGTGCTTCCGCAAACACCAAGTGGCCCCCAAGAGAGCGCCCACTCTTTTGCGCTTCATTTGGCCCGCTGGTGGTCGTCATTTTGCTTCCTGTTTGGATTTGGGCCCAAATGCTTGATGCAAGTGGCTGGCCTTGATGAGGCTCGTTCAAAGTAGAAGTTGTTGTTGATCTCTTTCTGACTAGTTGGCCCACTACTGTCTGTCTCTGTTCGCACGCATCCTCTGAGGCAAAGTGCAAATGTGCCGCCTGCCACATGCTAACCAATTGCAAGCCTATTGCAACGCTTGAGCTCGCCTTGGGCAGTTGTTGATTTTTTGTGTGATATTTCTGTGGTTCAATTCTTCAGATTAGCTCTCTCTCTCTCTCTTGAGGAAAAGTTTAAGGTTGGAGAAAGTTTTCTGTTTAAAAGTTTTCCTTGAAGTCGTTCGAAAAGTCTAAAAATGCATCCAAGATTGACTCTTGCTGCTCTGAATGATTGATTTTGCGGCCTTCTCGTGTTTCTGGTGCTGCTTTTGGGCTCTTTGAGATGTTGTCTGAGGGTGAAAACGGTGGACAAACACAATTGGGTTTCGGGCAGCCAATCGAAGCAACAATTTGATTGTGTCTAAGGTTCTTCTCTTCGCTGGCTCTTTCCTCTTCCTTTAACTCTTTTGCACACTTTTGGCCACTCTCCGATGGACAGACGAAAGCAAATGACGAGCAGGATGATGATGATGATGAACAGGAGAGAAGAGAAACTCGCTTGGAGCGAGAGAAAAAGAGCAACCAACAGAACGACGAGCAGAGAGTCCACTTTTAGCCTGCCCACTAATGTGCCCAACGGCCCGCGATAGTATCCTCCTCCTTGGCTCTGGCTTGCCTTCGCTGGCTTGCTAGCTTGCCACCGAAGAGTTGGGCTGGCCAGGCGGCAGAGTGGCCGCTGCAGAGCCCCCTCCAGGCGAGCCTGTGGCGTCCACCCCGAGCGAGTGCGCCGAGAAGACGCGCGCCAGCTGTCTTGGCCAGAGTGCCGCCTCGCCAAGCCAGCTCGGCAGAGGCGGCTCAGTGCAGGCGAGGAAGAGTTGCTCGGATGGAAAGTGTTGCGCAAGCGCCGAGTGGACACTGGCCAGTGGGCTCAATGAGAGTTGCTCATAGCCTCTGGCGGCGGACACGCCGGAGACTAGCTCTCCAGGCGGACGCAGCGCAGTTTGCAGGCCGCCGACGCGCAGGAAGCGCCCAGTCCTGCCTGCTAGGGACTGGACTCCGCTCGCTGCGCCTTGCACAACCTGCCGGGCGCCCTTTGCTTAGGCACTCTAAGCCCGAGTCTTCCCCCGGCGGCCAGTCTCTAGCTCTGCCCACGTCAGTCTCTCGCCGTCTCCCTAGCCCATCTGGCCGGCGAGCACGTCGAGCAGCCTGCATCCTGGATTGCAAAACAATCCGGCGCCACCGCAAAGCGAAAAATGGTTGCCAATAGTAATAGTTGCCAATGGTAATAGTTGCCGAAAGAGTGCCCAAAGTGGTCGAGAAGGAGCCGGCGCGACACTTCCGATCGGCCCTCGTCTGCGAGCCGCCTTGCTTGCACGAGCGGAAGAGTTGCAAGTTGCGAGGCGAGCGAGCAAACGATGCAAAATGATGCAATCGGTGGTGCTCGAATTCCGCCCAATTGGCTTCCTTTGCGCTCGAGCGAGAGGACAGTGTGTGAAAACACGACTGGAGTTGACACTGCTAAATGGCGAGCTAGGCGATCACACTAGATCTCTGGTCGCGAATGGTGAACTGATCCTTAGGTTTGCAATATTTTGCAAATGTTTCGGCAGTCTGTTATCGCCCGTTTTCAGTTTCGGCTGGAAAATGGAAAGCGGAAAGAAAGTTCGGAGGGAAAACATTTCGGCTCAGCTTTGGCTCGGCCGGAAGGTCTCAGCTATTTGTTTGGAGAGCAAAAAATGGGCGCAAAATTGGCCAACTTTTTCCTCATCTTTCGCCATCTTTCTCCAGCTTCTGTGTGCATTTTGCGAGAAATGCGAGCTCCCAAAGAAAGCAGCTCAAACTCAGCTCTTTCTGGCCAAAATTGAGCAAAAATGCAGAAATTGAGCGAAACTTGGTGAAAGCAGCCAGAGACAAGCCCAAACTGGAGTTGTGGAGGAGCCAGTTTGCGTCATCGGGCAGCTCTTGGGAAATCTATTCGCGTGCTGCGAGCCCATTCGGCCTGGCCAGCGATCATTACTAGCAGTTTTATTATTATTATTATTATCATTATCAGTTCGCGGGGGCAAGCGGCCGATGGTGGCGATCCAGATGGTGGCAGATGACGTCCGGCGGCGAGCGGGCAGCACAAGGCAAGGAGTGATCCTTGCAGCTCAGTTGCAGCTCAGTTGCAAGTGTGCAAAGTGTGCAGAGTGGTAAATTGGCCCATCACTGTCCCATCTTGCCAAGACCCCAGTTTGCCGCCTGCGAACTGGGCTACTGCCAGCAGTGCGCAGTTCACCCCAAGGGCCGAGTGGGCGCCCTCGCTCCAAGGCGCACTTGTTGTTGCGCCACTGCAGATGGGCGCACGTCACGTGATGGCGCCGGGCCCTCAGCCATGACGTGATCCGTGAAGGGCCGATCGGGCGAGTCTCATCGCCGAGCCAATTTCCGCCCTCGACGCACTTTCGGCCCATCGGCTCCCGTGCAGCCCCATGCGGCGGACGCTAAGCGGCGGCTGGCCGGCGGCGACTCGATGCGCCCACTCGATGCGCCCAACAAACCACAAACATCAACAACAGCAAATCGCAACCACCTGTTGCCCCTCCAGCAAATGTGGCCCAATTCGACGCGCCTCCTCCTTGAGCTTCTGGCCTCCGCAAGCCAGAAGGGCGGCAACAATGAACAGACCAGCACTCTGGGGTGCTCGTCTGGTATCGAGTGGCGCTCAAGTGGCTAAGCTTGGCGCTAAGGGTTGGCGCCCTCTGAGGCCGCCGCCATGGTGCTAGCTTGGTGCTTGGTGCTTGGTGCATGAGGAGGAAAAGGCTGGCATGATTGCGTGCCAAAACATGATGATAACCATCATCTTCACACTTACAATCTGGGCTAATGGGCTCATTAAAGCTTAAATCGGACGCTTATCAGTCCTCCTCTGCTTCTGGCTCCGTATCAATCGGCTTCCCCTCGGCGCACCTCTCATGCTCCCGGCCAAATGCTCGCTTCAAAAGCGCTACCTAAGCGCAGCCGAGGCGCAATTTCGGCAACTTCCGCTCCCTTTTTGGCTCGCCCTTTGGCGCCGGAAGTGCGTCCAAATGTGTGCCAGATTGACGTCTTGTGGATTGACGTCTCGCAGACTGTCTTCGGGGCGCCCCCAAGTTGGCCGAGGAGCAACTTCAGCGCCGCCAACTGTCCAATTGTGGCTCAATTGTGGTGCCAAATGGTGAAGCTGAATTAGCTGTGGGGCTCAGTTGCACAATCGAGCTGCTCAACCAACAACTCGATTGTGCTTCGTGAGCCAGAGAGAGAGAGAAAGCATAGTTGCGGGTCATAAGAGCGCATGAGGCATGAGTATGAAGAGTCGTGGACGAGCACGAGAGAGTGGGTTTAACTGCATTAAAAGTGCTGCATAAAACTGCATGAAAAGGCAGCAAAAATTGCACAAAACTATCGCTGACTGTCAGATCTTATGAGTGGTGCAGATTTTCTGTCTCTCACTTTCTGCTTTTCTCTCTCGAGCCGCCGCCTCAACCATTCCAAAGAAGACGCATAAAGCACACAGACACATAAACACACTCAGAGTTATGGCCGCAACTCGCTAGCCGCCGACTGTTATTAATGCCGGACGAGAAAGCGAGAGAAGCAAACCGATGGAAAGTGGGCAAAAGTTGTCTCGCTGATGGCGCAACAGCTTTGGCAAATATTCAATTCCTTGCGTGATGCGATTACGTAATAAATACCCAATCCGTCTTGGCATCCAAAGGGCTCGCTGTTGGCGCTCGTCTCGAGCGAGCTAGCTAGCTGGCCAGCTAGCTAGCTAGCTTGGCGGCTCTCAGCAAGCTTGGCGGGCAAGTGAGGGGTGCTGATTGAGCGGAAGGGCCAGAGTGGCGTTCAGGTGGACGAGCTGGTTTTGTTTGGCGCTCGTTTTGCTCGTCGGGTGGCCGAGCGGCGAGCTTGCGGCTAACTAACAAGTGTTAGTGGAGGAAGGAAAAGGAGCCTGAGCTAAGGAGTTGCAGAAGAAGGAGCTGGAGCGAGCTGCTGAATGGCTTCCAAGTGTGTTTTGGCAGCCAAAACACACTTGGAAGTGCGCTACAAATTAGGCTCGCCAGCATTTCCTCTTCCTCTGTGGGCAGCTCGCTCGCTGCTGGCCCGTCTCCATTTTGGTAATGCCTCAATTTCAATTCCATTTGTTGCCCAATATTCCCTGGAACTTAATTCACCTTAGCTTAGCTTAGCTTAGTGGCTGAAAGTTAGCTTAGTCGCTGAAAGCCACACGAAGGCGGCCGCAGTGTGGCTTTCAGCAAGCGCCTTGCATCAGTCAATGCAAGCAGTCAATGCAAGCAGTCAATGGGGGACGTCTGTCTGTTGAACAAGACCTTGTTGAGGTTGAGAGTGTTCTAGCGGAAAAAGTTTCCAACGGTCACCTTTTTGCCGCTTCTTGTGCCACACAAGCTCCTGATTGGCCTCCCAGAGACTGTGTCCGGTGGAAGCGGACAGCATCAAAGTGGGCGCACTCGTCGCTCACTTTGCTAACATCAATCACCACTTCAAGCGAGACCATTCAGACAGCATTGATGAGGGCCATTTCTGCAGCACGCAGCTGGGAGATAGAAAAGGGGAAATGGGGAAAGAGAAGAAATCCTCTTGTTTGGGATAAATGAAATCATTTCATTGGCCGTCCCACTGCGACCACCTAATCCCACCTCAGCGGCAAACAAATCCCCAATCCCGCTTTATATATAAATATAAATAGATATAAATTTGATTAGAGTTAGCCAGCCAAGCGCCAAGGCGACGAGCCAAAATGAGCCATTTAGATTGGCTAGTTTCTTTCTTTTCCTCCTCGCCCTCCAAAGCCCTTTGGCCAATCCCGAATCTCGAATCCTAATCCCAAGCGCCACCTAAACTCCCGCCTCGAACTCTTTCACGTGCATTTCCTGTGGCTTTGTTCTGGCCGCCTCTTTCCATTGGCCCTTTGTGGCACACACACACACACTCAGACTCTCTCAATCGAGCCTCTTTTGTTCCAGACTGGCCAGACTGGCCAGCTAGCTAGCCAGATGAAGAGAAGCAAGAAAAGGAGGCAAAACTTGATGAATCTAATTTGTGCGCCACAAACAAAGCCGGGCCCAAAAAGGCGCACAACAACTTCCTGCCAAGCAAGCAAGCAACCAATTCAACTAGACCCACTCTCTCTAACAGCTCAACTCACAATCCTCCACAGCTACACTTCCAAATTATATACTGCCCTCCATCTATCCATCACACATCGCCCCATCTCCAAATCCGCTCGACAATCCTTTCGCCTGATTGAACCATCTCAACCTTTCGCCTCGTCGGATTGTCTCTCCTCAATCATATCAAGTGCCCCCACTGCTCGCCGGCCAATCAGCAAAATGTTACTACCGCATTCCCCTGGACAGACTCTGGCCACTGCACTTCTGGCTTCCTCCAATGCACTTCCAAAGGCTCCCCCAAGAGTTAAATCGGCCACTTGTAACCAATTTCATTCCTCGCAAACAAGCTCTTGACTCTCTTCCAAATCTGATCAACTTTCACTTCAATGCGATTCTGCTCTTTGCATTGCAATCAGCAGTCCTTGTCTGCGGCGCCTTGTCGCCGCAGTCTTGCTCTCCCGAAAGTCTAATCTTCTGCACCCAAAGTTCCGCCTTCAATCGACCGAGAGGCCTAATGAGTGGGCCTTGCAGTGGAATGTGCAAAGAAGTTGCAGAATGTGTCTGGAGGGAAAATGGAGCAAAATGAGCATAAATTTGGCCCATTTTCCACCCAAAAGGCGATCCAAAATCGCTTGCTCATCCTCGAAGACCATCAGCGAGAATTGGGAGCATTTTGGAGGATATTTAATGGTTTGAACTCGGAAAATTTTCAAAAGAAATCCTCAAGAAGCTCCAAAAGTGCCTGTCAAAGACAGTACAAACTCGCCGAGGTGCAAACTCACTGCAAAGTCCCCTCCAGGCTATACAGACTGTGCTCATTTGCCGCTTGAACCCTTTGGTCTTCTGCCACTGTGTCCTCACTGAGAAGTGCTCGCCCACAAAGCGGCCAAAACGCCTCAGGCTGCCCCGAAAGCTTGCGAACCGCATGTGGCGCAACAAAATGGGGTGCAAGCGTCGAGCAGGCAGCTCTCCAGGCATCTGGCCTAAGCTTGTCCTCGTTCTCAGCTCACCCAAATTAGCCACCCAAAGGTCTTTTGGGGCGCCCAAGTGTCGCAGCCTTGACAAAGAGACTCTCTGTTGACAGCTGAATAATTAGCAGATCTTAATCGTGCGCAAATTGTCGCCAAGTCTCCAAGTCTTAGCTCTCAATAACTGGACCTAGTTGAGATGCTTCCAACCTTAGATTTGTTTGGATTCAAACAACCAAAGGTTGGAAGCATCCAAACCTCAGGCTTCTTAGCAGAATGTGCTCCATTTATCTCCAATCATTGTTGCATAAATGTGCTCCATTTTTGCATACTGTTTTGCATAGGAATTTGCGCAATCCTGCAAAAAATTGTTCGCAAAATTGCTGCAAAAACTCTTTCATCTTCCTTTTTCTTTGGAGCCTGTGTGGCTCAGTCTGTGGAGAGACAAGGATGAGGGTGAGCATCTTTGCGGTTTGCTGTGGAAAGAAGCAAAAAAGTTTGATAAAGGGAACAGATCTAAGCCGAAAAGATGCTGACACAACATTGGACGACGATGAAGTTCTCGCCTCCCAGAAGGCAATGAATTGCTGTGGCCTAAAGTTGCGCCGCCACTGAATGTGTCAGCTGGTGGAAATGAATGTCAACATCGCAATTAGTTTCCTCTCTTGAGGCGCCCTTCGCGCCGCTTTCTCATCATCAGTCCTCGTTGCTCCTCCTCATTGAGTGTGCTTTTTGCTGCTTTGCTGCTCGCCTGCCAGACGGAGCAGATTTGCGCGTGAGAAAGGACACAAAATGCACTCAGTGTCTCGCCTTGCAATTCATATCCAGACGGCTTTGTGTGTCCACCACAGACTGTCCGCCATAGACTGTCCATTGCAGACTGTCCACAACTGCAGCACTGGGGATAAGGTTGCGGCCGGCGGGCGCCTCCATCTGCCTCCATGCGCATCTTCTGGCTGCTCCAAGTCTGGGGAAAAGTGGCCCGCGCGGCATTTGGATGAAAATGAGCCGCCTTTTCGTCTCCTCGTGGGCAGTCCAAAAAGGGACTAGGTCTCAAAGAGCAGGCTGGAAAGGCGCACCAAGTGGACAATAACAATTTGTCTCCCGTCTCATGAAGGCGTGCAGTTCGCGCCATCTCGGGCTGCGCATTTGCGCTCATGTTTATGCTCATGTTTACGATGGCAGAAGTGGCTCAAGAGCAGCCGGCAGCTTTTCCTCGGCGCCAAGCTAACTTCGAGCGAGCTTGGCGCCAATCAGCCAAGCCAAACAAGCCCCCGAGACTGTCAACGGAGAGCCGCGGTTGCGTTTGTCGCGGCGCAGGCCACCGAGGGGGAAGAGCAACAGGATCAGGCCGGCCGGTGGGCGAGAGTGAGCGCGGCGATTACAAATGAGCTCCAGATGAGCCACAGGAACAGTCTGCCGCAACACAGAGGCCAGTTTGGCTGCCTGCTTGGGTCAATAACCCAGCCGGCTGGACGGGAAGCATGGCGAGCCGCTCACTGGCCCTAGTCTGTGGCAGGCGACAACACGCGCTGCCCACAACAAACCGGCCTCCTCTCGCTCCCTCTGGAAGCTGCTCGCTCGGCAACTGGGCAGCTCGGCGACCAGTTTGCACTTGTCTCTTGAGTGATGTTGGCGAGAAGCCGAGTGGAAGAAGTTCGCCAAGTTCGCTCTGGCCGGTGTCTCGGCCGCCAAGCTCGTCTCTGTCTGTGGTGGCCCCTTTCACTTGGACTTGCGGGGCTGGCGGGGCGGCCAGAGCGGCAGAGCAAGTGATGGGGGCGCACGCAGTGTGCACCACTTTCTCCCATGCTCATGCACTGCGGCGGCCCGCAAACTGCTGCACGCAAACTCGCCTCCAAACACTTCATTTGTTGCCACGCTGGAGGAGGCGGCCAAATTTGAGTGAAATTTGAGCCGCCGAAATGGTCACACTGCTCCAAGTTGTTGCCCAAGTTCTGGCCCAAGTCGAAGTTGTTGTTGTCCAAGTCTCGAAGTTGAGCGCTAACGAGCCGAAGGCGAACACCAACACCAAGTCGGCCAGCAGCTTCGAAGCGGCACAACATCAACAACACACAACAGGTCTCAAGTAACGGAAGATGCTCCCCTGCCAGACACAGTTGGCTGCAAATGGAAGCAAATCGCGCTCTCCATTGGCCATTGGGCATCCCAGAGGGCGGCCACACTTGCGTGCCTGCTCCCGCCGGCGCTCATCGTTAATGAGCCACTTTGAGCCACTTGGTTAGCAAAGAACCAAGCCACTCGAAGAACTCGGTGAGCCAAACTTACACCTGGAGACCAGCTCAGAGACGAGCGAGACGAGCTAGCTGCTAAGCTATCTCTTGGCTCACAATGCGACTCAAGCCTGCAGACACACGAGATCTGGAGCCTTGGGGATCTGGTGGCAGTGAGAATTTGATTCTCGCATGTGAACATTATTGTTATTATTATTGCCGCTGTATTGTGCTGTTATCACCAGTTGCAGCCAGTCTGTCCGTTCCCTTGAGAGCGGCTTCTCTGCAATGGCGGCCTCTATTCCATTCCAGCCGGCAGCAAACAAATCAGGCCAGCCGATGCCCACTACTTTTGGCCGGCCCTCTGCTGCCCATTTGCAGCCGTCCGTGTGGAGCCGAAAGTGGCTTATGATTTGTGGACCTGGATTGGGAAGAGAAATGGGATGCAATTGAGTCGACCAATTTAGGCCCGCAAAGCCAGGGGGCACAATGGTGTCTGAGAGACGGCGAGGACTGTGTATGGTGGCGAGCGTTGCGGCGGACGCTGGCGGCTAACTAGCGCCGGCGGACCACTTGCCGCCGCCCGACGCTCAGGGGAAACAGTTTAGGACGTCAAAACGCGTGTCTTATGCACATAAATTGGCTGATTATTGAGCGCAAATTTTGAACCACATTTGAGACTCCTTCTTTCAGACTGGCTCTCATGGAAGAGGAGTCGAAAAAAGCTCCAAAACGAGCGAAAGACTAACTGGACAGGACAAGCTTGGCGTGAGTCGCTCGAGATAAGTTTCACGAAACAGTCTAGTTTGTTGGACGATGAAACTCGACCAGCCGGCAGACACAACTCGTCGCAACGAGAGTACACCACCAAAGGCAGCCGGACGTCCAGCATGGGTGCATCAATTTCTCCCACTCTCAACCAATGGAGGCGCCAATGGAAATCCTGGCCGGAATCCAGCGGCTAAATACAGTAATGTAGATGGCCAGAAACTCTCACTTGCAGTTAGCAAACTCTCTCCATCTCTCGCCAACTGTCTCCTTTCGCTCCTCTTCCGTCGGCCCAATTTCTGCGGATTTAATTACTATCGCGTCGAGTTTGGCTCCGTCGAGCGCCAAGCAGACGAGTCGCCGGGGACCAGCTTCGTGGATTGGAGACGCTTTTTATGTAAAAGTCTGCAGACAAACACTTGCGCCTAAATGGCTGCTCCTCAGCCGGAGAACGCCCACTCAGCAAGCTTGCTGGGGCAGACTCTCAGTGGCGAGCTCGCCGGTGGCAAGCTCACTTTCTTTTTTTGGTGCTCTACTGGGCAGCGAGGCAGACCAATGGTTGAGGATTAGCAGTAGACGAAAAGGAGAGAAAGTTACTTAGTTGGTCTTTCTGCGCCAATAAATTTATTCTCTCGCTCTTTCTCGCTCGCCGATCTCACTCACCATTGGCGCCAGACTTCTGTTCAAAAGTTGCTCTTGTCTCGCCTGAGCCCGCCACTAAGCTTTGCCCAAATAAACTGGAGACACAAATAAACTGGAGACACAAACAAACGGCAGCCAGGAACTTGGGCCACTTTTCTTCTCCCCGCTCAAGCTTGGCGCATTTGTGCAGCCTTTCTTCGAGCTTCGTGCTCAAGCGCCTATGTGTTTAAATTGAAGCTCGAGCACAGTAAGTTTGCTCAGACACATCCTTAGGCCCCCTCGGAATGTGTCCAATTCTTCTCCCTAGCCAACAATGAGATACAAACGGAGCCAGATTTGACCAAAGCCAAGTCAGAACTGCGCTCACGTCAGAATGCGTGCGCCTAATTGAATAACATCAACAGATTCAACCTCTGCCTCTCGGCGCATGTACAAGGCTAGCCACTGGCTAGCTGGCCGACTTGTTGCCCATTCAAACTGGCATACACAGCAGATACAGTATACACAGCAGACACAGCAGACACCAATGCATCATTGCTCACTGGCTGCTTTCGGCACCAGCAAAGCCGGCCCTAGTGTACAGTGTGAGTGTATATCGTGGTGATAATATAAATACATACAAGCTGGCCCGTGCGTCACTGTGCCTGGGGAGAAAAGTCACCATCTGAGAGTATCTTGTGCACAGTTTCCACCAACCAGCAGCTGAGTGGAGCTTGCTGAATAGGGAGCCTGAGCAGAGCAAAGGAAACCAAATGGAGCTGGACAAGCGTGGACAAGGCTTCGAGGGAGTGCATCTGAGCGCCGGTCACAATCTTTCTTTCGTGCCTCGCCGGCCGCCACTACTTAGCCCATCTCTCGCCATTAGTCGTCTCTGTCTGGCTCCTTGCCTTGGTTGGCATCGAAAGCGTCGGCCAGTGTCTGTAGTATCAGTGTGTGTGTGTGTTAGTTGGAATAATCTGCCTCCAGTGCTGGCCAATGGTGCCAGGCCGTATCGGTTGGCCGGCCGCTTGTTTGTTGGCGCGGACTTGGTGAAAGTGAGCAAACTGAATGCTGCCGTTGTTTTCCTTTTTGTTGTCCTCTTCTCTTATTCTCGCTTATTTCCCTCTAGATGAACGGCGGCAAAGATCATTAATGCACGGCCCACAAAGGAGCCAACTTCCAGCCAAGACTAGCCCCACTCTTCACTCCACACTCTTCGGCTCCACTGCCTCGGCGGTGCCAGAAGAGGCGGCCTTTCCTTTGCCCCAGAGAGCAACTCTTTGCCTATCTCTCTCTCTCTCTCTCTCTCTCTCACCCACCTGTCAGAAGTCCGAAAAGCGGCTCACACACAATTGGCCACAATGGACCAAACTGGACAAGAGAGTGCAAACAGCAAAGCAGCCACGACAGTTTGCTCCTATTAACTGATGAACATTCTTGCCGCCGAATCTTCACATATTGTTCGTCCACAACAAAGGCCTGGGCGAAAAAGATTAATTATCAGTTCGCGGGAGCATCAAAATATAAATCTAAATTCTAAAGGAGCAATAGGAGGTGGCTCTCCGGAGGCTTAGATCAGGCCAATTTATGCGCCGTGCCCACGCATTAACCATTTCCACTCGCCGATACAAAGGCTCCGAATCGAAACACAGTCAAACTTTGCACCAGGAAGCCCATTTTGCGCCGGCACACAATTACCAGTTAGATTGTTGCCAAGCTGAACTCTACCCAGACTCTAAACTGAGCGAGCCTGCTTGCGCCGATTCACCGAAATCAACCGGCGAAAAATATCCATTTATTTGCTCAATTCTCGATCTTAATGACTAGCTCTCTTCTCTTGGTAGATGTAAAAAATAGGGCGCAAACAAGTGCTGTTTGATCACTGTGTAACGGGTGGGCGCCGAGCTATTGTTCTCACGCAACGAGCTATTTGTTCAGCTCGACGATTTTTGAATTTTAAAACCCAAATGCAACAGGCAACTTGCACCTAGTGTACCCAAACTTCCAGCGCCGGTGATTGATAGTAACTCCCATTGTCGAAGTGGTCCTATTGAGTGCTCCTGCTTCCCGTCATGAGCTCGCCATTGGTCATCGAGATCGAGAGGCAAGATTTCTGCCTGCTAATTCTAATTCTGAGACTAGTTAAATTTCGGCCAACTTGAGGTCAAACTAAACTCTGTTACACCACTCGAGGCTCTTCTTCGCTGCACTCCAAGCACTTCAGGCTTCGCCTCGGACGGTAATTGACCACGATCGACGCCTCATTGTACCTGAACAAGACTTAAAAGCCGCACTAGAAGTACCAGAGGCTCTGAGCTCCAATTTAAACCTCCTGTTCAAAGACTAGGGCAACCAGAATGAGACAGTATGCGAGTATGGAAATTACGAAAAAAGCAAATCATGGAAAAAGCGGGCAAAGTAAAAGTAGGAGATAATCGTCACAAATTACCAGTTGAGTTTCATTGCTCATTGAGATTCCTCCCAGATGATAGAACTCTAAAACAAGTGAGCAGTCTTCATAGCTCATTTGGAGAGTATCTTTATTGCTGGTCATGCGATATTTAAAGGCGACAAGTCAACTCTATTGAGCCTTATGACGCCTCGTGTCTTTGGTGTGTGTGTGAGCTAATAGATTTGAATTGATGATAAAATCCCAATTGATTAGGATAAAATCGGATCATGCGTAAAAGTCATGCATAAAATGTTGCTTGTTACCCAATAGGCTGGATCTTGTTTCATGCTGCTGCTCATTTCAGGCTCAGCGGGTTCAATTACTCAATTATTGCGAACGAGCTCCCTCACTTCCATCGGAAATGGCCACTAGAGCGCCACCACCACCGCTATTTGAGTCAAACTCTGAAGAATTGCTTCCATATAGTTTCCTTTCCACACTTTCTGCGTGTGTTGAAGAAGCTGACTGATTTTGAACTTGATTACCAGCTTCTTGTTGATTCAAACCAACTGGTGTTGCATTCTGATTGACTGTTATCTTTTCTGCCGTGACTTGATTAAATTTTTGCAGTGCACGCGGGGAATCAACAAGCAGACTCACGGGGGTGACATAGTTTCGGCGTAATTTCAATTTAACAATAGGATCGCTATATTTGATTATGGAAGCCGCTTGCTGGTGTGTCATGCCAACTGTTGGAATATTATTTATCTCCAGAATTTGGTCGCCAACGTTCAATAGATCGCGTGCCAGCCCATTGGGCGCAACTCTGAGTATGTATAATGGAGTTCCATCATATTCGCTTCCTCCACGAATGCTGAAACCAAAATTGTCACTCTGAGCGCTTTTGATCAACTCAACAGTGTAACAATCAACTGGTATGATCCTTAGTCTGAGGTTGCTGCCGCATTTCTTTATCATGCTGACAATCTGCCAATGTTGCATATTTGGTGATATATATTGCCCATTAACTGCGATGATGCGATCCCTAACATGCAACTGTTTGCAACGATCTGCGGGACTGCCCTCTATGATACGCCCTATGAGTGGACAATTGCCGCTCGATATTATCACAAAACCGAAACCTTCGTCCATGTTCCGCGTTAGAACCACATCACAAGCCTCTGCAAATTTTTTCCTCCTCACAACAAGGGATGCGGTTGTTGCGCAAGTCGATATCAGCTCGATAACGTACTGATGCGTCGCTCCCACGACACTGATCCCATTGATCGAGATTATCTCATCACCGGACTTGAGTTGGCCATTTTTCGATGCAGCTCCACCAAATACTATTGATCCTATACTGATGGCCCTATCCACCTCGGCTCCACCAATCAGTCTAATGCCCCAATTGGAGTCACTACTATCTCTTGTAAGCTCAATTTGGTGGTATTCATAATCGTCTTGTGCGCTTTCCTGTTCCTGATATTTTTGCAGAGCATCATAATCCATCTGTTGCATCAAGCCCATGTGCTCGTATCCGCGACTTAGTTGATTTTGCTGCAGTGCTATATCACTATTTGCATAGTAACTATCTTCCAGATGGCCTTGTGCCTGATGGTATGGCTGTAATGCCATTTGGTCGGAGAAGTGTTTCGCTGGTAATGCGGGAGGAGGTAGATGTTCATTTTGGATAATTTCGCTATTTGAGTAAAGTGGTAGTTGATAAGTATTAGAGTGCCTCATGGGCACTTGAGGTGGCAATATTTGATATGTTGGCTGCTGTTGCTGATGAATCTGAGACATGATAAGCTTATCATTTTGCATGAAGTTATTAAATTGATATACCTGTGAGGAGTCGTTACAGTCGCTTTGAAAAGTGGAAGGAGGGTAAATTTCGGATGCTTGAGCACTGTTAGAGGCAAGATCAAAGGCGATCTGGTCGTTTGGATGATGATTGCTATGATGCATGTTGTTGGATGACGAGGGTTGATAGAAACTCTCCTGTGTGGGGTTCTGTTGTTCGCCTGAGTATTGCGGTGCTAAACTGTTGTTTTGTATGCTAGAATTCAAATGATATGGTGCACCTGAGGAGTAGCCATATATCTGTTGCTCTGGTGGGGATTGAATGATTGGGCCCACAGGTTCGGGGATTGGAAGGCCCGCCATTGAATGATTCTGAAATGGAACCAATTCAGTGGGATGACCTTGGTTACTTTGAGGTTGCAAACGCTGCAGGGGTGAAGGCGCAAGAGGTTCTGCATGATACTGTCGCGGCTGGCCAACTATTTGATTCATGAACATTGGTCGAGCGTCGTTGGACACTTCCTTCGGATCTCGGTTAGGATGTCGCAGCATGAGACCATCAAGACTCGGAGTTTTGCAATTTCGTTGTGGTGTACTATCGAGGGAATATTCACCATTTGATGCTGCATCAGTATGCATAGCCATGGGTGTTTTGCTTCTGAATCTTTTCTTACGTTTTACGGTAAGCTTGACATCCTCACCTGCAGGACAATTTTTTAGACGCTCAACAACTTCCTTGTGCGACAAACTTGTTATGTCTTCGCCATTTATGCTCAACAGGATATCCCCTTGCTTAAGATTCGCACACGTTTCATTGTTTTGAATCTTTCTAACTTTTTGGCCAGCCATCGAATCACTGATTGTGAATCCAAACCCTTGGCTACCCCGTCTCAAGCTTACGTTGATGGATTCGAATTCTTGGTTAACAACAATGTGAGGACTCTGAACTACGGAATTGTCAGGATGAGGTTGACAGTTGTTGGGATTCACAGCTATTGCCAGATCTCCATTGGTTCCGTTGCTGAACAAGTATTCGTCAGGAACGATCTTATCGTCAAAAGCGAAGCAACTTCGGGCGAATGTTAGTCGTATTCTATCCCCAACTGCAAAGGTTGAAAATAGACGAGCTACATCAGTGTGCTGCAAGCCAGCGAAAGATACTCCGACAGCTGAAATGAGTATATCTCCAGGGTTGATAGAACCATTCAGATGTGCCGGACCGCCTTGGATTATACTTCTGACAAGAAGCATTCCATTGTCGGCCTCTACAAGGGTGAAACCAAAACCCATTGCACCTTTTGTTAATTCAACTTCATACGGTCTCTCGTATTGTGTGCGTCTCGTGTTGTGGTCTATGTAATAAGTACCATGAGTTTGATCGAACACACGCGCCCAACCAGGGGGTAGGGCCTCCGTATCAACCGAAACTATGTTTGGACAATTAGGATTGGCAATCTGCTGCTGACTGTAGTTACTTGTGGGTGGACCCAGGTTGCCTAGGTTCGCTTGACCTGGTGATAGATAAAACTGTGCTTGACGATGCATACGAATGGACTCATGATTCTCGTAGAGGGGATTTGTAGATGGAAACGATGGCTGGTCTGAACTTTTTTTGCTTGCTAGCGCGACCGCAGGATGATTAGCATCCCAGGCATGACGAGTTTCATCTACTAACAACTTAGGGTTGATGGGCTGATAGTCTGATATGACGTTGAGGTCACATAGAGGCTTCAAAGTACCGTAATAGTGACCAGAATAAAAGCCGTACTCAAGCAGCATACCTCTATTATTTAAATCTAGGAACTGAGACTTAGATAGGAAATGGTAGTCAATTTTATCCTGCTCGCCTGGCCTTGGAGGTCTTGTGGTGCATGGAACTGTCCGCTTATATATATTTTCTCTAACAAGGTCTTGTAAGCTCTTATCGCTGCTATTCTTTGGGAAGCTTTGGTTCAGGAAACTCTTTAGGTCATGAGTTAATCCATGTGAATGTTTCGTCTGAACAGCACTCAATAAGTGAAATTGCTTTGAATTCACCAATTCATCAAACTCCACCAGAGTGAAGCCTGAAACCTTGATGTCGTCTAATTCTAAAATAATGTCACCACTCTGAGAGATGTAAATAAATTGACCATTTTCAGCTCCACCTGCAACAGAATTCGTTTCTAGGATTGCATTATTGAGCTTGTAGATGGCTTCTGTCCAATGGGGAAGTTGCATTGTGGCACTGGGAGGCGGTTGCAAAATGGTGCTCTCACTATCCAGACTGATAGTGTTTTGAGTTTGATTTCCATTTGTTTGATTATCATAGAAATTGGAAACTTTATCTAGAACAAGTGGGGGCGGACGTTGGATGATGCGGTTCTTAAGGCCATTGGATTTGGTGGATGGTTTTGCTTTTATTGTTGGTGATAATGCCGCACTTGTTGATGTTGGGACGGAAACCATTGTTGTTGGAGGGGATGATGCCGCAGTGTTGGATGGCAAATCAATTTCCATGGCGCCACTGCTTGTTTCAACTGTGGATTGAACATAATTTGGTTTGTCTAACATTACTTCAGACGAATAATCGCTGGATTTCAAAATAGCTTTGATCGTAGCATTGGAAATTGTACGATTGATCGGTTTATTCCTGTTATCGTTTCTGTTAGATTATTATCGCCCGCAACTCTCGGACCTGCCTGCGAGACACGCCTACCAGAGACGGGCATGTGAACGAAACGCGGCGCTACCGATCATTGGGCGCCGGCGGACAGACGGCCGCTGGCAGCATCTGGCCGGGTTAGCGGGCGCACACAGATACATCGCACAATGTTTTGCACCGCCCAAAACACAGTGAACTCGAGTGTTTGTGTGCCACTGTTCCACTGACTCGAGTGGTAGCAGAAAACGTACGAACAACAGTGGCTACTGTATGAAACAGCAGTCCATTTATCATCATCGATGTTTCATAGAAAACCACTCCTAATATCCTGACGTGAGGGTCATTGTGAAAGGAGGATAGAAATCGATTCATTTCGAACAGATTCACAACCAGAAGAGCTTATCTATACTATGGGCTAAGTGTATCTCCTACGACGATATTCTCACACAGTCAACCGTCACCTCTTTTAGTGAGAAAGCCAGATTGCAGGGACCCCGCTCAGCGGGACGATTAGAGGAAACGAGTTATCTGTATTGAGTCTATGAAACGAACCGGAAGCTGAGCTAAGCGATCATACCGAGTTCCTCTCCAAAACATGAACCCTCATTACGCTGTTACCACGTAGTAATCCTGTTGCGTTGTGACTGGCAGTCCTCGCATCCTGCGTACTTGATCGATTTTGTTACCTCTTCTACCTAGTTGCTGACCAGGGTCTCGAAGCCCAACAAAGAGTTGGGCTATACAAAATATGCGATAATGTTGTACAATTCTTTCTCTCTGTGATGCTCTGTGATCACTTGTTCAGCCAGAGTGAGACTGTGGTCGAGGGCAGTTCCGCAAGGTTGTGGTTTGTTGTTGACTCCACTTGTGGCTCCACGGTCGAGCGGGCCACGGTTGACGAGCGACTGTTTGAACAAAGAGATGTTTAGTAAGTGGAACTGCCGCGCCCCAGAATTTGACTCGGACCACGAGCTCCTCAAGGCGGCGTAGTGCAATCCTGCGAGCTGGAATAGTATCGAGATAGGCTCAGATAGGTCGGAACTTTCTCGCCACTCGACAAACTGCAGGTACATTATTGGTCCACAAGATGACTACATGAGCAAACATTGCAAATGGTCGGCGAGTGCTCGCGACCAATCAATCACTTGTAAGTCGGGATAGACTTGAGGCCTCTCTTTGTGTGTTCTGCAAAAGGGATCTAACGACGAGAGCCCCGCTTATTCGAGCGGCCTCCTCTTGTCTGAGTTTTTCTATTAAAGCGACGATCATTGGTGACTTGGCTCCGCGATCGGGCAGTTTGCTTGCGCCGAGCGACACTAGACGACCCCCTGGCCTGTTTGCGAGCACCATTGGTCCTCGTCTGGCCACCACCCCGACGCTTGACTGTTCGAGAGCCTCTTGGCCGTCTTGCGGGCGACTGTGGAGCCTCCTCGTCGCTCGCCTCCATCGAGGATTGGCCATCTTCCTGGACGGTCTCAGCTTGTTGTTGCTGCCCTGTTGAATGCCCTGTTGAATGCCCTTTCTCATTCTCGCTACCCTCACCCGGCTCCTCCTCTTCCTCCTCCTCGTCCTCGTCCTCCTCCTCCTCTTCGAGTTCGCTCTCGCCCTCCTCGTACTGCTCCTGAGGCGACTGGCCAACCTTAGGCATCTCTTTCACTTCGGATTTCTCTTTCGCCTCCGACTTCTCCTTCACTTCGGGCTTCTCTGCAGTCTGCACTTGTGGCGAGTCTATCGTCTTCCCCTTGCAATGCACTGGACAGCAGTTCGTGCAGACTGCCGGCGAGACAGGAGCCAGTTCCTGAGCTTTGCTACCCGCTGCTCCTTTCTTATCTTCCTCCTCTTTTTGTCTCCTCGCCTCTTCCTCAAGCTCCTTTTGACTCCTATACTCGGCCACTTTTCCTTCACGGACCTGTCGTCGCTCCTTCGGACTGACGCTTCTTGAACTGGGCGATCTTGGACTTCTCGATCTTGGCGCCGCCACCGCCGTAAGTGTCTGTTTGATCTGCGGAAAAGGCTTCACACCATCACTGGGCGAGGTGTCCATGTCGAGCTGCGGCATGTGAGCCTTGCCAGTCTCGTCGATCATCGGCAATTTGGCCTCTTTGCCCTCCTTCAACATGTTCAAACACATGCCCTTCTCTATGCACGCCGAACCACAAGGACAGGTACCCTTATCCACCGGTGCATGCCCGCAAGCTAACTGATTCTTGGCCCCTGGTTCGGGCTTCCCTTTCTTGGAGTCCTGCTCCTTCTTGGGACCGGCTTGGGCCCCCTGGTTCGGTTTCTGCCCCTGCTGCGACATGAAACCAATGAGAGCCAAAACAAGTTCCTGGAGCTTCTGTCCTGTGGTCTTGAGGTAAGTTTCTGAACCGATTATGCCTCAATCTCTCGATGGTCACCAGAAGATTATCATCTATTATCATATAATAATCGAAAGAGATGGACGCTCGTATGATCCAGTTCCTTCGGCGAGTCGTCTGTTCAGCTGAGATTTTTTTCCCGGCAAAGCTACTCCTGCCCTTCCCCCAGATGTTGTTGCAAATTTTTTCGATCACCTTCCCTTGAGACATGTACATGTAAGTCACATGATGTGACTTTTCCTCGGCTTGGAACCCAGATAACTTACCGCATTCCTGGGCTTCTTCCTGTTCACCTCTGGCTTGCTGACTTTTGGCCCCAATTTCATAAAAATACACCTGTCTCAGGCACCTTGAGAAGTCGACGGTCTGTTTGCCGGAGATGTTTACATCTTTAAGGACTAACTACAGGCCACAGGTAGTGTGAATCCGTTTGTGTCTACGCTTATATCCTTCTGAGGCTATCCGACACGGCGTCGTATCGGTCGACAGGGAGATTCGGAAAGCTAATAGTCGTCATTAGCTTTCGGCGATCCTCAAAATCTTAGTTCATAGTGCCATTCAATCCCCGACGAACAAAAAAGATACAGAACAAGAAAAATAATCTATCAGGCAGTGTTTTGTCAAGACGAATGTGATCTCCGTCACGTCGGATAATCATCCCCGGAAGCGTGAAGCCGAATGTGACAGCTGCTCGATGAAAGATAATTGTCCTACAGAGAGTCGCCTGAAGCTAGGTAGGCATGTGCCGCAAACTAGGGTCTCTCTGCAGGTACTTTTGTTTGTTAGCAATAACTTTAATTGAATTCTAGATTATTTTCCATGGCCGGAAATGTTGAAAAGTTTTTCGTGCACTACGTTCTGTATCCTCGAGGGTGTCAAGATACGATAACTCAAGTATAACAGTAAAGCGTATGTGCAATATTTGACTGCTTTTGTTACCACGATTTGGGTTTTACTTGTTTCTGGTATTTGATTCAGCTCTCTGATTTGGTCGTCTGTGGTTTTCCCCCACTGTTCTAGGATTCCGCTTACATGTCCAATACCTACTATTGCAACTACCCTTTGCGGTCCATGGCTCGTTTCTGAATTTGAGGCCCATTTGTAGATTGAATGAGCGAGGAAAATGTTGCGTTCATCAAGGAGGACACGCTTGAAACCAGGATACTCTCCCCCTATTTCATGCAAAAGCTGCTCAACTATATCCTTGTCTTTACACTTTTCAACTTCATCCTGGGTGATTGTAACATCACTAGCCATGACCTGATATATTATCTTGATCTTTTGCCACAATGAGAGTGAGGCTACGGCCCTCGCAACAGTTACCTTGAGAGATCTATCGGCTAATATTATGTTACATCCTGGAATCTTCTGTGCCTCAGCCGACCCGGCCCGAAATTCAGCTCCTGGTGCAACGCCGAGCTTCTGTGTCAATGTGGCGGACATCTTAATGAACATGATATATATCAGACCTTGGGCAACACCCTTCTCTGCAATAGCGCTCCGGATTTTATCAAAGGATAACTTCTTATTCTGCTCGATCAGGGATTCTTCGTCCAAGCTAAGCATGAAGGCTCGCTCTCGACAAAGCTCCAAAATGACCGAGGATGGCCTGACAGACCTCATCACGGTTTGGACATCTTTGACAGATTCTGGGCTAAAATGTGCTGTTCCTATTAGGTATATTTCAGCACCATTGGGGGCGTTCAACCTAGTTACAGTTGCCGTCAAGGGACAATCGGGGGCGTCCCTCGTATTAGAATCATCTGTTGCGCTTGTTGGAACTGATTTGAGCGTGCTTTCGGGGGAACTTGGCGGCTTAACCTCAATTGGACTACCTATTTGGTCCAAATTTATTATTAGAGATGGTGATTGGTTTCTGTCGAAGGTTGGTGTGCTTTGCGCCATTGGAGGCATCTTAATGTCCAACTCAGAACCTTTTTGAGTCAGATCCTGTCTTCCTTGCTCATGCCCATCCTGGACATTCGTCGTCTTTTTCATAATGAGGCTCAAGTTGATTCCAAGTTTTTGATCGAATTAAATCAAATGTTTCTTACCAGCATTGTGTATGTCATGAAAGCAGACAACCTCTCCATGAGAGCAGGTTAGATACCAGCTGATCAACAGATCCGTGAGGCCGAGCGTGGCTCTTGCGAGCGTCCAGTAAAGAGTGGGCGTGTCACTTGAATTTAGTCCCGTAGTGAATGGGGATGAGAAAGATGATTAGGTAGCTGTTTGCGATGGCGAGAGGGCTGAATTCGGGTCTCAAGAGGTCTACTTGTGATGCGATAAGGTATCTCTCAAGTGACGACAGATTTTGCAGCATCTTCTCATCCCACTATGGTTGCACCATAAGACACTGAAGAGATACGTCTTTTGGCTCGATTTTTAGTTATGAGATAAGTGATTCGCCATGAGCGATTAATCGTTAGGCAAACAATCGTTGCCTTTTCCTTTATTAAGCGTCTGAAAGGTCTCCATGAGAGCTACCAGAGTTAAGGAATGGTTCCTTTCGAAAACAGGTAAATATTGCAAGACAATGATTGCTTTTTCATGTTGAGAGATTACATTATACTGTTAATCCTGTTAA
>Ga0058701_10000276_pt1 | contig 41839 bp, 19 predicted proteins | sample AgamicOrMae_FD_97039 | JGI IMG/M metagenome (GOLD analysis project Ga0058701, IMG submission 97039) | Agave microbial communities from Guanajuato, Mexico - Or.Ma.e | ecosystem: Host-associated > Plants > Phyllosphere > Phylloplane/Leaf | place: Guanajuato, Mexico | collected 2012-06-04
AACGTGAGGAGACAGGATGTGAGCCAGACGTTGTCAACCTCCTCATATTGGACAACATCCTTTCATGTGTACATGTTACATCCTGTAAGATGAATCTCAGTCTAGAGTGGAAAGGTCTAGACCATTCTAGAAAGAATGAGTCAACTTCTGAGCGAGTATATAAAGCCTCGCTCATCCATCTTTCACCACGAACTTGAAATAAAGCAATAGACCAGTAAAGATCAATCCTATCCTTTTCTGGTAACCCACTCATTTTATTCCCACAGGAGTTCTGGAAAAAAACTGCGAGTTCCAAATCCTTAGGCAGGTCAGGATGAGGCCTGCTCTCTGTCCATCTAGTTCTGCGAATACGGAGCGGATCTTTTCCGCAATAGGGCGAATGTGCACCCTATCCTGGATTGACTTTCGATTGATTCCATGGCCCATCTTCTGTCGATTCTCATTCACGAGCCACACTCGAGGCTGAGTCGAGCAACGAAAAAACACATCGCAGCAAACTATGATGTCAGAGAAGCTGGTTTCGGAACAGACAAACTCGGCGGGCTCTTGGGTGAGCTACCTATCCTAGATGCAGGGTCGATTGATGACCCCGTTAAGGTCAACTGTCAACCTGTGCATTACATCGCATGTTCTCCGTCATGCGTCGTCAGAAACACTCCTTCCCAAACGCACTGGGAGTGTGCGAACGGTTCACAGGGATTTGACGGTGCGGTAGAACTACAGGACGGGACTATCCTGCCCACTAGGCAGTTGCGAGTCTGACTAGCCACGCCCACCAGATGGGCGTACCAATGGGAGCAGCGGCAGCGAGCAGCCAATCACTGCATGGCGCACAGCTGTGAGCAGCAGAACCACAATAGGTGACAGAATCGGTGAAGCTGCATTATCGCTGTCTCTGCCTACGCACACGATTCAGCTGTCAAATCAAAAAGAAAATGTCAAATCTTTGATTGACATTTTCACTTGTCCGGTGGATGAAAAGTGCACGTGGAGTGCACGTGATGTGCAACTCGAGTGGAACGAAGTTAATGTTTTCGAGCCGAGCTCAGATCACAAGCTGGTCAGAGCGACTGGTGAATATAAATTGCTGTTACTCCCATGGAGGAGGCCAATATCAGGCATAGAGAAAGAAGAAAATATATGATGGAAGACAAGAGGACCGCCAGGATGACTACCTCAAGGGAGGCGAGAAAGCAAATTTTAAAGAAAAAGGCACGCGAACTCGTCGCTGACAGCAGAGAGCTGCGTAGGAGGCAGCTTGAACTCCGGAGGAATGAGATGATCCTAAAAGATAGGATCATCCAGAGCATGCGACAAGAGCTCGAACAACGTACACCGACGAGCCCAGAGCGAGGAGACATGGGGACCCAGATTGGTGAGACGGCGAGTGGGAGTGTAGGAGAAGCACCTGCTCAGCCCACTGCACCGCCGCCAGGCAGCAGTGGATGAGCCAATACTCCGCCCAGACTGCGGCACGCCGCGGCTATAAAACCCCCGCGGCCGCCGAGACCAGAGGTAGCCACAAATATAACAATGAACACAATCTTAGAATAGTCAAACCAATCTTTCAAACACTCCAGACCAATCTAGACTCCAAACGGCTCCTCGCAAGAATCAGATGATTGGTAGAATCAATCAAGACGATAGTGGACTGGGTCCAATTGAAGGTCTGCCGGTCAAACTTTCGAAGGGGGATTGCACCACTTCTACCTCGCACAACTTGGTCGTTACAACTTGGTCTTTACGTCTTCAGACGACCTTCGACACAACGACACACACAATGCTACGAAATGTACCGTAACTGATACACTTTTGTAATGCCTAAAATATATATATATAAAATACAATATAACTCACAAGAATTTTATCATGTTCATCAGTTCTTGTATCTTCGTTCTGATATTAGTTTTGCTTCCAGAAAGTTCGAAACTGAGCGCTAAATTCATGTATGGAGGGATGACGAGTTGGAACATTAAGATATCAAGTTGATATGAATAGTCTGACTGAAATAAAATTGGCACTGCTGGTCATTTTATTCTGACGGGGAGTGTGAGAGGTGCACCATAAAGCGATGCTGGAGCCATCGTACCTCGGAAAGGAGTTTTCTTCTCTTTTTAAGACAAGTTGAAGCATTATCGCTCACTAACGAGTTGATCTTTTCTCTTCGAATATCTCTTGTGGCTTCTTGGATTGTTTTGAAGATGCTCATGTGATCGTGACCTTTCGAAGTCCAATTATCAAGCTACAGCAGACGATCCCGGCCGTCGTAAGAGGTTACTATAACCCCCAATAGGCAGTGACCACTGAGATCTTCCCAGTGGTCAAACTTGAACGAGAAACTGTAATCATCCGCTTCGGCCAGTAACTTTCTCAATGTCTCAAGAGCAATCTGCCAATTCCAGTACAGGAATCTTTGGTAATTTTTTCTGACCTGGTGGAATATATATCGAGGAAAAATTGCCGACCACCTTGAGAAAATCGCGCAATATGGCACAGGTGCTGACCAAATAAGGAATATCGGCGTGCACAAAAACCGTTGTCACGCTAAAAGACATTAACTTATCCTTGAAATCCAACCTGGAATATCCAAGTGATAGAGTGGCTAGGAAATCGACACGGTTCTATCGCTCACTTTTATTACGCTCATTTCTTGGGGTCATCTGGCACGGAGAATGTCTTCAATTCTACAAACTCTTTCGCGGCGTCATCATTGGTTCTTTGTGATAGAATTCTCAAAATGGTCCATCCAGTCTCATCCATGTGGATTGTCTTGCCTAGATGGAACCAGCCGGCGCAGGACCCTTGTTCGATCACATCTTTCAGCTGTAAAACCGCAACTCCAACCGGAGTGTCCTTTATAACAAAGGAGAATCCACCATAATGTTTGACGATCATTTGTATTTCATAGAATCTTGGGTCTACATCATTTCCCAATAAAAACTGGAATGTATCGTTGAATTTAGGTGACATATCGACGCAGGCTCTATCTTTGGTAGTGTATTTTCGCTTCTTGAGATCGGCTAAATTAGGCCCAATTATGCAAACTTCAACAAATGGTCTGAATTTCTTCACTTGAACCTTGTTGCAAACCAAGTCCTTGCATTCGATTATTCTGATAGTTATTCGGTGTTCGCCGCTTCCGGGATGTGTGCTCAAATCAACATCAACATTCATCAATCCTTTCTTTTCCTCGGCGTGCTGTCTACCTTGCTGCACTTGAGTTTGTACAAAAGTTTTGATAAGTGTGTCTGTGCTTTGAGTATAGAGTGAAAGAGCATTATTCAAGGATTGCAACTCTTGACTTTTGTCCAGATAAGCCAACTTGAGACCATTTCCTCCAGCGTGGAAATAATTCTTGATTGTTCTTAATGCGACACTCAAGACGAGACATTGTTTCATCGTAAGATTACGCTCCGAGGCTTTTAGTGCCTCAGCAACTCCAAGCGCTCCGCTCACCTTACCTGTATTCATGTGGCTTCTTAATAACTTCGATACATCCTCCATCTTGGCGTTGGATAAATGCAGTAGATTGCGCTCATTCGATGACGGCAACACGATGGTCTTTTCCAAAGTATGGATGACAAGCTTCCATAGCTCTTTCAGTAAACGCTTCAGGACAGCTCTCTCACAGTATTGGGCCAACATGGTTAGTTTTCCATCTAGCAGTTCCATCAGGGGATGTAATATATGATCCGTTTCGGCGGTTATTTCGTTCGCCCCATTTCCATCCAGTCGGTTTGGATCAAACGAGTTTCCATTAACACCATCACCATTAGTTTGACCCATTGCGGCCGCTATTGCCGCAGCGACGGTTGCGGTATTACTGGCACCACCAAAGCCCATGGTGTTGCCGCGCAATTGAGAGAGCAAGACTCCCATCTTTTGCACACTTTCCCTAATAATCAATTCCATGTTCTTCGCAAAAACTGCACTCAGATTATCCAATTCCCCGTCAAGTTTTTGCTTCAGGCCGTGCAGGATTTCCGCAGCATCCGGTTCCAAATCATTGCCTCCCATGGATTCTATCATTTTGTCCAATTGAACACGCATTTGTTGGATATTGTTCATCAAAGTACAAGCTGTCTTCTCATTTGCAATGTGGTGGGGAAACTCGTCACCAAGCACCTGGGCATACTTCGACAATACCTTTAGCATCGTTTTGGCGAATCGTTTCATGTATCGTTTAACTATTTCTGGATCTGGACATTCTAGCTTAGTAATCACATCGAAACATTGTGTTAATTGGGTAAAAATATCCACCACACTATTGGAGAATAAAGTGTGCTCCGAACTTTGAGGGAAACCATCAGCCTTGTCACGTTGGAATGCACTTTCGACCTGTTTTATACTGACTTCATCGTTATCATTAAGCCATTGCATAACAAATGGCTCAAACCAGGTTGGATATTCGGGAACCTTGTCCTTGAGTTGTGGTATATCTCTACAATAAGTGTTATAGAGCAGCTTAACTCGGAAATGCAGGTTCATATACTCGTTAGATTTGAAGGCGCGCTCTTGTTCGTGTGCCTCTAGGGAATATTTCATTTCCATCGCAAACAGGGTCCACATGGTGTAGGCTGATAAATGGCCGATATTGAGCTCTTGTGGAAATTGTGACAAAACTGGAGCATAAGAGTTCTTGTCCTCTTCGATAACACTAACAATCAGAGTCATGAGCTGTTGCCAAAAGTCAAATGACAAGTGGGGACTAGTATCATCATGCTGGTGTTGTGTCTTGTGGGTACTCTTATCGTTTGTGTTTGATTCCTGGTCATGTTGTGAGCTGTGCTGTTGATGATTTTCATGGCTCTTCTCATTCTCTCCAACGGAACCCTTCTTCTTTTGCTCCTCCTGACTGTTGAGATTGCCCTTAAGCATTTCGGCGCATAGTCCATCGAATAACATCTGGTAGGTTTGCTTCAGACAAGCGGTAGCACAATCTTTGACTACAGTGCTTGCTCTTGGAGGACTTGGCACTTCCTGGACCTTCATTCGGAAAAATGTTATACTTGTCAAGAGATCAACAGTTGACTTCAAATCTTGCAGTCGCTCTTTGTTCGAGGCCGGGAAGTTGTTTCGATAACTCGAGAGATCGATCCTCAGTGAGTTGTGCAGTTGGTCGAGTAGCTTGATGAATTTCTCTTTGCCAAAATTGGAGGCTGCAAAACGATCGCTGGCGCTCACCGCCGAAGAGGCTGCCGTGTGGGCATAATAAGCATTTATGTTAGCCAGAAGGGTGGACATCACTGCAGGAACTCCTGGACAAAGGTACTTGGTGGACAGACAGTTGAAATGGGTCATTGCCTGGTAGATTGCCTCCACGCCATAGCGCATTGCGAACTCATTGACTATCTCTTGGGCCGGATAATCAAAGTATGTCTTCCAGGCCTCGTCTTGGCCCTTTGTTTCCGGTATTTTCACTTCATTGTTTTCCTTCTCGCAAAGATAATGGAACAAATTCTCGTGCAAGCAAGTATATTGCACGTGGTAAGGCGCGACTTTCTCCTCACCCTTGATTTCTACACTAATGTGTAATTTTATGGCTCCAGAAACGGCCGATTTATCAGTTCGCTTCTCAAGATTATACCAAACGTCCATTTCACCGCTCAATGTTCGCACTTCAATGATCGTCTGGCCAAGAAAGTCGTCCGATTCTCTGGTCAACTTCTGTCTTAGTCTTGACTTTAAATCGTTGTCCTCGTCCCAAACGCGCACTTTGATGCGATCTGATGAATTGTGGCACTCAAATGAGAAGCGCTCGTTCCAAACGGGATTCAACTCTTGAGAGATTGTTTTTGTCCTCCTTTTGGTCTTTCCAACTTGGACAGTCACATAAGGATCACTGGTGCCGCCCTTATCCTTGGCTATCAAACCTTGAGCGCACTCAACTGTTATCACAATTTTAGCGGACCACTTTGATGTTCCATCGAGAACACTTTGTTTCACCACTTTCATGTGGCCAATGTGGCTCTTCTCATCAACACTAAACACGTTTCTGATTAGTTCAAACACTTCCGGGCGTGATCTTTCCCTTTCTTCCATCCTTTGCTTCATTGCAATCATGATATTGGAAGCACGATCTTCAGCTCCCTTCTTTGAGGACTTCTCAACTGCACGCTGTAGACAGTCTGCGTTGAGTAAATCTTTGCACTTAACATGGCACTTTACAGAGCACTCGGAACAACGGACGCCCTGTCGCGATAGACCCCACAAGAGGCCGCCGCATTCGTGACAATAAGTGGGCCTTGTTGCAGTCCAAACGGCAAAGTTGTGTGGAGTTGTATCACTGATGGGATAAATGAGACCCTGGAGTGTCTTCTTGTAAACGTGCATCTTCAGATCTTCATCATTGAGCGATGGCCTAGGCACGGAGGTGAGACCAGCAGTGCCCCGTTTGCTGGCCATCATGGTCCTGAATACGAGCTCGCTAACCGCAGGTGTTGCTTTTGTTCGCGGACGAAGACCGGGGGCGGCATCAATGTCTTTGAAAAAGGGATTATCTCCATCACGTGCCCATAGACTCTTGCTTCCGTCCGAACTGTTTTGCTTGGCGCCAGTCTAGATGAGAATGGTGGTTGGAGACAGTTAGCGAGAAAGTTAGTTTAGTGCCCTTATCTCACTCGGAGGATCTAAGAACTCTGATATAACATAAGGAAGTGGGACAGAACAGATTGTCATGAAACAAGGACAAGGATGAGAACGCCAACAGGGCGCCTTCTTAGGAGTACGACTGTTAACACATTTGGATGAATTACATGGTATCATAGCGCTCAACTAACCGCTACTGCAAGCCACTTTTTCCTGTTGTTTCCAACGTTTCCGCTGTTGGAACAGGAACGACTAGAAGAATTCTCAGAAATGCCAAACTGGGCCGCCTGGGACACTGTTTGGCCACTCTTGTGACCAATTTCTTTGTCCTCCTTCTCTCGGGACGATTCTCTTAACTCGACTACTCGATCGCTTTTTTCGTCCCTCAAGACTTCCTTTCTGTGACCATCTTGTGCCGGGCTGTGGCACTCAAAGTTGTCACCATTCTGTTTTGCATCGCGCTCAGTTGCAGTTAATAATCCCCCATCTTCCGATAATGCCTCTTCATTTGGCCGCTGGACCATTTTGGATCGCCTGAAACTTTCGCGTCTTTGTCGCTGGTCTTGGATCAACGAGCTTTTGGTATTTCGGTCAAATCCAATTTGGTTTGTCAAATCAGTTTCATCTGTTCTATCCGAATAAACTCGACTCGAAGCCGTCTCTGTTTGATTATTGAGCTGCGTTTGATTGCCCTCCTTCTCGTTCGAGTCCTTCGCAATCTCAACTTGAACGGTTTCTATTCTCTCACTTCGCGATGGAAAGTTTCTCTCTGCTCTTGAGTTTCCGGAGCTTTGAACCTCTTCAGAGCTGGACTGTGCTCGAGCTCTGGAATTGTGGCTGGATTCTGAGCCAAACGGATTGCCTAGGCCCATAAGCAGGAAGCGAGTAAGCCCTGAAGCTGAGGTGGAAAAACTGCCGCTGGACTGACCGCAAACAGACTGGTAGGTCTGGTGTCGAATTGAGCTTGTTCCGTTTCTTTGCACATTGTCAGCACCGCTGGCTAACCTGAACCATCCGGTCATTGTGCTTCCGAATGAGGTGTCCGACTCTTTGCGCTCGTGATCAGGTTGTTTGGGCTCATCTGGATGCCGCTGGCTCTTGGGATTATCATGGACCAGACAATTCGAAGAATCAGCACTTTTGGTAGTAGCTAGGTAGCTAGCATGTTGGTTCGCTTGATCTCCGTGTGCAGGAGTATGGGCGCTCATGGATGTAGAGTGCCATCCCGGCTGTAAATTCGGCTGAAACAGAGATAGACACGATTGGGCGATAGAGCCGAAAACAGTGGTCTGCTGTTGGGTGGCTTGTTGTTTCTCGTGTTCGATCTGGTGTCCCTGTCGAGACCGACTGTTTGACTCATTTATGAGTAGTCTGCTTGGATGGGAGTTTGTTTCGGTTTCTCTTCGCATTTCAGTCCTTTTCTGGTGGCCGCCAGAGTGTACGTGGGTCAATTCTCGCGCATGAGGGAAATCTATCCCACTTGGTGGCTCTGTTTTTGTCCGACCCCCCAAATCAACCGCCTCACATCCCCCATCAGATGAACCTTCAACATTCTGAGGGACCGTGATTTCGTCTCTCTTATTCGTGGAATTTTGGATGTAATCATCTTCGAGCTCAATATCTCCCCTTTGCTTATCAAATTTTCGTTCACAACAATTCAAAGAGCCATCACTTTCTCGCCCTCGGGGAGCTAGCTTGGCAGTATGCTCACTGTCTTCGTGATCCTCATCACGAAAGTTCTGCATGGCAGCACAGCAGAGATTGCAGTTGAATGAGGTTTGCGTTGATTTGCATAGATATGAATGCAACTCATCAGCGGCCTGCACAATATCCTCAATTCTTGTCTCTTCTACCTGCTCCCCCGAAGCAGTCTTTTCTCGAAACCGAATAACCGCTTTAGTTACGTGATCGTCTCTATCGACTGGCTCGTCTTCAGATAAAAAAGCTAATGATTGTGTCTCATGCTCACAGAGATCTGACACTAGTTTATATTCCTCGTTTGTGGATGGAACGCTGGCAGGTGCATGTGCCTCTCCTTGATGACAATTTCGCCTCGAAATAAGCATTCTCTCACCAGATAACCCAATTGAAGATTCCCGCTCATTTGATCCACTACTCGTGCTCCTCGAGAGATCACTGGCACTTCGAGTCCTTCTTGTTTGAAGGGATCTCCGTTCTAGATTATGATAGTCTTCACCTCTGAAGTTGGTATTGTGCAATTGGTTCATTCGTTGATCTGCATCCCCAAATACGAGCGCAACACAATGCTGATGCTTATCTCCACGAGTCGCCATTTGTTCAGACTCATTCGTGCATCCAGTCGGAAAAGAATACACTTGTCCACCGTCGACCAAGTTGCGTATGTTGATTGTATCAGGGAATTCCGTTGAATCAATCCTCCTCTCGGCTCGCTCATTTTCCACCAGAGAATATTTCATTTCTTTAGATTGAAACAAATTGTCAAGACTAAGGCTGCGTTTCGTTTTGTTCAATGTTGAGCTAGCTTGATAGATGTCTCCCCTGGTCGGCAAATCGTCAACTTTCGCACTGTTCACCTCGCTTGATATTTTCGGGTTGAGGTCTCGTTCAACATTTGATCTGCCTGTATATAACTCCGAGCTCGTATTGAAGATCGTCCCAAATTGTCTGCCTAAGTCTGAGTTGTAAGGCTCGTTTGTCTGCCCAACAAACATCTGTGACTGATCCGGGAACGTTTGGCCATAGGCCCCAGATTGCATATCATACCCAGTCTGGTAGGAATCACAGTTTTCTCGATACAGTCTATCCTCCTTGATCAAGTCATCTTTTGTTCTTTCGCGGCACCCAACCTTGCAGATATCTGATGAAAAGCCGTCGACTCTATCTAGTTTGCAGGGAAATCGCTCGTCTCCAATTGTATCACACTGACTATAGTCAAGGCCTCTTGTTGGCACACGTTTCCGCTCATCGCTTTGGAACTCAACAATCAGTGAGAGCAACACTCTCTCCTGGTCAGTTTTACTTATCTGGTGTTCAAAACTAGCTTTGTCTAGGAGAGATTCACAGGATGCGCTAAAATTTTTCGCAATCTTTCCTTCCTCTTCCACCTTGCTCTCGATTGCTTGTTGAGGCTCTGGTTCTCCACAATCAGTAGTTGATTTTTTCTCAGGTAAATACTCGCCCACATCGACAGGTTTGCTACGGCGCAGACTTCTGCTTAACTTTCGCTGTCTAGTCAGATCTGATCTACTCGTGGTCTCTTGGTTGATGGCATTTTCCGTCACAGTCTGCGCGTTGTTCGAATTGCCTCCATTTGCAATAGAGAATCCGTCGTTGAGCTTAGAATTTGTGTTTTCTGGCGAGAGTTTCTCTCCTTTCATCGCATAACTATCATCATTCTTTTCTCTGATGTCGTGGCCGGTGAACGTCTCAACTTTGGAGGGTATGTCGTCAGGACTATCACCGATTCTTCTGTTACTCGTTGCTAGGTGATTTCCTGTGCCACTCTCACTCAAATGGACTCCTTCGGATTTAATCGCCAGCCGATCCTCGATGTAAGCTGCACTCTGTGTCTGTTCATAACTCTTATTATTATCGAGTCCGACTGGAGATTCTTCTTCGTCGGAGTTCATGCCTCTGTGCATATGTGTGCATTGTTGCTCGTTCAACTCTATGGACGAGCTCACTCTGTTCGATGTGAGTGCTCGTGCCTCAAAGTTCTGAGTTTCCTTGACGGATGTGTTCCTTTCATCAAAGTTGCGAACATAACTGTTCCCTGAGAGATTTTTGCATGGCTCTGGTAGCTCATCTCTGAACACCTTCACGCGATCACAGCGAGGATTCTTTGCACGGACTTTTTTGCTTCTGCTCCCTGCAGGACACCTAATCCTCGAGCAGCCATCAAAACTAATCGAATCGAGGGAACTCGATAGCGAAGGAATGAATATTCTCTCGTAACTTGATGCATAATCACATGGACAAGAATCGTGCTGACACTCTCTCTGTAGGTGTCCAAAATAAGCCGGATCCATACAGGTTCTATCTAAATCATAGTCTGATGTCATTGTCTCGTCCTCATTGAGAATGATTTGTTTTCTTGGCACTACGCAATTTGTTGATATTTGCGCGGAGCTCATCATTTCAATAGCACTTCCGCTCCCAAATCTATCTCGCTCCATCTGAGACAGCTCTTGGGGGCCACGCCTGGCCCGTCTGGAACCGTTGCGGGCCTTTCTCTTGATGCCACGATTTGTTGACGCTATCACGGTGGTTCTGATCGCAACTGGTGGAACATAAGCCTCGTAATCGGCGCTCAAAAATCTAGCAATCCTGTTCGGATGCCTGAGAGATATTTCTCTGCTCTTGTGAATCAGATTTGATGTCTCATTAGAACTAATGCCCAAGTTCCCCGCAAATGAGAAGCCCGGTTCTGAGAGGGATTCTATCTTGGTCGGAGAATAGAAGTCAGGGCGATGATGTTGATTAAGATTATGCTGAGGAAAAAGGGACTGATTGCCCATCTCGCACAGGAAGCGCGACTCAATTGGCTGCTCGAACAAATTTTCGTGCTGACGATCCAGAATCCACTGATAATACTTATCGGGGAATTGATCTTCAATCGAGTCACATCTGTCTGCAAAATGCAACAACTGCCGATTTCTTTCCATGTCGGTGCTATCAAATTCGGAATTGCATCCACTAATCAGCCGCATATCCTCATCCAGATTGACAAATGATGAGGGGCGTCCCTGATAGCTTGTCTGGAAACTCGAGCCATCTGCTTCTGCTGTACCGGCGGATTTCAGCGGCTTCAAAATTCCCTCATTCTTTCTGCTCGCAGTTAATTGGTGCATAGCTATTTTTCCACCCCTCGACGAAGCAAGTGTTGAACTGAGGCGCTGATATCGCGTAATGCTTGGAGGAAGACTGTGCTCTGAGATTTGGACCGGAATGAGTGAATCTTGATCGATTTGTCGACCATCATAAGATTCATTGGAGGGAGAGAAGAATTCCATCTGCAAGTTCTCTTCCACATCCGAGAGACTCGGTTCACGTTCGTACAGATGATTACCATTCAAGGGATCCCTTTCGAGACTTGGGTCAACTCGAGCGTGGATGCTTCGAGTTGATGATGCAACGCAACTTTTTGGGCGATTATAGCCAATGTAGTCTGTGGTGACTCGGCCAGCGTGATCATTCTGGCTTGATGATTGATGATTGGAATTGGGTCGAGTCAAGTTTCGCTCGTTTATCTGCAAACACACGCTATGACTCTCACTTTTTGGCGATGCTTTGGCGGAAGTCTGCAGTTGCTGCCCTTTGTTTGCAGTGCTAAATGAAGTTTCTTCATTCGATTGTTGATGCAGATTCGTTCTCTCACTTGACATTGGACTATTTTGCATTGGGCGGAGTTGTTCATTGTTTTCCATATGAAAATGAGCACACTCGTTGCTCCAACAATACGGAACTATTCCCTGATTTGCATAGAGCTCGCCCAGCTGGTAGATCAGCTCGTCAGAGAGTTGTGCGTCTGATGTCGCTAGCTGTACATCAGGTTCCACTAGGTGTTCGTCGTAGTGGAGTGAAGATTCGGAATCCATGTGGGATTTTGGCCGATCACTTGGATGTTGTTCATTTGGAAAATCTAGACTCTGATTCAGTCTGCTAGAGTTCAAATTATCAAATAATGCAATGTTGTGCGATAAAACATGAGGATCCATTTCTCTGACACGGCCAGGTGGATCCCCTAAGGCTTGACCCAGTTGATTCTCGCTACCCAGTGTCTCGTTTTTCGGCCCGTAAGTCTGTCTTGGAAATGGCTGTCTGATCAAGATGGGCATCGTTTGGTCACTCGCAGATTGAATGAAGGCGCACTGGTAGGCCCCAGTTTGCAATGGTGCCGAGTCGATGGGCCGGGAATTCTGGCTGGAGTATAGGTTGGCTCGCTCGGTGAGCCCAGAGGAGAAACTCGACGGCGTAACTCTTTGCCCAGTTGGCCCAACATTCTCGTGCCCATCTTGTGGACACGACCTTGAGTTTGTTGAGCGAGTTTTCCCATTTGTTACCTGGCCAGAAAAATGGCCATAGGCTGAATTGTGTGCTTGTGACTGAATGAGATTGTTGCCGGAACTGCTTTTCGCCGCAGGTGATTTCCGTTCTCGCACTAGCACTCTCAAATGTCTAAGCAATGATTCTATCTGCGATAACTGGTGGGTGACATGGTCGAATTTTTTTTCAGTGCTCTTGTTTCCGGGAGTTTTACATTCAACTGAGCGCCAAGCGTTGCTCAATTGGTGCTCTAGAGCCACCAAGCGCGATTCGAGTTGCACCAAGCTCGAGGAGTCGACTCTGTGATTATCTTGGGAAGTCATCGTGCAATCTGCAACTACTTTGAGTAATGAGGAACAGCAACTTCTCAAGCTTGGGGGAAGACTCTTCGAGCTTTGTGATGTTTTTGCCCTAATGACCTTCCGCCGGATTTGTTGAATCTCACTATATTGGTTCGTCGCAGATCAGAACTCCCTTCGCAAACTCAGCCCGGGAAACTAATGACTACGAGGTTCTTATCATCTAGTCTGTTAAAGTGACCTTCCAACCGTCTTTCACTCAATCAGGTGTGATCATCAGTTTCGATAATATCATGAAGCAGTGCATCTTACTTGATGCGTCCCCTGGTTGGCTCGATGAAGAAATGAAGGAATCCATAACACAGGCGATGAGTGAGTTCATGACACTAAACAGGAGCACGCTAATGGATGTCTTTGGGAAATTTCTTGAACAGTAAATCGAATTCTAATTTCACAATCGATCAGTTTGATTCCTTGAGGTTTCCTGTGAGAGCAGACAGCTTTGTTTTCTTGAGTCTTGATACTGATTCTTTTGAACAGCTTTTGACATTGCTGCACTTCTCGGGACGGCTACTCTTGGGTCGAAGCGAGATCTTTCGTCTTTCAAGCCAGAACACGAGTTTGGAATTTCTTATTCCATAGCAGAAGACACGCATTCCAAAGGAGAGTAGAGTTTCTTGAAATGGGCTGATTCATTCTCATCTAGATTGCAGATCTTGTCTCTTGTTCACGGATTAAGTATGATTTTTTATTTGTATTTCTATACTGATGGTGAAGTTGGGGCACTTGGAATTTTGCAGGTGGCTACGCAGACGACATCTCAACACTTCGGAGTCTCAAAAGTTGCTCCGTCCTCCTTTTGTCGGTTGCTCTAGCAGACTCATAGCTAACTTCTAACAAACAACGAGACAACACACAACGTGATCTTATCGGGGCCATCCAACTTCTTGGAGATGTAACATCAACAAGGGAGCCCAGTAAATAAATGTTCTACGCTTCCTGAAGCAAGCGAACGGAGCTTGGCAGTCCTTGAGTTTGGAGGACTAACATTGAATGAATTGCAAGACTGGGAGACACAGTGAGAACCTTCTCCAGCATCACGAGAAGAGCACCAACTACAATTGCTATTAGGAACAGGGCTCTGGTAAAATCGTGTGCTGCAGTTGTATGTACCGAATGGTGGGCCTTTGGGTGCTGTTTCCTTGAAAATATATCTCTAAGTGCTTCAGTTGAATGCGATTCGGGTCATCCTTCCTGTTCCTTCAAATCAGCAAAGCCTTGAAAGTTCTTTGCGACTATTTGTCGCTCTCGGAACTTGAACCGGCGTTGCTGAAGAAAGGGGTTGAATATTGTAACGGACTACAGTACTACGCGCCACCCTTCTCAACCAACACCATTACAACTGGGCCTTTCGTCTAGCTCTCCTTCTCCTCCCTCTCTCTTCCTCTGACTATGCCTCATTCTCTCTCGTCGCCATTTCGGCCACCGTTTGTGTGTTTGTTTGCGCCTAGTAACTAAGCTGAAACTAGCTGTGCGGTTTTGTTGCTTGTGTTTAGAATCTATTCCTGCCCAAGCTAAGGGCTAAGAGTGACCGGGATGGCGTGAGCAGAGGGCGCACGTAAGTCTAAATTTTGCCAGACTGCAAACACCGTTTTCTTAATAATGTTTCCCGTCTGGGCTTGCTGCCACTGGAGCGCAGAAACACTCCAGAAAAACAACACTGGCGCCCCTATGCTGTGCACTCTGCGCAAGAGGACCACCAAGCTTACCATTGGAGGGATGCAAAGGGCAGTTGTTGGCGAGAACGCGATTGCGCAGACAAGGAACAAATACCTCTCACTCCTAACCATAGGCAACGACCCTTTTGCCGAGAGAGGAGCCAGAAGAATAAGATAAAGCAACACAATTCTCTTTATTGAACTCAAGTTTGCTGCCGCCAGATATGATGGCAAACTATCTGCCCAGTTCAAAGGCGGCCAGCCAGACACTCTGCTTTGTGGGCCGGCCCCAAATCGAGCTCTAAGGGCTAACAAGCCGACAAGCGGCATCAAGCCAACAAATGGCCCATACGAATCTCGGGCAGCATTATCTCGGCAGCATTGGCCTGTTTTAGGTAATGATTTGCTTTTCGGCCTTTTCTCTCATCGAATAAGTGCACCCAGCAGCAAGCAGCAGATAGGCACCATCCTGCTGCTGCTCCTCCTTATCCCTCTCCCCTTTTCCCCCTTCTGCCAGTGGAGGAGCAGCAGCTTCTGGCAACGAAATGAGCCGAACTACTGTGACGCAGGGAGGCTAATTTAAATAATTGAATTTGTAAGCCGAGGCAGCAGTAGCAACTAGAGCAAAAACAACAACAACCACCACGGCCGCAACCAGATCGACTCGGCCACCTCTCTCTCTCTCTCTCTATTGGCACTCTCAGCGTTCGGGATTTGGCTCGGCCATTACATTGTTGTATGGAAATGAAGGTGCAAGTATAAGCTGAGGCAGAAAAAGCACTGTCCGATGCTAATAACTAGCTGGCCCGACTATCAGACGAAATGCCTACGACTACTTCATTGGATGGTCATCAGAACCAAACTAGTGCTCCAAACTAGTGCCAACCAGCTCGAATGGACTTTCTTAGGCGTCTCGAAGTTGGACCCATGCAGTGCATTAGTGTCACCTGTTAGTGCATTTAGCTCAAATCTCTGGCTTTGGCCCGGGCAGAGAGGGAGCAAATTCTGCAAACTCGATGCAACCTAATAGACTAGCGCGTCCGAGTAAAGTTAATTTTGTTCACTTATGCGTACCGCTTCGCACATCCGTGCCAAATAAATGTATCATACCTTAACGTTAGCCGATGCAGAAAAAAGGAGACGATAACTCATGGCCACAATCTTCAACACGAGTGCCTCTTATGAGGCACATAAATATGATTATACTATGCAAAGGTATATACCACCCTCATTCTTGTTGGAAAAACAAACGCCGCCGACCAGTTTTTGTTAGGAAAAGAGAACGAGCCAGTGCCCATGCGACGTCTGTGGCTCCAGACGTGCTGGCGCCGCAAAAGCAGGACCTCTTCACTTTTCAGCTGACTATGAAAAGTAAAAATTTATGTATATGAGCGAACTATATGGCGACATTACTCAGTAGACGCAATACTCAGCAAGTCTCTTCTTCTCTCAAAGGCAGCTGTGACGCTTTTTCGGACCGGCTGGGAGGTGCCCCCTTGAGCTGGACTGTCCCCATTCCGATTCCATTGGGACTGGGGCACGTGATGGGGCTCTCCAATGGACACACGAATGGGCACTACATACAAGTGCCCATTCGTGGAGGAGGAGCTCTAGTTGGATGCACTGGAACACAGACGAAATGGAACACAAATTCAATGGGTGGACAAGAATGCTGGTCAACTTGCTGCAGCAAAGTAACTACCACGTAATTCCCACATTCTCTCGGACCAGGTGCGGGCATATTGATGGCCCGGACGAGTTTCAAGAGCTGAATTGATCAAGCTAAAATGATTGTGGTCATGCTGGCGGTTGTAGGCCATGGAGGTATAGTCAGTCTAGTGTGGAAGGACACACACTAGACTGCTTGCCATACCATATGGCATGCGGGTGCCTCTGTGTGTGGTCCCACTGGGAGGGAAAGATGGCACAACATTTGGACAAACGTGCCGCCTGGCTGCACGTAGAAATCTTAGTTTTTGACTGCCTATACAATCTGCTCGTTTGTATGCCTCTACTTCTGTCGCTCCTGAGCATCTGCCTCTGCTTTGTGCTGGCGCCTCTTCCACTGCTCATCCCACCATCAAAGGGGTCTAGAACTCTCCTCTTTATGCATACAGTGCCCACGGCGCATTGGCCCAACTCCAACTAGATAACACCCAAGCCAATGCAGACTGCCCATTCTGATGGCGCTTCATTTGCAGCCCTTTTTTTTTCATTGAAGAACTACCAGACTGGCCCCATTACGCGACAATCAGCAGATCGTAGCATTATAGCTCATTCGTTAGCCGTGGACTCGTATATGAGAGCCATAACAAATAAAGTGGAGCCATTTAAGTGATGTTCTATTTTGTTATTGTTCGTTGGACTTCTGAATGAGACGCATTCAGCTAGATTCATAGTTCTCAATGATGTTCATTTTGTCATGCGCATTCCTTTTTACACAAACAGAGGGGCACAATTATTCCTAACCAACCGGCACCAACTGGAAAACAATACGCACTTTAACGCTCCGGTTGGGATAGTATCTAGGATGCATTCTAGTACGAACAAGGATGCTAAAAAGCCATTTATTTGTTGGAGCAAACCAAGCCGGAATAATAAACCGTCTGGACAGAGAGAGAGAGAGAAACCTTTTGTGATATGAGCCGTGCAGGTGTATATAAAATGCGACAAATGCACACTGCTTTCTCTCTTGAACTAGGACTCGAATTACAAGGCCTTCAGAGAGGAGGAATAGAGATCAATTAAGATAAATGCTAGCCCATTTAGACCTAGACTTCGGATAATCAGTCGGCTAAAGAGTGGAGAAAAATATCAGGCCGAGTGAAGTGATTGGGATTGATTGAGCGGAAGAGACAAATAGAGTGTTATATGAAAGGAAGCTAAGCAGGAGTCCGATAGTTATGGCTTATTTTGAGGTTAGCAGAAATAGCGGTGAACGAGGAGGGAGTCATGTCTGTCCAATGGTGGGCCTGCGTGTGGCAGTTATCTTTTTTGCTATCCTGCTCTGCTTTGCGGTCTCGCCGGCGGAAGCTGGTTGGTTTGATTCGTGGGGCAAACGGGCGGGATATGGTGGGGGCTACATACAGCCCCAGCCTATGGGCCGTTAAACAATGGCGACAAAAAGTTCCCGTCTACCAAGGGGGCTCACTAATTGCCAGACAACAAACAAACAGACTCGATGCTCCTAGTGGAGCCGGCTTTTGGTTAGCATTTCCTGCCCGAGGCTAACGGCTGGGCACCAGAACCAAAGTTGAGCCTCTTTGTGGGCTAAAATGCGCGCTAGGACTGGAGGCTGACAGCATCAGTAGCGATCGACCTTGCCCAAAGCAGCTGTCATCCATGAGAATAAAGGGGATGATTTATCGCCTGTGGAAGAGCTGCGCTGTGATCAATTGGACAAAGACCAAGTCTGAGTCTCTTACCAAACTTGATGACCTCCGACCGTCGGAATGGAGGATTTAAAAAAAAAATCAATCATCGCATCTCGTAACGTGGAAATATTCGACCTCTCCAATCCAAATACCGACTCTAGACTCTCGGCAACTCTTCTGAATAAACTAGAAAATATGAGAAACTAACTAAAATTGACATCGATAGCAATACATATCGCCTAAGCTCGAGAGAATAGTTCAAATATCATGATTCAATCTCTCGGACTTCAAAAGAAGTCAAGTCAATCTCTCGATCGTCAATTGCATGACGTCAGAAGTGATGATTCATTGTCTTCGGGATTGTCGCAGAAGTTAAAGTGGATGAATTTTCACAGAGCCCTCGTAGAGCCTCTAGATCCTTTTGTGAAACGGCGTTGCGGTCGAGGACATTTCGTGGAAGCCGGGACGAGCTCGTTTCCAGAGTGTCCGTTGTAGGTGTAGTCGAAGAAGATCATTACACTGGACGAGCGTATAATAGTCCGAGATGGATCAAAACGCCGACCGCTGCTAATGTTTAAATCGATGCCAAGCCTCTCAAGCCTCTCTTGATATGATGTCAAAGACTGAGTTCTAGCTGAAATCTCCCCTATACATCATACGATACACCGCTAGATCAATCAAACCATGTGATGTCTCAGAAAATCATGGCGGTTGTCGGGAGAGGAGTAGTTCTAGGCTATAATCTGTGTCCGGTGACGGATTTTTGATCGAGAGAGAGTTACTCCTCATGGGTACTCATACGGATTCTGCATACTGCGTGGGAGGAACGTAGAATTGGAGATAGGTGAGGGGTACTTTTTCTTGCTTAAGGAAAATGATCGTTGGCGGCGCTACCTCATCCAGAGATTAGGGAACTTGATCAAAGATCGTCGGGTTAATGGGCGACTTGGCAAAGAGTAGATAGGAATCTCCCGCCGAGCAAAATTAGTCCTTCATTACAAATAATGATCATGTGTCGGAACAGGCAAAAAACGATTAATTCGCGAATTAATCTGAGCATTTTCCTGCGAAATCGGTTTATGGCTTAGCGATGGGAGGGGGCCCGATGACGGTCGCTATAAAATAAGAATCTACGCTATGCCTCGGGTTACAATCAGCTCGAAGCAGAGTTCATTCGTACGAAGTTCATAGAAGTGTTCGATTTCCCTGTCGCAAGCTTTACGATATGATCAGCGATTCGGGACTTCCACGGGACTACGCTGGCTCAGAAAAGGACATTGGTAGGGAGGCTCATCCCACCCCCTTTTCCATAGAACAATCAATGACAAAAGTTCAACAACGAAACTGAGAGAGGTTGTACAAAATGAGAATACAAAACAATAAAAAAAGTCAATGAAATCTTTCATACTTACGGCTCCAGTTCTATTAACTATCTTGCTGACAGCGGTCATCCATCTGATCCTCGCCGTGGGTAGAGGTTCCCCAATATTTTGGGTGTCCACCGGAATATCTTCATTTAATTCTCGATTATCAACTGAAGCGCTTTCCTCCATAAATGTGGGGATGTCAACAGCCACAGGGTTAATCTCCTCTGGTTGATGTTGCCGAGGTAGATCTTGTTGAAGTTGGTCCTGTTGAGAATGATCTAGTTGAAGGTCATCTTGTTGGAATTGATCCTCTCGATATTGATCTTCCAGAAACTGATCTTCTTGGAATTGATCTTCTTGGAATTGATCCTCTCGGAAATGATCTCCTTGAAGTTGATCTTCTCGGAATTGATCTCCTTGAAGTTGGCCTCCTTCGAGATGATCTTCACGATATTCGTCTTCTTGAAAACGATCTTCTTGAAGTCGATCATCTTGAAGTTGAACTTCTTTAAGCTGATCATCCTTCGTAACGAAATCATGGGAGTTAAAATCTGCATTAGATTCATCTGGCAATGTGTTAAAATCTTTTGACATGTGTCCATCAGAGCTATTTCTTTCGTCATAATACTCAAATATGGTCCGCTGTTGATGAATGTCATTCAGCATAGACTTACTATGCCCATCAATGGCATGTACGTGATTGGTGGCTCGCCGATCTAGATCCTCGAAGTTATTGATGTCACGATATTGTTCATCATAATCGTCTTGCTCAAAACTAGCCTTATCAACGCTAGCTTGCGATATTACAATTGGCTCTACAGAGGCCTTATTTTCTAGACAATCTTCTTGTTCGGCTAGATCGTTGTTCAATAGCACTTCCTCCTGTTCTTCTTCTTGATCATTGACGCTATCGAGAGCACGAAGTGTGTCGATAGCTGGAACGACCGCATCCTCTTCAGATATGTGCTCAGCATTCTCTTCATTGGGGATGGACATTCTACCGGCGGGTGATTCGCTTCCGTGTTCAAGGTCATCCTCAAATTGATGATCATTATACGGCAATGATACAAAATTCTCCTCCGTATCTTCGACCAGACTTGAGAAGGCATTAGACGTATCACCAATCACTCGTGTGGTAGCGTCAATCTTGGAATCACCAGGTTTTGTATCGCATTCTTCGTGCTCGTGCTCGTCTTCCTCATCCTGTTTAACATCTGAAAAATCTTGACTCCGATCCGTTCTTTTTGAAGACTTACTCTCCATGTCATCACCCAATGTAGAGGGTTCTTCATCGACAGAGAATAACTCATTTCGTCGAATCCCGGTCTTACCTGCAATGTATTGCATAACATGTGTAGCAAAATTTGAAGAGTCAAAACCATTTTCGCTATGCTGAAGATCATCGGAGTTTGCTGTGATGTCGTCAGACTGGGAATCATTGTGGTGTATGACTAGTGGCTGCTCAGTCTTTAAATGGTTCATAGGGGTTTCACTTTGGGTTTTTGGATCTCTCAGCTTCAAGACACCATTCTCGGTGATTATCGGTAGCCTTCTGTGCTGCCTAGAAGATTCACGACTTTCTCCGATCCCTAGGACGTAATGAGGATCTTGTGAGGGCATTTTTGTCGATTGGCGAAGATCCACAATTTCGCCATCCGGGTAAGAGGCGTCATATTCAATGATATCGTCGCTATAGACCGCCCGTGGTCCATTCTGCGTTACTACTGGAAGCTGTCGCAAGGTTTTCATATGAGAAATCTGTATATTTGGTGTGAGCCTATCACTTGGACCATTTTGTATCTGATATGTTGGATTGGAATCTTGGATGGGTCTTCGTGGTTCGGGTCCCGGGAAAATAAATGGTTGCTGCTCACCCCTTCTAGACAAAATAGTTTCAATCGAAGGAAGTTGCCGCTGGCGACTAGTTGCTGTTCGCCGATCCATGTTAGACAAATAAATAGGATTAGATGAGATTCATTCAGCCTCACTATTATTCTACATTGTTTTTATCGCTATTTTTGAACAAAAAAGCACGTTTTGGGCAGTGCGTGACAGATGAAGAATTACGCAATCGCCGACGAGATTATAATCGGAGCGCAGGTTCTCTAGGACCGCTGATTTATTAAGTTTGCAATCACCTCGTATCGCAATGATTATGTTTTTGATCTTTTTCTCAAATTATAACGTCTCGATTCTGAGGATGGGACTTGGGAACTGTTTTCCTCATCAAATTTGACCTCACGTTTGGCGCGACTTCCAGACTGGATAGGGCGGCCTCTGCCTCTCTTGGGTTTCTCTGCGCGGCACTCCTGGTTTTCGACGTTCAGAGGTACTGGTGCGGGTGAGGTGCTCTCGAGAGCTTCCGATGACAAATGAGGAGTTGATTGAAACATATCGTCAATTGGATCGAGGCAGTTCCATATAGAAGGAGTATGCATTGTACGGTCGGGCACCGCAGTCAAAGGAGGGACGGATGAAACGTCGTGGGGGTCCAGACTATCACGATCTTGATCGAATGTTTGCTGATTTTCGATCATCGTATCACTTTCCTCTGAGATAGTATTCAACCCTGCCGCATCAAAGGTGGTTTGATTTTTGAGAGATGCGGCAGAATCTCTGGCCGGTGGATTAGGATTGAGTATTTCACTTGACTCGAGTGAAGGTGACTGTCCGCTGGAGCCCACAGATGGCTCTGTAGGTGTTATTAATGACTCCTCTTTGGAGAGATACTCAGAAGGTTCTCTTATCGATAGAGTCGTGTTTGGAGTATTGTTTTCTATCGATGGCAAAGCTCTCAATGGAGTGGACGAGCCGATTGCGACATCTGAGATAATATTTCTGATTGCATTCAATTTTGCCTGATAATTTAGTAACTCATTTACCCTGTGCTCTAAATCTAATATTCGGACATCTCGTTGATGTACTTCTTGTCTTAGATTGATAATTTCTTGGGTGGTTTGACCCAATTGTTGCCTGAGTTCACCATTTTCTTTGGCTAACTGTTGATTAATCTCACGGTAGCTAAATCCATCAACGGATTCCTCAACTACATAAACCATATTGCTATCAGACGCGTTTACAGAATAGAAACATCTGGGTGTTTATTTATTTACTTTGTTGGAATATCAAGAGCCGAATATCTTGTCCAATAATGCCCTATTATTGGGGCCGGGTGACGGGCAAAAAATGAAAATCCAACGGTCAATCCATGAACAGATCGCATGCGTGCGTGGTGACTCGCGCGTCCGAAATTCTGTGTACGAAGTCATGTCCTGTATTTACATGTCAACTCTTGATTATCCAACACTTTCCATTTTATATCTCTCGACCAATTCCAACTGTTCGACCTGTTCCTTGACCAATTGCTCTATCTCGTAGAATCTGTCCCGCGCCTGCTGAACACGAGCTATCTTTTCAGAGAGAAGCTTCGTACTCTCATCCGGATTCACACAAGCGACGCTACCAACATCAACTTGCTCATCATTCTCAGAGTCTTTGGAACTGCTTCTTATTTCGAAAGTGGGAGATACTTCATGTACATAATCTAATATGGCTCCATATCGCTCCTGAATAGTTTCCAGCTCGCTTTGCTCACAAAATATTGAATTACCGTCCGGATCGGTTCGTCTGACTTGATTAAGTTTCTCAATTAGTTCGTCTATGCGTGCCTGTGTTGATTCTGTGTTCTTCAGTGTCGTCGAATTGGCGTCACTCGCTCTCTCAAATTGACCCATTTTGGAAGTTCCATTGCCTGTGTCTTTTGCAAAATAATAAGGATCGCAATCCGTCGGTGGTAAGGACCTGAATCTTCCAGGTATCCCTGTGGAAAGCCTGTGATTTTTAGCACGTGGAACACCAGAAGCACCACTGGTTAGTTGAGCATATTCTTTTCTGAGAATCGTATCATCCGGGAAAAAATCGCCGTCACTATCTGAGATTTCGGAGCTTTCGTTGTGGATGAACCTATCATATTTTTCGACGATTGATAGATTAGCTAGGTTATCACCCGACGTCTCGAAGCATAAACTTGATTCTCGAGTTTCCTCTTTGATCTGAGCTTCCATTGTGTAAATTGTGATCAGATTAGTAACCACAAGTTCTGAGAGATGTATTCTCGCCTCTAGTTAGTGGAATTCACACATGATGCATCAGCTCGCAGTACAACAGGGGGGAAGCAGGCGCCCGCCCATTCGGGTGTTGGGCGAAAGCGAAACACTACGAAGAAACAGTCCACAACATGGTGTCAGAAAGTTCGCCCCTCATCTCCAGCTCGATCTGCCAGTCGGGGATGAATCTGCGCTAGCCAGGTCTGCGACTGACGCGCTCCGGGAGACATGTAGGACACGCCCCCCAGTCCCATACGGGTTTCGCGCCGGGCATCGCGGCGCCAAACCATGAGGTTGGCTGCGGCCCGCAGGCTGCGGGCGAGTCAGCTCAACACACGTTGTAGTTCAGTCCAACGAGAAAAAGGATCATTCAGCTCCAGGAGTCCGCTGCACGGCACTCTCCTTGAAAGCCAAAACTGCACGCACCAACGCTTCGATTGTTTACAACGTGAGATGTCGCGATTCTTATGAATGAAGGACCGACCAAGAGTGACATAAGATTACAGCTATGGTGAGGTCACAGGTTGTCCTCATCGGAGGGGGCACTGGTTTTGTTGGTCGTCACTTGGCGACTCTCCTCAGAGGTGAGGGAGCGAAAGTTCGTATTGTTACCAGGAAGCCGACTTCTAGTCATGACCAGATCTCATGGGAAATCATAAAGAATAAGGGAATACCCGAGGATACGACTGCCATAGTGAATTTGGCCGGCAGAAATATACTCGGTCCTGGTCTATGGACTGAAAATTTTCGAAAAGAAGTCTACGACAGTAGGATCAACACAAATCGCTGGCTCGTAGACGCTATAAAGAAGGCTGATTCTAAGCCACGTGCCTTTATATCAGCATCTGGAGTTGGTTACTATGAGCCGAGTGAAACAGAAGAATATAATGAGGAATGGAAGCCTTCTAAATCGTCTAGGGATGATTTCATAATGAGACTGGTCCAGGATTGGGAATCTGCAGGTGAACTGCCAGCCGATATTGCTGAAAAAACGAGGAGAGTTGTGATCAGGGCCGGCGTTGTTATCGGTAAAGACGGAGGAATCGTGCAAAATTTGAAACTGCCCTTCCAGTTGGGCCTTGGAGGGCCGATTGGCGATGGTAAGCAGTTCTTCCCCTGGATACATGTAGAAGATCTTGCACGTATGTTCATGTTCGCGATTTCGAACGATCATGTTTGCGGTGTGATCAATGGAACTGCACCAGAGATAGTCCGAAACAAAGATTTTGCACTTTGTTTCAGCAAAGCACTATCTAGGCCATCTTTCTTGTCTTTGCCTGGGTTCGCAGTGAATTTGATGTTCGGTAATGAGAGGAGCAGTATACTTTTAAAGGGGCAGAAAGTTAAATCGCGCGCTAGCCTCTTGGGTTTTCGATATAGCTACGCCACTTTGGCGGAAGCCGTTAATAAAAGTGTTCTCTAGCACCTGAGAGAACGACTCAAGAAAGTGCTGTCATACCGAATCATCAAGGGTTATCTGATTTTACTTAAGAGATTAAGTTACAATCATCTTCGTGAGCCTCCATGGGCTTTTTGATATTTGGTGCACTGTTGTTGATGGATGGAGAAAGCAAATCATTTGTTTGGAGTAACTCGAGGTCGATATGTGAGTTTTGCGCAGGCTTTGGGCCCTCGGTGACATCCCAAAGAATTTCGCCCTCACTAGTTGGGATAAGTTCCTGCCCAGCTTCGCCGGCACCGTCCGATGCTTCACTCGCTGGAGGGGCCTCTTTAGGAGGCATCCGGTCGAAGATAGCGGGTAAGATATCACCATATCGAGAGAATAATGTTGAAAATTCAATAGATCGCTGTTGAAGTTCCAAGTTCAAATCCGTGGTCGATTGGTCGGTGATGACTTTTATCTCAGGTGAATGTTCTGGGAATCTAGCGCTCAACTTAAACAGAGCGTTCAAGGCATAAACCTTGGTAGTGATGCTAAGTTTGGGATTATCGAGGATTACCGCACATCGTTCTATGATTGTTTTTGAATCAACTATCTGAGATGCAGAATTGGGCCTTGATCCATTAGAAACGGTTCCATCCTGAGCATCGGAATTACGATTCAGGCTCCTGTCGATTTCATCATCACTTTCATCATAGAACTTTGATTCTAACCCGCTTATGGGCGAGTCGAGATCTAGATTAGAAGCTTTGGACGCAGGCCAGGGATTCGTGATGTCGATCAATATATCAGAAAGATCTGCTGAGGCAGGTGGCTTGTTGGGGGATTTGTCATTCGACGGGGATGTTTGCAGATCGTCTTCGAGCTCAATTTTTTTTGTGTCGGGAGACTCGTTCTCGTCAGAAGAGTCTTCTACTTCAATAGGATCATTAATTTGATCGCCATATTCTCCGATGCACCACATAGTGACCTGAACAAGGGGTTGCTTGTCGTGCATGTTGGTCTCATCTGCCAACTGACTCCAGAGTTGCCTCACGCAATATGCGTAAAGAGTCGGATTTTTGGAGATCAGCTCGCAGAGCGTCCCGACGACATCATCCCTAACATAGTTACCAGCGGTGACCAAAACTCTAATCATCGTGTCTATCTGTACTTTTGAACTTGACGCAAACTTTTCGGCACATATACAGAGGTTCGAGGCACATATTGCCTTTAATTCGTCATCAGCAACACCGAGAAATGCTAGAAGATCCTTGGTCATCGATTTGAAATTTGCAGAGTTGATGAGAAAGAAAGAGAGTTCCAAGGCTTTCTTTTGTATAGATACGTCAACTTCTTTTAGACACTCAACTATAGTGATGCGATGCCGCTGGACATAGTTGTAGTCGGAATGAGCTGTCTTCAATAATGTCTCCAAGGCAACATATCTGATATTCTTATCGATATTCAATAAGAATCTACCGAGAGTGTTTATGGCTAGTTGCCTCAGGCTACTCTCTGCCTCGATTCCCATCATTGTGAGGACTGTCTCATATAATATGGCATTGCCTACGTTCTTGCTACTTTCAGTATTGGTTGCAACAGACGCCAATATATCGGTCATAGCCTCACTACCTTCGGCATAATTTCTTCCTAATATACGTAACAAATGTAATATCTTGACTTGTAGGAACGGATCGCTGATGCATGCAATATCGTGGTCCGGCGAATTGCCAGATATCATCAGATTTTTCAGTAATTTCACAAGTTGCGGAATTGATTTTCTAAAATGAACTAAGGCATCAGGGCTTTTCTCGCTCATTTCCGAGATCAGTACTATGCTCGCTATCAGGACTCCATGACTTCTCTCGTTGAGGAGATTCTTAGTAGCCGGGATGAACATCTCTAGTAACTCTGGGGCCTTACGGATCATCCTGGCAGCACAAATGATAGCTTTTTTCTTTATATATGCAGCAGATGATCTCATAAGTCGCTCGATCTCGCCAGCAAGATCGCGGGCCATTTCTGGAGAGCATATTGCACCTAGAGTGCAAAGAGCCAGGCCGACAACAAATTGCTCTGTGCTATTTAGATCATTCTTTAAGCTGTTAGTCATCAGTAAATGGACTTCTTGTTTTTCATCAAGCAGCAACATCGCACCCAGATAGCCGACTCTTTTGTCGGTGTACCGGGGCGATGCGATCAGTTTTAAGCACTCCAACTGCCCGAATTGCACAGGGTAACCCAATACGTGTAGATACAATAGTTTAACAACATTTCGGCATCTCCAAACATTGTCTTCTTGTCGGAATGTAGTCCGTATATAAGCGCATTCCTTCTGAACAACAGATCGTTCTTCAGCAGCCGTTCTAGCAGCACGAATCTGTCGAATGAGATCACGGAGCCTCACAGGCACCTGCATTGTAGAGGTTAATTTTGATAGAATAGTTTGCTGTATATTCTCCATATTCATTCTTTAGAGAGAGAAGGATCGTTATAAAACTATGAATGAGATTTGTCGGGCCAACCGGCGCCAACATTGTTGGTCAGGGAAATGTTAAATGCCAATGGCAATGATTTCAAACATACATTTTTGGGCACATGTGCGGAGGAGGCGGTATTATGTAAGGGGTGTAAGATGTATGATAGCGTCCGTAAGAAAGAATTCTAATTCGCATAAAATTGAGATATTGACCGAACCACCTTAAGGCTATCACTCTTGGTGAGTCGTCATTCTCCAAACAAACTTCGCTTCACTGAGTTTATTTCACGGGACCAATTTATATCAAATCTCTCACTTGATAAGACGAAGTTTTTTGTGCTGTTTACCAGGTCCAGTTAGATCACTGCATAATCGATGAAAGAGTTGACGCACCATTTCTATGGGACATCTCTGTAGCATCTGTTTCAACCAAGTGTCTTCGTCATCTATTAATTGCATAAGCCAATCACACGCAGCTCGACTCGATGTGAACTGTTTGCGTATGAGCTCAGTCCAGTTGGCTAAATTGGGTCGTTCTCTCGAATTCATGAGGACACCTAGAACGAAGAGTATCGAGAGATGGGACGTCTCGATAGCCAAGGTGTCCTCTGAAACTTGAAAGTATGTTTGAGGGAATATGTTGACTAGACTTTTTTGGCTCGCCGCAACTGTTCTGGAGATGTTAGCGCAGATCTGCCATATAAAATCGAAATAGTTGTGCTCATAGATGTACTGATCACGCGAAAATCTCATATTGTCGTTCCAGACCCAATTGGCTAGGTGCCGGGGAAGGACGAAATCAGCGTAAGTCATTCCGCTCAGCTGCCCGAAGTCTAGATCAATTTGTTCGTGCCCATTGTTAGAATCTATGACTATCGATGGATCGATAGTCCCGCTAACTTCGTGTTCGCATTTCAAATGCTTCGTGTCAGTGATGGGCGAGCGGGGGCTGGTGCTGCCGTCTGCGATAGTGACATCGAGATTTTTTGGTTGCCGCAATGGTTGCTCATCTTCATGCAGTAATGTGTTCAGATTTCGCTGGATGTCCGATTCTAGATACCTGATCGCAACTGATTTCGATCGGAACTCATAGTCGACACGCTTGTAAAATAGCATGTAGGCGCTATTGGTCTTTTCAATAGAGAAATCCATGAACCTATCATTGATGGCATCATATGACTTAGTGGTCAATTCTCCACCATAACACTCGGTTCCAATGTGTGAGTCGTCAAATGGCTTAACCTCTGCATCATTGAAGAGATACCATCTTGGTTTTTCGGTGGTTTGATCTTCACAATCACGAATAAAACAGTAATAATGTCCACCATCGGCATTGCCCGTATGGACTGTAACACCGATAAGTTCGTACAATGTCTCACCCATCTCATCATTTTCAGCCTTTGGATGAGGACCCTTGCGACAAGACTTCAAGCCTTGATACATCGATATCGATTCGTCATCACCTTTGCAACGACTCTCTGCGTCTTCATGAGGGCTAGAAGTATCTGAGTTGAATGAATCGCGAGATGACATGGAACCGTTCTGGGAGCTAGATGACGATTGTCTGCGCATGAGGTTTGCCTCCAGATAATCGCTCATATCCAGTTTTAGAGGGAATGAAAAGTGGGTGTTCACTTTCTCTTTGGTCATGGTCGCCATGTTGAATGTATATCGCATGGTGTTGAAGCACAATATTCGTGGAAGCTTAACGATACACGCGCGTTTCTCAGCCCTGACCTTCTTCTCACAAGTACTACAAGTGTACATATTGTCCCCCTCCAATGTGTCCCTGACGGTCAATTCATCAAGCGAATCATTGAGGTTGCGCATATCGGCAACTTGGACCCTCAGCGTATAGAACTCTTCTGTCGTTCGACTTATGTGCGGACAATCCAACGAAACGACGTTGTTTGATAGTGTTCCACTGAATAAGTTTTTGATTATGTTCTTAAGACCAGGCGAAGATTCCTCTAGTTTGGTGATCAAATCTGTCAAGAACTCGGTCATGTCAGTCTGCTCGGCAATGTTCAAAGGATGATTATCCATGGTATAAACCTTACAGAAGTTTCGAGGATTATAAGCTTTCCTTTCACTTTCTAGCAGAAATGCGAATATCTTCTGTAATTCTCGTAGAATGTCTCCATGCCTCAGATTCTTCGTATCCTTAATTGACAAGATTGCATACCTCAGATCTGGAATCATGAATAAATGCTGCATGCAAGTTGCCAGGTAGCAAGTTGCGCCTAAATTGATTAGTCCTACAAAACCTACTTCACTACGAGACTCGTCATGGGGCCAATATTCGGTCGGCTGAGCTGCCTTGATGATTGCTTGGTGTTGGTCTTGAAGAAGAAGATCTAGCAATCGCATGTAGTTTTTTGGACAGTATTCCACAAGAGCCAGCATCAGATCAAATGCGGTCGATCTGGTAGGTCCAGATTTGCACTTGGGTAAGAACCTATTTTTTTCGGTCGGAGTGGCGAAAAGATAGTCGTATAGTTCTTTTATGAACTCACCAGCAAGGCGTGAATATCTAAACGATGGGTCCCGCCTGATAGCCATAACCATCATCATGAGCATACCCCTTAAGGTATCATCCTCTACAGAGTAATCTCGAGTCTCAAATACTGGTCTTGTTCTTATAGCTATGACGAGATATCTACAAAGCTCCTGTAGATCTACCGGTGATCTACACTCGAGAAGAGGCAATCCTGCCCCATCCGATTCAAATGAACAATCATCCAACTTTTCTGGTGACGATTGGCTTCCTTCAAGAGATTCCTCACACTTACTATCGCTGTTGATCTGGCGACAGGTATTTGGAGCATCGATGAGCTGGCAGGTGAGCCAGAAGTAATCTTTGCAACCAGGGGAATTGAGCTCTTTGATGTAGTCTGTCTCGGAAAAGCGGCTCCTTAGAGGTTTCGGCGGCATCATCCGCTCGGTTATGGGTAGAAACCTGACCAGACACGCCAATAGATCGGCAGAAAGGGTATTGTTAGCTGCAGGACTATGTCTTTCGCCGACACTACTCAGTGAGCCTGTTTCCACTAGTGATGAATCGGAAACATTGGTAGAACTACTGGTATCTAGAGCAGTATCCAAGAACCTAGTGGTGCAAGCGTAGTGAAGTTTGAACAACCCATTGCAAGCTTCTCTTCTGCTGGATGGATCAGGATCGTCGAGTATCAGAGCTTTGATCAACTTTTTGTAGTTCTCGACTTCAAATTCCGGAAAGTTTGGGTCCGATTTGCACCAAGATGAGAGAAAACTTAAAACGTGATTGACAATCATAGCTCTGCTCGACATAGTCACATAATAGTATTGATCGTTTTGACCACGGCAAAGGGCAGATGACTTGAGAATTCTCAATAGCTTGTCGAAGACGATAGTAGTATCCTCCAGTAAGACCAGTAATTCCTCTGAAAACGAAGGTATCATCACTCTTTCGGTAATATCGTTGGAAATTTTGTAACGGCTTCGTCTCAACCTCTTAACTCCTGATGTCACAATACGTGGATTCGAGATCGAACTTTTCGTAGAGCTCGCAGGAGCGTCGCTTGAGCTAGGCGATGCGATTGGCTTAGTTCCAAACTGAAACAACAACTTGAGGAGATAAGCGAGGCACTCTTGTAACCATTCATTCCAGTCTTCGTTATCCTCTGGAAGTAACTTTTGGGACATGAATACATCATAGAGATCAGAAAGTCCACCTTTTCGGATAAAAGTATTAGCCCACAAAGGGATTTCGTGAGAAGATCTGAGAATATCAATAATCTGAAGTGAATATAGAAGCCTTTGAGGACAACTTGCACTCATGTATTGTGAGCAGGCTATGTTTCTTAAAGTCCAGTCTTTGTCTGCCTCATCCGAGGATCCGCATCGTTTGAGATGCTCCTTATAGTTTAGACTGGTGGGCAATAATTGAATAATTTCCCAAACTCTCCTCGATAAATTTTTAGACTTGTTGGCGATTTCTAGATTGTAACGATGAAAAGATCCAAGATACCTATCAGCTTCCATGAGCAGCTCAAAGTTGTCTCGATCCTGCAACACTTTGCAGGGTATTGACTCGACATTAGGATACTGCCTGGCGGGTGTATTGCTGTCTTCAACTGATTTGTTTGATTCGAGATCATCAGCTGAGTCAACATTAGTCAACTTGATGTCGCTCAGAACGTAAATGACTTGCATATCTTTGAAATCCAACTCGTTGATCTGCCTTTCATCCCAATCGAACGGTATCTCTTGATTATGCGATAATAGTCTCAAAGAGTGATAATTATTCAGGAGAAATACTGTGAACTTATCTAGCTCATGGTCGGATCGGGTCTGTGATGTGCAAGACTGCTCTTCACCCTCTCCAGACTTTGGTGCATTGACAGCGAGTGAATCTAGTGATGATGCGGGTGACACTTTGGGAGATTGCTCGAAGTATCCACGATCGACCTGGCTGAACCACCATTTCACAATTTCGGCCCGCAGTTCTCCCATTATGTCACTAACCTGCATCTCTATGGTAGTCTTAGGGACGCTGGATGCTGCCTGACAAACAAGCCTTATGGTCATAGACAACTTTATATCATATGCATTCATTCTGTGGCTAGTGAGATCCGCTTCGTTATTGAGCTGAAGGACTCTGAGAAAGTATGACCAGTGAGCCTTGAAAACTTCTAAGTGTGTTCTTATCAAGAGAATAACTTTTTGCATTACATCCAAGGATTGACTGACGTCGTTCTTATCAGTTGCGCTTTTGAGAGCCTGGAAGGAATTTCGCAGATGTTCCATGCAATATCGCATGAAGTTGGTTCCTTGTTTACATGCTATGGGTTTCTGATGATTAGTGTAAATGTAGAAGTGATTCAATATTCTAATAGCTGCCATGCTTACTTCATCATCGCATGCCTTGAGTGCAATGTCCCATAAGAGTCTGGTGGCAGGGTGCTCTAATTCATGGCAACATTCATAGTCTTGTCTTATCCACAGTAATTGCTCCAATAACTTAAGACCTCTTAATCTGAAGCTTTCGGGGGCTAGACTGGGGAGTTTGGATTTGAGAATATAATCTAACAACTCATCATCAACACCATGGAGGTCTTCTCCTACTGCCTGTTGGATGATCCACTGAAAAAGGACATCGGAGCATCGAGAATTCAGGTCAGAGGCAAGACATTCCCAAAGTTGATCCATTTGGTCCTTGGTCAAACCCATAGAAACTGGAGAGAATGTTTTGGAGTATATGAAGGTGAGGAAGGACATGCGTGTGATTATTGCATCGAAATGACTAAATAGTGGACTGCTTATATCCTCCTCATATGAGCTATCCTTATTTGACAACCTTGTCTCCACGTTCAACTTTCTCTTGTGGTAGTCTTCAACTAGATTTCTGAAAAAGTTTTTTGACATGTTGTGTTCTCTTTCCGCCCAGAGAACAATTGTATAAGTCTCATTCACCGCCGGTATCGAAACGTTTCTAGTTAAAGTGTTGAATGACATAAGCCTAGGTAGTAATCTAAGGGAAATGATCACAGATACACCTTTAGATAGATTCTCCAAGCATGCCTCAATAAATTTATACCTAATAAATCTATCTCCGGAAGACATAACCAGATTAACCAGAACATTTTCCACTTCAATGTGTAGATTAGGGCTTAGATGTTCGATTTTCCCATCCTGGAGCAGATCCCATAATAATGTTTTCCCTTGCTCGGCTAAGTTAGCAAGGTTATAATTTGACAATCTTATGAGATCTTCGTCGGCACAAATCTGAGATGTGATACTTGTCAGGTTGATAGAGGCGTTCTTGAGCTCAATGAACTGTGTAACTGAATCATGTGTTGCCTGTAATATGTGCTTCACACTTGGATCGACTGAGGATTTACTATCAGAATCTCTAGTGGTCGAATTTGAATCAGAAAACTCCCTCTTATGATTTGTGGTTTGCGATCCATTAAGCGCATCCGGACCGGAACCGCATTTGGTGTCTGTAGAAAGATTTTCGACTGCATCACTAGATTCAGGTATTGAATCATAGTTTTCCTTGTGAATACTGTGTTCCGGAAGGTAACTCAACCCTTCTTCATCGAAGTCGGTCATATCTTTATCCTCCGAGCAACAAGCGCTCACATCGCTTGTGAAATCAATGACTTCATTTCCTTCATCTGGCCACTGTCCTAACCATTTTGATTCTCCTTCACGAACCTGGTATTCATCGTCTGCACTCAATTTACTCGTTTCTTGATGACTAGAACCTTTGTTTAGGGTATTCTCATATTTTTTGATATGTGCACTACTCTTGACTTGAAAAGATTTATCCTTATCATCGTAGTCTAGCTTCTCGATCACATCGTCTTCGTCGTCGTTAACAGGACTGTTCACTCTAGAAATTAGAGGATGATTCAGTCGATCGTCGAACTCACTAGTTTCAGGCAAAGGGGCTCCTTTCGATTGATTTTTTTGCACTGAACAAAATTGAATTTGATTAATGCAAGGCGAATGTGACCATATAAATCGCAGAATATGCGATGTCAGTAGTAAGGTATGCTCCGTATGCTCTTCTAAATTCAGATTTTTCACCAACCAATAAAGGTGCAGAACAGGGCCAGCTCTCATCGATCGGACTAAACTCGTGAGCAGATCTAGTACTTGACGCCCACAATGTTTAAGTGAGGATGCACTCCAGATTGCATTGACATGCTCCTCATCGAGTGAAAAAGCTACAAAATTCAAGATTATATGTGATTGCTTAATGATTTCAACATGACAGTTGGGACCGAAAATGTGCTCGATAATCTTGTTCTTTAAGATCCAACCACGAAATCTCTCAATGAACTCGTGATGTTTGTTGGAGCCCATTTCTGTTAATGAATGGCATAGATCGTTGGCATTTTCAATCAGCCTATTGATTTTGCATACACCCTTCAGTCTTGTAGTTAAAGTTGAGCTGGTAATCTCTTTTGGGACAGAGTGAAGGCCGTTCTTTTCTGGATCTATCTTTTCCAGAGCGTTTAGTAGAGACTGAATGTGGTGTTGGTCCGTTACGATATTGTGCATTTGTCTCTGATGAATGAGTGAGGCTATCGTTGTAGGTGATGAAGAAGTGGTTCTGGTCTCAGTTGCACTTGAGGTTGTTGCGGTCGAAATGGTAGAGATGCTCACAGTATTGTTGATATTTGTCACCATAGGAGTGACAGGTGGCGTGCATGATCGTTCCCCCTGGGGAGAGATGTTGGCCCTCTTGTTTGCTTCACTCAAATTTTGCATGCTGCTTCCATCATCGTCATCTGATTCGATTGATTCAGGGGACATGGCTGATGTAGCAGCTCCAAGTCTGTCCTTGTGAGCCATCACTGGTTCCTGTGAGCAGAAGCGTATAAGACCGCAACTGAATTTCAACTAGCCTAATGGGTTAGATCATCTATCAAATCGAACGAATGTAGCTGGTGAGTTGATGGCAAGAGTGTAATATGGTTCTATCAATATTCGTATAAATATAATCAATAAATTAAATAGATGACACTATGATGTCTCACGGATGGTAACTAATTCTGAGATATGCTGTACAAGCCATGCGTTGGGATGGCATTCATCAGAATGGATGTTGGATGTGGGCATAATATGTTCCCCTGTTACCGCAATAGACACAATACCAATGAGGACCATTATGACTACAGACGTCTGTTTTGATATGAGATGGACGACAACGACGAATTACAACAATTCGATCGCGACGCGCATTTCTGCGTCGTTTTAGGTTCTCCGAGTCCCATTATCCACGCATGCAGGAGCACTCGCAATAGAACTTCACTCGCTCGCGCAGCGGGAACAAGGCCGACAAAAAATTCACCCATATCTACAGGCTGCTCGATCGGAGCCACCACCATTCTGATACATTCAATCCACCAAAATGATCCAATCTGAACAGACATGGCGTCACATATATGCCCAAAAGTCAGGATAACCTAGGTTCACAAAATCCTTGAACTAATCAACGGTCACTCTGTCGTAATGGGTAACTTATTCGGCGTGAAACGCCGGGCACCGCAGGTGACAGCTCAAGATAGGGCAATATTGCAATTGAAACAACTGCGAGATAAGATAAGGATGTATCAAAAGAAAACAGAAACTGATCTTGAGAAGAATAAGGGGCTGGCATTGTTATTGTTTCAAAAGGGCATGAAAGATAGGGCAATCATTGTTATGAGGCGAAAGAAATATATGGAGGACCTGCTGACTAGAACTGACAAGCAGCTAGAGACACTCGAGTCTTTAGTTCATGACATCGAATACACTCAAATTGAAGTCAGTGTTGTTGAGGGTCTGCGTGTAGGATCAGAAGCTCTCAAGCAACTCAATAGTCTGATGAATATTGATGAAATTCATCAAATGATGGAAGATAATGCAGAAGCTGCTGAGAAGCAGAGGGAGATATCGGCAATATTGTCGCAGACATCTGAAAGGTACTATGATGATGACCTTATCATGGAGCTCGAACAGCTCAAGTCTCAAACTGAACCTGCCGTCGAAAACCGAGACCAGATAGGTACGGGATCCGATGAGTCCAAGAATGTTATCACTTCGCCAGCCAATGAAGATAAGCCTCCGAGCCCAATCCAAGCATCCAGTGTCGATCAAACACCTCCAGATAGTCGCTTAGATGAACTGCCAGATGTTCCAACCACCTTAGGAGAAAAACTCACAACAAATAAGGAATCCGACCATTCACCTGGAAAAAGCAGGCAACGAATTGAGCTTGCCTAAGATGTGGCTACCATCCTAGATAATTCGTCAGATTTATTAATTTCCCAGATAATGTCACACGAACGAAGTAAAGCCAGGTAGCGGGGCACGACTGCCAGCCATGTTATCGACAATGATACGTCCGCCATTAAGGGTCATCATCTGGTTATTGAGCAAGTCAGCTTGCTGGCCGTTCTGCTGCGGTTGGTGATTGTTCGCGTGCGTATGACTCAAAGGCGACGTGCCTTCAAGACTGCTCCCAGTATTAGTGAGAATGAGCTTGTTGGATTTATGGGCTATGCCCTCATGTTCAGATTGCTGACGCGGGTCGTTTGATGCGAGTTGCTGACTCACAGGTGAATCACCGTAAATCGAAGCTCCATTATGGTTCAGTGTTCGATGCTGGGCATTGGACGTTCCACCAAGAACCATTGTTGACTGCCGATTGGACTGGGAATCGGAGCTTGATTGCCCTCCGCTTCCAACTAAATCAGTACCTATCGCAGGAACCTTAGGCACTGACGGAGCAGGGCGCTGAGGTAACTTTGGCTTTGTGCGCTTTCCATGATTAGAGTGTGATCCACCCGGAATACCGTATTGTTTCCCTGATGAGGTAGAGGGACCACCTCTCTTCCAAGATCTTTGACTTCTGAAAGTGCCTGTCACGTTTGCGTAATGATTCACGAGTTGTCTTTGGGCAACATTTACATATTCCTCTTCATTAGATTCGGGCGATTCAGGGGCTGGGCTACTACTAATCTCGCTCGGTTTCTCAGTTAGACTGTCTCCGCTGCTATCATATTGTGATGCACCGCTTGTACCTTGACCAGGACGACAAGTCGCACTCTTCATGGATGGCTTCTCTACGGGATCCTCAAAAACGTCATCATCGTCATCCGAGTAAACGGCAGATCCAGGATGTGGCCTGGGTGGTGTTTTTGGCAAAGTAAAATTGGCAGTACTTTGACTTATCGCTCCATTACTACGCCTGTGGCTTGCAGTATTTGGAAGAAGTCCGAAGCCGTTATTGTAATGGCTGTTGGATTCATCCTCAATGGTGAAGCCCGCGTCGCCCAATCTATCTTGACTTGTTGATTTGATGCTGTTTTGTTTATATTTGTAACTTTTAGTTTGTATGAACAATAATGCCGTAACTATAATGGTTATCACAACACTTGAGCAAGCGCATAGTATCACAAACCAACTCTCTCTAAAGAAAGGCAAATTTGCTCTCAGCTCAGAATCATAGGTGTACAACAACATACTGGCCTGCTGCCCCCAACCCTCCTTAGTTTTGGCCGTGACAGTGAACACATAGTGTGTGTCTGGTTTCAGGTTAGTTGCCTTAAATGTCCTCTCGTTGTGATGCAACTCTTGTGATGCAATCTCTCTGTTGCCATCAGTTAATGAGTGATAAGTCACTTTATAGCCCAAGATCTCCCCGTTCGGATCTTCCGGAGGATCCCACAATATTCTAGCTGTCGTCTGCGAAACAGAGGGTGAACTTATGTTCTGCGGTAGACCAGGAGTATCCTCTAGAGTTTGGGCACTTACGACTGGACTATATATACCGTCTCCTACTGTAGTGTAAGCGGCGACAGCAAGTTGATAAAGAGTAAACGGCTTCAAGTCGTTGAGGTTCGCATGTTTGGTGTTGTTTCCTTCAATGGTCTTGTGTAACAGTGGAGCATCTTGTTTCAGAGCTTGATACTGAATTCTGTATCCTTTTATGATACCATTTCTATGCCTCTTTGGTAGTGGGCCCCAAGAAACTTGGATGCCAGTTGAGCTAGTTGGACCTGCTGTGACGTTTGACGGCCCAGCTGATGGGACATCCTCGAGAGTTTGGATATTGACAGCCTCACTTGGTGGACTCTGACCAGCCCCATTGACAGCATAGATTCTGAAGACGTAATCAGTGAACTCCTCCAGATCTTTGATTAGGAAAGAATCTGCCCGAGTATCATTGATAAAGTAATGATTGATCGTTGAGTTGCTGCTCTCAAACCAAGTCAGGTTGTAACCCTTCGGCTGACCTAGCCACAAATTGTTGCTTAGAGGCGACCAGTGGGCCACAGCTGAATTTGATCGAATTTCCTCAATGGATAGATCTTTGGGAGCATGCTCTGGCTCTGTTTGGCTTGTTAAGAATTCTGGTGTCGGCTCAGAAGGATACCTGCTTGAACCAACTACATTAGACGGAGTTAAACGAATCTTGTATCGAGTATAGGGTCTCAAGTTTCTTACGACCAAAATATTTCCATGACTGTGATTTGTGGAAACATATATAGTCTGCCACCTTGGCTTGTAGTCACCGTTTGAGGGAATTAGTGCTTCCGCAACCCAGCGGTCAATGGCAGCATTACCATCAAAACCTGGTTCAAACTGGATTGAAACGGTGTAAGCTCCGATGTTCAGCGGTACCAAATTTGATGGAGGTTCAGGTAAAACAGGTGGAACACTTGTTGTTGTGACGTTGATCTTGCCAGGACCTTGACCAAAATCTGTATGCGCATATATCTTGAAAGTATATGATGTCTGAGGGAGGAGATCTGTAATTTTGGCCTCCGTCGTTCCTGCGGGGAATTTCTTTAACATCTTCTTGTCAGCTGAAGAAGTCTCCGAATATTCAAGTGTATAGTGATTAAGCTCGCCATTAACCCGCCTTGGAGGTCTCCATATCACTTTGAGACTCTTATCTAAGACTTCTAGAAAGCCGATGGACTCAACAGCCTCCGGAAGATCCTGCTTAGTTTTAACACTAACAAGCTCTTCATTTGGCACCCCGTCCCCTCCATTGGTGAAACATTTGACTGTTACATAGTACTCAGTGTAAGGCGAGAGGCCATCGATGGTAGCCACCTGTAGTGGCATCAAAGAGTTGTGCTGCACCACTACTTCTTTCGCCAACTGCGTTTGTGGATTATCTAACCAAACCTGAACCTTATACCCTTGATTTATACCGTTAATATGCTGAGGCAACGGTGGATTCCAGTTGACTTTTATAACTGTTGGACTGGACGCCTCTGCTTGAACATTTCTTGGACCGCTATCTGGCTTTCCCTCTTTAGTGCGAACGAAAATACTGGCACTATAAGGACCTACGCCTTTATCATTCTCAGCAGCAATCTGAATTTCGTAGTTCTGCCAGGTTATCAAATCTTCGAGCACGAAATTGAGGTGGGCTGTCTCAGAGATTTCATTGGTGTACCAATCTGTATCACTGGCATAGCCAGCTAGTTTGTGCCTGATTCTGTACCCTTTTATGAGACCATTCTGCGAGTCCAATGGTGGAGGAGACCACTGGATGGAGATTGAATTCGATGAGCGCGGTGTTCCGCTGATGTTTTCAGGCGCCATACTCGGCGGTTGTACCGGAACTTCAATCGGATTTCTGGTTGGCACACTAGGATCGCCGGTTCCAACTCTATTTGCAGCCCTTATTCTGAAGATGTATTTCCTCGCGGGTTTCAAGTCTGGTATTATAACGCTTGTTTGGTCAGCAGATATGTTGGCTTTAGCTATCTCCCACTGGCCGCCAGCTGCGCTTCCAATGGATGTCATCTCACTATTGTTTATATTGTCAGAGCCACTTGAATCACCTGTGACTGTTTTCATTTCGACCATATATTTGGTTATGGGACTATTTCCGTTGAAACCAGGTGTCCACTTGATACGAACACTTGTTGATAATTTATCAAGCAACTCGGCCGTTATGTATTCCGGTTGATGAGGTCGCTCCACTATTTCGAGCCTCGCGCTGCGAGACTCAGACATTAATCCAGAATGTATCGTGCAAGTGTAATTTCCGCCGTCAGAGTTTCTCACATGCTCAATCTTTATCCAACCATTGTGATTTTGTCGCACCCTATTGGATTGAGTGAGGTTTTTACCGTTGAAAGTCCAGGAAACAATCGAGTCACTCTCAATGGAGCTGCAGCGCATCTCCGCCGTGGAACCCAAGACAACCGACTGATTATGCGGGAGATCCCTGAAAAGAGCGCTAGGAATCGATTCCGCTTGAGGTGAAGGGCTGTTTATATTTGTTGAACTTGTTATTGGGTCTTTCTCATGGTTCCCCCCAGCACTATCGCTCTTATCCTGATCAAGCATAGAATGAGTCGAGCGAGGACCGACAGGTTGAAGTTCATTTGCGGAAGATTTTTTGTTTTCTATCGGCGGAGATTGTGGTCGTGTCGAGCTTAGTTGCTTGTGTTGCTGTGCATCTGAGCCCTGGGATCCGCTAACTGATGCGGCTTCACATATCGATGCCGCCCTTCGTGACGGTGATATGGGAAGCAGACCCCATCTGCCGTGTTGACGTGAGAAAGCTAGAGCGAAGCCAGGACTAGAGTCTAGGGTATTATTCGATACGCTGAAACGATCGTTGGTAAAATCCTTATCATCGCTGGGCAGCCATAAATCAGACATCGGGTAATCAATGTCGATATGCTCACTGAGATCGCCATTCACAATAGAGGCACCATATGTGGCAGCGGTCAACTCTTGGTGAGCTCTGAGTTTATACTGCCTCATTAGGTCTGAGCTTATATTAACATAATATAGTCTTGGATATGAATCGTTCTTCACAATCGTTGTAAGGAAGGTAAAGACACTAGAATTATTAACTGGCAAAGTTGATGGAGACTCCCCTTCCCTGATTGTCTCATCTTCAACAAAAGCTAACTGAGCTTTCAAATCTTGACACCGGTTCTTTGACATTTCCAAATTCCTGGGGCTGACAACTTTGTAGCATTTATTCTCAAAAGGAGTCCATCCCATACGGCATTTTCCGCCACTCAATGCATCATTCGACCTCTGATCCCTCAGAGGATGGATGCTGTCAATAAATTGCAATGCAATGAAAAGGGGCAAAATAAATAGATGAGTAAGTGTGTAGTATTTGATATTGTAACGCCCCATGTTATTCTTTCTTCTAGAAATCAAGATCATTGCTATATTCTTGAGATTGAGATCAGTTTTGTTACGGTAGGTTATTGTTCGATGTTCGAACGCTTCATCAGTCAGGATTGAGTTGAATGTCTTGTGGTAGATTAAGATGTGTGGGTGACTTGTCAACAGGTGATTCAACAATCGATGGAATTCGCATTGATATCGGGTCGGAGCCTGTTAAAACAGCGCAGCTCCATCAATCGATCGAAGATTGTGATTTAGATACAGTGTGAGTCTCATAAAACATTGCATAAATGATAGAAAAGGTTAAACTCATGATAAATGTTGCGGATCAATCTGGTGTTTCGTTCGTTGGGAAAACTTTCGTAAGTTTAGAAACAGTCTTGTGAGTAAAATTGGAGATCGACTTGATTGGATGTGTCGATGAAGCAATTAATGAAATAGCTCAAAGGGCACTGGTTAACTAGATAGAATATGTGATGAGTCTGAAGGCCATCGAGCCTAAGGAAAATTTGGTGGGATGGTGCTGAGCAGTAGTAGCATCTTGGATCGAATGGCCTTCTTGGACACAAAGCAGTGCAAAGAGTGGCAGCCGTCCTGAGCTGAAAAGACTGGCTGAAAAGGTGGTCTGCAGTGCGCAAAGTGCGGCCAGTCCGTTTTTGCTCAAGACGAGGCTTCCTTTTGTGCCCACAAGTGGACGCTGGCCGCAGAGTGTGCGCACTAGAGCCAGGATTTTTCTGGGTTCGCAGAACCCAACCAGAATCCCAGAATTGTCGATTTTCCTCCAGTATTCTGGGTCCTCTCAGAGAATAGTGTTTTTTACGAATATTTTCTGGGCAAAGCC
>Ga0058701_10000277_pt1 | contig 41349 bp, 46 predicted proteins | sample AgamicOrMae_FD_97039 | JGI IMG/M metagenome (GOLD analysis project Ga0058701, IMG submission 97039) | Agave microbial communities from Guanajuato, Mexico - Or.Ma.e | ecosystem: Host-associated > Plants > Phyllosphere > Phylloplane/Leaf | place: Guanajuato, Mexico | collected 2012-06-04
ACCAATGCCCAGCTGGCCGGCGAGCGCCTCTTGGTGCAAGTTGGGGGCGCCCATCGCAGTTAGTGGTTGGGGCGCCAGTGTTTGGGCTTGGGGCTGACTCGATTGGTTGCTGTGCTGTTGTTGCTGCTCGACCATTGCCACGAATGAGGCGGCGGCGCTGCTCTGGGCGCCCAAAGTGTGCTGGCCCCGAGCAACAGTGTCTAGCTGGCCGGTGGGCGCGTGCTGCACGGCCGCCATGAGCTGGGGCAGAGCTGCGGCCGCCGCTGCAGCCGCGGCCGCCACCTTGCCCTGCGCCTGGTCCGTGGCGAACATTGCCTTCTCGCCTTGTGGAACTTGGGCGCCCTTGTCTTCGGGGCGGCGGCTAAGGAGCGCTCAGTGTGCGAGCTCAGTAGTGGTCAGTGTGGCGACTGGAGCTTTGCCTGTTTGGTTGTGGTCTGATTGTGGTTTGTGTTTTGGGTTAATTTTCGGTTAAACTTTGTGTGCATCGACTAGATATTATTGCTTCTTCTTTTGTTTCGCCTCAACTCTAAAGCGGCGAGTCGTGTGCGCTGCTCGTGAATTTGCCGCTCGTGAAATCTGTGCTCTCGCGTGCCTGCTCGTTGCCGCTCACTGTGTGTCGTGCTTTCTCTCAGTGTGTACTTTTCGCTCGCTCAAAAAGCTTGCTGGAAATGCTTGCCCAAAAAGCTTGCTCGAAATGCTCGCTCAGAGCTAGTCCAAAATCGTCCTATTCTCTCCCGCTCACTGTCTCTGCCCCCACAAAGCTCGCCTGCTGCTTCTGCTGCTCTTTCTGCGCGCCCCCAACTCTGAGCACAACACAGACTGTTATGTCGATCGAGATTATTATTGCCAGTTAATTGAATGCTAATATTGCACTTGCGCCTTTCATTACGTCTCTCTGCGCGCTCTCTTCTCCTCACTGCTCGCTGCTCACTGCTCACTACTCGCTCGCCAACTAGCTCGCCCACTTGCTCTCTGTCTCTGTCTCTCTCCGCTCGGTCTGAGTGCGCCCTCAAATGGGCTTCTCTCTCTCTCTTGTCTCTTCTCTCTTGTCTCTTGTCTCGCTTCTCTCTGCTCGCCGCGCTCCGTCTTGGCGCTCCAGTTCGCAGCGGCAGATTTGAATTTGGCCTCCTCTCTCTTTCTCACTTGCTGCCTCTGGCCGCTCTATAGCGCGTGCGAGCGGCCGGCAGCTAAGCACCGGCGCCAAATCTGCTCTGCTTCTGCGCACTTTTATGCGAACGCGCGTGCCGCCAACTCATTGGGCTGCGCGCGACTCCAAACTGCCTCCTCTTCTCTCTCTGCTCTCTGCTCGGCCCTATGCTAAGGGCCGGCCGCTCGCATGCGCATTCCACATTTTGGCCACTCGGCGCCCAAATTATGCCAAACACCGGCGGCCAAATGGGCGCCCAACAGACCCCACAGACCACCCACAAGGCGACAAGGTGCAAACAGGCGCCCGCCAGGCCACAGACGAGCTGCTAGAGAGCTGCTTTGTTGCGGGGGAGGCAGAGGGGCGGACACTAATCAGTGGCGGTCTCTTCCAGCGATCTTTTACTCACTGCAGTGTTGCGCGAACTGCTCGCTTGGCGCCCAATCGCCGGCCTGCATACACACACACTTAGTGCAGACACACTTTTTTCTTTGCAAACACAAATGAGCGTTGGCCTCATTTCGGCGCAACACTCAACTGTGCGCCGAAAAGCTCACTTCGCCTAAGCACAAGCAGAAGTGAGCGCACAAATTCGCATTCATATTCGTGCGCACACTTCTCACACACAGTTTCACTTGCGCCAACAAACAACACAACAACACAACAACAACAACAACAACAACAACAAGTGGCCATCCCAAAGCATTGGCACATTTCTGCCCTTCTCCTCGGCAGCAGAATCAGTCCCATTCTCCACCCAGAGACTAGCTCGCTCGCCGCTTTTGCTCCTCCAGAGGCGTGCCAAATGGGCGCCCAGAGACACGCAAGCTGGTCTGAGGGCACGCAACAGATTGCGTGCCCTCGACTGTCGCCTTTTGCGCTTCAGTATTACGCTTTCGGCATTACGAAAGGTTACCAAAAGTTATCACAAATTATCATAACCATTGGGCAATGGGCGCCGCTTCCTGGCCGATCGAAATCAGAATCGAAATCGGGATCGAAATTGGAATTGGAATAGGAGAATTGGAGCTGGAGAATTGGAGAATGGGGCAAGCCGATGGCAGACGTGCTTCGGTGGCCTAAGGTTGGCCAAAGCAAAAGGAAAAGCAAACAGTGAACAGAGAACAATCGTTCGAACTGATTCCGGCACTTTGCCACACTTTGGGCAAGCTCGACACTGCTGCGGCCAAGCTGCAACTGCATGGGGCGCACTCTAAGGACAGCGAGCACTATCTGCCAAAAGTATGGTGATAAATTTCTTTGCAACGCTGCGCAGAAATGTAACCTTAATTTTCACCCGCAAGTGAGCACTGCAAATGCACTCAAGGCAGTAAACGGCGCTCCAATGCACTCAAATGCACTGCTTTCCAAATCAACTGCTTTCCTGGCCCACTGGCAAGACGTGCCTGGCCGTGTGCATGCGCTTTAATTATTTATTTATTGATATTATGATCATCATTGCATTACATCTCCATTATCCATCATCCATTCTCTATTATCCATTCTCTCTATCACACACGCTCTATTCTCTATCATACACACTCTCTCTATTCTCCATTATACACACTCTCTATCGGCTCCAATGGGCGCAGAGCATTGTTGCCGGTCGCCAGGCGGACAACTGTTTGCAAATTGATTAAAGTAATTAAATGAAACAAGGAAGTGGAGGAAGAGGCGGCCCACAAGCCAGCAACAGTGCTCCGTGGTTTGCAGGAAAAAAGTGGCCGCACACAGTTGTGCGCCATACTTGATTGCGTGGCTCTTTGCATGATGTTGTCATAATCAGAGCAGAGGTTACATATTCCGAGCGGCGACAATTCATATTAATCAATATGAATTGTGCGCCCGTTTGTCTGGCAGTGTGTGCCAGTGCAGTTGCCGGCACACAGTTGCAACAGTCGCCCGTTTTTCTGATGCTCCACTTTGATTAGACGCCAACACAATGGAGGATTTTCTGCCCTTTTCGTTCTCTTTTTCTCTCTTTTTTCTCTTTTTCTTTCTCTGTCTCTCTTTTCTATCTCGTTCGGCCGCATTTGCGTGTCCTCGTGGCGCCTTTTTGCTGGAAAAGTGGCGAAATGTTGCCCACTTTTGCCCACAACTTTGCCAAAACTCTGCCTCTTTTCCCTCCCAAACTGAGCGCCTCTTTTGCAGCTCTGCGTCCTGCAAACTCTTCTCCGAAACTCCTAAGCTAAGGGCGCCCAAACGGCACTCCAAACTCGATCACTTCGTACACTTTTCACAATTCTTTCGGCCGCACTCAAGCCACTCAACATCAGTTGCACAACAACCTTTCCAACTTGCTTAGATGCACCAAAATCGCTTTGATTTGAATGCTTAGACACGCCCTCGAGCGACATTTTTTAGCCAGAAAAAGAGGAACAAAAAGTGAAATTGAAACAGAAGTAAATAAACTGACCAGCGTCAATCTTCTTTTTGGAATTTTCGGACTTTTTGGACGGTCTGCGGAAGACTATCTGCATAATTCTACGCTAGTCTTTGTCTTTGTTGCGGCAAGTGTGCATTTTTGCGCCAAGACAGTCTGCTCACGGCGACAAATGCGACAACCAGTCTGGATGACTGTCCAAATGATCGGGGAGATAATTATCCAAATTACCATGTGAACTCATGCCGATTTGGCAAAGTGAGAGTCTGGCTGGCAGACACAGTGTCTGCTCGCGATTAGGCGTCCTTTTCCAGCCGCAAACAATGGGCGGCCGATTGATAAGCGTGCATTTGGGCGCGTCTCTAGCGCTCTTTCAGTCGCCGAAATTCAGTGCGAGAAAGTAGGCTCGAAAGTGGAACTGCGCGAGAGACAGTCTCGAATAGATCTGCGCCAGAGATTAGCTCATCTGCTCGGCCCGACGAGCACAAACCGCAGGCAAATGCAAGCAAATGCAAGCAAATGCACCCAAATGCAACCAATGCCAACCAGCCGCAGTCTCAAGTGGCGCAGTGGCCAAAAAGGCAACTTGTTGCAATTTGAACTGCGCCCAAAAAGCTCAATTTTGTCCGAATTTCGCCCCACTTTTGCGCCCCAACTTCGCCGCTAACTGTCCTCGCGTGCAAATTAGGCGCCAAATTTCCACTTTTTGCAAGTTTTCTGCAATTTGCAACACGCAAAACTCGCCCTAAGGTTAGGAAAAGAGCTCGAAAAATGGGGAAAAGCGCCCATTTTCCAGCCGATCACTGTCTCCAACCACTTTCTCCAGCGGCCAAAGTTCTTCAACTGGGCGCCCAAGCGGCGGAAGTGGCGCCCCACAACTGGGCGCCACGAAAGGGCCGCAGACAGTTGGTGGCCAGTCTTTGGACGTGCGGCTCTTGTTTGCAGCAGACGGCCACTGGACGGCCTGCTGCAGCGAGAGACTGTCCTCGGGGGGCTCTTGACGAGCCGCAGGAATCAAAACAGGAGGCGTCTCATAAATTAGCTGTCGTTGGTGGCAAACAAGCGGCCTCTCTCAGTTTGGCACTCTTAGTTTGGCTTGGCCAGAAGCGAGAAGCGAGAAGTGTGCGGCCGGCCGGACACAGACGAGCAGCGCGTTGCCAGCTCATAATGAGCGCTCGTTAGGCGTTTGGCTCAAGTTTGCGCTGGTTTTGTGTCGGCGAAATTTGGAGAAAGTTTTGGAAAGTTGGACGAAAGCTGGAAAATAATGTCTGAAGAAAGTTTGAAAATGTTGGAGATTGTTGTATGAAATTGGCAACGCAGAAGAACTGTGTTGGCAAAAGTGTCACACACAGACACTGATCGGCTTTTGCTTGGCTCCATTCGTGCACTGCAGACTGTGTGCGGCAGACTGTGTGCGGCAGCTCAGGAGATGCGCGCGTGTCCATCAGGCGCGCGTTCAGCACTCGAAGCAGCGCGCGCAACCAGCTCAAGCAGGCCAGTCTGCACGCCACTCTCTCGCTCTCTCTGTGTACTTTGCGCACCGGCCGGCCAGTGCTCGTCAATGCTCGCCACTGGTCGCCTCTGGCCACTTCTTCGCCCCAAAGACAGACAGTCTCTCTCTCTCACACGCCGCCTCAGTTGCGTCACACTGGGCTCGAGTCGACCAACTGGCCAAAAGGAGCGCACTTTTTTAAAATTCACGCAACATTTCGTCATTCAAATTGGCCAAAGCCGGCCCAAAGCCGCCCATTGATTGCCAATCGGAAATTGGACGCCAGCGCGCCAAAGACTCTCTCTCTCTCTTGGCTCTTGGCTCTTTGCTCTTGGCCGCTTCACTTCATTTCGGGCCAAATTGCGTCCTCCTTCTGGCGCCATTCTGCAGCTCTGGAGCTTCCGGCGCTTGAGAGCAGCAGTTGCCGCAAAACACTTTCGCCAAAACTGAGAGCGCGCAACGAGGTGGCGCGCTTCTCATCTCCTCCTGCTTCTCATCTCCTCCACTGGCCCAAGACAAACACGCGCAACTGAGGATCTTGTCGCCGCTTCCACTGCTTCAACTCAGTGGCCAGTGGAGCCAAGCGGCGGCAACACGCGCTGGCCATTAAAATTTATTGCCTCCAATTTGGTTACTCTCAGTCTGCCCAGTTTCCAGGCTGCTCGGCTGCTTGGTCCAGACTGGCGCGAACCGGCGCAGAATAATGAGCGCCGGAAGGAGGAGGAGGCAGAAGATAGAGAAAAAAATAAGAGGAGCCCAAATGATAATAGTTATAATAATCGCCCGTTGGCCAGAGAGGCGCGCTCGTCACTGCGCTTACGTGCGAGTGTGTGTGCGCGGGGCTTCTGCTTGAGACCAGCAGCGCCGCACACAGTCTCTGGGTTTTCTGGCTGAATTCGCTGAACTTTCGGCGCGCAAATTTCCACAAAATCTTGCAGGAAAATCTTGCAGGAAAATTTTGCGGCCGAATTTTTGGGAAAATTTCCTGCAAAATTCCCTCAGAATTTTGGGCCAATTTGCCCGAATTTTGCTGGAAAAATCCAAGCTCGGCCAAAACTGTGCCAATTCGACGAGAGAAAATTCCACCCAAACCAACGAAAGCAAAACAAAACTCGCCCAAATGATGGCCCAAAAACGGCAGGAAAGTGCCCCCACCGAATCCTTAGGACCGCCCCTCGTCCTCAGGAGCTTTCGGCCGCGAGGAAAGCAGAACTCAGCCAAAAGCGGCGAAAGTGGAGAAGCCGGAAACGGAAGCGAGTCGATAATGCGCGCGGAAGTGAGCGCAATAAAATTGCATAATCAGAGCAACTTGTTGTTTCTCCTTTCCGATTCCTCAGCTTTGGGCGCATCTCAGTCCAAATCTCAGTCTTCGGGTGTGCAGAAGCAGAAGCAGAAGCAGCAAGTTTCCACTTTCGCAGCGAATGGAAATCTGAGGATAGAAATCCAAATTCGGACTCGATTTTGGATTTTTTCACAATTTCATCCTAAAATTGTGAGCTCAGTGGGCGCAAAGTGAACGCCACACGAGCTCTAAACGCCGGCAAGTGTCCTCGCGCGGCCGCACACAAGCCCAATTGGCCCCCAAGCAAAGCAAACACTGCCGATGGGGCCCACTTCCGGCGCGCGAACTTTGGAGGCCGACTTTTCTGGCCGCCCGATGGACTGTCTGCGGCGCGCTGATTGACAGTGGGGCGCATTTGTGCTTGCGGAAGTGGCAGATTCAGGGCCAGCAAATGGGCAGCAAAGGAGCAGAATATCTTCTTGCTGGAGAGAAGCAGAGAAATATTCCCGCTTGAGACAAGGAAGAATAAGGTTTGCATACAGTCTGCAGTGGCGCTCACCTGGCTCGTGCAACACGTTGCGCCCACTTCCTGGCCTTGCGCAAGTCGCTGTGGCGCGCAACATATGGTCTGGAAGTGGAGCATTGGGAGGAGTTGGGCGAGTTGGGCGAGTTGGGCGCGTGCCAGTTGGTTGGCGGCCGGAAGTGTCCAGTTGCCGTTTGGGCTGGTGTGCAATGTGCATTGTATGCTCTCAGTGCTTTGTGCTCTGTGCTCTGTGCTGCACTGCAGACTGTGTGCGGCAGACAGCGAACCAGTGCAGAGAAACGCGCACAGTCTGCAGTGAGAAAGCACACCAAACACAGTCTGCAGTAAGAAAGCACAGCAAAGACAGTCTGCAGTGAGCAGGCTCCTGTGTTTGCGCGACCCCAAACTGCCGCCCAATGTCGCTGATCGATGATGGCCCATTAGCAGTGCAGTGGGAGAGAGCGGCTGTTGCCCAAGGCGAGCCTAATCTCTGGCCGGCCGCGCGCCAACTGGAGCCCAGCCAGAGAGCGAGCGGCCAGTTTGCTCAAAAAGCGACAAAGGCGGCCACTTTTTTACGCTGACCGGCTCTCTTGCCGCTTTTGCTCGACTTGTCACGCGCCGCCACTGGTCAGCCGGTCAGCCGGTCAGCCAGTCAGCGGGCGGCCGGAAGGTCTCTGGCCGGCCGAGTGAGAGGCTGCCAGCCAGAGACTAGGTTCGAGAATGGAAGCTGAGGAGAAGGAGCAAGGAAAGTGGAGAAGTAAAGCAAGAAGCAAAGCAAGAGGCAGACGCGCCAGAAGGCGAATGATTTGCATCTGCGCGCGTAATCACTTCTGCTCCTCATTTGGCGCCGCCCAAAGACTGACCAGTGGGGGCCAGTGGTCACTCTCTGGGAGCTTATGGCTCTTCTTCTTTTGCTTCTTGTCCTTCTCTCATTCTCATTCTTATTCTTATTCCTATTCTTATTCTTGCTTCTCTCTCTCTCAGTGGTCCTTCCCGCGCGAAACTGAGCGAAAAACTAAGCGAGAAGCTTCCAGTTGCCCTAAGGCTCCCCCGTCGCTCGTTTGGCGCGCGTGGGCGGCCGCACACTGTCACTGGCGCAGACTGGGCCCACTGGTTTAATCCAGCGACAGGAAGTGGTCAGCCAGGCAAATAGTTGGCCATCCAAGTTGTGTGCTCGCTAGTGACGCAATGCCGCAAGAAGCAAAAGGCAAAAAGTGTGCGCGAAGAAGAAACTGGAAGTGTTCCAATTTTATGCAACTCTCGCTCGCTTTCTCCTTTTCTCTCGCTTCTTTTCTCCTCCACTTTTTGGCTCTTCATGCTTCCAGTTGGACTCCTTCTTTTGGCTCTTCTTTAGACTAGTGAAGCAACACACAAACTTCTATTCATTTGAGTGGCCCCCAAACAGCGCGCCCAAATTGGACGACACAAGATTGGCTGCTGATGGGCGAGCTGGTTGCCTGCTTGCTTTCTTGCTTTCTGGGCCGCAAGCAGAAGAACCCCAAATGCCAAACGAAAATAGAAACGGCCCCAAATGGATCTAATTTCCATTTTGCTCCATTTTCAGCCGCCCGCTCAATCATTTGAGGCTGCTGGACATCGTTTGCTCGTGTGGGCGGCCGCTTTTTTCCTCTTCCTTTGCCACTTGGGCGCCTTGAGGTTGAGGCGCCCAGTTTTCCTGCAGTTTTTCTCCAAATTTAGCCCAGTTTCGCCGGCAGACTGTCTGCGGCGCGCGAGAAACCCAAAGCAGAGCGCACAAGAAATGCAGAGAAGATCGCAGAGATTCGCCCGCGCGACTGGGAAGCAGTTTTCTCTTCCTGCAGATTACTTTTGTCCGCTTTTGTTTTTCACTTTTTACTCGCAATTCCAGGTAAGCTTTCATGCAATCAGTGGCCACCCACTGCCGAGGAGTGTCTATGGGTGAATGTTGGCGAATGTTGGCGAGAATTTTCTCATGAAGTGATGGAAAAGTTCAAGAAAAGAAGTGCACGAGCTAATTTTAGTTGTGCCAATTTTAACCCACTCAAGTTTGCGCTCACAAAAAGCGCCCAAAGAAGCAAACAAAGCGGCGATATAGAAACTGGTCCTCTTGATCAACCGCAGCCGCTTGCTCATTTGAATAGGCGATTGGGCGAATTTGCATTTCGTTTTGCGCGCGCCTGCGCACTCGCGCCAAACAGCCCCTGTCTCTGGCTGCTGCACTCGTCCTAAGGCTTAGGAGTGCGGCCTAAGCTGCACAACTGGACGCAGTGCAGCCATTGGCAAACTCTGCACTGCGTTCACTTGTGCGCAAACAGCGCACAAAGTTCACCAAGTGCTGCACACTGCCTCCATTTCCGGCGCGCCCCCTCCAACAGGGCCACTCTATAAAGGTGGAGCATTGTTTAGCATAGACACTTGTCGGCGAGTGGCTGGAGGGGCGCTCTTGGTGGCGCTGCTGAGGACTCTTTGCCGCGGCCGCCCTCTCGGGGCCAGTCGGCTCGAGTGGCGCAAAAGTCACTCAAGCGATGCGTCGCTTCCGTCGGCCTCTAATTTGAATCCGAATTTATTTAGATTCAATCGGGCGGCCCCAAAGAGGCGGCAGCGTGTCCGTTTTGCTGAGCTCCAACTGAGCTCGAACGGAGGCCAGTCTTTGGGCGAAAGTTTGGGCGCAACTTCAGTGCAAGTGTTGTGCAACTGTGTGTGCGAAGCAAGTGAAGCGAATTAAACTCGCGCTCGTCCTGCTTGTTTGTCGCGCCGGTGCGCAGAGTCGCCGTTTATCTGGCTCGCTCTTCTGGCTGGTCCACGAGAGACAGTCCACGAGAGACAGTCTCCCGCAGGCAGTCTTCCGCAGACTGTCTCCCGTGGACTGTCTCTCGTGGACTGTCTCCCCCGAGCAGCAAGCTCGGACTGCGCACTGCACTGGAGACTGTCTGCAGTCCCTCGTGCGCTGGCCGCCCTGGCCACTGGCCGGCCGGATGATAATGATAATAATGATAATAAAAATAATGATGGTGAATAGTGAAATGACCGGATTTACATGGCTAAGCACGGGCCGCTTATAGGGACTGGCCGCCGCTTGGCTGCGGGCCCACATCGGCCAGTCTGGGCGCTTCTGGCTGGCCGCTGGCTGGCCAGTCTGTCCGAGTTGAGGCCCGCAGCTAAATAATAGGCGTCTTTTGGGGCGCTCTTGCGTGCAGCGCGCCCCATTCGGCCGTTCAATTGGGCTGCAGACTGCAGACTGTGGTGCGCGCACTAGTCCTTAGGGCGCCCCAGTCCTAAGCGCGCGAGCTGTGCGCAAAGTGCACAGTGCGAAATGTGCGCCAAGAGTGCAGCTCACAAGCGCCAGATACAGTGTACAGTGTGCGGCGCGCATTCAATTTCGATTCCCATTCCGATTTGGCATTCGCATTCGAATTCGCATTGGCGCGCACACTCAAATTCGCGCTTCTGCTCTCTTTCTATTTCCAGCACTAAGCAGCCCCAACCAGTGCAGCCAGTCTCCACCGAGCGTGCTCGCCCGTCTGTCCGTCCGTCTGTCTGTCTGTCCGTGTGCAAAGCTAAGCTGCTTAATATTGGCCAAATGGGGGCCGCCCTTGGCTCTATTTGGCGATGATCTATTTAATTAAATGTTTGCAACGAATCATCATCGCGGCCCCCAAGCAAAATGGCCGCCCCACAAGCCTCTTCTCTCTGTGGCCCATTTGGCCCTTCGCACTTCACTTGGCGCCTTTCTCTCTCTGAGGCCAAAGTGCGGCTTTGCTGCTCGCCAAGTTTGCGCCCATCGAGCCGGCATCAAGCGAGCGAGAATAACCCAAACTCCACTGGCCCAAAAGGAGCCCAAAAGGAGCAGCTAAAGCTCACGCAGCAGCCCCCAAGAGCGCAGCCAAAGGAGCGGAATTTAACTCTGATTGATTGTGTTTGGTAAGCAAACTACTGGCCTAAACGAAGGCCGCCCAGTGCTTTCATATAGACGCGCGCTGGCCGTTCGCTAATCAAGTCGGTTGATGAAAAAACAAAACTCGCGCCCGTCCCAATGCAATGGGCCCGCAGACACTCTCTGTTTACCGGCCAGATTTTGCGCTATTTGCCGCTAGTTTGCCTCCCCTCAGCTCCTTTCAGCTCGCCTCCTCTGGCCCGTTTGCCTAGTTTGGCCTCCATTTGCAGCCTGAGGCGCCGGCCAGTTCCGCTCGCAAACTGGCCAGTCCTAAGCGTCGGCCAGGCCAGCGAGCCACGCCGATTGGCCAGAAGCGAGGCCGAGCGAGCAAGAGGCGCACGTGCACTGATTGGGCGGATCGGCAGCCATCATTTTTGGGAAAAAGGGGCCTCCTCTGGCGCCTTTTTGTCCTCTTGGAGCTCTTCGCACGGGCGCACTTTGTGGGGCACTGCACCGCTGCTGCTGCAATGGTGCGCGGCTGCAGCGCTGCAGTGATGCATTGGACGCGCGCGTCCTAGTCTTCAGTTAGTGTGCAGCGCAGTGCAAGCGCAGTGGTGCACTCGAGCGCCAGTGCTAAGGTGCAGCAGTGTTATGGTGCACCAATGCTATGGTGCACCAAGAAAGCAGTGCAGCTTTGCAGCAGAGGAAAAGTAAGGCGCAAACAGAGTCCAGTTGGGTCCAGTTTGCTCTCAGCCCACTGGAAGGCCCAGTGCAACTGTGCCACACACGGTTGCATTAATTAAGCGTGGGGCAAACTTTTTCCCGCCGCAAACGAAAACAAAAACCAAATGGACGTCCAGGCGAGTCACGTAAGTCGGCCAGTCTTCTCTGTTTGGCTCCACTCGGCCAGTTTGCCCAAACGAGCTCGCCTATCTCCAAGCTCAAGGCTCGCAACTAGAGACTGGCACTGGCTGGGGCGGCGTTCGTGCAAACACTTTGGCCCTAAGGAGTCGAAGAAGAAGTCTAAGAAGAAGTCGAAGGAGCCCCCAAACGAGCTGCTCCTTTGGATGCAAGTTGGCGGGAGGCAAATCTGGCCAAGCAAAATATGACCAACTCTTCGAGCTGGCCTGATTATCATGTGGCCCAGTTGCTTGGCTCGAGGACGAATTATCTGGCCAGACGGGGAGACAGAGAGAAGCAGGGGAGAGGCAAAGAGACAAGGCTCAGCAGAGAGAGAGAGTCTCTAGTTGCGCGCAAAGAGAGACAGACATCGATTATTAATATTGGCACGCGGCCGACATGCTAAGTGAGCGGCCTTCTGCGACGCGCCTTCCTCGTGCGTGACAAGCGCCGATGATTCATCTTGGCCCCTTTTTTCCCTTTCGGGCTTCTTCTTGGGCCGCACCTTAGGACTAGTCGCTCGATCTTGCTCGATCTTGCCCCCTCGCAGACTAACAACAAACAGTCCAGAGCTTACCAGTCAGACAGGCCAGTCTGAGTGCCTAATTCTAATTATAGGCCAGGGCTCTCAGCAGTTTGAGAGTGGGTCCAGTGCTTAGGGTGCGTGGCTGGTGGGCCTAAGGGCGGAAAAGGATTGGCGAGTCTGAAGATTTGGGCATTTTTCCAAAATTTTTGCCGAATTTTTCCAGTTTTTTCAGTGTTTTTTCACAATTTTCTACCCTTTTCTGCAAAACTTTGCCCAATTCTCACTGCTCTCTCGCTCGCCCAAAGGGCACGCCCACCGCGCGTCCCAAGTGTCAGACACTGGGCCGTTTTATAGAGAGGGAGCGGCGGGCGATAAGATCTGATCCGAATGCAGATTATAGAGCAAGTTGGCCATTCATTTGGAATATTTCTGACGCAATTCGCGCCCGCCACTCGCACCCAATGGACAGCCAGTGGAGCAGCGGCGAATAGGCAAAAAGATTTGACACAAAACAGGGGCCGGAAGTGACGTGGTTGGCGAAGTTGCATGAGCTGGCCGAGTTGCATGCGAGCGGGCGGTCCAGTTTGAGCTTGCGGATTGCAATGGGGGGAGACTGTGTGTTGGAGACTGTGTACGGCAGACTGTGTACGGCAGACTGTGTATTGCAGACTGTGTGTTGGGGACTGTGTACGGCAGACTGTGTGTTGGGGACTGTCTGTTGCTGCAAAGTGCCACTGGCGCGACACACAGTCTTTAGTGGGCCAGCTGAGCTCGCGTCTGCTGACACGCGGCCAGTCGGAAGTGGAAAAAAGTGACACAAATCACGCGACAACTGAGCCCAACTCTCGCTTACACCGCAGCCAAAACACGCGCACTCAACTCGCCGCCGGCTATTCTCGGCCGGCGGCTCAACTAAACTGCACTGCTTTACTCAAACTGGCCTCAAGTCGCCTCTTTGCCTCTCTTTGCCGCTGGTCAGTCTGTGTTGGGCGCCCATTTTAGTGAAAAAGTTTCTCCCCTTTTTGCCTGGCGGCCAAACGAGAAGCGAGAAGGCCGCTCGCTCGCTTGCTTGCTTGGCCCACGACGCAAAGAGAAAGCCGCTCTGGGCCAAGCAAAAATTGATGATTATTTTCCAGCCAGTGGGGAACAGTTCGGCAAGCAGGCAAGTTGCCAGAACCAAGTGAGTGCTTTGGCCGGCCGGAAGTGGCGCCAACTTGCAGCTGGCCGGCCGCTCGAGTGAAAGTGAGCCGCCGTTTGGTGCTGAGAGAGAGGCCGCTGGTTGCGTGTGCAGCTCGGCGCATAATTAGACACAGTCTCAGGCTCAGTTTTGCCTGTTTTCAGCTTTTTCTTCTTTTCTCCATTCTTTTCTCAAACCTCATTTTTTCGCCCTCCTTTTTGCCTATTTTTTGCCCACCAATTTTGACACGTGTTTTGGAGACTTCAATCTCGTCGATTGAGGCAAAACTAGTCTCTTTTGGGCAAGATTGAGCCATTGAGAGACAGAGAGAAATGGGCTGAAATTGGAGAGAAAATGACGCTCAGCTTCGGCTGCTTGGGACTGGAAATGAAAATGAGACGTCAACTGGTGGCTGATGAGCGAATTTTGGTGCAATTTGATGCAATTGAAGGAAATTTCTCCCAAATTTAGTCAAGTTTGCCTCCAAATTCAGTCAAAATTCACCAAAATTCAACCAATTTTTCCCAAAATCAACCATTTTCCACCAAATCTAAGGCCCAATTCTCGCTCATTTCTTGCCCAAATTCGAGCGGAAAAACAATCTAGAAATGCTTGTCTCTGTTTTGTCAACAACCATTCCAATTGGGAGCCCAAATCACGCTCCAAACGTGCCACTTTTCGGGCCGAGAAAGTGCTGCAAATGGAAATACTTGCAATGAATGAATGGAGAATTTTCGCCACAAAGAAGCATGAAAATGGGCCCAATTTTTCGGCCCACTTTTTTCGCTCGCCTCTTTTTGCGATAATTTCCAACAACCGCGAACAACAATTATGATTAATGATCCGGCGACAATTTTTGCCCCAAATTCAATGCAAGTGGACGCCCAGAAGCAGCCCTAAGGTCAAGCGGCCGGCCGGCTGCACGCGCCTCTCACGTCGCGCCGGGCAACCAGCGCTTCTCCAATGCAGTGTGGCACGCGAAGTGAGTTGTCGTCGCTCTGTCTTTATTTATATTTTTTTATTTTTTATTCTCCCTATTTCCGCCCTTTTCTCTGCTCGCCATTCTGCAAACTCTCTCCAGCAGAATGGCCACTCTGCAGGCCCAAAAGCGAAAGAAGAGAGAGCCCAAAATTGATCGATCACTGTCCTGCGCGCTCCAAAGTCTTGGCGACCTTCCGGCGCTCTTTGGCCCCCCCACTTGCGTCTCCTCCACTTGGGCGCCTCTTTTAACGCTCTCTTGAACTCTCGAGCGAGTGTTGCCCGGCCGGAAGTGGAGAATTGGGCCCCAAAAAGCGCGCGCGTATAGGCAAATTGGCTACGCGCGCCCATTTGTTATCTTTATGGAAATTTGCCCAAGCGCCAAAATGATCGATCGGCGCCGGAAGTTGACTAATTTCCCTCCTTTCGATTCGTCTGTGCCCATTTGCTCCATTTGGGGCCAAACAGTGGCCCCTGTGTTTTGCTTGAAAAGCGTGCGGCCAGCCGAAGCTAAGGGTCGGAAGTTTGGGCGAAATTTGCGAGAATTTCCAAAAGTTTTTTGGCGAAAATTGGGTGAAATTTTCACCAATTTTCGCAATTTTCGCCCAAAACAAACGCCCAGACACAGTCCAAACTGGCTCGACTGAGCATGACGCCCAAAGACAGTCTCCGGCGCCCAGTTCAAAGCTCTTCAAAGCGATATAGACGCGCCGAAGTGGCGCCTTGCTGGCCAATTCTCAGTTCTCAGTCTCGAGTTTCCACTTTTCACTCGCCAGTTTTGCAGCCTTAGAGTTTCCACTCGACATGCCAGACTGTGTTCCATGCTCGCCGCTCGAGCAAGACTCTGGACGGACAAATATTGACACTTGCAAACAAGATGCACCGACCAGTGTCCACTTTTGAACCCGCCGGAAGTGGGCGAGAAAAAGCACCAAAAGGGAAAGAAAACTCGACACTTCTTGGCCACAGTGGCCGCTCCTTAGGGGTTTTTCTCTTTTGCTTCTTTTCTTCTCTGCTCTGCTTCTTTGCCTCTTTCCTTTTCCTTTGCTGCTTTACTGCTTGGCGACGAGAAAGAGCTTCTCGTCGGCCCCAATTCAAATCTAATTTAAAATTTAGATTCCCCAAAATCGGCCGCAAAGTCGCCCGCTCGGACCAAATTGTGACACCGATCGGGCAGCTTGGGGGCCGTTTTGTGTGCAAGTGAGTGTTTTGGGCGCCCCCCAAAGAGTGTCAGCGGCGCCCATAGACTGGGAGTGGCGAAAGGCAAGAGCAGGAGAGAATTCCAATCGGACGGCGGCAAATCCTCGTCGGACTGCACACTGACTCGCAAGAACTCCAAGATTGGCCTCTCGTCCAGTTGGGTGGCCAAACTGAAACTGAAACTGAAATTGAGACTGAAATTGAGACTGAAACTAAAACTGAAACCCAAACTCAAACTCGAAACCCCAAGAGAAAGCGGAAGCGCCGCACTGACACGCAGAGACAAGTTCCAGTCGTCGGCTTCTCTTCGCCTAAAAGGAGAGCTTTGCGCCTTCTTCTTCTTCTTCTTCTTCTTTTTTTTCTCGCCCAAAAGAGACACTCGAAAAGCTGGACTCTCTTTTCAATGCTCTTTTAGTGCCTCTTTCAATCGTTTGACAGTGGAAATTTCACCGTCAAGCAGCAGAGAAAATAGAAACAGAGAAGAAAACTGGCAAAAATGGAGGAGAAAAGAAAACTAACTAGCAATTTCTCGCCCACAATCTCATCTTTGCTCAAACATCTTCTTGCTCAAACACCAACTGAGCTGATGATAATCATAATCATAATCATTCCAGCGACATTTTGGTAGAAAAGAAGAAAAAAAAGGGGGCGTGGCAGTGGGAGGAAAAAGATGAAAAAGATGGATGGAAGAAGAAGAAGAAGGAGCCTTTTGCCTATTTATTGGCGAGAAGATCTTCTCTGAAAGATCTTTGCGAGAAGAAGATCTTTGGCCTCTTGGAGACAGAGATCGCACACAGTCTGCTCGTGAGTGAGACTTTCCATTGGAAAGTCTCAACTGGAAAGTCTTCATTGGAAAGGACACACAGTCTCCAGTACTACAGACTGTGTGTCGGTTCTGCAGACTTTCCGGCGCACAAAAGAGTTTCTGGTGCGCTCTTTTTGACTTGTGGTTCGTTTGGGGTCGCCCAATCGACACACTTGGACACTTTTTCTCCCGTTTTTTTCACTCTGTTTCATCCCCACCGAGTCCATTCGAGACTAGGTGGTCCCAAATTGTCTCGGCAAATTGTCACATTGCCGCCTTCTTTCTGTGGATCCAAAGGGCTTCCGCTCAAAGGTGAAAGAGGGCAGTTCTCTTTCCAAGGCAAAGTGTCTCGAAGGCGAACTCCTAAGGCGCCGCAGATTATCATATTTCACGCATCCAGCTCGCCGGTGGCGCCAAACCTCAGCTTGGCCCACCTTAGCTCAGCGGAAATAGAACTGCACAGGCCACGCCCACCAGCACCATTTGACCCACACACAAAGAGGTCTCTCTTTCATGTCGAATGGGCCACACACAAAGGCCGCCCCAAACCATTAGGTTGGCCGCAAATTGAGTGTGTCTCGGCCGGAAGTGGCGCCGAGTGGGCGTGGGACTTGGAGCGGGTCTATGCGCAGAGTGTGGACAGAATGGCAGAGAGAATGAGGCGCACAGAATGGAGCACACAGAATGGAGCGCACAGAATGATGGAGCCCTTAGGTGTGGAGAAGGGCTAATGGTTTGTTCATGCAAATTGAGTGGCCGCATTTTGACACTTACAAGTCTCTCTGCATGAAGATGATTGATTGTTTTCGCATGAGAGTTGCCCGCTGAGAGTTGGCACGAGTTCCAAAGGCGCAACTCGAGCCAGAGGAGCCTGTTAAACGCAAGAGTCAACCGCAAATGGAAAGGAAATGCAGTTTGGGGCTCCACTTTGAGCTTGTTGTTTCTCGTTTGGGCGTCAAATGAGCACCAAAGGGTTCGAATTGAACGCTGAATTGAGCGTCAAATGGACTCTGATTGAACTCCGAATGGTGCGAACAAATGGAAATCGATTGCAGTCTGAGAATGAGGCGCCAATGAAGAGCTTTTTGCCGCTTTTTTCTGCTTTTTCCTTCTTCCTCCTGCAGCCTTTTTCCACATTTCTACTTTTTCAGCCTTTCTCTAACCTTAGGGGCGAAGAGAGCAGGCAAAGTAGCAAAGAAGCGAAGAACAAGGAAGCAAAAAAGCGAGAAGAAAAACAAAAAACAAAACGGGCGCTTGTTTTCCTTGGCACTGGCCGAGCGGCAGCTGCTCTTTGGGGTCCGTTTCATGCACTTTCTTGCACTTTCTGGCCGTTTCTTGCAGAGAGAAAGTTGGGCGCAACTGTGGCGGCTTAATAGCGGCCAATTGGGCGCGATTTGGCCGCCCAGTCGGCTAGTATTTAGCGTTGGGAGAAATTTGCAGATTGTTAGCTGGTGCCAAGTGGGCGCCCAAATATCCAAATGCGGCTCACTTTGCAGCAGACGCACAACTTCGCCTGTTCTGGGCAGGCGGCTTTGTTTTGGGCCAGCGGCGGAGATTTATGGCCAACTGGCAGCTGATCGAGCGCGCAACTTCCACTGCTTAGTGCTTAGGACCCTCTTGGACAAGCTCGAGTGATCGGCGGGCCCACTTTGCCACTTTGCCACTTTGCCACTCTGCTACTTTGCTTCTTGGCCGCAACGAGTGGCCGAGAGGGCGATTTGCATAAGTGGCGCCAGTTGTCAGCAATGCAAATGGGCGCCCAAGGGGCTGAAGTGTGTGTGTGCAGTGGAGAGCACATACAGTGTGTAGAATGAACGCTCTTGGGCTTTGGGCCGCTTTGTGCACGCGACTCACTGTCATTGGCAGACGCGCGCACGCACAACAGTCTCAAGCGCACTCGAAGGGGCGCGCCTCTGACCTTGGGGGCGGCCGGGCGCCAATCTGCATACACTGCTCGCTGTTTTGACTGCCAACCGCCGCAACCAAATTGACTCCTTCAACTGTCAACGCAACCCCAAGTGCCACTCTGCTGCAAAAGAGGCGCCCTTTATAGGCGAGCATGCGGGCCCTCCTAAGGTTGGGCAAATTGTTTAAAACGCCCACTCGAACGGGGGAACTGGGCCAAGTGGAGGCGGCCTCTTCTGCCTTTTGGTGTCCGCGTGAGGCCCAAAGTGTCAGCTCGGCGTGCCTGTAATTTAAATCACAAGCGAGCCTCGCCGGTGGCCACGCTCCAGTGGCCACTTTTGTTGCAATTCCTGTCGCCCTCTTGCTGCAGAGTGTGTGCGGCTGGTGGGCCGCACACACTCTCTGGCCAGTCAAATCGGCCGGAGAGTGTGTGCAGCGGCTACACTGTGGCCCAGGCGGAGAGCTCATTAGAATTTGGGTCCACGAGGCCAGAGGGAAACTGGGAGGCACATGGGGGCCCTTTGGTGCGGCTTTGGTGGAGCCTTAGTGCAAAGTTTGGCCAAACTGGAGTGGAAAATTTTCAACTCTGCGCGCCAAACACTGGAGACAAGGAGACAAACAAAGCGACACTTGACACTGGGCCCTCTTGGCCAAGCTCGAGTGGCCAAATCTGGCTGCTTGGGGGCCAAAAGTGAGCCAGTGGCCAGTGGCTACTTTTGCTGCTTGGGGGCGACCAGAAGAGAGCAGAGGAGAAGGGCCCTTTGGCCCAATTGGCTGTGCTGTTTGGCGAGCTCCTGGGCGACTTTGAGGGGCGCCTCTTGGGGCGTTGAAATGTGGGCGCCCATTTGAGAGTGTCGTCGGCCAGCTAAGTGGCCATTTTGTGTGCGTCCGATGCAGAAGTTTGCAGGAGTTTCTCCATTGCAAGGCCAATGGAAAAGCGCAATGCAGAAGTGCAGTGGAGAAGTGGCACGTTTTTGCTGCACAGTTGCCGAGTGTTTGTGTGCGCGCGCCAACAAAGCGGCGCATTAGAATTTGTATTATTCTGCAGAATTTGTCACCGCTTCCAGTGCATAGGTCTAATGCGGCTCAGCAGTGGAGCTCTGCAGAGGAGCAATGGAGCAATGGAGCAGGAGTACTGCAGTGCAGCAGTGGGCCAGTGCAGCTGGAGATGAAATAGAGGAAATAAAATAAAATAAAATGAAATAAAATTGATCGATTTGATTATGGGCGCCGAAAGGCGATCGGGCGCCATTCCTCAGGCGCACAAGTGGCCCAAGACCAGTCCAAGACTAGTCCAAGACTGGCCCAAGACTAGTCCAAGACTGGCCCAAGACTCTCTTTCGGGGCGGCCGAGCTTTCGTGTGGGAGCCTGGAAGTGGAGCTGAGCCCAGCCGGAAGACTGTGTGTGCGCCAGCAAACAGGCCAACAAAGTGTCAGGGCTCATTTAACTGGACTTTCTGGCCGTCCAGGAGCGGCGATCAGCCAAGAGGAGGGCGACTCTCATTGGGCCTCTTTGGGGTTCCTTTCGAGAGGGCGCTCATTATAAATTCTCGGCGCAGAATTCTCTGGCTCTGCAGAATTTTCTGCTCCTTTGCTGGCTCCTCCTCTTTGGGCGCCCACTGCTTGCCGCTGTCCAGCCAAGAGGAGCAAGAGAAACGGGCAAGTTTCTCGCTCATTAAGCTCGGCCAAGTTGGAGCAAGGCCGACTTCTCGGCCCAGAGGGCAGCCAAGCTGAGGAGAAAGCAGGCAGAGAGGGTGCTCTTCTGGGCAAAAAGAGAGAGAGAGAGACCACTGCAAAGAAGAAGGGCGGCCTAAATAATTCAATTCAATTATTTGGGTCCGGCGAGTGCGCGTGGCGCAATATTAATGGCGATCGGCAGCAAAGAAGAAGAAGAAGAAGAAGAAGAAGAAGAAGAAGAGGAGGCGCTGGTATTAGTTGTTGTTGTTGTTGTTGCTTTTGGCTCCCTTTTTTTGCCTGGGCTTTTCTTTCGCCCTCAAGAAAGCCCCAAACTGGCCTTCTTCTGGCTGGCTGTTGTGTAATTTTTATTACACAACAGCCGCACACAGTTGCAGGACTTAGCAGAGAGCAAGAGAGCCCACAGGAAGTTGCTTAAAAATGCAACCACTGCAGGCGGCTCGTTTCCGTTAGGCGGATATTCGCCGGGTTCGCAGGAAGTTAGTTGGCCAGTGTGGAGGAAGAAGAAGGAGGAAGAGATATAAAATATTGCCGATTGGCGGGCGAACGTGCGCGTATTAGAATTAGACAGTTAGCAGTTTTGGAGAAGAAGAAGCAGAGAAGAAGAGTGGGAGCAAAAGAAAAAGAGAACAAGAAAAAGAGGGAGAAAGTTGGGCAGAAAGTTGAAGTTTTTGGAAAAGTTCTAAAAGTCTGCCCGAAAACAGTCTCTGGCCGCCCAAAGTAAAGCCTTTTAAGTGTTGTGCTCGCGCATGCTCCACGGGGGCCAATTTGGGCCTTCAAAATGGGCCACCAACGTTGGCCAACTTCTTCGCTCTTTTTGAACTTCCTCCTTTCCACTTTCTCCTCCTTTGCCGCCACTCCTCTGCTCTTACACTTTACATCCACACGGAAACCTAAGGCACACACACACGAGAGCACACACACACACACAAGCAGACCAGCCCACAGCTAAGCTCATTTGTCTTGATTAAGTGGATTTATATAAATAATAGTGGGGTCTTGAAAAAAGTGACTAGACGCGCCGGCGCTGACCAGCAACTGTGTGCAACGGTTGCACTGCACTGTGGCTCTCGCGCTCTCAAGCGCCCAGAGCTGCAGACTAGAGCGGCCAGTTTGGCCGCCGGACGCGCCCACCTGCGCCCACCTGCGCCCACCCAGACCATTAGCTTCAAGAGAGCTTAGCCAAACAATGACGTCGTCTCTCATTATAAACACCCATCCCATAGGTGCCTCGGCGGCCCGCGCTGGGCCTCTCGCGCCCACTGGCGGCCACACACGAGCTCCAACACTGGCCACCAGCTAGCCGCTCGCCAGGCCGCTCATTTGGTGCCTCACTAGCCGTCGCAAACAGTCCAGAGAGGGACGAGTGTGGCCCAAAATACGGTCCAAAAAACAGAGCTGAAAATACAGTTGAAAACACGCGACCACGCCCACTCGGACACCTGCGCCTATAGGGGGCGTGTCGTTTTAAAGTTCGCCAGCGCATTGAGGGAGCGCGTGCGGGTCGGGTTGCGCGCGCGCGCTCTGCGAGTGGGCGCGCCGCCCGGGCCCAAATTTGATTATTTGATCACACGTTATAGGCCTCCTTTCTGGATGGCAGGGGGTCCATTTGTTGTGGGCTCATCTTTGGCCCCTTTAAATTTGGCCCCAGTGTTGAAAAATTCCGCCCGCCCATTTCCATTTGGATTCATTTGGCTGGCTGGCTGAGGGCGAGCGGGCGGCCCGCACGCCCCGCTGCACTGGCGCGCCCGCACTCGCCCGCTCAATCACACTCTTTCGGCTGAGGGGCCACAACTCAGGCAGCATAGCTCGGGCAGCACGACTGAGGCCCCTCGTGGAGGACGGAAGTGGCGCCGCTGACAGACGTCGGCTGAATTGAGTGCGACGGCGGCGGCGGCGATATTATGCGGGCGCCCGTGCGAGTTCCGCGAACTGGCCGCCCGAAACATGGGCCGCATAATATAGATATCGGCCGGCCGGCCGGCAACCATCTTGGACTGGCTTCCGCAAGCCGCACTCTGACCGGCCAGCCAGCCAGAGTTTGGCGCCCGCGAGAGTGGCCAAAAGGACATCTACATCTACATCTCCAGCCAGTGGCGAGTCGTCGCTTTGCATTTAAAGATGCACATTAATTTGAATTGGATTATCATTTTTATTACCATTTCGGCTTGCTACAAAACCGGAGCAGCCCAGCTGAGAGCGCCCGACGATAATAACAAGTGTTCGTCTTGGAACAATATTTCCAGCCGGCCAGACCGAAGCGGCAAAGTGGAGCTGGCAAAGTGGACGGAAAGCGGCCGGCGAGACTCGCAGTTTGAGCTCAGCACTGGCAGTTTGGGCTCAGAGCAGCTTGGGTGCCAGAGACTAGCTCGACTGGCCAAATGGGCCCACTTTGCCGGCCGGCATTGCGCAACTGAGGCGCCACTTGGGCGCTCCTCTAGCTCTTCTGCTTCTGTGCTCTTGTGCTCCTCTAGCTCGGCGGGAAATTAATGTAAATTGATGCAAACGCGGGCCACTTGCGCGCAGCAGCCACTCTCTGCCCACCGGCGGGCTCTATAAGAACGCAGAGAGGCCAGTCTGCGGGCGTGTGTTTGTTGCGGCGCCATGTGCATGCTAATGGCAACTCGTTACTTTGCATAATTAAAACCAGACTCGCCCCATTCGTGCAACCCTAATTGGCCTGCGACCGAAAACAGGCGATTTGCGCCCACTCGCCGCCCGTCTGGCTGGCCAGTGGGCGACAGGCACAGAGAAAAGGGCCGAAAAAAGAGAAACAGAGCCAAAAAACAGAGCCAGAAAACGAGAAGGCCCACTCGTAGCAGCAAAGAGTGGCGCCCCCGCCGAGCGAGCCGCACAAACGGGCCCCAATTAGCGCCGGCTGCAAAGAGTGGGCCTGGAAGTCGGCCTCTGGAAGCGAGCTTGACGTGGAAGCTCGGCGACACGAGTCAGGCGCGTCTCCCGGGGGACTGACCCGCCGAGAGTGGCCCATTGGCTCGGCCGGCGCCACTTCCGCCGCCGCCGCCAGTATGCAATTGGGCGGCCCCAAACAGGTTGCACTTTGCGTTTTTCAGGCGCCCTAGACGCCTCCTGAGACGTCTTGGGCGAGTGGCCCAATCGCGATCGAGCTAGACTCTAATGCGGCCGGACAGTTGTGATCGGTGGTCGCCAAGAGTGCCTGCTTACTGCGGGCCGGCCGCACACAGTCGTCCGCAGAGTGTGGCCCGCGTTCGGGCTGCCTGCGACGAGCGCCGCCTGTCGAGCGCCCGGCCCGCTTCGGGCGCGGCTCGCCCACTGCAGTCCTGCTGAAGTTCGGGCGCGCCGCGCCACGCCCTCGCGCACGACAAGTGTCCGCAGGCCCGCGCGACGCCCTTAGGCTGGCTGGCGGGATTTATTTATTTATTATATTATATTATATGTTTGCTCGCTCGCCTCAGCCCAACTCAGACTCGGATTCGAGCTCAGATCCGGACTCGGGCCGAACTGGCAGCCTCGACGGTTGGCTGGCGGCCCGAAGCAATGGCAAAGGAGCCGCCGAGGAGCAGCCAGAAGGGAGGGAGAATGAAAATCGATTATTGATTTGATTGCGCGCCTCTGGGATTCAGCTCGCCCGGCGGCCAGCTAAACGGCGGAAATAAATAAATAAATATATATGAATAGAATGTGCTGGTTGTTGTGTTGTGGTTGTTGTTGGCTGGCAGCCGCGAGCAAGCCAGCGCCATGCAGCCGCCCACTTGCAGCCCCACACTCGAGCTTAGCTTTGGTCGCTCTTTGGCTCGAGCTGGATGGCCGCTAGCGACGAGAGCGCCCAAATGGCGCATTCATTGAATTATTTAGTCATTCCTTCTCGTTCGCTTTGGCACCGAGCGAGCTGGGCAGAAAGCGAGCTAGGCAGCAAGCGCGCTGGACGCTAGACGCCAAGCCAGACGCCAAGCGAGCTAAGCGACAGACTAGAGCATTTGGGCCAAGAGCTGGCGGCAAAGCAGCCCCATCGCCCCATTGGATTGGGGGGGAAAAAATTGGCGCTGGACAAAAATTCGCATTTCGATTAAATTCGTTTCGGAAATCACAATTCATTGGGATTGTGTTTCTCTTTAGCATTGCGACTCAATGGGAGATAAGAATCGGCGCACACGAGCGGCGTGCGTGCGTGTGTGTGTCATTGTCGTGTGTGTGTGTGTGTGTGTGACCAGATTTTGGCGCAAAAATGTCACTGGACATTAGGGGCGAGCATCCGCCTTCCGTGTGGGGGGCCCTTCTTGGAGGATTGTCGTTGGGGCTCCTTTGGGTTTGGGCGCCACCACAGACTGTGTGTTGAGTTGAATGCGCGCCATTAGAGTCCAAATGCAGCCTTGGACCAACTGGCCAGCATTTGGCTAGCATTTAGCCAGCATTTGGCTAGCGGCAGACACAGAGAGAAGAACGCCCACACGCGCCCATCATTAGCCTCTGATGCAACTCTATTCCATCCGGCCGCCCGCCAATGACTTCCCACAATGATCCTGGCCGATGATTCTCCCCAATCCACAATGCACAATGCACGCCTCCTGCCAAAAGAGGAGCCCCCAAAGAAATGCACACCCAAAAGGATGATAAACTGGCCCGAATTTGCTTGTTACCGCCGGCCACTGGCCAGACACTAACACGTGTCGTCTTGTTTGGCTTGGCTCTTAATTGTGCGCCCCCCAGACAGCATATGCCAGCCTCCAATGGGCCAATGGACCGAGGGAAGTCGCTGGGAAGCGAGAAGACCCCTAAGAAGACGATTATTCAGCAGCGAGAATAAAAGTGGAGCCGGAAGTTGCTTGGGAGGCGAGAAGGAGCGAGTTGGGCGAGGTGTTAATTACGCAACGAGAGCGCCGCGTGGGGGACACAATGGGCAATGGGCAATGGGCAATGGGCAATGGGCAATGCAGAGTGCAGAGTGCAGAGTGCGGAGTGCGGAGTTGGCATTGCACTGTGCAGACTGTGCGCGGGCGGGCCAAAAGTGGGCTTTGCATTGGGCGACTTTTGCCCAATGCAAAGCGCATTATTCACACTCGCCAACCACTAGCTCCAACTGGCACCAACTTGCACCGAGCAACGAACAACAACAACAAGAGCAAAATGCCGCCATCTCAGAGAAATGGAGACTCCGTCCAATTCCAAGCCCGCCTTGTCCACTTTTCCGGCCACTTCGCTGGAACTGGACTCTGAATTGGACTTCTGGCTCCTCCTGGAATTGCAGTCGCCCAACACTTGCACTTGGGCTCCCACTCGGACTTGCAGGCCGATGATTAATAGGCCATAATGGCGCGCTGCATAGACGCCCAAACTGCAGGCCAGCACATACAAATAACGAGTAATCTGATTATATAATCACACATGCGACTCTCTTCCTCCTTCTCTCTGCCTTTCCCTCGCCTCCACTTCCGCCTCCGCTTGGGCCCACTGTCACTGGGGACCTTTTGCTCAAGTCGGCCAGTTGGCCAGTTGGGGCCCACACTTTGTCGTCCGATTGAAATGGGCCCCAAAAACCTAATGATAATCAAGGAATCCTCCTTTCTTCTTGGAGAAAGAAGAAAGGCAGATTCCTCCTTGCGCGAGAAAGTCTTCTTGAGCTCCCTCTTGAGCAGCACCAAAGCTGCAGCAAAGCAGCAGCAGAGCGAAAAAGGAAGCCGAAAAACAATGGTCAGTCCCAGAAACTGGCAAATGAGCGCTGTCCAGTTTTGCTGCTCGACTTTTGGCCGCCAACTTTTGCTCTCATTTGCCCTTCTCTTTCGGCGCTCAGCAAAATAGCACAGCCAACCAGCAGGCCAGATTGGAAATCACAAGAAGATCGCAAGAAGGAAGGAAGGAAACACGAGAAAGAGGGAAGAAAACCCGCTCAAACGCGCCCAAACAAAAGCCCTCCATTTGATTTGCACATTTTTCATCCATCTCCAACGCTAGTCCACCGGGCACACTTGGCCCACTTCCGGTCACTCTTGGTGCAAATTTCAATCGCAACCAAAAGGCCGCTGACCCAAATAAGTCAACTTGTTGTTTGGGGGCTGTTTGGGGCGCCGATTTGGCGGGCCAAAGAGGAAAAGGCGTTTTCTGAACAGGCGCCAGCTGCACTGTGCAGCTTTGTGCAGAGCTAAGGTCTGCTGGAATGGAGCTGCCGAAATGAGACTGCAACTGGACGCCATTTGGTTTCTCGAAAACTAGCCAGCAAGAGACAGAGAATGACCAGCAGGAAAACGGAAAATGGAAAATTTGGGCGAGAAAAAAACTGGCAAAATGTAAAATGGCCTCCAGAGACAGAGACTGAGACTACAAGCGAGAGTGAGTGTGCCAGACTGGAAACAGCAGACTGAAAAAGGAGAAACTCTGGCCGCTTTTCCAATGGTCACTCGCAAATATATATCTAGAGATATAGATATATTGAAATTAATGGATTCATTTTGTTCCTGAGCACTGGCGGGCGGCAGACAGTTTCCGTTTGGGGCGCCTCTGTCTCAGCTGGGCGGCCAAATGAGCGCCCGTGCAATGTCCAATGTCCAATGTCCAATGTCCAGTGCAGAGGCCACTCTCCAGCGGCCACTGTGACTCGACTGGCAGCAGACGTGCAGCCTCCTTGGGCCAGATTTAAAACATGAAACAGCGCCCATTTCCGGCGGTCAAGTGGTTTCAAGCAGGCCGCTAGACGCAGGCCCCAAATGGGCGCATGGAGGCGGCCAGGAGGGCGCGAGATAAGGGCGCACACAGAGGCACGAGGGGGCGCATTTATCTCAATGATCGTTTGTTGGCAAAAGCGGGAATGAGAAGCGGCCCGAGTTTGAGTTCGAGTTGGAGTTTGAGTTTGAGTTCGAGAGCTGCCCAATTGGGCGGCCGGTTAGGTCAGGAGCAAGCTCGGCGCACTCTCCTGCAGCTAAGCAGTGGCGGCCAGAAGCAAAAACAACTGCCTCTGGCCAGTGGGAATGCCCCAAAGAGAGGCCCAAACTCGGACATGAATTTGGCCGCCTCACAAGGCCCAAAGGAAGTAAAAAATCCGCCCGCAGCCAAGGTTTGCCGCAAACAACAACTGGCCGAGCTAGAGAGAAAGAGAAGAGGGCCCCAAATTAGGCGCAGTTATTTGGAGCGGGCGCAATTTAAAATTACGACCATTAGAGTTTATCAAGTTGGTTCTCTGTTGTTGTTGTCTGCTTCTCCTCGTTGTTGTCTGTTCCTCCTTCTTCTTCTCCGTCGCTTAGCTCTAGTCGCGCAAACTGCAAGTCCGAGTTGGCCGAGCAACCAAACTGCCGACTTCAAGCAGAAAACTGGTCCGCCTCACGCACACTCAGGCACTCGAGACGCACTCGCACCTATAGGAGTGTGCAATCTCTCCTCTCGAGCTCCTTCCGGCCGGGCCCTCCTCAGGCCTCTCATTCATCTTGCAACCTCCAGTTCATTTGCTAATGGAGCTCAATGGGTGGCCAGTGGTGGCCAGTGGGTGCCAGTGGGTGCCTATGGGTAGCCTCTGGCACCCACAACAAGCACCAAGCAGCACCCAAAGAATTGTTGTTGTGGGCCTGGGGCGCTTTTTTCAGCCGGCCTCTTCATGCGGCAGTGTCCCAGAGACTGGCCTCCGACAGTTTTGATTAATTTGGCATCAATATGATCCAATGAGGAGGGCGAATGATCGGGCGCCTTTCATTGGGATGCGTCTGGGCGTCGTCGGCCAAGCGCGAGAAAGCGATCTCCTCTGCTGTGTCTTGAGCAAACTTTTCCCCGGGGCCCCCAAGCTTAGCTCTGGCCACTTTTGGGCCCTCGCAGAGGCAGAATTTCAAATGATGTTGTCGAAATGGGGCGCCCTCAGTGCTCGCTCGGCCTGATTGGCTGCCCGCCTCTGGCCAGCCCTCTGCCAGAGGGCGACTCGCGCGCTCCACTTGGCCCATTGATAAAGAGGCGCGGGAGGAATTTGAAACTGGGCGGGCCAACTTTAAATACTGCCGCCCACTGGCCACTGGTCGCTGGCTCTCTCTCTCTCTCTCTGGCTGCACGCCAGCACCAGACGGGGGCGGACAAAATCAAGCGGAAAAGAGAAGAGAGAGAGCCACTGGGAGAAGAGGCGCCCTGAGACGAGCTTAGCAGCGAGTGTGAGCTGGCTTGATGTTTGTCTCTGTGGGCAAAATTCACCAGAGGAGAATTTTGGTATTTTTCCTCAAGCACAAAGGATTTTCCACCACTCGCCACCAGTTGTCCAATTGGAGAGGGGCCAAGCTCAAGAGGGGGAAGCAGTTCTCTTTTTGGCCAAAAGAGTTGGCAAAAAGAGAATCCATCTTGTTTTATGGAAACTTTTGCGCTTTTTGCTTCGCCGATTCCAGTTGCTCTCCAGTTTGCGCTTCAGTTGCTCTTTTCTCTCTCTCTCTCTCTCTTGCTCTCTGCAGGCAAAAACATATATATTTTCCCCTCAGATATATAAACGCAGGCCCCTAAGCACCGTTTTAAACACACACGCACACGACAGACACACTTGCACTCGCACTCGCACTCGCACAAGAAGTGGAAGTGGAAATATTTTGCCTATATTTTGGCAGCCTTTTTAAGAAAATTCCTCCTTTGGGGGCGCCTCCTTCCTCCCATTTCGAACCCATTCCGGCGAACACAAACTGGGACGGAGTGAAAAAATCACGCCCGAGATTGTGGCAGCAGAGGCAAGAGGAAACAGAAGAGGCAAGAGGAAGCTGAGGCAAAAGGGAAAGGGACTTGCCAAAAGTTTGAGTGTGTGCGTCTGTCATTTAAACTCGCGCCAGCAGACTTGTGCCGTCTTTTGTCTTTTCCCTCCTCATCATCTCGAGCGGAAGAATAACTAAAATGAAACTCCTTATCTCGTCCAGCCCACTCGGCGCCCTTTCCTCCAGTTGCTGTTATTTTTCTCCAAAGAAGCGAGAAAATTTTCCTTATTTTTCCTTTCACTTTTCCTCTATTTTTCCTCTATTTTTTCCCCCACTTCTCCCTTTCAAATCGTCTGCCTCAGGCCAAATTCCCACCAAGCTCGTCTGGCGCCCCACAGCTCGTCTCTGGCCAACCTGAGGCGCCCTAATCGAGCACTGTCTGACAGCCTTATAGAGGCGGCCCATTCGGCCAGACAGAGGCGCCGTCTGGTGGCGCGCGCACCAATCACGACCGCAGATAGTCTCACTATGACAAGACATGATGCACTCTGTATGTCAGTCTTGTGTGATTCTCTTTCAGAATGTCGCGCCCAAATTTCGCATTCCAAAACAACAGAAAAAGGACCGTTTTTTCCACCTAAATTTGTATCCAAAAAGCGATCTGCCGCTCCGCGTGGGAGCCAACCTAAGGGCAACTGAGTCCGGAAGCCGAAAAATGGAAATCGGCCCCCAACGAAGAGACCACAACGAGAGACTGGCACCCGCGACTTTTTTCTCGACTTGGCACGTTTTGTCGGTGTCTGAAAAGTGACGAATTGGCGATCGATGTTGGGCGCTTTTAACTTTGCGAAAACTTCGGAAAAATTTGCACAAGTGCGGCAAATTTTAGCAAATTTCGCTGCTCATCAATAATAGACTGTGGTCGCTCTCAGACAGTCAATTGTGTGTGCATGATCTCACAGAAACGTCGAGCTGGATTGCTTTTTGGCGGCCAAATCAACTTGGAAATGGGCCTGAGAACGAGTCGCGCAGAAAGAGAGAAGCCGAAGCGGATTAATTACTGTGCTCGGCGATTGCGGTTCGACCTGTTGGCCTGTTGCAAGGCCCGAACGTGCCCGAGCTAAGGGCAGCCGGCCGAGTGGCGGCCACACTCTTCTCGTGGTGTTGGTTCAGTTGTTGTTCTTTTTGTCGAATTTAATTTGAAAACGAGAACCAAAATAACCTCTCGGCCGATTGGGCAAGTGCGGCAAGTGAGCCAGAGTGAGGCAGAGTGAGGCAGAGTGTCCTGGTTTGCAGGAAACCAATTGGAATCACGCAAAACGCTCGGCCTGTTCGCCAATCGCCGAGCCAAAGGAAGAACTTTTGTCCATGAGCCGCAAGATCACACAAAAAGGGCCACTTGGAGAGCGACTTTTGGGCCGCCAATTTGGACTTGGAGTTGCGCAATTGGTTGGCCCAAGTTTAAAGCTGTGCATTTGCAGCCTTCACTGTTGATCCTTAGCTTTGGCCGATCATTGTATTCCATTGGAATTGAGCCCATTCCGCCGATTTGGCCCGATTCCAGTCTGCCGCTCAAGAACTGCTCGAGGAACTGCTCTTGCTCCAATGCAATGGCCACTCTTCAAGCCCATTCGACCACTCGCTTGGGCCGCCCAGAAGAGTGGAGTTGATTTGATTTTTGCATGGCGCCAATTAATAAGCCGCCGCAAGTTGCTCTTTGCCACTTGCTCCTCCCAAACGAACCGCAAACGAGCCGCCACTCAGCTCCTATATTGATCAGAAGCCGCCTTTTGGTGATTGTGCGGGCGCATTTGTGGCCAGTCGTCGGCGCCCCGCAAATGATCACCTTTTGGGCCAGCTTCTCGCCGCAGCTCAATGGGAACAAATTGAAGCACGCAACTCTGGCCAACAGACACTCCTCGGCGGCCCACAGCTCGTCCTCTTCGTCTCGCCGCTTCGCTTCGCCCAAATATTGCTGCTCCTCGCCCGAAACTTGTCTAACTTTATCCAACTTTGTGCAATTTTATCCAACTTTATCCAACTTTTCGCCACCATCCAAATGGAGCCCAGAATTTGGGAAAGATTTGGAAGAAAATATTTTTTTCCAAATATTCCAAAATGGAACCTTTGGAAATCGAACTGAGAGATGAATCTTTTCAATTCAAGCTCGAATCGATCTCGCTTGTCTTGGAGGCGCCTTCGTTTGTCACTGGAGCGAATGCCTTTTGCATGTTCTGGCTCCATTTTGCACCTTAGCATTGGCAAAAATGGGCAAAAGTGGGCAAAAATCCTACTAACAAATGGCCACTCGGCAAGTGCGAGGAATGCGCCCTAAGAACTAGGGCCCAAAGTGGAGCTTAGACGATTGTCGATTGGGGAGAAATGGACTGACCATGATGAATGGCATTTTTGGCTTCGCTTGAGAATGGCCACATTGGAGCCGATTGCACAATATCGTGCCTTTTTTTCGCCGCATAAAGATCACCAAGAGGCGCCAGTGCGCCACACTTGAGCCTTGAGTGAGTGTGGCGCACTGGCAAACAGTGCTAATGGCCAATGGCGGCCAGTCAATGGTGGCTAGTGAATAGCAACTCTCTTTGGGCAATTCTAGCCAACTATTCTCTCGCCTCCTTCTCGCCTCTGGCCAATTCTGACGCGACGGCGCATTCTAAAGGCCACTTGTTGGTGTGGTTGAACTTTTTTTCATCTCCTTTATCTTCCCATTTGGGCGCCAAATTGATTGGCCCTCGTCTATGCGCCGTCTTGGCGTGTACTTCTTGGCGTGTAGTTTTAGTTGCCACTCTGGGCTTTTTGTTAGTGTTTGTCTGCAACACAAACTGAACAGTTCGCCTGTCAGTTGGCCGCAAGAGCAAGACTAAGACTGAGACTGCTGACAGTGGCGGGCCACACTCGCCAAGGAGGAGGCGCCGCTTGGCACTATTAATAAGCAATTCGCATGCAAACAAATTGCTTTCTGCTCGTCATAAAAGCAGGCCCAAGGCGGCAGAAGATTGGAGCGAGAAAAAGATGGAGAGAGAGAGAAAGAGAGAGAGAGAGAACGGCAGATTGAGATCCGTGTTTGTTGTTAGCGCTCGTTTGGTTGGCCAAAAACAAGCAGGCGAGCAAGAAAGAGAGAAAGAAAGAAAGAGATTTGCATAGTCAAATTTCGCAACCACCTCGGCCAATGCTAAGCACTTGCTTCAAGTTGAACGGGCGGCAACTGGCACCAAATAGACGAGGAGAGAACACAGACTAGGAGGAATAAGGCGAGCTCTAAATGGAGTCGTGCCAAGGAGATCGTGCCAATCGGCTGATTTGGGCCTTAATTGCCAACGGGCTCCCATTCTGGCCCAACATTTCGGCTGAAACATTTTGCATTTTGCATTTTCCAGTCTCCTTCTGGCCAGACAAACAAGGAGCTTCAAGAGAGACTGGCTAGCTACAAGCTGCCGGCCAGAAGGCGAGACTGAGACTCTTTCCAAACAGGCAAAGAGGCAGCAGCTCAATGCAGCCCAATGCAGACTCTTGCAAAGCAATGCAGCCCAAAGCAATCAGACACACAAGGACTAACGAGCATAATTAATTGGCCATTGTGGCCAATGGCGTACTCTTGTGGTTGGCCGGCCAGTGAAGTGCAATGCAGTGCAATGCAATGGGAGCTCCTTGTGGAGATCGATAAAAAGTGGCTCCTCGGCTGAGATTCAAATTGGTTCTCCCTCGCGCCAACTTATTTCGGCGCATTTTTAATTCCAACTCGGGAGAAATTCTTCGCCTCCTCTGGCCTTTTCTCTCGCCTTGGCCCTAGTCTTTCCTCTATACTATGGCCTGTATGCTGTATGGGCTGTATGTCTTATACTGTGGGCCTTGTACTTGAAGCAAGTGATCTACATACTGTACATAGACGACTTCATCAGTGTTTGTCGGCCGCACTGATGGAGTGCAGTGCAGTGGAGCACAGTGGCGAGCAGGAGCAGAGTGCCGCAGACTGTGTGCGCCAACATGCAGCCCCAAAACAGTGCACACACTTTGGTGGCAGTCTTCTAGTCTTTTCGCGCCAAGTTCCCAGCTCGCCCGGATTAGCTCACTAACTCACTTAGGCCATCAACAGGCGGCCATTCTGGACCAGAATCGAGCCCCTCTTTTGGGAGCTACAATGCGCCCTTGTTGTTCTTGTTGTTGTTGTTGTTTTTGTCCGGCAAATTGGGAGAGAAAAAGATGAGGAGAAGTGAGAAAAGTGAGCATGATGGAGAGGGGCAAAGTGGGCGAAACTTGGCCGCTTGCAGAGTCTAAGAGTCTAGGAGTGGAGCAGTCTAAGAGTCGAGCAGACTAACAAGTTGTTTGCATCTTTTCTTAATCAAATCCAACAAACGCCGGCCAATAAAAAAGGACGATAATAAGCGAGCAGTAATAAGTGAGCGCAAGGGAGAGAGACCACGAGGGCCAAAGAGCGCCCATTCTTGGCCGTTGGGGAAAAGGGCGGGTGCAGAGGAGCAGCCAGGCAGACGGAGCAAAGGAGCCAGAGGAAGCAGACGGCCAGAGGAACGTCTCAATAAGCACAAAAGACGATTAATTCGGCCACGAGAAGCCAGAAAGGCTCAGAGCAAGCGAGAGGCCAGCCATTTCATCGCCTCCCTCGACTTGACTCCCTCGGCTGGGCCTTGGGCGCACACTGGCGGCCAATGGTCTGCAATGGTCTTCATTGGTCTGCAATGGTCTGCAATGGGCCACTGCAGACAGTCTCCAATGGAGCCTCGAGCACGATGCTGCAGTGTGCTGAATAGGCAGCCCTCGTTTTGGAAGCTGCTCATTGCAGAGATGCAAAGATGAATTTCTCTTTGTTTCTCTCTGCTGGCTGGCTGGCTGGCCAAACAAATGGTGGCAGCCCATTTGTTTGGGTTCTGTCCGACACTTGACTGCAATGGCTGCAATGGTCGAACAAGTGGGAGAAGTTGCAAATTTGCATTGCGCTGCTGCAGTTTTGTTGCCACCACTACACATTGCACAAAACGCCCATTGGGCCGCAACAAAGACTCTCTTTGGGCCTTCAACTAAATTCAACTAAATGCATATTTATACTCGCGCCACAGCTCAACAGGTTGGCCTCGTTGCGGCTCATTGTTGTTGTTTGCTCTCCTGCTCTGCTTTTGCCTTCCTCTTGCCTTGCTTTTACTTTGCTCTTCTTGCAGCTTTGCAGCTCTGCAGCTTTCTGGCTCTGAAGCTCGTCTTTGGTTGAATATCATGAGGATGCTAATGAAGTTGTTCCATCGAACGGCCCCTCTCGGCTAAGCTCACCCAAGAGTGGCCACCCCTCCGAGGCGGCACAAAAGCGGCGACGATTACAATCGGCCACTCGTGTTCGTGCTCGTTAATGATTGCAGAATAGCAACAGCAACTACAAGAACCACAGACTCAAACATGAACAACACAGAACAACTACAACTGTGTTCGACATCCGCAACTTGTTTGCATTCCAATCTTGCTTCTTCGCCCACAGCTTGGCCTCGAGCTTAGCCTTCGAAGAAGTGCAAAATTAGGCCCAAACATTCAACACGATTCTCCGAGCTCCTCAAACGTGGCGCACCATTTGGCTGCCTTCCAGCTGGGGAGCTGCATGAGTTCCCTTTGGAGTTGTGTTCATGCAAATGATTCAATTGAATCATTTCGCGCCAGGAAAAAAATCTTCAAGCAAAAATTTATTACCCAAAAGGAGGCTGCAGAAGAAACGTCTCAATTAAAATTCAACCTTTTTGTCAGACTTCTCTAATCTCTTTCTCCATCGGCAACCATCAATTAGGTGCCCGATTTTGCACGCACAAAGCGCACAGACAACTTGCTCATAGTGCACGAAGCAGTGGCCGAAACAGAATGTTGCACAAAATAGCGCAGAAAACAGCGCACAAAATGGTCCAAAAACCGGCAAGTTCAATGCGCCTTTTTGCCTCCCTGAAGCGCGCAGCTGCCGCTCCAAAGCTTGAATATACGAAGGCTTGAATATGCCCAAATTATGCAAATCACGCCCAATCTTTGTCCAAAGTCCGGCCATCAAACTGGCCCACAAACACCTGCAGCTAATCTATAACAATTCTATAAGCACTTGAGTGATTCCTTGGTCATCTTTTCGCAACCTTTTTGCGTCTGTCTAGTGCGAGAAAGATCGCCACTTCGTCCAAGATGAAGTGGAATAAACACAAAAGACACATCAACTTACCTTTGGCGACTTGATTCTCTTTATATTTCTCCAATTGAGAGTCTTTTTCCTCAAAGTCAAGACTCTTTTCTGCTTTCTGCTAAGCTTGAGACTCTTGCTCCTCAGTTGTTCTTCCGCCTTCAGCTTGACTGGTGGACCGACTTCAGACTCAAAGACCAAAGATCAGCTGCAGAAGAATAACTGTTGAGGCGCTCAATTGGCACTGGTGAAGAGTTGATCTTTTTCTGTCTGTTTCTTGGAATTCTCTTAAAAAAGACGAGCCTTCTTTTGCTTGTGTCTAGCTCAGTTCGTTCAGCTCGTTCAGCTTGCGAGTCTCTTGGAGTGTCTTGAGTTGAATATTCAAATTTCGTCAACTTGTGCAAAGTGAAGAGTGAATGCTTCTGCTTAATTGGCGCAGAATGCAAGTTCCTGTGGCTTTTACAGAGCCTCTTTAAAAGATTTCCTTGTTGATTGTGTGCAGATTGTTTGAGACAAGCGTCCATTTGTTTGGGGCAGAATATTTTGTGTCGTTCAGCAGATATTTGAACAGATTAATTTGGAGTGCGAAATTCTTATTCTCATTTCTTCACGCCTGCAAATGATCGGGCTGGATCAAAAAAAAGTATGCTGATTCGAAGTGATAGGCAGCAATGGCGAAGATTAGGACGAGGGAGAAATAGAAAGAAGCGAGCTGAGAAATAGAAAATTTTGCATATACTTTTGCGGTGGTTGCATGATTGTGCGCGCGGCTGCACTTGTGCGCAAGCGCGCACACTTGCAAGCAACAAGTGTGCAAGAGGCGCGCCTTTGCATCTTTTGCCACTCAAATTTGCAACTTCCGCGCCAATCTGGTGCCGCCGAATGCAAATGGCAGGCAATTGGTGCGCATGCGCACTCTTGGCTACTCATTCGACCCTAAGGAGAAGCTTGGGAGCCGCAAGTTGCAGCCTGCAACTCAGCCCGACTGGCCGCCACTCGTCGAGCTCGGGCAGGAAGTGGCGCCATGCATCGAGCTCGGCCCGTTCGGAAGCCTAAAGTTAAGGGAGATCTCTATACCAAGATAGAGACAGAGGGAGGAGAAACTGTCAACGTAGTTGGTTAGCGGCCGGCCGAGCTTGCAGACAAGTGTCCTTGTTGTGCGGCGGGAAACTTGTGTCTGAGAGGCGTCCGCGAGCTTAGAGCTGCTTTTGCGCCGGTTTCCAGCCAGCGACAATCCACCGCATAGAGTGGACAGTGTTTGGAGAGCAAACACTCAGAAGAGACGAGCTCCAGTGGACGAGAGTCGACGAGTGATGATGATTATTCCTTCTTGCTTGGAGATTATTTTCCACTTTTGTCGGCACGCACTTGTTTGCCACTCGTCTTCTTCTCTTGTCTTGTCTTGTCTTGGCTCAAAAATAAAGTCTCCTTGTTGCTCTCTTTTAACTCGATCAAGCGTAACGAATCTGCGTGTCTGGCGTGCATCTTTGCTGCTCCATTGGTGCAGTTTGCCAGCCAAAAGCAAGGTGAAACAACTGGAGCTTAGCTCAGACTTCCACTGGCCACCAAACGGCTGCCTTCTTGTGCCCCATTGTGTCCCATTGAGAAATCCAGCGCCTCACTTTGCTGGTCAAAATTTTGCGCTTGGTCTGAAATGGAAGAAATTGGAAATTCGGATAGCAAATTTCGAACTTGGAACTTCGAATTTGGCCAATTGAGGTTGAGGAAAAATTCAAGAGGAGAGAAAAATCGGCCAAAAGTGGAACCTCAAACACGACACGCCGACCACTTGGGCGCATCCTAAGCTCCGGCGGCCTCTCGTTGCGCCTCAGGCAAGCAGGCAAACAAACAGACAATGTTCAATATGCACTTGGCCAGTTTCCTGAATCAGCTGGGCCAATTTCGGACTCGTTTTGGCCTCTCCAGCGCACCCTAAGGAGCGGCCAGCGTGCAGCCAGAGTGCAACGCGCGTGCAAATGCTGCACTGTTTGCACGCAGCAGAGAGGCGCTGCATTCATGCTTTTCTTTTTCCTCTGGCCCCTCCTCTTGATTGATTCAATTAGGCCGCTCAAGCTCAATTCGGACGCACAACAAGCTGCCGGCCAGTGCAGAGGCGCCAAGGTAATTACGCGCCGCCGCTGCGACGAGAAAGTGTGAGCTCCGGGCGAGCCTCAGGTGAGCTTAGGTGGAGCTCAGTTTGGAGAGTTTGGCAAAAGAATGGAGCAAAAAAAAGTTGAGGAAAAAGTCAATTTCAGTCTGTTTTTTCTCGCCCAAACTCCGCCTTTTCCACTCCAAAAGTGAGCTCAATTGGCCCCAAACTCGAGCGGCCAGTGCCAGTTGCTAGTTGCTGGCCGGCCAAGCAGAGTTGAGCGCAGAAATGCCGCTCGGCCAAGCTGAACATTGGCAAACAACTGTTGCAGACAACGTGCGCCTCACTTTCGCTGTTGCTCTTTTTGCCAGTTAATTGTGCATATTGAAATGAGCGCTCGTTTCAATTGTTGTTGGCGCTCGATTTGATTGATTGGTTGTGTTCAGCGTTCTGTTTTTGGCCTCCTTCTCTTCGTTCGGCCTCTCTCTCTCTCTCTCTCTCTCTCTCTCTCTCTCTCAGTCCAGCAACTGGACCCAGTCTGCGGCGGCAAACAAGCGTTTCAATGGGGGCCTCTTGGCTCGAATGCGTTGCTTGTGTGTTGGGGCTTCTTTGGGTCGGCAACAAGTTGCACGCACTTGCACACACGCACGCACAAAGGGGCCTCGTTGCGGCTCATTTGTTTGGCCCACTCGGCCGGCCCGAACGAGCGCCGAACACCGGAGACAAACTGGGCTCTGTTTGGTGGGCCAGTCTAGAGGCCACGGACTGTATACAGACTGTAGCCAGTCCAGTTCGCCTCCAGCGGCCAGCTGCTGCCTGCCTGCCTGCTCGCCGCACTGCTCCGGCCCGAAAGCACTTGACCCTCCAGTCCATTTCTCTCCAAAGGACGCGTTTGGTCCGCTCTCGATTGGCGAGCGCCCAATCCAGAGGGGCGAGGCAGTGCTGTTTCCCCTTTTTGGGCCTCAGCTTGTGTGCTCGGCCAGTGCAGAGCAGCAAAACAGGTGTGCTCTAGACTCTAGAGTGGCGCGCGCGCCGCAGACTGTCTGCGGCGCCGCACACTTGGCCGCGCACAACGAGCGACTGAAAACACCATTCTAGCGCGCCAAACACAGACGCCAATGCAGCGTCCACTTGACTCTTCATTCACCTGCACGAGTTTGCCAAAAAGTGGCGGCCATTTGGTCGGCCGGCAAAACTGGGTGCAATTATCCTCCGAACTGGAGTGTGTGGGGCCCACACACTCGCCTGGACACACTTGCGCCTCTTGAGAGTGCCCAATTTCTTCTCTCTGCTCCACTTTCTCCTCCAAAGCAAAATTTTTCCATCTCTCTCAAACTGGCTCAAGTGGTCGGCTCGTGTTTGGCGCTTGTCTTGTGCCTGCAATTGCTGCTCGCTTGGAATGGACAACAATTTGGCCGCCAAACCAAAGGACAACCAAAGGCAAGGCCACAAACAGACAATAACAAACAAACAAACAGTCGAATCGTCTGGTCCGTTACTTTTTAGCCATTTTGCTCTCTTCTCTCGCGTTCAAGAAGAAGTCTCTTCTCGTGGGCCTCTTGTTGCTCCTCATCTTCGATATTCAGCATAAAACTGGGCCCAAAACTCTCAAATTCTATACACAGTATGCGGCTAGCCAAAAAATTCGGCCAGAACTTTTATAAAAATATAAAATTGGGCCAAATTTCCGTCATTTCGATGCATTTTTTGCACCCAGTTTTGCAAAAAATGCGCCAGAAACTGGCAAACGGGCCCACTTCCGGCCACTTGTTTGCATCGCTCAAGTGGCCTAAAAAACTGGGCAGAATTTCCAGCAGAGAGCCCTGCTTGTGAGCGATTGTTTGGGGGCCAAAATGGGGGCCAAATGGGGGCCAAGTTTGAGTGCAACATGGCCAAAAGTGAAGCGAGATGCTTGCCAAAAGAGCTGCAATGCCGAGCCAGAGCTGCACCTAAGGACCCGCAGTTCAAAGGGGCGGGCTTTGAGGCAGTTTTGTTGCTCGCTGCTGCCAAAACAATCAATCAAAAGGGAGCCGCCTGGGCGCCCAAATGATTTTCGCCACTCGCATCATGCAACTTGTCTCGTTTGGTCGCCCATTTGCAGGAGGCGTGCTTGTGAATAACAGTCGACTGCCAATTGAGAGTGAGAGCCAGTGGTGAACTGTGGATTGTGAATGTGGAAAGAGGGAGATAAATTACGAGAAGAGGAGGAAAATGGACACAAATGAATGCAAATTTGCTCCTTTTGCCAGTGGCTATTTGGCACCAAAAAGGCGCACTCTTTTGTTGTGCATTTGTTGTGCGCTTCTTCTGCATTTGTTGTGCAAAACAATAAAAGAAACTGCGAGCTGGCCACTTGGCTGCAAGCAACAGACTGTGTTGAACAGACACAAACACCGAAAAAGAAAGGAGGCTCTTTTTTTCCAATTTTTTTTTCATTTATTCTCATTCTCATTCTCATTCTCATGTTTTCCTCTCCACTTCTTCTAAGTTGCGCCCCCGGCAGACAAATGGCGCCCCGAGCTGAGCAATCAATAGACGACGATTGACTCTTCTTGAACATGCATCGTCGGCTCATTATGCAATTGCTCATTTCCCATTTGTTTCCATCGCTGCATCGCTGCATCGCTCGCAACTGCAGCAGCTCCTCATCCGGCTCCAAATGAGAAGGCCCTCTGCATCGACTGGCCAATGGAACTTGCTGAACTCGGGGTGCTGCTCGGGCGGCCTTTGCGAGTGCCGCACTGGTGCCCTTTGGAGGAGGAGCTCGAGCTCCAGTCGAGGCGGAAGGGCAACTGCTAAAGAGTGGAAATTAGCCAGTAGGCCCCAGCGGCGAGCACTGAGAGCTGGGCAGCACTAAGAGGCCGCATAAATCTCCAGTGTGATTGTCTTGGCCCTTGGGGCTTGGAGCGCCAGCAAGAGCGGGTGGCCACGAGAAATGCATAAGGCAATGTAAGCAGCACGTAGAAGGAGATGAAAAATGCACCAGTCACTGTCTTTGGCTTTCTCCTGCCCACAGCAACTCACACTGACAGAGCAGAGCTGCACTATGCAGTCTACACCTTAGCTGCACAGACCAGAGTGGATCTCAATTACAAGCCGGATTTCTCCCGCTCACTTGGGCGGGAGTTAACGTTGCCTGTTTCTTGCCCAACTCCTTCCAGTGTGCTCTGTTGCCACTTGCTGCCAACTGGAGTTTAATTTGGCGCCGCAAAGCGAACACAATGCAAGCCCATGCATAACAAAAGGCGCTGCTCTTTTACTCTTACCACTGTTGCCTCTCTTTTGTTGTTAGTCCAAATCAGCTGGTGGCACCTCCAAAAAGCAGCCTCCCTCCACCTCTAAACATCCTTCGCCAGCCAAGGTCTCGCTGTAAACATTTTCACTTTCAATCAATCAATTATTGAATTTTTCTGCCCTTAAAACACCTTTCAAAAGCGGCTCCAGCCGCTTCGAGCAACAATTTCAAATGCTCGCCCCCAAACGCCAGCATCAAGCGAGCTAAGCAACCAACCAAGCAACTTGCACAACACAACTCGGCCCCATAAGCCACCAAAGCAAAGAGCTGCCTGATCAGTGCAGTTGTTGAGCCCAAATGTGTGTGCTCCACTGCTATGCTCTGGCCGCATTCATAATGCTCGAGCTCTGATCGTGTCGTAAGAGGCGATCAAAGTGAACTGAAAGGCAAATTAAACACAAGCGAGCGAGTAAGTCCAACTTGTTGCCTCCTTAGGACAAGCATTGGCCTTGTTTGGATCTGTCTCTCTTGTTTTCTGTTTCTGCTTGCTCGCCACAGTCAGTCTCACTTTGCACAGTTTCAGCCTTTCTGCACATTTGAGCAATTGAGCCACTCTCTCAGTCTGTGTCTCAATCCAAGCGGCTGGCCACTTGAAGCGTGCAATGGTAATAGTTATTTGCAAAGGAGCGGAAATTAAGAGCAGCCTCATTTCTCGACTGTTATTATTATTATGATTATTTTTATTTCGGGCGAATATTTTTAAACTTCTGCCCAAAAGGAGCAAAGGAGAAAAGCATTCTGCCAGACAATGCAATGCATGATGCCCAATCAGCAAAAAGTGCTGCCCAACTACAAGTGCAGCCACTTGGCTCTTTGCACTTGCGCTTGAGTTTGAGTTTGAGTTTGGCACACTTGCACTTGTGTTTGGCTCACTCACTTCCAGTCCGAAAACAATCCTCTTCTTTTTTGGAGCTCTTTCCAGCCAGACAGAATTGGGCTCATCTCGTGGCTGCTCTTTGGCCGCCAACTGAAACTTGTTGCTGCTCCAAACGGGCGGCCTCTCTCAAACAGCTAATTAAATATCCGCCGGACACACAAACTCGGCCACACTTCAATCATAATAATAAAGGAAATGGAAATGGAAATGGAAATAAATTTCACAAAACAAATGCAAATACAGCAAAACGAGGGTGGAAAAATGCACACAATTGCACTGGCAGAGCTCACAATGCACAACAACATCAGCAACAAGAGTGTGTAAACTCCACCCGCTAGTGCTGATGGCACTGCTCCTTGCTCACGCTGATGGCGTGGCCCAGGGTGTCGTTCGGAGTGGTATAGTAAAGTTGTAGTCGGCAATAGGTTTCTTTTGGAGTGC
>Ga0058701_10000278_pt1 | contig 41196 bp, 27 predicted proteins | sample AgamicOrMae_FD_97039 | JGI IMG/M metagenome (GOLD analysis project Ga0058701, IMG submission 97039) | Agave microbial communities from Guanajuato, Mexico - Or.Ma.e | ecosystem: Host-associated > Plants > Phyllosphere > Phylloplane/Leaf | place: Guanajuato, Mexico | collected 2012-06-04
GCTTCCGCTTCCGGCGCCACTCGAGGCGCTCAGGACTGTGTTCGCGGCGGGCGATTGTTGGGCGCCGCCCGAGCTTGCTGGCTGGAGGCCGATTTCGTTGTTCGCCTGTTTGGCGAGCTCGTCGCCGTTCGACGACGAGGAGGAGGCGCCCTGCTCGAAGTTCGGGTTGGCCGTCTCGAAGTCGCTTGAGGCGGTAGACAGTTTGGGCGAAATGGGCCTAAGTGGCGGCTTCGTCTGCCTGGTGGTCATCACAGAAACTTCCGGCTGGGCTGGACTCGAGAGGGGCTGCAGAGGATCCGGTTCGCTGGCGGCCAGTGATTGGGTGCGGCCGTTGGAGGTGGAGTTATTGTTTTGGTTTGAGTTTTGGTCCAAGTTTGACTCTGACTTTGCGGCTGCTTGCTGCTGCCTTTGTCTTCCTTCACTCGATGAGGAAGTGTCCGCCGGCTGAGCTGAGGCCGCCGCGTCGCTCATCATGATCATCGTCGAGCTTTCCGGCGAGCTCGTGCTGCTCTCCACGCTAAGAGACTGGCTCTCGCCAGATGCCGAGTTGCGGGCCTGTGCCACGCCCCCCTCCTCAGCGAGCGGGCTGGCGGTGGAGGCGGGCATTGAAACCGCCGGCGAGCTGGCCTCTGGAGCGTCCGCCGAGGAGGAGGAGGAGGAGGAGGGCGCGGAGGAGGTGGAGGTGAGGTTGAACTCTTGTTGGGCGGGCGGGAAGATGACATTGTCGGCGGGCACGCGCTGGGAGGGCGCGGCGCACGCGTACCGCGTCGGGCAGCACTGGTCCTCGCCGGGCTCGTTCGGGAGGGGCGTGCAGCCCGCGCAGGGCGGCCGACACTCCTGCACGGCGCACACGATTTCGGTGCGCATGCAGTAGCAGTGCTCGCACTTGTTGCGCGAGGGCACCCGCTCGCCGTCCGCAAACACGCGGCCCGAATTCGGCGCCCGACATCCCGCGCCACGCCCACCCGCAGCCGCCGCCAGTCCCGCCATCAAACTGGCCGGACTTTCCTTTCTGCCAAATTCGGGCATGACAAATGGGCGCAAGGTGGTGGTGCTACTATATGCTAGCGAGTCTGAGTGACTGTTTGCACTGTAGGTGCTAGTGTTTGTGTTGCTTGGGATTGGGGAAATTTCGGAGAATTTTCCCGGCGAGAGTTGCCAGAATTTGCGCCGACTTGTCACCAGTGGAGGAGCCACAGTGGAAGAGTCTGGACTCTTGCGGGCCAGCTGAGGTCTCGAGGTGGTGAAGGCGTTGTCTGGGCCACAGTTGTACCTGATTGGACAGCAGCCGTTGGGCGCGTGCACCGGCGTGCAGCCGCTCACCTCGAGCGCGCAGTCCTGCATCACGCAGGCCGCCGTGTTCCTGATACAGTAGCAAGCCTCGCACGGTTTGCTCGAGGGCATCTGGGCGCCCTCCTGGTAAAACTGGTCGCCCACTTGGCAGCCGGAAGTGGCCAGCGCTTCCGTCGAAGAGTTCGAGCCGGCCGACTGTTGTTGCTGCTGCTGCTGCGTTTGCGTCTGGGGCTCGAGCACTGCCTGCTGGGTGCTCACGCTTGGAGCTTGGGTGCTCCCATTGGTGCTCTCCTGGAAAGACTGTGGCTCCGCAACTTGCTCGATCAGGTCCGGCTCGAGCTCGCCGTCCTGGTCGAGCGGCGGACACGTGATCTTGGGACAACACATGCCCGGAAGTAGCTCGATGATGCACCTTTCGCGCAGAGGCTTCACGTAGGGACAGACGCGCAGGTAGCACATGAGCATGGAGTTCTCGCAGGTGCAGTTCAAACAGGGCTCGTTGGTGGCGATTTGCTGTCCGTTCTGGTAGTGTTCCAGCATGTAGTAGCAGCCTGTGGGTTGTGCAGGTCAGGTGCACATTTGCGGGTGAAAAAGTTGCAAAAGTTGCGAAATTTGGGAAATTTGCAAAATTTGAGGATTAGATATGGATAATTTCTGAAAATTTTCAAAATTTTCCAAAAATTTTCCAAAAATTTCTTAAAAAATGCCCAAATAATGCAGCCAGAAAGGAAAACTCGAGCTTCCGGTTGCTTGGAACTATCGGTTGCTACTTACCGCGCGCTGAGGACACTCGGTGGCCCTTGGAGGCCGAGTGGTCGAGCAGCGAGGCGGCCCGAGCGCCGCTGGTGGCCAGCTCGGCCGATAGGAAGAGCACAGCCACGGCCACCAGCAGGAGCGCCATCTTCCGGTCAGCCGAGAGGAGGCCGTCCAGTTTGGCCGCCATTTGGCTCATCATCATGTGAAGGGGGCGCCTCTTGGTGCGCCTCTGGGTGCGCTCGGCTTGAGCTTGTGTGTGGCGACGAGGCGCCATTGTGCTGGCTGTTAGCTGCTTGGCAGTCTGCATCTTGGCTTGGGGTCGATTGCGAGCCGCTGGTGAAGGAATTTCGGTGACCAGTTTCCGGTGAAGTTTTTCGTTTGCTTCCGCTTGCAACTGTCCTTGAGTCCAGAAGCTGTGTCTTGTGTCTTAAAATTGTTGCTTGAAATGTTCGTTAAAATTGGAATTGTATCAAAACCTTCAAAATTGGGGATCAATTCAAAAAATTCAATCGGAACAGTGTCCAGTTATCCGAAAACCGATTAAGAAAAGCTCCAGTTTCACTTCCCGTTGCACCTAGTCTCTGGTCGCCCCTCGGCCGCCGCTTCCTGTGGGCGTCCTCTGCATGGGTTCTGTGGTGACTGTGTGCAATTGGTTTCTATTACAATTTGTCGCGTTTTGCTTGGCTTAGATAATAAAGTTGGATAAAAATGTTGCCAAACTTTGGATAAAATTTTGGATAAAAATTTGAAGGGAAGGCCAAATGTTTATCTGTGCGTATTATTACTTAGGGCCACTCCTCTTTTGTCTGTTCCTAAACTTCTAAATTCTCAACCAATTAGGCCCTCTAATGGATTAGCGCTCAAATGGAACAGCTTGGAATGCAATTACTCTCCGAGACTGAGGCTCACTTTTGACGCTTGTTTCATTGTGCTCACTTTTGAGTGTGTGTCTGTTTGTGATTCTTGCGTTTGTTATTAAACTCATCCATTCAATCCGTTCGACTGATTGCCAACACTTTGTTGGCCACCTTTTGGCGCGCGCCAATGAGTGTGTCTGGCAGACTGGCTCTCGAAACGGCTCTTAGCTGCTCTTCGGCTGCAAACTCACCAAACACTGTCTGTCTGCTCAATTTGTGGCCCGCAAAGCTGCTCAGTTTGCTGAGGTCTCGGCGCACAAATTGTATCAGCTGCTGGTGGCCGCAAACAGGCAGCAGGCAGAGCGCCGGCGACCAGGCCAGAGGATGCGGAAGGAGCTTAGCTTGCGGCTTGCTCACTGTGTAGATTCTCTCTTCTCACTTTCGGGCTTCTGTGTGTTCTGTTGAGCATATAGTGAATTGGGAAAAATTAGAATAACACCGCAGGATGAGAATCCACAGAGAGAGAGAGAGAGGAGGGCTTTTTTGCGTGATCCTCGTGCTAACAGGCAAGCCCTTAGCTGCGGAAAGCCACTGGCGGCTTCGAACTGGCGCTCTGGGGAACTCTTTGCGCTGGAAGTGTGGCCAACTTTGCGCAGTCTTCCACTCTCTGGCCAGGCAGTGTGCGCTCCCCCCGAGCGAGAGCCAAGGATTGCAGCCGGCGAGAAGGCGCCACTCGGCCAGAGGAGGAGGAAGAGGAAGCAACAGGTGAGCGCGTGCGTGAGCCCAGCCTTAAGTCTGGGCGGCGCGCGTCTCCCTTGGCGCCGCACACAGTCTGCAGGCTGCAGACTGCAGTGCGAGCCCTTTGCGCATTCCAGCTCCACTGGAGCTCCACTGGCGCGCTCATTGTCAAGTTCAAGTGCATTCCCCTTGCTGCTAGTCCTCACTGTCTCTGCCTCCAGTTGGGCCGCTCTCGCTCCATAGCCGACTCATAGGAAAAGAATGGTCCCTCTGTCTCTCTCTGTCCTCATCATTGCTCTCTCCCTGCCTTCCTCAAATTACACAGCCGCTACAGAGCGCTCTCTCTATCTCAATCCTAGTCCTAGTCTCTATCTCGAGCCCGAGCCCGAGTAAAAGCCAAATCCCAGTCTCAATCCAAAGTCTCGCCATGCCCATTTCAGAGCCTCCCTTCACCCCAAAGCACCTCTCTCTCTCTCTCTCTCTGGCCGAGCACGCGCACTCAACAAGTGGGCGGGCTCTCTCCTTATGGCCGCCAAAATCGTCGCCTCCATCTTCTCGTCGCTTCTTAGCGCTCGCTCGCTGCTCCTCCTTATCACTTCCTGGCGCTCAAAAGTTGGGCCAAATCCGTCCCAAAGAGTGCCTTTGGAGTGAAAACTTTGCACTGGCCATCCAAAGACAGCGCAAAACTGCAAAACTGCCCCGAAGTGCCACTGTGAACCCGCGCAGGAGAGTCTCCCGAGTCTAAGGCCCGGTGGCTGCCGGTTGGCGCTTGGTGGCAATTTATGCGAACAATTTGCATGAAACACTCGCCCGCTGTCCACCTGAGACGCGTTGTTGGGCCGCCCCTTTGGGTGAGCCAAGTGTCAGGCGGGAGCAAAGTTTGAGTGAATGCCAACACAAGGCGCCAGACGCGGCCATTTGGACCCTCAATTTGACGCTCTCAAATCTGCCATAACAACAACAACAACAGCAACAACAACAACAACCAGAGCAATCGGATTATCTTGCGCCGAGTCCACTTTTCCTCCTCCTCCTCTTTCTCTTTCTCTTCCATGTTCGCAGGTTTGGCCGCTCAAATAAGTCACAGAGGCAGCAAATGGAGGCCCGAGACAAGCCTAGTCTGCTCTCGGCGCGTCTGGCGGCCGAGCAGCAGGAGAATGTCAGTGTCAGTGGAGGTAGAAGTGGAAGTGGAGGTGGAAGTGGAGGTGGCGGTGGAAGTGGCAAACAGGTCGGCCCGAGCGCGGCCAGCAGCACACAAGCCAGTGCATAGAGAGTGCACAGTGCACAGTGCAGAGTGCGCGCCGTGTGGACGAGCCGCGCGGACGTGCGACAGACGAGGAGCAGCGAGCAGCAACGAGCATCAGAGAGCAGCGCCAAATGGCTGCTTATCAGTATCAGTGCAACGTGGTCCACAGAAGCGCCCAGCACACTCTCTCGAATGGGCCGCCGCCAACTGGTGCCCATCGGCCGTCCTCGTGGCCACCTGGCCGCCGATCTGCTTCACTTGTGTCGCACTCCTTGCGGCTTCCTCCTTTAGCTCATCTCACCTCGGTGCCAGTGCTGCTGGCTCTCCATGTTTTCCGCCCGGCGCCTCCTCCTCCTCCTGCTCAATGACGACGCGCCCCAAAGTAGTAAACTTGCGGCCTCCCAGTTGTGGCCTCGTCGCTTCCAGTGGAGCGCGAAGTCCGAGGAGCGCTCAACTCGGGCAAACAAGTGGCAAGCTGGCCGGCCCACAAGATTGCCCCTTGTCACTCAATCGGGCGTGTTTCCGAGCTTTGCCCAGCATTGCCACCAGCGCAAAGGGCCAGAGGTTGGCCCTTTGCTTTGATTGGACGAGAGTTACGTGTGGGCGCGCAACACTCTCTGTCTGGCGGCACGCAGCAAAGTCCGCCCGCCCGCCAACAGTCAACCGAAATCACTGGCGACTGAAGCCGCAGTGGCCAGCCCGCAACCTCAAGGCCCAGCCCCGAGAACCTCACACTGCCGCCAAGTAACATCCGGCCGCCACTGGCCAGCCACCAGCTAGCCACTAGCCACTAGTCAGCAGACAGACAGACAGACGGACAGAAACAAAGACGAGCGCCGGCGGGCTGGCCTTTGCGTCTTGCATCTCGCTTCTTGAGTCTTGCTGCGAGCGGCCCAATTGGGCGCAGGAAGAGAGAGAGAGAGAGAGAAAAGTGGCCAGGAAAAAGGGGAGAAAAAAGCTTGAGAAAATGTCCAAATTTGAAGGCCAAGTGGCGCATCATTTGGAGGAAACATGAAAAGGGACACAGTGCCACGCATTTAAGTGGCCAGCTTGCCTTCTTGGCCACTTTGGAGCTGCTTCCTTTGAGGCAGCAATTTTGTTGTTGTTAAATTTTCTTCTCTGCTCCCTGGCCACTTGAATTGCTTGCCTGGCTCTCTCTCTCTCTCTCTCTGTGCACTCTTCTCTCTTTGGGGCTGCATGCAAAATCCAACGAGAAAAAGGCCCTCCTCTCCTTCTCCTCGAGACCATCACACTCGCAGACTGGCTGCTGTAGACTGACTGTCGAAGACTGGCCGCTTGTGAGCCTATGAGGCGCTGTTTTTGGCTCCTTTTGGCTCCTTCTGGCGCCTTTTGGCTCCTTGTGGCCGGCCAATTGGCTCTGGGGGAGCGCAAAAAGAAACAGGAAGAGGCAGAGCTCAGCTGAGACTGCTCGTCTTTGGGCAGCCTTTGAGTGGGCCATTTTTGCATCTTTATGGCCGCGCTACAAATGTGTGTTGCCGTGTGGGCAGAAATAATGCTAGTAATGCTTGCCAAACAGTCGCCCAGTTGTGTTTGCTGGCTGGCTGGCTGGCTCCTGTGAAATTATTGGCGGCCAATAATTTCACAGCGGCAAACGAGCGGCGGTTTGTGCTTGGCAATCGAATTGATGCAAACAAGCGACAGGCAAAGGAAGAAAAGGGAGACAACAACAATCCCAAGCAAACTTTTTCTGGGGGCAAAGTTGCACCAAACACAGTTCCAAACACAGTTCCAAACACGGTTCCAAACACGGTTCCAAACACAGTTTTCATGCGGCTAACAGGCAGCAGACGAGCAAGAAGGAGACCCAGCGCAGGTTCATTTTGGAGCCAGAAATTGTCCTTGACTCTGGCGCTTTGCCTCCCAGGAAGTTGGGCCTACTTTTGTTGGCCACCAATTGAGCGACGTCGTGCACTTGTTGCGGTCATTTTAAGCCAACATTTTCATCCAACATTTTCATCCAACATTTTCATCCGACATTTTCGGCCCAAATTCTGCCCAAAATTCTGTGCTCGGACCAAAATCAACAACCAATTGCACACTGCCCAGCGCACACAGTCCAAGACTGGCCCCCACTGCTTCCCCCTGGCAAAGGTCTGGCTAAAGTGGGCACACTTCGAGGGCCCTGTTTTGGCCGCACTCAAATGGCCGCCTCGTGCTCGTCTTGAACATCTCTTGCCGCCCGTGAAAACCTCCCACGGGCCTGCCCTGTGCCAGTTTACTCTAATTGTCTGCGGCCAATGCTCAGCCACTGGCCAGCGCCAGTCACTGTTGCAATCGGGGTGGCCAATCTGAATGGGCATTGTTGCCGCTCTGATGCGGCCTGATGCCACCACTTGGCCCAGTGACTCTTCCGCGGGGGAAAAGGGCCGATCGAGAAAGAAGGACGATCTTGCTGATCGAAAATAGGCGCTGGCAAATGGGAGGAAATTGGAGATAAGCGATCGGCGAAATAGGAATTGGGAGTATGCGCAAGTAAGCAGAAGTGTGCACAAGTATGCAGTATAAGTGGAAGTTTGGGAAGACAGAGAGTTGCAGTTGAGAACAAGGGGAGAAAAATTGGAAAGAAAAATTGGAAAGAAAAATCGGAAAGGAAAATTGGAACAAATTTGTTTCCGTAACATTACATAGTGTTGTGTGCATTACTCTGAGCCACTTGAGGCTTGCTCTTGGGCCGCTCGGTCAGCGTTTAGCTCCAAGGTCGTGCAGTGTTTTCTTGGCGCCACTCTGCGCGCTGCTGCACTTGCGCGCCGCCAGCCCAAAGCAAACTGGCCAGCAACACGAAGAGCCAAGCGCTTGCCAGCAACTGTAGTCCGCCCGGCGCCGCCACCAAGCTCGAGCGGCCGGCCGAGTTGCGCCGCTCGGCCACCTGTTGCTGGCTGCTGGCGCTCAGCTGTTGCGGCCGCTGGGCCTCACGCGCGCCCACTTCCTGGAAGTCCATGAGCAGGGCGAGCGGACTCGAAGGGTTGGAGGGCGCGGGGCATCGGGTGACTGTTACGGATTGGAGAGGTTGTGTGTTGTGGCCAATTGGGTAGAGAGGAATTTGGCGCAAAGTTCCCGTGATTTGGCAACATTTTCCATCGCAGATTCCGTTAAATATGATAATGAGTTGTTAGTTAGTTGCAAGCTTTGTGTTGGGAGCTTCATGTTGGAAGCTTCATGCTGGAGTCTTTTAGTCTTTAACTTGGAGAGCTGAAACAAGAGAGAGACGCACTTCACTAGTAATCGCCTGTTGGCCCAGATTCGGGCCACGAACTCGGCCCGTGTGTCTGGCCAATCTGGTCGTGGCCGCTGGCAACAGTTGTCGGGAAGACTGGAGAGCAGAAAAAAAATTCAAGAGAAAGACAAGGAAGCTCCAAATTTAGCTAAGTGGATTGGCATTGAAAGTGGACGGCAAAAGCTGTGAGCAAGTGGTGCTGCAAGCGCGCGGCCACTGCACTGTGCTGGCTGCGTGCGAGCCGCTCACAAGCTAAGGCGCGCTGAGAGCTGAGCGGCGCTTGGCTGCTGCACGCAGAGGGCAAAGGATGCTCCAGGACGCTGCTCGGCCGAGTGGAGCACTCTTTGAGCAAATTTGCAAATGTGTTAATCGATCTTGTTCAACAATGGAAAGCCTGTTGGGCGCCCGATTCAGCTTGCAACATTGGCCGCGCTTTAACGAGCTGTGTTGCGCGAGTGCTCCGCAGACTGGCCGCGGAGGCAAAGCAAAGGAAGCAAAGCACTGCTTTCGCAAAAGGCCCTCCAGTTCACGGCCTTGCTTGCCGCTGGTGCTGAAAGCGTCAGGCTGAACAACACCAACCAGGCCGCCGCCATCTTGGAACGCCCTCTTCCTGTGGGTCCAAGTTCATTGAACGATGAATGAACAGTTTCATTCACTCATCGGGCGAGTTAACGCGGAGCAAAACGTTGAAACCGTTTCCCGATCGGCCCAGACAGGCCGCCGATTGGCAGCCGGCGAGTAAAGTGTGCAAAGTGTGCAAAGTGTGCTCGATGATGGCGAGATTATTGAGGCTCTGCTGCATTGCAGATTGGCTGAAATGGAGGAAATGCATGGCGGAAATTGGCCGTTGGATCGCGTGCTGCCCGCGAGCGTGCCCCTGCGCCACAGTCTGTCTACAATTGGCGGCGCGCGTCTCGCCGTGAAATGGGCACGTCTCGCCGACACAAACAAGCCCCAACCGCAAGCGACTGCAGCTCCACCGAAGCAGCAAATTATCACACGGCGACCCTCAGCCAAATCGGCCAATCATCGGGCGGCCAATGTCAACTGGGCGCGAGCTGCAGGTGGGCGCCCGCGGCGCCCAACCTCGAGCTCATATTTGGCCACCGGCGATTGCAGGCGAGCGGCGAGCGGCGCGCGGCCGACTGGCAGCATCAGCGAGCAGTCTGCACAGTGAGCAGCATAGAGTGCAAGATGCACACAGTGAGCGGCGCACAGTCAGCGGCAAGGGTTAGATGGGCTGCCGCGGATCTTGCCGCGGGGTTAACTCTGGCCGATCAAAACTAACGAGCTCGCTCAAGAGCGATGGGGTCACGCGCCTAAACTCGGGTGGGCGCGCCACACGTCGCCCTCCAGCCTGCCCACCGCTCTCTGTGCCCATCTGCTCCTTAGTTTGAGCAGCTACCGAGCTCCTCAAACGCCTGTGCTCCTGTGCCATTCGAGGAACACAGTGCGCCACCTCCAACTGTGCCCGCCTCCTCCGGCTGGGCGGCCGGCCAGCGTTGCGGCGGGACCCTCGCTTGGAGCAAATTCTTCGGAGATTATTTCTATTATTATTACAACAGACTAATCACAAGGACGATTCGCATTTCCAATATCACTTAACAAGCGCGCCGGCCGCCCGACTGCGCGCCATGAGCTGCGGCCGAGTGGCACTTGGAGCGCGCCGACAAACGTCCGCCACTTGCAACAGCCGCCGACTGCTCCAACTGGCCGCCACGGACAAGGTGCCGGCCAGCAGCTCGTTAGTTGTTGCTGCAGCCAAGCAGCCGAGGCAGCGAGGCCGCCCCGAAAGACTGGCCCATCTGCTGCACTGCTGGGCTGGTTGCGGCGCTTGCAACGCGCCACAAGCACTCCTTAGCGCTTGGCTGCAACGCGCGCGGCTCGCTCAGCGCGCGGCATGGAGCTGGCGCGTCGCACACAGTGCGCGGATTCGGTCTGGCGCCAGCCGAGCGCCAGTCGCAAAACAATAACAAAGCGCCGGCACGAAAAGGAAGCCGCCACTTTGGGGCCAGTCTGGCTGCAAATTAGCAATTAGGCTCCCGAATTTCTTTCCAATTTCTCTGCGAATTTCTCTCAAATTTCAGTCAAGTCTAAAACCAATACTCACCTCCAACTATCGGACTCTTGTAGAGGATCACCGTGCCGCCCGAGTGCTGGCTGCTGCGGCGCGCCCTCACGAGCGGCGCCCCCCGGGCCTGCCTGCTGTTTCGGGGGCGCCCTCGCGCCTCGCCGCCCACCGGCATGCGCTCGAAGCCGCTGGCGAGCTCCTGCTCGCTGGCCGGCTCGGCGGCGCTCACCTGTGGGGCCAGGCGTTGCAGCTCGAAGCGGTCGAGCACGAGACTGAGGCCGGGCCGCGAGCGGTCGGCCAGGCGGACGCGATGCTCGCAAGTGTAGCGCGAGAACTGCGGCATCCTTATGAGGGGCCCCGAGTTGTTGGTGCTGAAGACTAGGTGCCGGCGCCAGTCGAAGGGCGAGGCCAGCGTGCTCATGTTGCCGCCCCAGTTCTCGTAGAATGACACGCTCATGAGCTCCACCTGGCGCACTCCGCCCGCCGCCTCGCTCGCCAACAGATCCAGCACCAAGTAGCCGCAGTCCAGCTGGATGGTCAGCTGCTCCAACAGTTGGCCCTGGTCTCTGGCCTGGCGCCAGCCGCCCGAACCAGAACCGGAACCGGAACTCGACCCGGAAGCGCCGCCGCCGCCGCCAGCTCGCCTGGCCTGCTCGTGGGCGTGCCGGTGGGCGCCGTTCGAGACGAGCTGCACGCTGGCCAGACTGGCGGTCGAGCTGGGCCCATTGGGCACCGAACAGTTGAGCTGCGTGAGAGGCAGTCTCGCGTGGCCGCCGCCCGTCTGCTGCTCACCTGCCGAGCTTCCGTTGCCCCTTCCGGCTCCAGCTAGCTCGCCCTCGTCCTCCTCGTCGCCTGGCCAGCGGCGCCACCACCACCTGTAGGCGCTCGATCTGGTGGGCGGCCGGAAGTTGTGCAGGGGCACGAAGTTGGCGTCGTCCATGTTGAGGTGGGCCCGCATGCTGACCAAGTAGATGGGCTCGTTGGTGGAGTCGCGCGCCAACAGCTCCTCGTCCTGCAGGGAAATGGCGCTGAACTCCCTCAGCGACAACCAGCGACACTCTCTGGCCCCTCCGCGCGGCCCCACCGGCCTCACACTCTTCACCACCCAGCCAATGCCCTGGTCAGGCGCCTGGCGTGCTCCATACACAGTCTTCGGCTTGGCCGGAAGGGCGCCCTTCGTGCTCGGAGGTCCATTTGGAGGCTGATAGGCGTTTCCGGTGGTCGACTGCACGGCTGCTTGCTCTTTGCCGAGCTGCACGGATTGTCCCGACGAGCTCAGCCCCCCACCCTTAGCGCCCGAACGCCACCCCTTCGTCTCGGGCCCATAACTCTTGGAACTGCTCCCCGACGGCGAGCTCTTCTTCTTCGGCACCACTTCCGGGCCAGCAACTGCCTGATCTGTGCGAATGCTGTGGAAGTTGCCATCAAATTGGGTCCTGGACACGCGCAGATCGTCCTCGTTGTTGGCCCATCCGTCGGCCTTTGGGCGCCACTTCAGTTCGGCCTGTCGCCTCTCTCTGAGCTTGTTATGTTGACCGTTTTGCTCCTCGGCTCTGACAATCCAATGGGCGTGAGCAACTGTGTTTATTTTGTGCAAATTTGTAACAAAATTTGCAGAATTTCACCCCAAATTCATGCAAAAAAGTCGCAAAGTTTGGATGCAAAAATTTCCAAGAGAGAGAAATTTTGAATTTGCATTTTTGCAATTTTTTGTCACATTTCAGTTAAAGTTTCGGTTTGGGTGAACATTTCTTACTTCCGGTCAGTCAATTTGGTGCAACGAAATGGAATGGAATGGGTGAGCGAAGAGGGAGGAAAAAGGTGCTTAACTTTGCGACTCGCAACTGTCTCACTTGGGAGCTTAGGACTTTCACTTTGGAGGTCAAAGTTAAGCCGAGCGATGACTCACCCAAATAGATGTGGAACAGGAAGAGGCCAAATCTGCGGCTTCCCATTTGGAGTTGGAGTTGAGTGGCCAGTGAATGATGAATGATGAACTGAAACAAATGTTGCACTCGATCCCCTGCGACTAGGACAGAGACTTGGGCCTATTACTGAATTGAAGCCTGACTTTGAGTGGGCAGGAAAACTGATGCAAACTAGAGCAAAGAGCCACCAAGAGAGCAGTTCAGCCTCACTTGCAAATGGATCATTTTGCGCTCAGCTGTAGAGCACAGCTCGGATGATGTAGAAACTGGAGCAAATGTAAAACTGGAGGTCAAATTCACTTTACGCTTACATTTAACATTACGAGACGCGAATTTGACACTAGATTATTGTCAAATTACGCGCCACATTTTCGTTTCCTTAACTCTCTGGCCACGCCCCACGCGAACAGTTTCATCTTGAACCACCAGTTTGGAGTGTCAACGAGAAGCGTCACTGCTTAGGATGGACGAGGAAGAGTGCAGAGAAAACGAGTGCAGAGCTGCGGGCGAGCTTTTGGCAAGCTCTGATGAAACGGGTCTTGGCATTTGTCTAGCGAGAGCGCCGTTGGTCTGCTTCTACTGAGACAATCTCCTTCTGCTTAGACAATCTGCTTCTGCTTAGACAGTTCGCTTAGACAATCTTTTTAGGCCCATTTGCTTGGTGACGCGAGCACCCAGTTCAGTGGTGCGCCAGAGAGCGTCATCGAGTGAGGAGAACAATATCGAGCCGGCATTTTGTGCACCAAAAGGCGCCAAATTTGGTGGTTCGAAATTGATTAGCTTGTGTGCAAGCTTGGCAGTTTGGAGAGTGGCTTGTGCGGCACTTGCCTGGGCTAGTCTCTGGTGGCAAAGTGAGGAAGTGAGCGAGCGAAACTGAGACGAAGAAAAGGAAAGAAGTTGGGGAGCAATTATATGCATAATTAGCCCGCAAGTTGTGGCAAGAGGCGGCCGAGGAGAAATGAGAAACTGCCAATATATTATGAATTAATTATCTGTTGTTGTTGTTGTTTGAGCTTGCGGTTTGGGCAAATGTGGTTGTGGTGGTGCCGCATGACGAGAAGAAGGCAAAGAGAAGCGCCAAGCCGGCGGGACGACATTCAACAAGTGTGACTTTTCAAACAAGACACTCACACCATTGGGCCACACTTTTGTCTCCCGGCCCACAGGCAAAGAGAATGGCGCCAAGCAGAGCTCGTTCCAGTCTGAGGTTGCAGCTTGGCGCTTTCTCTGCCCCTCGCTTGCCGCTTGAGTCTAGGTCTAGACGTGGGCAAGTGAGCGCAAATGGAATTGCCATTGCACAGGCAAGCGTGAAACTTGAGATTTATCCAACAAATGGCTGCTCCTCGTAGCTTGTTAGTAACATATACTTTTCAGCTTTGCGGGCCGCGCCCAAGAGAAAAAGTCATCTGCCGTTTGGTGTAATTGAATCAGCTGTGCAATTTGGCCAACTTGCCACCGAGAGGCTGGCCCAAAGGGAGCAAGAGAAAGGAGAACAAAGGCACAAAAGTGTTCCAACAGGCGCCAATTTGGCCTACTGCTCCATTGGCGCCGCAATGGAGCCCATGCGCCACCCAAGCTTGCGTATTTTGCATGCATCCTCATTAGGCCGCTCAGGCTTGCCTCACTTAAGCGCTCGAGAAATTGCCAAACTCAACTGGCATAAAGGTCATCCTTCACGCCAGTTAAGGCAGAGAGACTATGAAGTTTTGCATAGTTCTGCCCAGAGCAGGCGTCTTGCCGTACGAGCGTCTTGCCCTCGCGCGCCCACCTCGAAGGGGGCTCCTTCCGCTCCTTCCGAGGGCGAGTCTCTGGTGGTGGTCTCTGGGAGACAGTGTCTGCCCGCGTACACTCTCTTTTATTGCTCTTACTCCATCCGAGTTTCGCTCACAGAAACACACATCACTGTTTATTACCCAGTCAATTAGAGAAATCTAAAACTTTGTTCCCTAAATTGACTCAGACTCCAGGCGAGCTCGCCGCAGCAAGGCGGCCTTTCCAGCTGGCGAGATTCCCGCGAAGCTCGCCTCTGCTGCCAATTGAGCTGCAGAGGGGCCAGCCAGGCAGACAATGAGACAGAGAGAGAGAAACAATTCCTAATCAATGGGCCGCCCTTGCAGAGGAGGGGGGCAATAATAATTGTGAGCCCTTGTTGCTTGTCGCTGTTTCGCCCATTGGTGATGGAAAAAGAGCGAGGCGGACTGGAGTGAGTCTTTGTGTGGGGCGCCGCACTTTTTCTCGGGAATTTCTCGCCGCCAAATGCCAACAGGTAGTCTCTGTTTGGCGTCGTGGCCAGGCCCAAAGTGGGCGCCCTCGTCGAGGCGCGTCCAATGGGCTTGCGCAAGCAGTCGTACGAGTGCAAGTGCGCCGCTTTCTTACAGACACTCTCCTGGGCTTCTCTGCGCTTCACAATGCAAGGGAGTAGCACGCGCACGAATCTGCCATTTCGCACACTGCCATGGCCGTGCGAGCCTGCCCTAGTCTGCGGCAAGTTTGCCTCCAATTTTTCCTGCGGTTTGACTTACAAATTCTTGTTAGCAAGAATTTCTGGAAGCATAAACAGCCAAAATCTGGCCAAATTTCGGCCCCTCTCGCTTGTCCCAATCGCAACTTCTCCCCCGAAGCTTACTCATGGAATTTCCACATCACACTGCTCAATGCAGCCAGTTGGCGAGCTCGCCCTTGGCCCTCACGAGGACCACCATCTTGGCCGCTTGCTGGAATCTATCCTCGAAGCCTCGAGACCCTCGAGGGGCTGCTCGCCACTGGTTGGCCGCAAGATGAAGGAGCATACATAATAAGAAGGATACGTGATAATCAAGCTGGGGGAATTTTGTCTTAAAATTGATTAGTTTTGAGGCGAGAAGCGAGCAAGAATGCAAGGGAGTTGCATTTTGGCCCAGCTGAAGCGTAATGAATGCGATTGATCAATCGCCTACAAGACAATTGCACAACAAGCGACGCTTCTCGACAACTCTCGCCACTTGGCGCACAGTGGAGATCAGAGAGAGAGAGAGAGAGAGAGAGAGATCTCCAGCTGAGTGGGACTGGGTTTGCCACCAAGATTGATCAAAGTTGCCAGTTGTCAATCACAGTTGCCGGCGAGCAGCACCTTTGGCCTGAGGTGTTCCATGTGTGCACGATTAGAGAATGTGTTTATGATTTTTTGATACAAGTTTGTGGCAAGTTAATTCTGGCGAAATTTGCAACAACTTTGGCTCTCGATCAAGAATTATAAAGAATTTCATTAGATTTGTTCCTCCATTTAGCGCAAAGCTCAAACTGAACTGAACGAGCAGACTAGATGTTCCACGTAGAGTGCCAACACATTTGGGTGCACCTTTGGGCTTCTCTCTGAGCTTGACTAGATATTTTGCCCGCTTGTGAGCAAGCGGAAAGGATGATAAAGAGGAGGAAAAACATGATTCATTTCATTGGCAAGCAAATCTATTCGCAGCTCCATGTCTTTCTGGGGGCGACACGCTTTCGGTTTTTGGACAACTTTGCAAGCAAATAAGCCCATAAGACACGCCAGCTAACTAACATGATGCGCAACTGGTGCAACAAAGGCACACTAAGCGCCCTCATCAATCTTGGCCTGTCGATTCTGAGAGGAAACTTGTTGCCTGCTGTCTTTTTGGGTCTCTCTGAGGCTGAATAATCAGGATAATCAAGCGCAAGAGTTGGTGGAAAGCTCGCTGGCACATTTCAGCAATGCAGCACTGCTGCTCTGAACTGCACTGCTTTGTGGCAACACTCTCTGGCAGCTCTCTGAGCACTTTGCTCATCTTGGCCATAACAATTTGCGGCCATAATAATGGTAATAACAATAAGACGACAACAAAGAGTCAATAATAATTTCGCAGAAATTGGTGGAAATTAAAATGTTTGCAAACTCGGCGGGCCAAGAAACTGGAATGGAGCTTGCTGGGTCTCGGCTGAGAAGGTGTGGGGAATTAATAAAATGCTAAGCCTCTTTGCAGTGGAGGCAAGGCAGCAAGAGAAAGAAAAAAATTCATTATTCACTGGAAAACAAGGCGCCAACAAAGAACAGGTTGCGTCTGACCGACGACGAGCTTAATGATACTTTCATTAGCATATTAGGAGCGCTTGTTTCTGCTCACTTTCGCTGCTCTCTCTGTCTCTGTCTCTGTCTGAAACTATCCTCCGGCTTCTCCGAATCAATAAGTCGCCCAAAAAGGCAGCCAGACTAAACAGATTACCGCCTTGTGCCCGTGCTCGATCATCTTTTGCGCCAGTATTTCACACGAACTCGCCTCTAAGCCGTGCCTCGTGTGTCGCAAAGGGAGACAAAGTTTCCTCCCAGACTTGTTGGCTCGAAAACTGGCAGAAAACTACCAGAAAAGTGGCTGCCAATCGAGAAGCTGGGCCTCCATTTGCATGTGTCACTGATACTTTGGGCCAACACTGCAGACCTTTGCCCAACATTTGGCTCGACAACTGCCAACTGGAAGGCAATCTGCAGGCAAATTTGAGCGGACTCTGCAGCGCCATCTATGAGGCGCTGAGCCAACTAGCGCGCATCTGGCCCCTTAGTGCAGCTCCAGACTGCGCCTCTTGAGCCTAAGGGCAAGTGTTTCCGGCCCAAAATCTGGCACTGTTTCCGCTTTTGAGCTTCTTTCGAACTGCTGTCCCTTTTCCAAGTTGAATGATTGCAATTTGGCCAATGGTCGAGCCCTAATTACTGGAAGATTTTGGAAGATTCCAAAAGGCAGAGTATTTCTCTGCCGTTTGGAACCACTAAAGAAGTGGTTAAGTTTCAACCATCCTTGCATTGTCTCCAGACAGATGGAGCCACTGGCTCTCGAAACGCTATTTTCCACATGGTTCTCACACAAATCATCCCAGGCGCCAAATGGTGCGATATTTCCTCTGTGATGCCAATTGCGTCTAATTGCATTCAAATTTCGCCAGAACTCTGCACTCACACGCGACCACAGAGGAACAGACTTGAGCCATCTCAGCTCCTCGTCTTATCTCGAGCTTTGTTTCCGCTTTGTTTCCTCCTTGCAGCAAGAGAGCAGGCGAACTGCTTTGGGAAGCTGGGTAGAGGCTTTTCTCCTCTGCCAAGCTGCCTTCTGCCCAAGACAGAGAGACCAACAACAAGGGCCAAAAACAACGAGCATCCTCCAGTGATGATTCCTGGAATCTTGTTGCCTGTTTGTTGTTCTTCTTGCGTGTGTCTGTTTGCCAAACTGGCCGCAAGAGCTGCTTCTTGGCTCTCTCTCTTTTGGCTTTATTTGTGGGCAAACAAATAATGGGCAGCACGTCCGTGGGCGCGTCGTGACGAGGTTGCACAGAGTGTCGAGTGCAGCAAACGAGCAGAGCTTGCAGTTGGAGCTTTTATTTTGGACTAGGCGCGGGATGAGGCTCGAAATGGCGACAAAGACGAGCAGCGGCCACAGTCGTCAGGCAGTCTGTTTGTCATTTGCTCTAATTGTGAGCAAACGACAAATTTGGACCAGCTTTTCTGCCACTTTTCCGCCACTTTTTTGCCTCTTTTTTCTCCCACTTTCCCCCCACTCCATTTCGCCTTCCTCTTGGCAAACATCGAGCTTGTCTGCCAGCGCCAAGCAGAGCTAATTATCACCTCGCAGTGGCGGCCTTTTGTCCACGCTTGTTGACAAGAGCAGGCGTGTAGAAATTGCGCAACAATTGAGCCCGCTTTTCTCTGCAGTTGGACCCTTTTCACTGGTCTTTGCCTCTCGCTTTCGAGGCTCCTTCTCGATTTCTTCATCTCATTCTCGAATTCTGCTCCTTCTCCATGCTGCTCGTTATTACATCTCGCCAGTAATATTCTGTCGGGCTGCATTCGCGCGACTACTCCATCTGAATGGGCCATTCGAAGAGGCGGCTTTCCACTGGCAAGACATCAGCCGTTGTGACACGAGCTCGTCGCAGGCAGGCCAATCTCAAGGAGTCCTCTCCAATCTGACCTTTTCCCCCCGGCCGATCTCTTGGACACTCAGACGAGACAGACGGACCAGTGCCGGAAGCGGAGGGCCCGGATTGAGTGCCCAGATTGAGGTGCGGCGGCGGCAGATGCTGGCTGACCTTAGGCTGGCCGCTCAGTGAGGCCACTTCATATTCCGGCCACACACGCAAACTAGCGGCTCGATTTATCATCCGCGCGGGGCCTTTGTGTGTGTGTGTGTGTGATTTGGGGCCGCTTTTGGGGCGATGACGCAAATGGAGTGCTGGCTGAGTGCTGGCCAAATAGGCTGGCACTAGCACAAGTCTATTGGCCAGCGCGCACAGCAGCCCGCTCGCTGCTGAATGGGGGCGCACACTGTGATGGGCGCGCACGCAGCCACACCACACGAGCGGCCACAGTGCGCCCAATGTGCAGCTCCAATGAGGCGCCAATCTGTCTGTCTGTCTGGCGGCCGCAAACTGACCGCCCGGACGTGCAGGGCGCCCATTTGGCCCGGCCGAACAATATGAAAATATCATCTTTTGGGCGACACGCACACGCGGGGCCAACTAAATTAGTTTTCCCGGCCGGCCCTTTGTCTCTGGCGGCCGGCCGGGCACTGACTCATTGGGTTGTGTCCACTACTTTTCCACAACCGGCCTGCTGGCCAGCAAGTCGACTGGCCAGCAGGCCGCAAACACAGACTGGCGCACACACACACACACACAGAGAACCACTCTGGGGCGTGCTTGGTGGCCGCTTTTGGCTGGCCGAATTAGCGGCTGGTGGAAATTATTCTTGACACAGGAGAAAATGGTTGACTTTTGCCAGCTCCTTGGGGGCGCCCATTCATCATAATTACATCACACCCAAGAGGCTGGCTTTGTGTTGTGCCAAGTTTCGGGCGCCAAATTCTGGCCACCAAGTGTGTGGCGCAAAGTATATCGCGTCTCCATACGAGCCACACAGCAAGAGGAAGCCCCGCAGACTGTCTTCCAGTCTGCTGGCCAGCCGCGTGCTCGCCCGCGGAGAGAGCCCAAACTGGCCCGCTAGGCTTGGCCGAGCGGGCGGCCAGCCTGCCCCCAACCAACCAGCCACACTCTAGAAGCCAGACGCGCCCCCAAAGCCAAGTGTCAGCGAACTGTCAAATCATTTCACTGCAGGATTTTACAATTCATCGATTTCCGCCCGCCCGGCCAGCTTGTTCCAATTGCATTCTCCTGCGGCCTCTCTCTCGCCTGTTTTGGGCCCAGATTTGCGCTTGGCTCGAGCGCGCGCCTGCACACTGCCGACGGCAGACAGTCTCGAGCGGCGCCCAGCTCGCCGGCCAGGAAATCCCCCGTTCGCGCTAGATGCCACCAGCTGATAGTGCCCCCGAATGGCAGCCTCTAGCTTGCAGCCTTTACCCTCCAGCCTCCAGCCTCCAGCTTGCAGCTTGCAGGCCCCAACTTGCACAGCTAAGGCTTGGCAGAACTGCAGAACGCGCGCCCCTCTGAATCGAGCACGGATTCAAATTTTGCCCCATCCATTGGTGTCCATCGGAAATGCAAATTTTGCCCAAATTTGGCTCCACTGGCGCGCCATTGTCTCGCCGGCGGCCGATCGATTTTTTCGCCTCCCTCGCAGCAGCCAACTGTGCTGTCTGCGGCCGGCCGGCAGCAGACAGCACACAGTGGCAGCCAGAAGCAAAGGAGAGACACAATCTCCAGTGAAATTTCCTCCAAAAGCGGCCCCAAAATTCCGAGCTGCCTCTCTTCTCTGCCCCAGTCTTTCGACTGGCGCTCTCTCCTTGTCAGCCGGCCGACTGCAAGCTACGAGCGCCCTTTAGAGTGCCCTCCACAGCAGCCCCAGACAGCCGGCTGCTTTGAAGCCGGTTGGAGCAACTTTCCAATAAGCAAAAAGAACAACAAACGAGGTGCTGGGGAACGCGCTTCCGCTTGATTGAATCTCGATGGAGATTGACTTTTCCTCATCCTCCGCCTACTCTCTGGGCGCTCCTCTGCCTCTGTCTCTCCTTTGCTCCCTCGCTTTTGCAGGCTGCCCTTCCAGCGCCACTCCACATTGGCCCTCCTGAAGTCTATTTGCCTACTTTGGGCAAATAGACTTCACACAACGACAAGCAAATTGTCGCTCGCAAAGAGGCACACAAAACACAACGCAACAAAAAACAACAACTGTCTCCTTTGGGTGCCTCAAAAGGGCCGCCCAAAGGCTCGCTCGAGCGGCGCTCAGGCCAGAGAAAAACTCCAAACTCCAAGCTCTAGTCTCTAGCCTCTACCGCACGCGACAAATTGCGCCCAAAAGAGCCGCTCTGAACTGGGCCGCAAGGTACACTGTGCGGTGCAGAACAACAACAAGCACCATGTACACGCGCCGCTTCCGCTCCTCGTCTCTGGCCCAGTCTGCCTCCATTTCTATTCTATTTCTTGCTGCCGACCAGCGTCGTCCTGCAGTGTCGCCCATTCTCCAAGTTTTGAGCGCCCCTCAGAGCGCTTAAAACGTTGGGCAAACAAAGGGGACACAAAAATCTGTATCGCCTCCAATTTATTATCCTTATTAAATGCCCATCCCAGACGGTGGCCACTTGCTTGTCGCGCGGCCACTTGCTGGGCGCCCCAGAGGAAAACACTGGCGACCACAGCGGACGGCCAATATTGTTGCGGCGCCACCTCTGCCCCGGCTGAGCTCTAAACAAATACACCGCCACCAAATGGGCGCCCAAATATGTCCGCCGCCAACCGCAAGTGGGCCGCCAGTGATTATTCTTCGCCTGTTTTCTCAAAAACGCCTCTAAACCTTTTCACCTAATCAAAAAGGGACACTTGCGCGCCCAATGGTTGCACAAGCCAATGGTGCCCCCAACGGTGCCGCCGAGCAGTGTGGGCCCCTGGCTGCGAAATGGTCCGCTCGTGTCCGATCGACTGAACGTGTTCGGAGCGACTAGAGCTAGAGACTAGCAGAGCTAGAGACCAGTAGAGCTAGAGACTAGCTGCGGCGAGCAGCCAACACAGACAGCAAGCCACACTCGGAGAGGCTAGAAAAATGCCCACCCTCCAGCCTTGGGGGTTATAAATCTCGAACAAAGTGAACACAAGGGCGCCACCGCAGCACAACAATGGGCCGCCAGTTGCCACTGGCAAACTCTCGCTCCTCTGGCTCTGGCGACGCACTTTTTCGCCCAGCCGCTCTCGCTCTGGTGACACTTTTTGCGCCCCGCTCGCTTGCTTCTTAGCACCGCCAGAGCGCCAAATCTACGGCGCCACTTCTACGTGCTGTCGCCTGCACCGCAAACAAACCGCCAAATAGAATGCCATTCTGGCTAAACTAATAGACTTTGCCAAAATGGCACAACACAGGAAGGCAAGCTGCTACTCTTCGTTACTGTCTCTGTGTCTGTAGCTGCTTCCGCCTTTCAGACTGCCTTTGCGACTGGCTCGCTGTCTGCCTCTGTCTCTGTCCTCTGGCTGTGCCCCTCCACTTGGTTTCGCTTCCAGTGGAGCCAAGTTGCGCGCCACTGCAACTCACTTCAGGCCAGACGCCAAGCCGAGCCCAAGCCGAGCCCAAGCGGCGCCAAGCGAGCGCTCTCACATGAGGGCCAACACACTACCACCACCAGTGCAGCCGACGCCACTCGGCTCGGATACTACTCGATTGGTTCCACAAACAAACCACAGATTACGCGCCCGCTCGTCTGCTCAATGCAATCAAATCTTGCTGCTGGGCCAAACTAAAATGTAATTGCCAGCGACAATCATTGAGTGATTGCTTCGCGCTGCTCGATTGGCCCGAACGCGCCACAACGTTTCCAGTGCGGCTGAGTTTTGGCCAAAAGGAAGAGCGATCCCTAAAACAACATAATACTCACAGGAGACACCATACAGCACTGATAGCAACTTGGCCCACACACTGTGGCAAACTGTGTGTGCCACACACACACACACACAAACGTTTGTGCGCGCGCACTGCCAGCCAGAGGGGCACATATCGCAAAATGTGCGCCCGCAAAATGCCCATCCAAGCAGTGCACTTGTGTGCCGCGCGCCTCATTCTCTGCCTGTGCAAATCCACAGAGCCACCTATATGGATGGCCTCTATATCGCAAAGTTATAGTTCATATCCTGCGGATGGAGCGCATCATCAAAAACTGTTACTGTTCTCCATCATACATGTATACTAGCTGGCTGGCTGGCTCCTTTTCTCTCTCCTATCAGAACTTCTATCAAACCAGAACTCTGTCCAAATGCGTCTCCAAGTGCGTCCTCTATTTCGGGGCTTCGCTACGAGCTCTGCTCGTAGACAAGCCCCAATGATTGCCGAACAAGTTTTCCCCTCTTCGCAGACTCGATCATTATCAATGTGTCACGAGGACATTTCGCACGAGCATGCAATCTCAGTTGCTAGGCGTATTCTTGCGACGCCTCATCCTCAGATTTCCATGTGATGATTGTCTCGTGAAATGTCTTCGGGCCCATAAATGGCCCGAAAATGGTTCCTTGATTGTCCCTCCAACTGGAACTACAATTGGGCATCATTATGATCCTGCCGGACGCGTTAAAATGCTAATTAGGCCGCGTTTACAATTCATTCAACGCTGGTCGCAAAGTTGATCAAGATAATCGCCCAAAGTCGACTTGGCACGAAGCTGAGACTGTGTAGAAGACACACAGTCTTCCAAAGAGCAAACGCCTCAACTCTTGCCTCACATCGTGCCTCTGTTTGTGCCCCTGACGCTCGTGTTACGTGATAGGACACCCGTACATGCAAACTGTCCGTGAACAAAGTGCGCAAACATCTACATCCAATATCGAGCCTAATCTCTGGCACTCTCCCTCTCTCGTTGTCTTTCTCCCTTGGGCCGCCTTGTTGTTCAACCGTTGCCTCACGCCTTTTTGTACCACTTTTTTTTCAGACAAACTCTCAATTTCTGGCTGTGTTTACGATGCGCATGATGAACCCAACTAGCATGGTAGACACACGCACGGCTGCCAGCCTCTGGCAAAGGGCACAAATTTCACCCAAAGCTACACATATTTGCGCACGGCAATAATTCATCTAGCCTACTGGCTAATTCGAAACACTATTTAGCCGCAAAATATTATATTGTTGTGATGATCCGCTCCCTAATGATGTGCTTACAGTTGGACACTGTTTTCTTTTTGATTAGCTCAATCTTTTAATCTCCTACATTATCCCATGAGCCAGCGATGAGCATCCCCTGGCCTACCTCACATATCCTTTTGGTGCTCTTTCATGGTGATTGTAATCGTCTTTTCAGCTTGCACCCGCTCTCTCTCTCTCTCTCTTTCTACCTCTTCCCTTTCTTTGAGTAAACATAGAGTGTTGTTCATCATGGATGAAACATTAGCCCATCTTGGAGCCAGTGAGTGTAGCTGAATAGAGCCTATTTGTTAATGTTGCCGGTATTTACCATACATTTTATATTGGTAGATAGTCGTGGTGCGCAGCAACAGCTGCGGCTGTCACTACTCCTGGAGCATGGTGTACCAAGTGATGATGATGAGCCCGCGAATGATGATGATTGTATGAGTCGGCCGCGGCTACTGCCGCCGAAGCCCCAAACGATGATACAGAAGCCGCCGCTACAGCTTGCTGCATGATTGAAGTCAGATGATGCGCCGAGTTGAGTCCGTTTTTCAGATCCGTACTTGTGTTGCGCTCCTTTTTCCTCCATTTTGCGCGGCGATTTTTGAACCATACCTATAAATTATTTTTGGCACATTTGTCCGCGTTCAAGCAGCAGCAGCAGCATCAGCAGCAGTACAGGGAGTGGAATATAGAATTTATGGTTATTATTTTCCCAAGCCTAACGGTTCAAAGTTTCTAAACTAAGCCTCGTTAAAGTTCATTCTCGACTTACCCTCACTCTGGCCTCGTTGAGGTTGGTCCAGGCGGCAATCTCCTCCCTACTAGTCATATCTGGATAACGATTTCGCGTGAACATAGTCTCCAGATCTTGGAGTTGCTTTGGAGTAAAATGCGTCCTTTGGCGTCTCTGGCGCTTGTTACTACCATTGTTGCTAATATTGGAGTTGTTTACTGACTGGTTATTCGCTTTCTCGCTGCCACCACCACCTCGAGAGTTTGTCGTATTATGTCCGCCAGACTTGATAGATGATCCGCTTGTGGCTGAGGCTTCGCCCGTATCGTTTTGATTCTTTTCAACATTGTTGATAGCGTCCAATGGTCCAGGAGCATCTAAAGATGATATTGCCGCCGAGGCGGATGAACTATGGCTATGATTTTGGTGATGGTGATTATGATGATGATTGTTCTGATGGTGGCTTTGGTTATGATGATATTGCTGCTGATTGAAAGTCATCTCACTCTGATGGATGTGATGATTATGATGATTATGATGATGTGCCTGATGGCCACTAAGGTGCCCATTAGACGTAATGAGATTACTCGGATCGAGATTGTTATCCTGGGTTGTATTATTGCTACTGCCGGCGAAGTTATCGTTGCTCAAGTTTTCGGTTTTCAATCTAGTGGTAGATATCGTCGACGATTCATCATTGGATGTATCCTCATCACCATCGCCGGCGGAGTCAATAGAATTTGCTGAAGTTATAACTTGTTGTTGGTTAGCTTGTGGAGACATTTCGTCAGTTTTTTCCTCAAATTTTATTGCAAAAGGTTTCTGACCAAACAGTCCATGGTGAGCCGTGGTGGATGCACCATAGCGCTGCATGTGCTGGCTTGCAGCCGCTGCCACCGCAACTTGATGCTGCTGGTGGGTGGAGAATTGGTTCGACATCGATTGGTGTCCATTTGATGGACATAACTGGTGTTGGTAATGATTACTAATTGCAGCTAGCTGATTGTGTTGGTGCTGATGTTGCTGGTGTTGTTGTTGTTGATGATGATGCTGATGTTGTTGTTGATGTTGGTGCTGCTGTTGCTGTTGCTGCTGGTGTTGTTGTTGGTTGGCCACAGCGGCGGCAGCCTGAGAGGCTGACAAAGCATGTTGGTGATGATGGTGTGACAGGTGATGATGTGAATGAACTTGGTGATGACCAACTACTCCGGCCGTATAACCAATGGGGTGTTGATAGTGACCGGCAGTCAATGAGGTACCATTGACTTGTTGAGCAGTTTGCTGCTGCTGTTGATGATAATGATGATGGCCATAGTGGTGCTGATAATGGTGTTGATAGTGCGCTGCCTGAAGCTGATACTGCTGCTGTGCCGCTTGATAATGTTGGTAAGTGCTCGCTGCTACTGCCTGCTGCTGGCTTGTGGGCTCTAAACTAGTGTGACCGTTAGTGCTATTCAAATTTGTTGTGCCACTAGATTGGTTGCCTGTTTGGTGCTGATGTTGAGCTACAGCAGCGGCGGCTGCATGTAATCTAGGTGAATTGGATGATGACCAGACACTGTTAGCGCGGTGATGTTGGAAATTATTGCTCTGTTGTTGCTGATTTGAGGCTGCAATCAGTGCTGCACTGGCTGAATGATGAAATTTCAATGCTCTATCACTATCACGGTTGTTTGTAGTTCCATCTGAGGAGTCTGGAGAATTAGTTGCTGTGGAGGCGGCTGCTGCTGCAGCTGCTGCAGCAACTGCTGCCGACATATTACCTTGAATCATTTGCTGTTGTTGGTCTTGTAGCTGATTATTCTCCCTTGACATTTTTCGTTAACCTTCTTCTTCTTCCTCTATCCTCTAGCCTTTGTCAGTCATTGGATCTCGAAGATTATCAGCTTACTACTACTTTTCACCCTTAAGCTATCGACTTTAAGCTTTCCCTAATATATCTCAATCCCTGAAGACTTATACACAAACTCACGATCTAAGCGCTATCCTGAGTGGGCTCAGACAACTAGAGCCAATAATGCAGAGGGAATCTGCCTCTATAATCAAAAAAGAAAAGAAAAAAGAAGCACGATCTCACTATCCGGACTTCTTTTGTTTAATTATACTGGCCCATTTACAATAGAGCAACGCAAATAGAGCTTAACGATCAATTTCCACATGGTGATAATGTTTGCCGCAATCAAAATGCTAGAGTCTTGGCTCTTTACTAGCTTCAGTAAACTGGTAAAGTGCTCAAATGCACAAGAGAGTGAGATCTGTAAATTCTTCGGCGAATAAATCTAATGTTCGCCATGGAGTCTGCGCAGTGCGCTCAACGCGCGCTCCAGCACCACCATGTTCTAGAGTTGCACACTTTCGCGCATACAAAACGCACATCGCACGAAATCCGAATCAAGTGTGTCTCGCATTTTGCGACCATGCTGCACGGCGTTATACATTGGCATCACGAATATTCAATTCAAATTAGCCTCAGCAGAGTCACATGTTTGCTTGAACATGATGGGCTGGTTCTTACGTTTTGAGAGCAGCTCGTCAACGGAAAGTGTGCAGCGCACTGCGTGCTTGGCAATGGTAAGGAATCTTGTATGGGTTCTCCTGAGTGAATTGAGTGTGGCTTCGTTTTTCGTTCAGTTTTTTCGTTTCGTCCGTTTCGTTCGTTTTGTTCTTTTCATAACCGTCCATAGTCCGTGTATTGTAAATCATAATTTTCACATCAAACAAATCGATCATTTTTGAACCACTTCAATTGTCTCCATCGTGGATTTCACCACTTGGAAAAGAAATCTATCTTCTATTTTATCTCTCAATGATCCAATAAGAGTTCGTTGTAAACCTTCGTTCACACTGGGAACCTGTACCGTGAGCTAGGTAAGATGGGGTCTTAGGTGAGGTAGACACGAAATAAGTCTGCAGACTTGGAGATTACGGCCATGCACTAGGATCAATACCACTCGGAGGGGACAAAAGACCATGGTAGGGGGACCGACGATTGAACCATGGATTTGAGGATGGCTAGAACGAATCACTCACTCGATCATCAGCTTAACGGTTGCTTAAGGAGAGTACGAGTTGGCAGAAATACAAGTATAATAATCCTATCCCTGCTCAGAAGGAACTCCTCATAGTCTACCCACTATTCAATGGTCAGCCCGTGCCATACTATGGAAAAAAAAACTATGGCCTCGTGTTTGAGGGAGATTTGGTCAGCACGTGCCTCGCCTCCAAGCTTTTCCCCCCTTTTGGTCAGCTCCAACTGCTGATGAAGAGAGAGAAAATTGGAGTAGTTTTCGAGACTAAGTTGATTGGATTTCTTTGTACCAAATGAACTGTCCAAAAAAATCCCACATGATTTGCACTGATCAATGGGGAGATTTCGTATCAAGGAGTCAACCGAAGATTAAGTATTGGGCTTAACTCCCGGAGAGTGAGTTTTGACCAAGTTCCGTGCTTTCCCTTGATCAGAGGATTGCCTCGAGATCAAGCTGTACGAGCTTTCTTTCTTTGAAGGGCGTAGGATTAATCAAACTTGTCAATCCCAATCAAAGTTTCGGCTATCTAGCAGGCGCAAATATCCTACAATAATTGTCTATCTAAGGGAGACGAACCAACTCTGAACCACGATGCAAGGTTGCGCTGGGGTAAAACAGTTATACATCGTATGGGGGCGGCCAGTAATGTGCTGAATCAACCTCAATTAGGTGCCTGATGGTGCATCGAATGGGGACCATTCTAGATCAGTCTAGCAGCCAGCGTTCGAGTTGCTGGCAGATTGAGCAAGAGGCCCAGTTAAGTTGGAACGTGTTTTAGGCTCTCACAACTGCTCTGTCCAATTTAGTGGCTCATCCATCTAGGCGCCAATCAGCCGGTAAGAGAAGCAATCTGTCAGCCGGGTAAAGGGAACAAAGTCAGCGCACACCCACAAATTGGTGCCTCAATTCGTCTGCTAGTTTGGCCGACCAGAAGCATGAACTAACCATAGCATGAGGCCTAATTTTGTTCCCCCATTTTAGGGGGCGGAGGAGGCCGCGAGCGGAGGCGTCGGAACAAAGCAGGCGCTATGGCTGGCAGCTTTTGTTTTAGTCGCCGCTTATCAACCGAGCACATCTAAGATCGTTCGGGAAGGAAGCAGCCATGCTCGTTCAGCTTTTTGGGGAGGGGAGCTAGCGCTAGCATAGTTCTCCAGAATGCAAACATTCAAGGCATCAATCAGAGGTCTTTCAGTTTATCCTTGAAGATTTCGAGCTGAGAGATCCGAAAAGCTCTTGGTGGAGTTAGAGGATGAGTTCATTCATGTAAGTTAAACGATCAACATAAGCGGAAATAGCAGACCCTAACTAGCATATTCAAAACCCCATTCAATACAGACGTTGCGCACGTTGAGCCACATGAGAGATCATTAAGTTGTACGAGAAATCTACTGGTATGCATTAGGTTCCCAATGGAGAAGGATGACCATTAGATCGAGAGAGCTCATCTCTATGTTCGTATTGATTTGCGATATGGAGGGAAAAAAATGCTCTGGTTTGCACCTAAGCTCTTGGACACAGACAACAAGTTTCTTCTTAATTGATCGCAGTTTAATGGTTTGCCAGTATTTATCTACTGTGTGATTATCATCTAGGGCCGAGTTATCCACACCACACCAGGATCACCAGGGGCTTTTGGAAAGTGTGAGCTGGAGCTGGATGGAAGTGAATCCACACAGCAACAACACGCCACAATTTGTGGCACACAAAAGACAAGAACTCTTGTGGGCGCATGGGAGAAAGTTTCTGGCCAGGCCTTTTGGGAGAGCTTTGGCGAATGTTATAACATCATTATCGTTCGATTTCCAACGAGTATCTTCACACCTCCAAAGCTGTCGATTTGACATGGCTACTCGATCGAAAACGGCGGCTGCGCTATGAATGATTGATCGCTAATCGTCGCCAATGACTATGCGTAAAACTTGGCCAGCGTGAGCAAAACGATTTAGCACCAGCTCCATGTGTCGGAGCCCATGGGAGGCATGAGACGAGGCCTCGCCCAGTGGGCGTGGACACTTCGGCTGCAACTCGGAGCACACTCGCGCCCAAAGCTCATGGCAGGACCCCCCGCCCTGGCGCCTGGTGTTCTCGCCGCCGGTGGGCCCTTCCAAGGCTTGGACAGAGTGAGAGCGGCGCTAGTGTTAGCAAAAAAACGAGCACTAGGAGGAGGACGTCGTTTATACTTGTGGAAGAATTTTTCCACAAAGTGCGGGGTGAAAATTCTCAACCGATTACTTAAAAACTGTGACATCGGGCATCCGGGGGCGCCAATCGTCAACTGCTAGTGGACGCACGAGGCGTGTGCAGCTAGATGGTAAAAAAGGGGCAGACCACTCACTCGAGTGAGTTTGGCCGCCTAAACGCCGCTATACGCGGCCCAAGCGCACAGGCGCAGCACAGGCAAGCAACGGACAGTCTGCGGCCAACGCGTCCAGTCGCTCGATTAGTTTTTGGCCGTTTTTTTTTCGGTCATGCCCAAAAAGGGACGCAACATTAATCTGTTTTTTGCTCGCTCGCATAGTTGGTGGCCGTAAAATTTGGCCAAACGTTATTGCAGCTAATTTGGCAACACAGCCCCAATGGTCAAGCAATGGTGTTGGTTGCGGGCGCAAGACAATGAAGTTGTTTTATTTCTTGACATTTGCATTATCAATCTAAAGCAAGCCGCCGGTGTCTCATAGGAGAAACAGCGTGAAATTCGGCCCCAAAACCGCTTTGTTTGCTCTTCAATGGAGCAGTGGTGCAGTAGCAAGAAGGGCGAAGGCAATAGGAAGGACCATCAAGCGCCAGCGAGCAGACGGGTTTAATTTCAACCACCCGCATGGAGCATATAACACACTGGCCGACATCTGAGGTGATGCAGAATGCGAATTGGACAAGGCAGAGGCAGCCGAGACTCTTGGACATCAAGGTATTTAGATTTCAAAAGGGGGCCTGGCCGAGACTCTTGCTGGCGACCGGAAGGAAAGGTTCGCCGCCCATGTGCCGCCGGAGACAATATTCTCTCTCGGCCAGTGGGCCTTTTGGCTGACCACAACAGGGGCTGGCCAGTGCGAGCTGGAGGGTGGCCAGTGGGTGGGTTATATTGCGGCTAAGTTGGTCTCGCGCCAGGGGTGACTTCAGTTGGTTGTGCATTTGTGTGCATGCCGTGTGGGTTTGCCGTGTGCTCGTGTGAAAGTGGCGAGCAGGAGAGGAGCCTGTGGAGCTGGTGGCCAGTGGGGCCAAGCGGCGTAGTGGACAAAACAAACTTGGACGCCGTCAACTACTTCGATGAGATTGGAAAAGAATAAGAGTGGCAGCGAACTGCAATGAGGCGGCGCTTGCAGTGGCAGAGTGGCGGAGATTTCCCGCTGAGAGCGAGAGAGAGAGAGAGAGAGAGCAGTGCGCGCGGCTTGCTTCTCGTGGGGGGCGGGATTGTGTGAGAACTATTATAACTTGCGAATGTTGGCGCGAGCTCATTTATAGTGCCACTCTGAGAGTGTGTGTGCGCGCGCCAGCAAGAGGCACCACCGGCGGCGCTAGATACCATGTCCAAGGGGCGCTTGTGTTGCCTGCAGGCAGACCAAGTCGATGGCGGCGGCGCTCGCAGTGCTGCTGCTACTGCTGGCCTTCTGTGGGCCAGTGTGTGTGCTCTGTGCACTAGTTCAAATGGTCGGCCAACTCGAGTTGGCCCGCGAGGTAATGTGACCAGAGAGGAAGGTCGGGGCCAGAGGTAAGCAAGCGCGGGCGGCCGAGGGGAGGGAGAGCAGCAGTGGGCTGCTTGTCTTAAGCTCGCCCACAACCAAAGTGACGGGCAACCAATTCGCGTGTAAACTAGCAGCCATCGAGCTCGCATATTGGCCCCCCGTTTGCCTGATTAGATGGCCGGCCAGCATTATCAAAAAGGAACTAGCAGTGGCGTCAATTGGCCAAATAGACCCAAATGGGCGGGCGTTCATCTCGAACTTGGTCTCGCATCTCAGAGGATGGTTTTAATTTTGGCCACGCTCCTTGGACTCCATTGGTGGAACAAAAGAGTCCAAGAAAAGTGCGCAATAGTAGCAATAGTAGTGGGTGCACAACCAGAGAAACAGGGCTGCCAAAAGAGGCGCACCCAGTTGGCCAGTTTAGTTGAGGATAACAATCCGTGTTTGGTGCAGCAATCGGATTTTTGGATAACTTGTGATGCAGGTGCACTAGTGGGTGGTTTTTTTATTGCAATCGCGCGGCAAGTGTTGGACTGTAGAAAAGTTGCGGCCTTTTATGCGTTGCCAGATTTGCTGGTTGAAGATTTTTTGGGCTAGTTGGAATTGAGATGGCGGAGAAGGAGGATAATTTTCACCATCCGGACACGAGGGGCAGGCAGGCCGGGCGGCGATGTGTTGCGTTGGAGGCATTTAAAACTGGATACAACTGTGTGTTACGACCGATTGTTGCTCTACAAGGACGAGCAGAGGCGTGCAGCTTTAGCACAGAGGCACATGGGGCGCCTGGGTTGTGGGGCTGGCGGCCGGCGACGGTGGGAGGAAGCGGAAGAAAGTGGCAAAATGCAGCCGCCGAAAATTAATGTTGGCCCGCACCAACAGCGCGAGCCAAAGTAAAAGTAAATGAGCCCCGATAGCAATGGGTGGTACACGAGCGACATTGGGGCGCCCACTGGGCGACCGCCGCCGCTTGTGCTCCCCTCCCGCGCCCGCTCGGCCCCCCACACACCAGTTGTGCCGGCCGACCACCAGTGGCACAGTGGCAAAGCGGCGATTCAAAACTCGAACCATCGGCGCATGGGGCGCGCGCCCTCCTCTCTGGTCGCTCTGGTCGCACCTCCGCATTTGGGAGATCTTCACTTAGGTGGAGGTTGCCTTTGCCAAAAGGGGGGCTCAAGATGCGCTCCAGTTCAGTGCTGCTCACTTTGCTTTGTTTCACTCCATCATTGGGACCACCAGCGGCAAGCAACGCCTTTTTCCTCCTTTTACGGCCCACACTCATGGGGGCAGCCAGCCCAAGGGATGAGTCTCGCGCATAGACAGGCAGAGAGGAGTGGACAAATGTTGGCCCACTATCATTATTATTGTTATTGTTTTTTACGTCTTCCTCAGCGTAGATTGCGCAAAAGGCGAGACGCAAGTGTAAATTGGAAATATCTCCATTTGATTGTGGAAAAGAGGGAGAAAGCAACCAGGACTAGGCACAATCAGCCGGCGGGGGCGGCCTTTGTGTGTGGCGGTGTGCACTAGGCATGCAGAGGCAGTGTTTTGTATTGTGCCTTTGAGAGTGTGTTTCAGCTACGTAGTGTGAGCAACGATAACGGACGGCGACTGTCTCTTTAGTGTGTGTTAGCTTTATTTTGCTCGAGATTTCACTCTAGGCTTGCCCACCAAGTGGTCACCCAGTCGAACAGTCTTTTGCATCGAATTATTACCCATATAAAGCAGAGTACGCACCAGACCAACATGACCACGTAACCAAAGCCAACAACTAAGGTGCCAAAGATTGTCTCCTGTTTGACGGCCCCCACTCGCAACATTTGCTCAATTGAATCGTAATCGTTCCTCAGATACAAGCTGCAGTCTTCGCCAGCCGCCTGTCTGCCCTGCAGAATTGGTGTATATTTGCCCCCATCCAGCTCATCGATGGCATTCTCATCTTTTGGACTTCGCCCTATGACGACCTGATCAAATTGGTCTATCTGTTTGGCTGCAAATCGGGCACATTGTCTCTCTAGCTTGAAGTTGTCTTCCATGCTTCGCACCATGCAGAACTCAAACAACACGCAGGGCTCATGGTCGAGCTCAATCGAGCGAAGACACTCTGAGGCGCAACCGTCTAGGTTGAGTCTTGAGCTAGTGCCCCCAATTTGCACCAGAGAGGCGCCTTCAGACCCTTTTGTGGCCCGCCCTCGTCTGACTCCTCCTCTGGTTTGAAGTTTGAACTCGCTCAAGTCTGACAACAAGTAGCGGCTCGTAGCATTCTGAGGAGGATAAACTTGAGCACGGGAGTGATCGCTTGATATTAGGTGCCTTCGCAATATTTTCACTCTGCTTCCTCCACTCTTGTCTATAAGCAAGAGCTGACAGCTGGATTGATTGCGACCATCTCGCTGGGACAAGCTCCAATCGAAGGCTAAACAAGAGAAAAAGTGGTCGAAGTAAAAGAGGCACTTTTTGGCGCAAATTTCACGCTCTTCGTATGGGTCCTCAAACTGTCTGGTCATCTTTTCCTCCACAGCTGAAACATTTGACCATTCGAGCAACACATCGGCCTTCTGAAGCCGCTCGATTAGCTTGTCATCGAAACATTTTTGACCTTGACGATCGGCTGGCAATATTAACTGATCGAAGTGGGAAAAATGGTTGCGCTCGGCAATCACACAATCCGGCTGGTCCACCTCGAGTTGCTCGACACTTTTGATGCGCACCGCTTCCGGTTGGGCGTTGGCCGGAAGGGAGAAATTGGGCGAATTAGAGCTGAGGAGTAGAGTGCAGGTTGCCTGTTGGCTGGAGTGCGAGAAGGAGGCGCATGGGAGTGTGTTGAAGCACATCAGCGCGCACTCTTGCTCCTCCATCTGGCGGTGTTCTTCCAAACTAAAATACAGCCCCTTGCTCTCGTCCAAAAATGGCCCCTTAGCTCTGGGAAGAAGCTCCCATTCTTCAAGCTTGCCGCCAGCAGACGAATTTTGATCTGATATTTGATAGCATTTGGCCGCCGCCTTGAGTCTGAAGGCCAAGCTCACCTGCAATTTCACAGACTCGCTCGCCAAACTGCCCACGTCCAGGCTTGCAGGCAGCTTGCTGACAGACAGGCCGCTGTTCTGCAAGCGGCGCACCTTAGGCATGGCAAACTCGTTGGCCAAGCTCGAGCGGTCAGTCAGCTCGAGGGAGAACAAGTGAGGCCCGCTCTCTGGCCCCAGGAAGGCGCTTCGTTTCTCTCTGGCAGCCTCTGGATCCTCCTCAGGGTCGACCACCGTTGCTGCTGGCAGCAAATCGGCCAGGCGGCCTCTCTCGCGCTCGATCATCGAGTGGAGCTCGCCCAAGCTAGCCTCTGGCCAGGGAAAGTCTCCGTATTCTGGCCCGCAGAACAAGCTCGAGTTCTCCTCCTCAACCAGTTCATAAGGAGCTCCACTTTCAACCAAGCCACCCAGATTTGTCCCCAAGCTCGAGGGACATTTAGAGCGACTCAGCTTGCACTGGCGCGTCGAGTTGTTCCAGGAGAACATCCGGCAGCTCACTGGGTGGCGACAAAACTGGGCACATTCCTCTGGACTTTGGGCCACCAAGAGCACCGTTTGTTCTGCTACAAAACTAGTCTGTCTGAAATCTGTTTTAGACACCCGTTCGAACTCCAAAAAGGGAGACACTCTTTCTAAAATGGTCATCCTAAGCTCCAGTTCCCAGTTGTCAATTCCCAGTGGCTCTTCCAGCGAACTCGGGTGAATAGATAGTTCCAATTTGGGCACTCGCAACCAGTTGAAACTCATCGCAATCCTCCTGCGCTCCACCAGAGCCTGGCTCTCGTTCCACCTTGTCTGTGTCTCCAAATCTGGCTGCCCACCAGTGGAGGCACTCGCATAGAAGCGGCCCACCAACTCGTGCTTGTTCTCCCTCAAATAGTCCACGAAATTCACGTCGGCCGGAAAGAAGGCCGAGACAGTCATGGATTCTTCCTCCAAATTTGAGCACAGACTGAGGTCGAACAACTGGGCACGCTCGACGAAGCTTAGTATTGCAGTGTGGCCAATTAGGTTCACCTTCAACTCGGCCCACTTTTTCTCCCTCTTCGCATCGAAGAGCATAATCGACACCTGTTTCAATCTTAGCGAGTTGCTCACTCGCATTCTCGGGCCCACTTTGAAGCGTTCGCGATGGAAAACTCTCACAACTGAGGCTCTAAAGCTTGTCCGCCATTGAGGGGCAACTCTCGCGCCAGAGAGCTTCAAGTGGGCCCCAATGGTCGAGTGGTGCTCGTGCTTTGGCCTAATTTGCTGCTCCCAAAAGTGCTCCTCGCTGGCCCAGCTCACTGGCACAATGTTCAACAGGCGACCCAGTTTCTCCAGCGAGTCTGTGGCCGCCCAATTGTCGAAGAGAAACTCCAGCAAATACTCGCTCACCAACAGACTGACTCCGTTGTGGAAGCTTAGATCAAACGTGTTGTTCAACCACTTCACCCCACCTTGAACAGTCTGAGCTGGCCCGGAAGTTAGCCGCTGCTTGTGGCACTCGTGGCTGGACTCACCCAGGCGCATTTCGTAGCGGATGCGGGCCCGGAAGTCCTGCACTAGCTTGACACGGTCCTCGCGCGCTTCGTAAAGCACCAGCCTGCTCGACTGGTCCACTGGGTGTTTCACGCGAGCAAAGTCCACAGTCTTGGAACTCTCGCTCGCTGCATCTAGACTAGACTGTGTTGCTTCCTTGAAATCGTCCGACTGGCCGTAGCTTAGTGCAACCAGTTCCAGATTTATCAGCTGATTTTCTCCCATCGGATCCACGTAGACGTTTCCCTTTTCGAGAAGAGGATTCTGTTCGCAACCAAAGCCTAGCGGCAGGGAAAAGAGGTCGCTGGCCTGACGGTCGCTGAAATGGAACTCCAGCTTGACAATCTTGACTTGTTGCAGAATTTCTCCAGATTTTCCATCACTAATCTTCACCGAACTAAATCTGGCTAGCTCCTCTAGTCCCAAACTCGACTCTTTGGAGAATTCTTGCACTTGGTTTCCCTCTTTCGCTGAGAGAAACTCTACCACCAAGCCACAGTCTAGCTTGACACTCCAGAAGTCCGAACTTTCTCCAGCGAAACTCTGAGGCTCTTGTGTGGCTCTTTTTGCACTCAAAGCTCGCGACCACAGTCCTGCAATGCCCATAAACACGGCGCGACCATCTGGCCTCTCGACTGAGGCCACATACGGCGAGCTCAAGGAACGCATTTTCAGGCTTTCCACAATCTCCTCCACCGATTGGGCTCCATCTGCAGAGCTCTCCTTCCTTCTGGAGCTCTTTTGAACCACTTCTTGCCACTCCACCTTGTCATTCGGCCCGTCAAGCTCGTTGAGCGAGTGCAATGCACACCGATAAGGCCGGTATTCATATACATAACTGGAGCTGGAGTTATCCTTTCCTCTGGGAGACAGACCGTTCAAAATCAACAGGTTCACCTTGCTAGTTGTCTTCAAATTTGATTCCTGCGCCTTGAGTTTGGCGCTGGCGGCTTTTGACGACTGTTTGCGCCACTTGATCTGTATGAGTTGAGACGCAGGTTGAAAGTCTACAAATTCTTCTATCTCAATCCGATGCTCATCTTGTAATATTTCGCTGATGATGTGCATCCGATTGGTCTTCGGGGGTGTGTCATCTTTTGGATCATCCTTCAACGATGGCGATTCTACTTCGCCGCTCGGCCATGATAGACAATAGTTGGAGGATAGAACTAGGAAGATGAGGATTATCAAATTGAGATTTGCGTCCATTTTCAAACAACATTGCCTGGCTGTTCAGAACTGACCGACCGCCACTGGAGATCATCCTCACTAACCGCCCATTCTGCACTGGTGGTCTCCCAAGAGGGCCTAGTTTATCGTCAATCCATCGGCAGCGCAGACAGCTCTTGGCGGGAGATCACCGCCGGCCGAGGGACAGTGCAGCGAGTTGATCGGAATCCTTTAATCATGCCGCCGACAATTTAAGTAGAGAAAACAATTCGAGTAGCAGTGTGATATGATGTAACAAACGGCGGCTCCATTTTCCATGTTTTGTGGCAACAAGAAGTGTGGAGCAAGAGCGGCAACACTGCCTCTCAAAGGCCAATTATCGTTAAGCATTGTCAATTTCGTAAGACGAGACCAAAGCTAGGTCGCTCTTCCGCGTTGATACGACCACTGGCAATCGTCATCAGACAGTGACCGATTTGCCTCTAGGACCTAACTTGATCATGCGCTTACTATCTATTTGACAGAGTGTTGCACCAATGTAGACTTGAACCCGATCATGACATCAAAGAGGGAACAAGCAACATTAGCTCTAACCTCATCATAGTTCAGTGTCTCCTTTTGTTTAGTGTGATCTCTAAGATCGGCCGTTCTCTGATCTTAGAGATCATAAGTTGAACCGAGAAAGTGGTAGCCCAGCATCAGACATCATGTGCAACCTCTGCAAGCGCAATTCAGTCTTGGATTCAACTATTTATGAACTAGATCTCAGTACGCAGAATCTAGATATATTACATGACTGCCTCAACAAATATTTCAAATAATTCACCCATAATCTTAGATGACGAGTGCCTCTTTAGCTGCTATCCCAGAGCTCAAAGTGCTCATCAATTCACTACGCTGAAATCAACAACACAGCGGAATTCAAGATTAGTTTATGACACAACCTAGCACAAGGCAAAAGTTGAGCTATTTCATAAAGTTGATATCAGACTCGAAGGCAAGACAAGCCTTAAAAACCATAACCATAATTAGACTAGAAACCTTTCCGATATTCCAAGCTTTATCTCTTAACCATCAAAGACTTTCATCAAAATTAGATACGATGAACATAGTTTAGATGCGGTTCTAGGTCATTGTGGTCCTAGTCCTTATTCTGATTACTACATCTCTCATAAAAGAAAGGGTTTTTTTTATCTAGGGAGTGATACAAGTCACACAAATTTCACATCGGTCCAACTGACTGAGGTCAGAGGCCACAGCAAGAGGCTAGTATCAATCGGTTCTTAAATGAACTGTGATCGATGTGCTAGACGTCTGGTTGCTTCATCGCCGCCATACTGAACCTACGTTGGCACTAGTCTCTCTTGGTTGTCGAGGAATTTTTTTGCTTTAGTTGGCTCCTCGATGTCCATGGGTGAACTCTCCCCAGTCTCGCTCTCTTGACTCTCAACACCTTGCATTTCGTCGTCTTTACTTGAACTTTTTGCAACCTCCATGGGCGAGTCCTTGTCTGCAATACTCTGAGGGGGAATCAGAGGCGATGGAGTGATGGCGATTTGCTTGCCCAACATCTTGGTGATCAGATCGAAGATGAAATTCATCAGTCCTTGTGCGACCTTCAGTCTGAGACTGGTGGCAATGGCCATAAGTATCGGGGCTGTGGCGCCGCCAGACATATAAGCTTGCAGCAGGGCAAAGGCCAACTGTTGGACCTCGTTGTTGAATAACTCGATTAAAACCTGGTTGTATCTGTATTTGAGCAGTTGCTTTGTCTCGGGGCTCATGGACCAGCCCATAGGACTTTCGAGATCAGCTTGCTCCTGAAGAGCTCTCAGCTCCACCTCCAAACGCTCGGACTCTTTCTCGCTTTGCTCGTCCAACGATTTCAGCTCGTCTTCCGCAGCATCTGGCGACCAGTCCTCATGAAGAGCATCTGGATCGTAGCGCAAACACTCGAGCTCTTTCTCGTCAACTTTATCCTCCTTTGCTGGAACATTTGAATCTGTTTGCTTGTTCAGAATATCATTCTTAACGTTGCGCAACTCCTCGATGACCAGTAATTGGTAGGCGTTTCTTTTCTCCATTTCGTCCATTTGGTCGTATTTCCCAGCCCGCTCCAGAGCCTCGTGGCGACTCTTCGCTATGGCCATTCTTGAGTTGATCAACTGGACCAGCTCGCTCCTGTTGAGCACTTTCTGCTTGAACAGCTCGGCAATGTAGTTTGTTGTACAACTGAGCGAGAAGAAAGAGCCAGATTCTGCCTCGCGGACAAACACCAGCCCCAAGACCATAACCATGGCCAAGGAGAGGAGCCCTAAGCTGCGTGGTCCAGCCATCGTCGAGGTGCACTAATTAGAAATTATTTGACCTACGTGCGGGGTTTAGCAGTTGAAAACGGGGTCAATGTTGTGAATCGGGAGATCTTTCTTAATCGGAGACAAGTGGCGACAAGAGGCAATAGCTAGAGAAGGCCTAAACGATCGACCGAGAGTCAAGCGGCTAAATTTAGATCCCACGCACAACAAAAGGAACTCAACGATCTGACAGAAGGCCTCGTGACACCGGGATGTGGCAGCAGTGTCATCAGGCTCTGAAACCATGAGGTCGATATTGAGGCGAAAATAGAGGCGAACTGAGAGTGATTCCAGAAACAGATTCATTTCGCCTCACATCTAGGCCAAAAACTATCTTGCTGCCAGGGTGATATCGCACGAGTTGTCTCAGTTCAAGAGACAGAAGGTCGTGACGAGCAAAGAGCACCAAGTTCAGAACATCTGACTCGAAATGGAGCTTCTCTTTGGCTGGCGTCAGTGCGATATTCATGGGAATATATATGTGTCTCGTGGGTTTCGCACTCTGAAATTAATCTTTCTCTTTGAGATTGACTTGAAGACTGTGATATGTTTGATAAGGTTTAAATTATGAGTGACTGACCCTTCGTAGATGTCTATCGACGACGTGTGGAATGTCTATCGACTTTCCACAGATTGATTCCCAGAATCCTCTTGCGAACACATTTTTGGACTCTTCTTTGTGAGGCTATCTCATCAGACCTTCATATGGTGGAATCAGTTCAAAGGGTCTCGGAGTGTTATTTACCCTTTAGCTTTCGACAAATGACCCAGCCAAATTGCCGATGGTGCATGAACCGGGTGGAGACCATGAAGGATCAGTGAGCATAGAGGATAATGGCGTCATCTTCTTCGGATCGAGAAAGAGTCTGGTGTTATACCGAATGGTCTTTTCTGTTCGCTCAACTTCTTCGAACATAGACTTCTGTGCAAAATAGCGGCCTCGAGTTTATCGTCGAAAACCAGAGCCTCCCGGATGTAGTCGAATGCCATCTGGTAATCCCCCTTTGCATAAAAGAGAACGCTCTGCTCGTGATAGGCTGCAGCTAGATCGGAGGATATAGACTTATGGTCCCAACAATCATTCGCCAATGCAGCCGTAAGGTCCTCTATCGCTTGGTCGTAACGTTTCAGGTAGAGAGCCCACTTGCCTCTTACTGCCAGTACGTCCCCACTTGTACCGTTCATCTGGGTCAGTCGCTGGATGACTTCGGCGATGGCGCTGCCATCGTCAATGTCTTCTTCAGTGATCATGTTGTATATGCGCCTTGCACTTGCACTGATATGGAGATTTCGTTGTTCTTCAATCAAGCTTTCGAGATCGTCACTAGCTGATCTATTATAGCTGCCAGCGCGATACAACAAGGAGCTTCGTTTGAGATTATCCAAGATATCTAGTTCGTTTATCAACCGCCTAGCAGATGCTGGATCATGGAAGTTTGGCTTCGAGAATAATAACTTTGCATAGCCGCGACCCCTGACTTCATCGCAGTTCACTCGCTCGTTGAATTCTTTCCGTCGACCCCAAGCTGCCGCGATCAGCTCCATCTCTTCTCTATTCATTCCCGCGAATGGCTCGCCGTCGTCCAGAATGGGAGGCGCTTGACCCGGTCTGGAGGCGCCTGGTTTTGAGCCATCGACATCTGCTAACACTCGATTTGACATCTAGGGGATCCTGTTCGTTAGACGTAATCTCTCTTCGGGATCTTCGATAGATATAATGGGAACGTGTTGAAACTGGAGCTCGAAAACTGGTAATGCAATCTTATTGTGTGAAAATGAAGACGCCTCCACAGGGATTGACAGTTGGTCTGCTTAACGCACACTATAGGCTGGACTGAATGAGGGCACTCTTTTCCAGTGGTGATTCGCTGGTGAAAATCCAGTCGCTCACACGCTGCTTTCCAAGAGCACGCAATGCATTGGGCCAAGTTTTGCCTCAATTTCTGCCACGTTTTCGGCGAGTTTGCCAGAACTCGCCGCCGACTGAACTGGATGAACACTCTCGCAGATGAGCGAACCAGAAGTCGTGTCGCAAGAGCGAGCCTAACTCGAGCACCAGGCTTCATGCGCGCAAGCTGCTGAGTCTATACTCTACAGGTCAATGGCGACTGCGAGGTGGAGTGCGGCCAGTCTGTGGAGTTGCGACAGTCCGTGTGCCAAATCTGCGCCTCTAGAAATGAAAGCCGGCGACTGGCAACTGGATTCCCGACTGCAACTGCTCAGTGGAAACTGCTAGTTCAATCGACTGGCTCACTACGAACTGCCAGTCTGAACCGGCAGTGGAGGCACTTCCCAGATTGTCGCATGCCGATCCCTCAAAAGTCCGGGCTCTAATCAAGAGTCTTGATACGGTCTCACCCAAAATATAGGCTTGCCCTTCTCCATGTCGAGCCATCGGGACGCGGGTCGATATTCCGCTCGGACCAGGGCGGGTTTGTGCGTGCACCGCCCTCTCGCGGCAAGGGGGCGGGGCAATGCTTCCCGTGCGGACGCACGTTTTAGGCAGTGAGAGCGTCTGAAAAGC